>JAESGK010000045.1_pt1 | contig 172489 bp, 155 predicted proteins | sample 9269681 | NCBI WGS metagenome assembly JAESGK01 (sample SAMN14515347, study PRJNA621673) | algae metagenome | isolation source: Timaviella obliquedivisa GSE-PSE-MK23-08B and co-occurring heterotrophs from... | place: USA: Grand Staircase Escalante National Monument, Utah | collected 2006-08-15 | reverse complement strand
CAGTAGTCAGATTGCTGGGATATGCTTTACTCATATTGCTTTCTCGGTGCTGCGTGCTTTCTATTCGCAGCTTACACTGAGAGAGCTTTTTTACCGACTAGCTGACTTTTCAAACATCCTCTTAGGTGAAATAGATTTTGATAGACGCGATCGATAGGTGGAGCTTAGAATCGCGCAAATATCAATTTAACTCAGGAGCCATTGAACTGAAATTACTTTTGTAACTGTTGTGATCAAAAGAGTTAGTTTTGAAGAGAATATGTGACTACTCTTTCATCTCTTTAGCCACAACCTGATATTCTAAAAGTCTGTCATCATGATCAAATAAGGCTTGACAGCGTAACTCTGGGTGCCGAATTCCCCTGAGCGCTTCTAAAGAACAAGTCGCTGTTGGGTTCTCTGGTGTCAATATTGCACAAGTTGCTTGCAAGCGATCGCGATCGTCATCTGGTAACACTGAGTAAAAATTAGAGCCAACGCCGCTTTCATCACCAAAACAGTTCTCGAAAAGATGATTAGTGAACGTCAGTGTGCCATCGGGCAGAAACCGAAAAACTAAATCTGTCGTCGCATCAACGATCGCCGTATACGCGGCATAGGTCGACTCTAAAACTGACTGAAGATTAACCCTGGCGCTAATTTCACGAAAGCTAAGAACAGCAAAACTTCCTAATTCCTCACCCAAGCGTAGGGTCGATTGTACCGGAAGATATTTCCCAGACTGCTGCTTCAATGAACATTGAAACGACTGCGGAATTTTTCTTTCCTTTAACGAGTCAAGCGCTAACAGCACCTTCCGTAGATCGGCATCATGTACCAAATTAAGAATACTCTCACCCATTAATAATTCAGGTGGATATCCCAAAATATGACCAATAGAGGGAGAAGTCCAGAATACGTGTGCCTCGAAGTCAAGCTGGATCAATAACTCATCGCTTTTCTTCAACAGCGCATCCCACTGGGCATTGCTTTCCACCAAAGCCTGACGTGCCTGATAACGAGGCGTAACATCATTAATCACCTCTACTAACTCAGCACCACCTACGCGGTTAGATATAAATATCTGTCCCTTGGAGGATAGCCAAACGATTTCATTTGATTTATTAATAATCCTGTAGTCTACCTCGAAGCTTTGACCATTCTCGGCGGCAGCTTGAAGCACTTTTTGAATGGGTCGCCGATCGTCGGGATGAACATGGGATAAAAAATCGAGATATTTTCCCTGGAATTCTTCTGGTTCTAGTTGATAAAGATGCTCTAAGCCGGATGAAAACTGAACCTCCATACGGCGCAAGTCCCACACCGCCATCGGTAAATTCAACTGGTCAGCCGACATCATGAGATTCGATCGCGGGTGAAGGAGAACCAGTCGAGACTGGTTGCAAGTCACAGGTTGTTGAGGCATAGTGAAACCCAGAATAAGCCCAAAACACAAATGACAAAGCACCGATATAAATAGGTAGAGCAATCGGGTGAAGATTGCAAACATAGTATTAGATCGGATTGCCAGTTGCATCCGATCCTTAATACGAGCATAAATTCAATGAACAGGACAAATATGATCTATCTGCCTCTAAATTTATTTTTTAGTGTTCACTTGAAAAACTAATCGTAAAATTTCCTCAACTGATTTGCCTTTAACAGTCTGCAACTGCACAAATAATTCAGAAATCAACTGGCGATCGCTTAAACTAAAATCGCCGTAGTCACCCATATCAAATCCAGCCTGCACTTTCGTACAAAGGTTATAAAACCATCGAGCCAGCACCTGTGCCGAGTGTTCAGTCGAAAACTCCCATCGTTTCGTATCAAACTCCAAAATCAATTTACCGCTAGCAGTTGTTAAAGCGTACTTTCCACCGCCCTCTGGCTCCGATAAATACCAAACCGATCGCGCCGAATAAACCTTTTGGCTAAAGTCTCGGAACTGTCGCAGCAACGGCAAAATTCTTAGCGCTTGAGAGCGATCGACAGCCAACCGCGTCGTCTTGCCCTTCGTCTGATCTCCTCCTTGCTGAAGCAAATCGCTATCAGGCACGACCTCAGACTTCAATGGCAGAGCCGCATTCACTGCTTCTACTTGCCACAGAGACTCAGATAACTCCCCCTTCTCATATAAACAACTGGGATAGTCATAAATTTTCATTTCAACAGGTTGCAGCGTCTGTGGGTGAAGTACCTCCACATGTAGCGACACTTGGATCAGCGGCTTCTCACCGGGCTGTGGATTGTAGTCATAATCGGGTGGCGGCTGATCTAAGCGCACGAGCTTCAGGTACCGTTGTTCCTTTGTCCGTAAATGAGTTAAGCAAAAAACATTACCTTCATAGAACACAAGCGCTCCATTGGTGCCTTCTTTCCATTTGTAGGTATGTCCTCCTGGCACAAAAAAGAGTTTACCTAGGTATTTTGTGCCACTCTCCGACGACTTGCGCCGCCGCCGAATGTAGACGTAAAGCTGAGGTGGCGTGATCTCTGAGCTATTGCGTCGTCGGTGAGAAATCCCTTTAAGAAATACCTCAGTCAAGGCATTTCTCCTTAGCACTTCTCCGCCCAATTCTTGACGCAAGTCATTCTCAAGACGAATAAATTCCGACATTTTTTTGAATTGGGCAGGCTCTAGTCTGCCGACCCAAGCCGAAAATAAATCGATTTGTTTCTGGGGAGATAGCTGCTGAACTTTCTGAAGAATTTGCGCCTTAGACAATCGCAACTCAGAGAGGTCTGTGCCAGATAATAGCTCTTTAGCACCAGGCTTTGAAGACCTAATAAGTTGATTGGAGGCTGATCGCGAGGGTTCTGCCATAGCATGTGGATGAAAAACAGCACGGATTGAAGAAATGATGAAATGCTATGACCCAGATCACAGACTTTGCTGTTGTACTGCGATATCTTGCTGGATAGTAGGGATCATGTCCTGAAAATAGCACACCTTTTTTAAGTTTAAATCGCTGAAAGTTGGGTAACTTTAAAATAAGCGATACCCGTATTAGTAGAAAGCTTCAGTAGTCAACCTTGTGGCTTTAAGAGATACGCAAGCTTTTAGTGTAAAGTTTTTGAAAACTAAGTCCATAAGCTGAATATTGAACCTAATTATTTAACGAAATGGCATGGGGCAAATGAGTCCGCCGTTGAGCCAAAGCTCATTAATTCCTCGAGGTAACTGAAACGGACTGCCGATATTACGTTGGTAAATCTCAGCATAGTTGCCTACGTGATGAACAACACGCTTCATAAAATCGTTAGGAAGGCTTAAGCTTGTCCCGTATGAGCCTTCTGCACCTAGAAAACGCCGAATCTGTGGATCAGGATGAGGACTTAACGCCATTACATTTTTTTTGCTCACGCCTAGTTCTTCTGCTCGAAACGTGCCATAGATAATCCATTTCACGACATCGAACCATTTTGATTCATTGCTCCGGACAATAGGGGCGATCGGCTCTTGTGAAAGCGTTAACTTGAGCAGTTGGTACTGTTCAGGATTCGTCAGGGTTTGGCGACGAATGGCTAGCTCAGAACGGTTTGCGGTGGCAATTTCGCAGTTACCGTTAGCAAAGTTAATAAATAGTTCGTTGTCCCCGTCTAACGCCACAGCGTTAATAGGAACTTGAGCTTTCTTAAAAAAGGCTTTGAGCGTAGCTTCGGCAGGTGTATCTGCCCGCACACAAATTGTTTTGTCTCTAAAATTTCCTAGAGAGGTTGTGTCTAAATTAATGGGTGCGAGTAAGCCTTGTCCGTCATAAAATATGGGAGATACAAAGTCGATCGTTGCATCTCTTTCAATCGTCCAGGGTGTATCGCGCAGCAAAATATCGACCTTGCCATTGAGTAAATCAGCAAACGCGCCTTGAGCGACGCGCTTGAATTCTACTTTGCCAGGATCGTCAAATAAAGCACTGGCGATCGCCCGACAATAATCTGCATCTAGCCCCGAATATTGACCATTGGGTGACTGAAAACTAAACCCTGGACGCTGACCGTCAACGCCGCAAATCACTCGCCCTCGACTGAACACAGTGGCAAGGGTGCCAGAGTGAGAAACAATAGAGGAAGACAGTGTAAGGGTGGAGCAAGCGGCACAGAGAATGAGCGCCAGGAGGCTAAGGGTAAGCAAGAGGAGCGATCGCCGTCGTAGTACCTTTTTAAGGTCTACAGCCCTAAAATTTACAGTCCTAGGCTGTGTCGCTCTAGCGAATCGAATATGAATCATGTCGGCGTTTTGATAGAAAGCCTGGCTTTGGATAAACCGAACCCTCCAGGTGAGTGAGTACAGAATAGCAAAAAAATATCCGAGTATCCAACTTTTCAATTTAGTTGACTACGCTAAATTAGCGTGTATGATATTGACTAACAGGCAAACAAAGATCCAGGCAAACGGTTATTTAGACAGGGATTTAGGCGAACGAAGATTTGGTGCAGATGCAGATAGAGATTCAGTATAGACAAGGATTCGGTGCAGATAAGAGCGGTGTAGAAAAACAACGAACGTTTAGTGACACCGTGAATTCATTCACCTCAAGATTGGAGTTTTTATGGTAGAAGTGTTAACTAAGCAAGCTTTGGGTGGACGTTACAAAGTTACCGAAGTATTAGGAACCAGCATCTTTAGCGATACCTATCTTGCTAAAGATCAGCAGTTACCTAACCGTCCTCTTTGCGTTGTCAAATGCCTTAAAGCACCCACTAGTGAACATTTCGACTGGGAGCATGCTAGAGAACTTTTTAATGCCGAAGCCCAAGCGTTATATCGTCTAAGTCCCCATAGTTCTCAAATTCCTCGGCTACTGGCGCATTTCGAGGAGAATCATCAGTTTTATTTAGTTCATAACTATGTTGAAGGTCATAACTTAAGCCAAGAATTGATCGTGGGGCAACCTATGCCAGAGGCGCAGGTCATTACGTTAATTCAAGATGTTCTGAGCGTGCTGGCGATCGTTCATGCTCAGGGTGTGATTCACCGAGATATTAAACCTCATAACCTGATCCGTCGCGATAAAGATGGCAAAATTGTGCTAATTGATTTCGGTGCTGTCAAAGAACTGAGCAATCAAGCTCACCCTGAAGGGCAAACTACCGAATCTATTTTAATTGGCACACCAGGCTATATGGCAGGCGAACAACGCGCCGGCAAACCACGATATTGCAGCGATATTTACTCAGTAGGAATGCTGGCAATTCAGGCAATAACAGGGCTTAATCCTAAAGAAATTGGTGAAGATATTCAGGGTGAGTTGTGCTGGCGACAGGTTGCTAAAGTTAGCCCTCGCTTAGCCACTATTTTAACTCAGATGGTTCGTTCGCATTGGCGCGATCGCTATCAATCTGTTGAGGAAGTTTTAACTGATCTAAACCAGCTTCAAAAAACCCGTCAGCCTCGAAAAATCTGGGGCATTCCACAAACCGTTACTCTGATCGCAATTTTGGCACTGAGCTTCACAGGCGTTCGTCAAAAAGATCAAATTCAAGCTCATCTCAAATCGTTACTGATGCCTGTCGTTGTCACTCCTCTTGCTAAAGGTGATATTGCCCCCACCCGAACCATCAATCAGTCTGGTTCAATCTTGGCGCTAGCAATGCATCCTAAGGGCGAAATTGTAGTGAGTGGCGGACAGAACAAAGTGATCCAGCTTTGGGATATGAAATCAGGTGCATCGCTGACTGCGCTGACTGGGCATCTCCAAGAGATTACTTCATTACACTTCACGCCCACTGGCGAAACCCTCGTGAGTGCCAGTGCAGACTCAACGTTAAAAGTCTGGAATTTACAGAGCGGTATCCTGCGTCATACTCTGGCGGGGCATACAGGTCGGGTTAATTCTGTGCATGTCACACCTAACGGTAAATTAACGGTGAGTGGAGGAAGCGATCGCCAAATTAAAGTATGGGATTTGCAAACAGGCAGTGAACTTCAAAGGCTCAGTGGTCATACCAACGCGGTTAACCAAATTGAAATCACCACAGATAGTCGTTTTATCGTGAGTGCTAGTGAAGATAAAACGGTTAAGATTTGGGACTTTCCCACCGGACAAATTTCGCAAACCTTAGTAGGACATGAAAGCGGCGTAAAAGTAGTTAACATCAGCCCCAATAACCAAATCTTGGCGACTGGGGCTGATGACCAAATTATGATTTGGAATGTGGCGACAGGTCAGCGCTTACGAGCATTACCCAAGTCCAAATCCACACGATCGCTTGCCTTCAGCAATGATGGTAAATATTTGCTGAGTGCCCATGCAGACGGCACCCTCAAACTTTGGAATTGGCAAAAGGGCGCTTTGCTAAAAACCGTCCGGGTGCATTCAGATAGCGTCGGGGCGATCGTTATTTGTCCGAATAATCGGACCTTAGTCACAGGCAGCCTCGATCATCGGTTAGAGATCTGGAAAATGAATCTTTAAATTTATAGTGAAAGGCATTGCTGAATGCAAGTATGAAAATCCTGTTCCCCTGCCCTCTTAGGGAAGGGGCTAGGGGTTAGGTCGATCGGCAACGCAGCTAGATAGACCTCTTCCTAAATCCCTCTCCTAAAGGAAAGGGACTTTGAATAGTTTCATACTTCTATTCAGCAACGCCAATTTATAGTGAAACTTTATAGCGACTATTTTTTGCACTCAGGGTCAAGACATGAAATATCTTTTTTGGTGCAGTGGCGCTTCCGCCCTAGTCCTTGGCTTTATTTTTCTACGTTCTTCTCAGGTCACTCAATCTTCAGCAAATCCTGTTGATCAAGACAACGACTCCTTGCAAAACTCTCAAAACAATCGCTCACTGCCCCCACCCCAAAATTTACAAACAACTGAACAGTCTATCCTCGAACGAGCAAAAACTAGCGCCAATAGCGATCGCCTTAAACAAGCCATTAACTTAGCCGATACCCTGCCAACGACCAGCGAATACTACGCAACTGCTCAGCAATTGAGAGAAGTTTGGGCACGCGAATTACTTCAACGTGCCATCAATAAATATGTTCAAGCTGACCTACCCACTGCATTAAAAATGCTGGCAGCCATTCCAGCAAATACCAGCAGTGCTGGGCAGTCCATACAACTTGCTACACTATGGCAACAAGAAAAGAGCATCACTCAGGTAGCATCTCAAGCCAAGACTTCTATCAATCTACTTAAAGTACTGTCTTCAAGATATCCAAAAGGGATTGCCCTGCCGCCTGCTGCCATTCAACCCTCTGCTATCCAACCCATTACAGCAGCCAGTAAACCACCCCAAAGAGTTGTTCTAGCTGAACCCTCAGCCGCTGCCTTGCAGGAAGATCAAAGAGTGTTAGAAATGCTTTCTACCATTCCTGCCCACTGGAATCAACATCAGCGGAATCAACGTCAGCAGGATCAACGTCAGCAGACAAAACCTGTGATTGAAAAAGCGATCGCCGACACAGAGTTTTCTGCTCCTATCAATCCAGTCGTCCCTGCTCCTCCTTCACCAGAAGCTTCTCCCTCTCCCTATTTTTCAACTATCCCAAACTCTGTCTCCAACCTTTCCCAAACGTTGCGCAGCGACTCACCCAGTTCTATTCCTACCCCATCTACTAGTGATTAATACCATTCTGAATGAACGCTATCACATTCTCCAAAGTTTAGGAAAGGGCGGCTTCAGCGAAACTTTTCTGGCGCAAGATGATCTCTCATCTGCCTTGCGTGTTGTGAAATGTTTAAAGCTTTCCTCTACACCCTCAGCAACAGCCCAAGAACTATTTGAAACAGAAGTCCAAACTCTTTACCAACTGGGCCACTTAAACCAGCAAGTTCCGGCATTGTTTGACCATTTTGTCGAGGATCAAACGCTTTATTTAGTCCAAGAATTTATTGATGGACATGACTTAGCCCAGGAAACGGCAAAAGGTCAGACTTGGAACCAGAAAAAGATTATTGAATTACTCCGACAGGTCTTGCCTGTATTACAGTTTCTCCATTCTCACCAAGTCATCCACGGCGACATTAAACCCCGTAATATCATTCGTCGAAAGGATGGTCGATTAGTGTTAATTGATTTTGGTGCAGTTAAACTGACCTCCTCTTCATCTTCCTCATCTGCCCAATCCGTAGTAGTGGGTACCGCAGGCTATATGCCCAACGAGCAACAAGCAGGGCGATCGCGCTTTAGCAGTGATATCTATGCTCTAGGCATGGTTGTTATTCAATGCATAACTGGTGTTCATCCTAGAGACTTAAAAGAAGATCCTAAAACTGGAGAAATTCAATGGAAAAGCCAGACTAATCTCCATCCTCAACTGGCAAAAATTGTAGAGAAAATGGTAAAAGTCCGCATCCGAGAACGATACCCCTCAGCAGCAGCAGTATTAATTGATCTAGACAGACTTGAACACGCTCAGACAAACAAGCAGTTCCCTGCTCAAGTCATGTACGGGAGCGTTCTTTTCTTGTTGCTATTAGGGGGATTGATCGGAGTGTGGCGACCTCTTGCAAGTATCTCAAACTCGTTTGCCCCTCCTTTACCCTCTCGTTCTCCGATCGCGCTTCAAATCATTGGCATATCGATTCCAATTACCACCCTAATGGCATTAGTTCGACTACGCCTGTGGTGATACTGCCTGATTTTCCAGTAAACGTGACGCTGGGTAAGGAAATAAAGCTTGAAAGCCAGCCAGCCTTTCCTCCATTGGCTCCGGGGCTTCGTGCCACAGACTTTCGTAATAGAAAAACGCCATTCCCAAACCTCGCTCTTGCACAGCCCGCACCTGCGACTGAATCTGCGCCATCGCCACCGGGCTATTTCTCAGCCCTGTCAATACCCCAATTCCCGTAGGAATCTTCTTCTGTGCCTCCTGAATTTCAGGACGATTAATCTGTTCTACAAAGCTTTGCATATCAGAACGATAGACCTGGACAATAAGCTCGTTTGCCACACCCTGCTTCACCCAAGCCAGCCAATCCTGCAAATGCAAACGGTAAGCAAAATCATAGTAATTAGGCGAAATTGAAAAAATAGCATTGGGCTTGTGTGCCTTCACTGCCTTATGCAAGTTCACCATAAACGCCGTAATCTTATCCGCACGCCACTTCACCCAAGCCGGATCTAACGCATCTGTGGGAGGGGCTTTCTTCGTCTCCTTTGTGTAGAGCGCCACAGTATAGCTGTCGTACCCAAACTCACTCGGCAAACTCATGTGATCATCAAACTGAATGCCATCAGCATCATACTGACTCACTAGTTCCACCAAAAGACTCGTGATAAACTGCTGCACTTCTGGACGAAACGGATTAAGCCACGCCACTTCGCCCGCAGCACTCAAAGAAACTTGCTCCCCATTCCGCTTTTGGGTTAACCACTCCGGGTGATTCAACGCTAGCTCTGATGTTGCTGGAGCCATGAAGCCAAACTCAAACCAAGGCATTACTAATAATCCTTGGCGATGACCTTGAGCAATCACATCTGCCATAATGTCTTGCCCCTCCAACCCCTTAAAGACGAAGGGCTGAATTCCTGCTTGATACGCCACAGCACTCGGATACATGACATAGCCTGAATTCCAAGCCACTGGATAAACCGTGTTGAAGTTGAGACGGCTTAGTTGGCTCATTGCATCCTGCACCTTGGCATGGTCGATCAGAATGCTCATGTCATTATTCGTCATCCAAACGCCCCGAACTTCCTGACGGGCGCGCTGCTCCGCAGATACCGCAAGGGTTGCCGATGCTGGGCTACTCGAAAGCAACGTACCCACTAGCGACAGGGCAAAAAGCATGTATGAGAAAGATTTGAGTGTTGGCATTACTCCTCGAAGGAACCGCCAGACCGAAAGAAGACGCGAGATCATAATATGAAAGTACAGGTGAGTGAGCCACTAAGGCACATGGTAGGTGCTGAGTTTTGCTAGCTACTTACTCTACAAGCTTTTGCATGAATGATCAGAAAACTTCCCTGTCTTCCTTAAGTTCTTCACCCTAAAGGGGGATTACTATTTCTCTTCTTTAAATGGTAGTCTGTTATACAGAAGAAAAAACGTTCATCCCAACTATTTAAGTTTTAGTTGAGGACGGAAGTAAGGAAAGCTCCTGAAGGAACGCGCTTCTCTTCACCTAGTGACCTATTACTTACTGGAGAAGCGAGACTATGAAACTCATTTATCGTGGCACATCTTTCGACTATAACCCTAGCAAAGCTGTAGGGGTGAACATGGGGCGACCCACTCGTCCTCATCATGCTTCCCTGGCTCCTTATACCCTCATCTATCGTGGTCAAACCCTTCAAGTTGACCCTACCCAGTCCGCCGAAGAGGTGATGCCCCGTGCGTATGAGCTTACCTATCGAGGTGAAAAGTACTATACGAATGGAGTTGCTCAGGCAACACCCGAACGCCGAGTATCTGTTCCAGCAACCTTGCCTTGTCAGTACATTGGTAAAGTTCACCAAGCTAACCTTCAAGAAAATCTTCAGCGGCGTTTGAAGGCGGCTCAGGAAAAAGGTGACCAGCAATTGGTTACTTTATTACAAGAAGAGCAGCAACAGATCACTGCTTAGGATAGGACGATCGCCCTCCTTGTTGAGAATGGGAGACTAAAAGCATGGACATAGCCTGCTATTCTCAGTAGGGGTTGGTTTCTCCCGTCTTCCAACTGAGTTTTATTCTTCTCCCTGTGACTAACTAGGAGGTTATTAGTATGGCTATTACTGTAGATATTCTATTAGACGAAAATGATGGCAATATCACTGCTGGAGACGTGTCACTGAGAGAGGCAATTGCCTTTAGCAGTGCTGGAGACACCATTGACTTTGCTCCGAGTCTTATTAATGGAACGATTACTCTGACTGAGGGTGAGTTAGTTATTAATAAAGCTTTAACTATCAACGGTTTAGGAGCGGATAAATTAACCATCAGTGGTAACAATGCTTCCCGCGTCTTTAGAATTGCCGATGCACAGGCTGGTTCTAGTAGGGTTGTCATTGATGGATTGACAATAGCTAATGGCTTTGTCGGTGAATCTGTTGGCGATCGCTTTGGTGCTGGCATCTTAAATGAAGAAGCCTTGACGCTGACAAATGCTGTCGTTAGAAATAATCGAGCAGCATTCTCTGGTGGCGGCATTGAAAATGGTGGAAATCTGTCTATCGCTAACAGTACGATCAATAACAACTCCGCAGGCTTTGGCGGTGGTGGCATTTCGAGTGGCGGCAGTGAAGGGCCTGTAAATCTTCTATCACTCGCCAATACCACCGTTAGCAGCAACGAAACCAATGGATTCGGGGGAGGGATCTTCAATGGCTTCACAAGCCGTCTAATTGTTAACAGCAGCACCATTTATCAAAACACTGCGGTTCGTGATGCTGGTGGGGTTTTCTCGCAATCTGCAACTATCAATAACACCATTATTGCCGGAAACCTTGATGGTGATAACTCAAACGGCAACCATCCTGATGTTTCGGGTAACTTTACCACAACATTCTTCAACCTGATTGGGGATGGGACGGGTAGCACGAGCTTTACAAATGGTGTCAATGGTAACAAGGTCGGCAGCAGCAGCGCCCCGATTGACCCTAAGTTGGGTTCTTTGCAAAACAATGGTGGCTCTACGTTGACTCACGCGTTGCTGAGTAATAGTCCGGCGATCGATGCGGCTAATCCTAGCGCCAATGTCCTAGTAGATCAGCGCGGTATAGCCCGTCCTCAGGGAAATGGATTTGATATCGGTGCACTCGAGCAGGTTCCTACCCGTGTTATTCCTCCTGGCGTTCTTCCTGGCATCATCAATGATCCTCCGGGAGGGGGTGGGGCGCTCCCTGGAACCATCCCTTTACCCAAGCGGGTTTTGGGCACTGCCAGGTCAGATGTGCTTTTGGGTAGTGCAGACAGCGATGCTTTTGTGGGAGGATCTGGAGGTGATGTGATGACGGGTGGCGCGGGTGCTGACCAATTTATTTACACAGGTGCTACTCGGCGGCGAGCGCTTGTAGATTCTCAAATCAGCAATTCTCCAAAGCTGACTCGTCGTCGCCTTGACCAGATCACTGATTTTAATACCGCAGAAGGGGATAGGATCAAACTTGATTTTGATAACAACTTAAGTACGGCTGAGCTTCCTAATCGAGTTCATAATGTTGGCAAAGTCAGACCAAAACCAGTTTCTGGGGGAGGCAAAGTGCAGCGAGGTCGGGTAGGGGCGATCGCTACAGCGTATGATGATGTCAATCCTATTATTCCTGGCAGACAGAGGGCACGGGTATCTGAAGCCGTGATTGTTACCCACAAAAAACGCACCTATTTATCTGTCAACGATAATCAGGTTGGGTTTAATCCAAAACGTGATTTGGTGATTGATGTAACAGGGATGATTTTTCAAAGTCCCCAAGATGCTGTCGCAGGCGCAACTTTGGCGGTTAACAACTACTTTACCTAATGAGCTAACAGTTATGGCGCAGAATATATTATGGCGCAGAAATAGTTTGAGCCATTGATTCTGATTCAATAAATTCTGAGCCATTGATAATGGACGAAACTCATTGACGATGCAGGGAGGACGATCGATCGCCCTCCTTTTTGCGCTTGAGCCTAAAAGCGATCGCTTGCCTATTTGGTACTAAAGTACTATATTGATGGCGCACCCTCATGCGTTCTGCTCAACTCTACCCCACACCACGGGTGGAGTTGAGCCTCCTTCACTTCTCAACAAAAATTCTAGATATAGTACTCGTAAGATCGGTTACTCTTATCTCAGTCTTATTGTTTTAGCGTGATTGTAGGTTTAAAGCTATGTCCTTTGTTGGCTTACACATTCACAGCGACTACAGCCTGCTTGATGGCGCAAGTCAGCTTCCTGAACTGATCGATCGCGTCTTAGAGTTAGACATGCCCGCGATCGCTTTGACTGACCACGGTGTCATGTACGGGGCGATCGAGCTACTGAAGGTCTGTAAAGCCAAGGGCGTTAAACCCATCATCGGCAATGAGATGTACCTGATCAACGGCGACATTTCTAAACAAGAACGTCGCCCCCGCTACCATCAGGTCGTTCTGGCAAAGAATACTCAAGGCTATAAAAATCTAGTTAAGCTGACTACAATCTCTCACCTGCAAGGCGTTCAGGGAAAAGGTATTTTCTCCCGTCCCTGCATTAATAAAGAATTACTTGAGAAATATCATGAAGGGCTAATTGTTACGAGTGCTTGTTTAGGGGGAGAAGTGCCCCAAGCCATCATGCAAGGCAGACCGGACATTGCCCGTCAGGTGGCGCAGTGGTATAAAGATTTGTTCGGCGATGATTACTACATTGAAATTCAAGATCATGGTTCGCCTGAAGACCGCGTGGTGAACGTCGAAATTATCAAAATCGCCCGCGAGTTAAACATTGAAATTATTGCTACCAACGACTCTCACTATATTTCTTGCTACGACGTAGAAGCCCACGATGCGCTGCTGTGTATTCAAACTGGGAAGCTAATTGTTGAAGATAAACGATTGCGCTATAGCGGCACAGAATATCTGAAATCTGCTGAAGAAATGAGTTGCCTGTTTCGAGATCATTTACCTGAAGCCGTGATTGAAGAAGCGATCGCCAATACCCTTAACGTTGCCAATAAAGTTGAACCCTACGAAATTTTAGGCGAACCGCGCATTCCCGACTACCCATTGCCCCCAGGCTACGCCGATCTCTCTGCTTACTTTGAATCCGTCACCCGCGAAGGCTTAATCAGACGCTTTGACTATCAATCCTATGATGAAGTCGATGCTACCTATCAAGCGCGACTAGACTACGAGTTGCAAATGATGCACACCATGGGCTTTGATGCTTACTTCCTGGTGGTATGGGACTACATTAAGTTTGCGCGAGACAACAACATCCCCGTTGGCCCTGGACGCGGCTCGGCAGCCGGATCGCTTGTCGCATACGCATTAGGAATCACTAATATTGATCCTGTCCATCATGGTCTGCTGTTCGAGCGCTTCCTCAATCCCGAACGCAAGTCGATGCCCGATATTGACACCGACTTCTGCATCGATCGCCGAGAAGAGGTGATTGAATACGTTACTGAAAAGTATGGCACCGATCGCGTGGCACAAATTATTACCTACAACCGCATGACCTCTAAAGCGGTACTCAAAGATGTGGCGCGAGTGCTGGATATTCCCTACGCCGAATCTGACAAAATGGCGAAGATGATTCCCGTGTCACGGGGCAAACCTGCCAAGCTGAAGGAGATGATCTCCGACACCAGCCCCGCTCCAGAGTTCAAAGCCAAATACGACAATGAACCCCATGTCCGCCGCTGGCTCGATATGGCAATTCGCATTGAAGGCACTAACAAAAGCGTCGGTATTCATGCAGCCGGAGTCGTCATTTCAGCCCAGCCGCTTGATGAAATTGTGCCGCTTCAGCGTAATGCCGATGGCGCAGTTTTCACCCAGTACTACATGGAAGATATTGAATCACTGGGGCTGCTGAAAATGGACTTTTTGGGTTTGAAAAACCTGACAATGATTCAAAAAGCGGTGGATTTGATTAAGCAGACCCATGGTATTGAGATCGATCTCGATCGCCTTTCCTTGGAAGATCCAAAAGCCTATCAACTGTTAGCCAAAGGCGAACTCGAAGGCATCTTTCAGCTTGAATCTTCAGGAATGCGCCAAATTGTTCGTGACCTCAAGCCCTCCGGCATCGAAGATATTTCTTCCGTCCTGGCTCTCTACCGCCCTGGTCCGCTTGATGCAGGTCTAATTCCCAAGTTTATCAACCGCAAACATGGGCGCGAAAAAATTGAGTACGAGCACAAAATTCTCGAACCCATTCTCAACGAAACTTACGGCATCATGGTCTACCAGGAACAGATCATGAAAATTGCCCAAGACATGGGCGGCTACTCGCTAGGGCAGGCAGACCTACTGCGGCGGGCGATGGGGAAAAAGAAAAAGGCGGAAATGGAAAAGCACCAGGAACAGTTTGTCAAAGGGGCTGAGAAAAATGGCGTAAAGGCAAAAATTGCTACTGATTTATTCGATCAAATGGTGATGTTTGCAGAGTATTGCTTTAATAAATCTCACTCGACCGCCTATGGTTATGTAACCTACCAAACGGCGTATCTTAAGGCGAATTACCCGGTTGAATACATGGCGGCGTTGCTGACCGCCAACAGTGGCGATCAAGACAAGGTGCAAAAATATATTGCGACCTGTATGGCAATGGGAATTGAGGTGGAGCCGCCGGACTTGAATCGATCGGGCGTGGACTTTACGCCATTGCAAACCAGTATTTTGTTTGGGCTGTCGGCGGTGCGAAATGTGGGACAAGGGGCGATCGAAGCTGTTCTAATTACTCGGGAAAAAGATGGCCCGATTAAGTCATTATCCGATTTATGCGATCGCATTGATTCACGTACTGTCAACCGTCGGGCACTGGAAGCTTTAATTCTTTCGGGCGCAATGGATACGCTAGAGCCAAACCGCAATCAACTCATGCATGATCTAGAGTTGGTGCTGGAGTGGGCGCAGTCTCGCGCAAAAGACCGGGCGGTAGGTCAAGGCAATTTATTTGATTTGTTGGGTGTGGGATTGATGGGCGGCAACTCAACCGCAACTGCCCATAGTTTCGAGAGTGCCCCTAAAGCTCCGCCTGTCGTCGATTATCCGTCTCAAGAGAAGCTGAAGTTAGAAAAAGATTTATTGGGCTTCTACATTTCTGACCATCCGTTGAAATGTATTCAGCAGGCGGCAAAAATTCTGGCTCCCGTTAACCTCAGCGATTTAGCAGACAAGTCCGATAGTGTGACATTGAGCGCGATCGTCATGATTAGCACCTTGAAGCCTGTGGTAACCAAGAAGGGCGATCGCATGGCGGTTCTGCAAATTGAAGACCTCTCAGGACACGCTGATGCTGTTGTTTTTCCCAAAACTTTTGCGCGTATTGGTCACTTAATCGAAGTTGATACGCGCTTGATGATGTGGGGCAAGGTCGATCGCCGCGATGAACGGATTCAATTTATTATTGATGACGCTGAACCGATCGAAGAAGTCCGGATGGTCACTGTAGAATTAACGCCCAACATTGCGGGAGATATTCGGGAACAGCACCGTTTGCGAACGTTGTTGTTAGAGCAGCGAGGCGAGGATGAGAATAGTAAAACACCTGTAATTGCGGTGATTGGTGGAGGCGATCGCCGAGAGATTGTCCGGCTAGGTGCCCAATTTCGAGTGCAAGATCACCAAGCAACGGTTGATGCCTTGCGACTTGCTGGTTTTCAAGCAGAAACTTCAGCCCTCACGAGCGTCTAAGCGTCTAAAAGATCTACAAAGATCTAAGCCTGACGCGCTTCGTTGTAGGCTGCGTAAACCCCTTTGACGTTGTACCAATTGAGAAAGATTCGAGCAATTTCTAACGCCAGTTGGGGTTTGCCTTGATCGATCAACCATTGCAAAAACGGAGCCAGCGATCGCTCGTTGAGTAATCCACCCACCGACAATAGCCCCCAAAGCGCTTGATGCAGCCAGGTCATTTGGATCATCATTCGCACTTCTAGGGTAGGATGCTTTTGGTAAAACAGTACGCCCATTCGTCCGCGCTGAATTTCTTTGTCAATTAGGCTCGGAATTTCTGCCAGGGAAAAAGGAGGGTGCCAATGATAGCCCACTGCGGCAGGACACTTCACTAATTTCAGCCCTAACTGCTTAAGCCGAACCCCCAGTTCCAGGTCTTCCCAGCCGTAGAGTTGAAAGCGCGTGTCGAAAAGCCCAGCTTGATCAAGCCATTTCCGGGCGATCGCCACATTTCCAGTGGCAAAGTAAGCTCTAGAATAATCCGTCACCTTAAACGGCTCGCTAGTAGGGTTCTCAAAATTGCAGGTGTTGATGACGCTGCCGTAGGTGAATAGGCGATCGCTCCCTAACTCCTGTTCTGCCTGCTTCAGCGCCTCAATGTGCGACTGCAAAAAAACCTCAGTCACAACCAAATCACTATCGATAAAAATAATCGTGTCGCCTTTTGCCTGAGCTACACCTAAATTTCGGGCGGCGGCAGGGCCTTGGTGGTTTTGCTGGAGCAGGCGGACATGAGAAAACTCAGCATTTTGCTGGAGCCAGTTAACTGTTCCGTCAGTGGAACCATCATCAACGACGACGATCTCGTAGGAGGCATCTGTGCGCTGATGTTCTAGTGCCTGCAAGCACTTCTCAAGGATGGGCTGACGATTGTAGGTAGGAATGATGATGCTTAGAAACACAGGGGCACTCGCTCGACGGTCACCTTTATCCTAACTGGCGAAGGGGCGCTGTTGAATCGATAGTGTATCCAAGATCTGCACCCTATCTCAGCAAAAACCGATAGAGTAAAGGAATGTAAATTCTTTTCAAACTAAGCTTTATCTCCCATGCGCGTAATTTTGATGACTGGTAAAGGCGGAGTGGGTAAAACCTCCGTAGCGGCGGCAACAGGTTTGCGTTGTGCAGAATTGGGCTACAAAACCCTGGTGCTGAGTACCGATCCGGCTCACTCCCTTGCCGATAGTTTTGACCTGGAGTTAGAACACGCGCCTCGGCTAGTGAAGCCAAACCTTTGGGGTGCAGAACTAGATGCGTTAATGGAGTTGGAAGGCAACTGGGGAGCCGTAAAGCGCTACATTACCCAAGTGCTACAAGCGCGTGGTTTGGAAGGGGTGGAAGCTGAGGAACTCGCAATTCTGCCGGGAATGGACGAAATTTTTAGCCTGGTGCGGATGAAGCGGCACTATGACGAAGGTGAGTACGATGTGCTGATTATTGACTCTGCTCCAACCGGGACGGCATTGCGACTGTTGAGTTTGCCGGAAGTTGCAGGCTGGTACATGCGGAAGTTTTATAAGCCGTTGCAAGCCATATCTGTCGCACTCAGACCTTTGGTAGAGCCAATCTTTCGCCCGATCGCCGGGTTCTCTCTACCTAACAGAGAAGTGATGGATGCGCCCTTCGAGTTTTACGAACAAATTGAGGCATTGGAAAAGGTCTTGACTGACAACACCAAAACCTCAGTTCGTCTCGTTACTAATCCCGAAAAAATGGTGATTAAAGAATCGCTTCGGGCACACGCCTACCTCTGCCTCTACAATGTGGCGACCGATATGGTGATAGCAAACCGCATTATTCCCGATGAAGTTACTGATCCGTTCTTCAATCGTTGGAAAGAAAATCAGCAGCAGTATCGCCAAGAAATTCACGATAATTTCCATCCTTTACCCGTTAAGGAAGTGCCGCTTTACTCTGAAGAAATGTGTGGTATGGAAGCGCTAGAGCGACTGAAGGAAACTTTGTATGCCGACGAAGATCCGGCTCAGGTTTACTACAAAGAAACGACGCTGCGAGTCGTGCAGGAAGCAAACCAGTACAGTTTAGAAGTCTATCTGCCAGGAATAGCCAAAGATAAAGTTGAGTTGAGTAAGACTGGAGATGAGTTAAATATTCGGATTGGCAACCATCGCCGGAACTTGGTGCTACCTCAGGCGCTGGCGGCATTGCAGCCTTCTGGGGCAAAAATGGATGAGGATTATTTAAAGATTAAATTTGCGACGTTGGCACAGAAAAACTAGGCGCGAAGATGTTGCAGCAGCCAAGCACAGGCGGAAGTTTGTCCTTCCTCTTGGCTGCGTTTGAGGTTTTGCTGAAGAAGATCGATCGCTAGTCCTGGCAAAACGATCGATTCTTGGATACGGCGGCTGCCTTGATTGGCGATCGCAAATGCCAAAATCTCGCAGGTCTGAATGTTCACAATCCAGTACTCAGAAATTCCTAGGGTTTCATATTGCAAACGCTTTGCACCTTGATCATCTGCCAAGGTTGTGTCAGCTATTTCTACGACTAAATCAGGTATAGGGTAAAGATTTAGGTCTACAACTCTTGTTCCCCAAGGAATAGCTTCTGCATTGTCGCCAATGTAATACGATAAATCTGGCTGAAACTCTTCTATGCCAGTTTTGCGGTAGCTGCAATTATCGTGTTCAGTTAAAGCAATATTGCTAACTGTTGCGAATAAACTAATGGCAAAAAGAACTAGGGCATGAACCCTAGAATGATCTGAACCAATCGGCGTGGCTTCAATCCTCATTTTTCCAGCATGGTAGTAGCAGCGATATTTGGTAGCGGCAGGAGTTTCGATCGCTTGAATATATTCCTCCCAACTTGCCTGAACCCAGCTATCGGTTTGTAACTGCTCTAAAACTGAGGTCATACGTTTGTCCTCAAGTCAAAATTTTTGATGGATTCACTCTAGCATTTCTGCTCCAAGCGCTAGTTCACCTAGACTCCGCTCATCCATTGCTGCAAGGTGGCAACGACTTCAGTTAGCAGAATTTCTTGGGCTTCGTGGGTGGCTCGTTTGACGACTTCTACCTTGCCTTGCTGGAGCGATCGCCCCGTCACAATTCGGTAAGGAATTCCCACCAAATCAGCATCTTTAAACTTCACGCCCGCCCGCTCATTCCGATCATCTAGCAAAGTTTCGATACCAGCCTGATTCAGTTCGGTATAGAGCGTTTCAGCAGCGGCGACTTGGGCAGCATCAGTGACGTTAGGGATGACAACGATCGCATGATAAGGGGCGATCGCCACAGGCCAAATGATTCCATCTTTGTCGTAAGACTGTTCCACAGCAGACTGTGCTAGACGGGAAACGCCAATTCCGTAGCAGCCCATGACTAAGGGAATCTCTTCGCCTTGCTCGTTGGTGTAGGTTGCACCCATGGATTGCGAATACTCAGTACCTAGTTGAAAGATATGCCCAATCTCGATACCTCTGGCGGTTTGAAGCGTTTGACTGGGGTTGTGGATTGCCCGATCACCCGCGATCGCCTTTCTCACATCTACGACCTGCGGTAGCTCAAACTGAGTCCCCCAATTTGCCCCTACGACGTGATGATCCGCTTCGTTAGAACCCGTTACAAAATTCTTGAGATCCACCACTGTTTGATCTGCTAAGCGTAAAAACTTGGGCGCGATATTTTTTGCCGCTTGGATAAAATCATCACTCAAGTCTGGCGCAATGTAGCCCAACGGTAGCGCTTTTGTTGCCCATTTTTGCTGAGCTTCGGCATCCGGCACGTCTAGCCCAATGACTGTTTTTCCGCCATATTGCCCTGCTAGTTTGCCTAACTCATTTTGCAACTTAACCTCATTAACATCCTGATCGCCCCGAATGTTGACTAACACTAAGACAGTTGTGCCATTGTCGTAAACAACTTGGTAAAGGACGTTTTTGACAATTTGCGTGGGTGAACACTCAAGGAAATCGCAGAGGGTGGCGATCGTCGCGGTTCCGGGGGTTTTCAATTTTTCGTAGGTGCGGTTAGAAGGGACAGCAGCGGCAGGCAATGATCCAGCCTTTTCCACATTTGCCGCATACTGACCATCTTCGGTATAAAGCACCTCGTCTTCACCCGCATCTGCTAACACCATAAATTCTTGAGAACCCGAACCGCCGATCGCCCCTGAATCGGCATCGACTGCCCGAAATGCCAAGCCTGATCGCTTCAAAATTTTGTGGTAGGCATCGTGCATTTTTTGATACGTCACTTTCATTCCAGCTTCGTCAGCATCGAACGAATACGCATCTTTCATAATGAATTCTCGACCGCGCATCAAGCCAAAGCGAGGACGAATTTCGTCGCGGAATTTAGTTTGAATTTGGTAAAGATTTTGGGGCAGTTGGCGATAGGTGCGAATCATGTCACGGGCGATCGCCGTGATGACTTCTTCGTGGGTCGGCCCTAAACCCACCTCCCGATTTTGGCGATCGGTGAGGGCAAACATAATTCCTTCAGCCTGGGTGTAAGTGTCCCACCGCCCCGATTCTCGCCACAAATCAGCGGGCTGTAACTGCGGCAGCAGACATTCCTGTGCCCCTGCGGCGTTCATTTCTTCCCGGACAATCTGAGAGACTTTTTGCAACACTCGCCACATTAAGGGCATATAGGCATACAGACCACTGCCCACCCGTCGAATAAATCCTGCCCTCAGCAACAGCTTGTGGCTGGGAATTTCTGCCTCTGCCGGATCTTCTCGTAAAGTAACAAACAGCATTTGAGACAGTCGCATGATCAGGCTTCCTTTTGCAGACATCGATATAACAGTTTAAGTTAAAGACGACTCACTGAGTCAGAGCGGATTTAGGTCTCTCCTAAAAACTCTAAGTATCCCTGGCTCAATTCCTTCACTGCCAAGTCATAAAATTGTTGACCTTGCTCTGGAGTTGCTAAAGCAGGATTCGACCCCATCCGCCCATCGGGATAGCGATCGCGGAAATTGTTAGCGCCATAGATCGGGTATCCCCGTGCCACTTCGGCAGAGAGCGGAGCTTGCTTAATAAAGTCTGGATAAAGATATTGAGTGAGTGCCACTTCGCTAGGCGTCGCATGGGAGCCTTCTTGCTCGCCGTAAAGCTCTCTAGCAAGTTTGTAGACTGAGCCGCAGGTGAACCAGTTAGCCAACCGACATTCCACCTGGTTAGCATGGGGCAAATTTAAGTCAGCAAGCGTGCCATAGCTTTCAGAAAAAGCAGCCTTTAGTGTCGCAATATTGCCACCATGACCATTGATAAAAAAGAATTTCGTGAAGCCAACTCGAACCAGGCTGGTTAAATAGTCACGGATTAACAAAATCAGGGTGCTGGGTCGTAGGCTGATGCTGCCTGGAAAAGCCGTGTGATGCATCGCCATCCCTACATTGAGCGTCGGACAAACTAAGGCATGGGTCGCTTCTCCAACAGCATGGGCGATCGCTTCTGCACAAATTGCATCAGTACCAATCAGTCCAGTGGGGCCATGCTGCTCAGTCGAGCCAATTGGCACAATTATTCCTTGAGAGTGAGTTAAATAAGCTTCTACTTCTAACCAAGTGCTCAAATGCAGCAGCATTGTTCTTTCGCTCCTAGCGGTACGGTGTTCCTACGAGCCGATCCCCAAACTTCATGGGTCAGGACTAGAATAGTAGGTACAATTGAGTATTCCAAATAATATCAGCAACCCCAATCCGCTAAAAATGAGGAATACTTATCCCCGTGGATACTGTTCATGACATCTGTGTTCTTTCCATGCACAATAGGAATATGTCAGAGTATGGGCTACTTAAATCTCAATCCTACCTCTGGGCAGCGTTCCCTAAAGTTTCTGAACTGAACTAAATGACAAACCTAACGGCTAGCTGCGACTCTAGAAGACCTTTGAAGATTGAGTGTCCCTCTTTTCTTGCAATGCCGATACCTCGTTATTCTAGCCGAGTTTCATTGAGGTCTGGAGGAAAGACATCTAAGCAGAAGGCTTCACAAAGTTATTCAGGTCGTTAAAGATTTCTAGAATTGTTTTCTCAGGAGAGGCAGTACATGCTACACCGCAAGATCTATCAGATCCATTGTGACGGTCGCGAGGTTTGGATCTTTCTGCGGGATCAACAACGATGGCTGGAGCGTGCGCGCATTCTAGACATTGAAGGTGATCTAGTGACAGTTCGCTACGAAACGGAGGAAGAGGACGAAGTTTGCTCTTGGGAAGAAATGATTCGTCTAGAAAGCATTGGCTCGGTCATGCAAAAGCTAGCAGCCGTTCCCCGAGGCAATGTTGAGCCTCTAGTTTCTGAAGATTGTCCTGATGCAGAGCGCATTTGGAAGCATCAACCAGAATCTAACTCTGATTGATGAAGAATGACTGAAACGCTAAACTTCAGGCTAAAGGAGAATGTGGGCAACCGTGTTCTCCTTTAGCTTGTGTGAGTAATTGTCTGGGTCATCCTTCTGCCAATACTCTCTGAAAACCCAAGCTTGCTCTTCTAGGAGGATTCTGGACAAGGTAGCACTGGGTTCTGTTCTACTTAGAGTACTAACTCCTTATGAGGCAATGTGGTTTGTAGTACTAAGCAATTGCGACCATTGACCTGAAGCCGATACTCCACTCGATCCATCAGCCGATTCAAAATCAGCCAGCCATATCCGCCCTCCTGCTGCGCTTCAGGCTCAGGAGCCAAATAGGTCGATAAATCGTAGCCCTTACCATGATCCCAAATTTCCAGATTCATCTCCCTATCTTTAAGTTCTAGACGCACTAAAACTGATAAGTTTGGTTGCTCTCGATGAGCGTGCCGAACAACGTTAGAGTAAGCTTCCACCAAGACTAACCGTAGCCGATTTGATTGTCTTGCCCAGTCTACTTGGTCTTCAAGTTCAATTTCGAGCGATCCCAGTAGCCAATCTTCAACCACCTTTAAAAACTTTAAATCGCTCGGAACATGGAGTTCAGTTTTCATGAGCTACAGAACCTCCAAAGAAAGAATCGTTTGATCATCTTCTTGAACCTGACTATGGTTTTGAATGTGAGCTAGTAAAGCACTCAAGTCCAATCGACCTTTCTCTTGAGTTAAAAGTTTCCAAAGCCCCGATTGTTGCAGCATTGCCGTACTAGATGGCGCTTCATCAGCAGATTCAGAAATCGTTGCTTCGGTAATACCGTCGCTGGTTAGGAGTAAGATCTCCCCACAGTTAAGGGTGCTACTTCCTGCTAGAGCTTGCCAGTTAGGCAAAATTCCTAGGGGTACGCCTCTGATTTTTAGGTAGGTTGGTTCAAGCGGTTTGTCAGCATCAGACTGTGCTACTAACTGTTGAGGCGACCACACCAGAGGATAAATATGCCCTGCATTGGCATAAACCAATTCACGGCTGGTTGGGTTGTATCGTGCCAATACCATGGTGATAAAGCAATTGCTGCCTACTAAGTCTTCCGACAAGTTGGCGTTCATATTTTGCATCACAATATTGGGTTCGGGTGGAACTTCTTGAGAAAGCTCGCGTCTCAGCAATGAAATTGCGCTTGCCATAAAGAGAGCGGCTGGTACACCTTTTCCTGAAACATCTCCTACAGCTACCCAAACGTCTCCTTGCGGGTGGACATAGACTTCAAAAAAATCTCCACCTACTTCACGAGCCGGGTAGCAATATGCCTGAATTTTGACGGTATCGAGTTGAGGCCAGCTTTGACGCAGTAGATTGGTTTGAATTTGGTGGGCGACTGCTAGCTCTGCTTGCATCTGCTCGGTTTGCTTTTGAATGCGCTGGTAGAGCTTGGCTTGGGAAATAGCTAATGATGCCTGCTCGGCAACCCCTGCAATTAACTGAACCTCTTCTTCAACCCAAGGTTCTGAAGGACTTTCTTTATAAAGCACTAGCACTGCTAGCGCCTCCTGTTGGTAGGAGAGAGGCACCGCCAAATAGGTACAAAAGGTATCATTTTCCTTGCTTTGAATCCGCTGAATTTGGCGGGTTTCCATGACCCATTCCAATTTTGCTAGGTTGAGATAGGGGAGTCGGGGTGAACCGTTGACACTTTGTTCTAAAGTTTGGGGATAAGAGAAAACCTCTGAGGAAAACTGGGAGGAAAAGGCGGTATTGCTTTGAATGGGGCGCAACATGCAAGTGTCGGTTGCAAAGGTGTGACCAATGGTTTCAACGACGGTCTGAAGCATACTGCGATAGTCGAGGGACTCTCGGATAGCAGTGGTGACTGCGTTGAAAAGAGACTCTCGGCGCAGGGCTCGGTGGAGTTCGTTGGTGCGTTGCTTTAGCACTCGGTAGGTTTCTGCGGCTTGCTGGACGACAACTGCAAGGTCATCGGGATTCCAGGGTTTCATGATGTATTTGAACACCTTGCCCGTGTTAATGGCTCCGACTAAGTCTTCGACATCGGTGTAGCCAGTTAGCAGAATCCGCATGGTGTCGGGGAAGCGATCGACAGTCCGGCTCAAAAAATCAGTGCCGTTCATTTTTGGCATTCGTTGGTCGGAGATAATAATCGCCATTTCTCCTTCTTGCTCTAGGATTTGTAGAGCTTTGAAGCCGCTTTCTGCCAAGAACACTTTGAAGTCGCGTCGAAAGGTGCGTTGGAGCAGTTCTAGGTTATCTGCCTCATCGTCTACAACCATGAGTTTGAGCTTGCTTTCATCTGCTTCAGTCATGCTTGGCTCGACTTGCTTGAGCATTTGCTTCAAATGGATTGCTTTCCATTGTCTATCCTGCTATTTGTCGCACGTAGTCAAGGTACCCGAAACGCGGGGGAGGAATAACAGTAGAGCGTAGGCAGGCAGGCAAGCAGCAAGTGAGCTAGGAAGGATGTTTTCAAAAGTCATGAAGGTGGATGGAGGCTGGGGTAATTGTGTGATAATGGCGGTCTTACAGGAACGTCGCTGGGGAACAGCTATGCATAATTTTTTGCCGATCGCCTATTTTGAAGATCAGTTCATCCCTTTTAAAGAGGCTAAGCTTTCGATCGCCACTCATGCGTTGCACTACGGCACTGGAGCGTTTGGAGGATTAAGAGGAATTCCTGATCCTCAAAATCCTAATCAGGTTTTGTTATTTCGGCTCGATCGCCATTGCGATCGCCTTAGCAACAGCGCCCGTTTACTCAACTACGACTTACCTGCCAGTAAAATTCAGTCTGTTATCGTTGACTTTGTTGAAAAGAATCAGCCGACCACCTCTTTCTATATCCGTCCGTTTGTTTACACCTCTGACCTAGGGATTGCCCCCCGCCTCCATAATATTGAGCACAACTTTTTTGTGTACGGCCTAGAGCTAGGCGACTACCTCTCCCCCGACGGTGTCAGTTGTCGGCTTAGCTCCTGGTATCGCCAAGAAGATCGGAGTCTACCGCTACGGGGCAAAATTAGTGGTGCTTACATTACCTCGTCTCTTGCTAAAACCGAGGCAGTAACATCGGGGTTTGATGAAGCTATTTTAATGAACTCGCAGGGTAAAGTGAGTGAAGCTTCAGGAATGAATATTTTCATCGTGCGGCAAGGCAAGATCATTACGCCAGGATTTGAGCAAGATATTTTGGAAGGAATCACCCGAGACAGCATTTTGACCCTTGCCCGTAATCTCGGTATTCCAGTGGTGGAACGTCCAGTTGATAAAACAGAATTGCTGATTGCCGACGAGGTGTTTTTGAGCGGCACAGCGGCAAAAATTACCCCAGTCAGACAAATTGAGAATTATCAACTTTCCACAAACCGACCTATCACTCATCAACTTAGGGAAAAACTTTCTGCTATTACCGAGAACCGTGATCCGGAATATTCAGATTGGGTGTTTGCTATTCCCATTTAAGAAGGAGTGAATCATCTGATACTTCTCCCGCTGACTGTATCTAATAAGCTATGAGTCAATCAACCCCGTATCCCCAAACCCTGACATAAAATAGGCTCAATGGGATAGGCGAAAGCCAGAGGTATCACATGTTAGTGATTGTGATGGAAGACCAACTCCTCTCTCCGCATCAGGTCTGCCAGGCTTGCTTAATGGCAGATCAAAGCGGTCAGCCCCGCTGGAATCAGGGAAAGCTGCGGTGTGGGCGGGCATTAGGCAAAGCCACTGAGCGGCTGCCTGAGCAGTTTGAGTGTCAGATGGGCTTTCGGATTGTTCATATTGAATAGAGGGTTCCTGCGACGGTTTGAGGGGTGCGGTATCCTAGGCTTATTGAGAGCAACATTCAGATCTTTGACGTTGGAGAGATAAATTATGTCTTGGCGCGGTTCTACATCCCCTCAAGATCGGGCGTTAGCTTGCTTGCCCTATCTTTTACCCCTGATTGAGTCTTTGGCATTTGCAAGTCCATTTTTGAGCCAGTTTCCAGTCCTTGGCATCTTATTTGTCCCACTGATGCCGATTATTAGTCTCTATGGCGCGATTCCTTTTGCCGGACTGATTGTCTTCTTTGCGCTTTATATGGGCGTGGTGCGGAATGAAAATATTGCTCATTTCATTCGTTTTAATGCAATGCAGGCAATTTTGATCGATATTATTTTGGTGCTGTGTAGCTTGCTCTTTAGCGTGATGGCACCGGGACTGGGCGGCGGGCTAATTATTGAGACTCTGTATAACGTTGTGTTTTTAGGAGCGATCGCCGCCATCATTTACTCCATTGTTCAATCGGTGCTGGGGCGCTACGCCGAGATCCCCACTCTTTCAGACGCAGTTTATATGCAGGTGCGCTAAGGCTCGATCGCCATTACAACAGGCTGCTTGGCAATGACTGAGTTTTCCAAGGAGCCAATGCCTTCAATTTCGATGCGAATGCGATCGCCCACTTGCACTGCACCCACGCCTTCGGGTGTTCCAGTCAGCACTACGTCTCCGGGTAGTAGGGTAATGGCTTGGCTGATGTAGGAAACTAAGACCTCTGGCGAGAACGCCATTTCATCAATTGATGCCGACTGTACAGGATGAGGATTATCGTTCAGAAAAGTTTGCAGCTTAGCCGCACTGCTGAGTTCTCGGACAATCCAAGGCCCCAGGGGGCAGAAGGTATCAAAGCCCTTTGCTCTAGTCCATTGTCCATCGCTTTTTTGCAAATCTCTTGCAGTGACATCGTTAGCAATGGTGAATCCCCAAATTTTGTTGCGGGCTTGCTCTGGCGTGCAGTTGGAACAGCGATTGCCAATGATGAGCGCAAGTTCGCCCTCATAATCGACTCGACTGGATTGAGGTGGGTACTGGATTGCGGCTCCGGGGGCAATGACTGCCGTTGAAGGCTTCATGAACAGTAAGGGCTCTTTAGGCACTTCGCCCCCCATTTCGGCGGCGTGCTTAATGTAGTTTTTGCCGACCGCAATAATTTTGGTGGGCGCACAAGGAGCTAATAACACATACTCATTAGCGGCTAGGACTTCCTCGGTGGGCAGACCGTTGAGCCAAGGCGGGGCATCAAGGATTTGCACTTTGCGATCGAGCTGGAGCACTCCGTAACAGAGTGTGCCCACAGTGGTTTGGATTCGGACGTAGCGTTGCGCCATAGGTGAATTGACTTTGTTTGATATATGATTGTAAGTCCTTGCTTCTTAGAGCAGATGATTTTTCTGCCAGAAGCCTTATGCCCACAAGGAGAAAACTACCATGCAACAGTATGAAACGATGTATATCTTGCGTCCAGACTTGGGCGAAGAATTAACCGATCAGGCGATCGGCAAGTACCAAAATTTCCTAAAGGAACAAGGTGCTGAAAACGTGGAAACCCAGCATCGGGGCAAGCGCCGCCTCGCTTACGAAATTGGTAAGCACCGCGAGGGCGTTTATATTCAAATGAATTACGAAGCTCCTGGAACGGCAATTGCTGGAATGGAGCGATCGATGCGCCTCAGCGATGAAGTGATTCGGTATTTGACCACAAAGCCCGACCCTGTAGCAGTTGAAGAAGTTGCAGTCGAGGCTTAAGCGGTTCTGGTCAGGTCTCTTTAAAGAGACAAGCAAGGGGCAAGCGATTCTAACCATCATTTGGATGAATCGCTTGCCCCTATTTACTTTCTCTGCCCTGCCGCCGCTCTTTCGAGCAAAATGGCACAATAGAGACTATATGAGTGCTGCATAGCCTTTGCAACAAATCTTAAAGTAAGGCTCAGCAAAAATTATTCCCTGATTATAATTTCAGGCATCTTAGGTTAACCGCTATGAAACTTTCAAAAAATACCCTGGATCAACGCCTAAATCATCTCTATGACGTGATTATTGTAGGCGGCGGCGTAGGTGGGCTTTCTGCCGCTATTTACCTTCAGCGCTATCGCCTCTCTTGCCTTGTAGTTGAGAAAGGGAAGGGGCGATCGTTTTGGATGCAAGATGTCACCAATTTTGTCGGCTTTCCCCCTCATACTCCTGGCAGAGACTTGCTGCAAAGAGGGCAAGACCACATGCTGGAACTGGATGCCGACTACCTGCGGGGCTTTGTGGAAGATGTGCAAGATGAGGGGGAAACCTTTGCTGTCAAAGTCAAAATTGGTAAGGTCAACAGCAGTTATCCTGTCTTTCGCTCTAAATACATTATTGCTGCGAGCGGACTCATTGATAACCTACCTCAGCTAGAGAACATGCAAAACGTGTTTGACTACGCGGGTTTCAACCTGCATGTTTGCATGATTTGTGATGGCTATGAGATGGCAGATAAGCGCTGCGGTTTGTTCGTCAATACTGAGGGAGCAATCAATACTGCTTTTGTCCTTAACTGGTTTACGCCTTACATTACCGTTTTTACCCATGGGCTTTTTGAAGTGGGCGCGGAGATGCGTCAAAAACTGCAAGATCATGGCTATCCTTTGGTGGAATCTCCCATTCAACAATTTTTGGGGCATGACCACGAAATGACTGGGGTGGAATTAGTGGATGGTTCTCAAGTTGATCTACAAACTGGATTAGTAGCAATGGGTTCGCAGTACCATAGCGGATATCTTAAGGGGCTTGATTTGGAATGGAAAGGGGGTAACCTACCGACAGATTCAATGTGCCGGACTTCTCATCCTCGCGTGTTCGCGCTGGGAGATTTAAAGGAAGGGATTAATCAAGTGTCAATTGCTGCCGCAGATGGTACATTAGCGGCTACGGCAATTTGGCGAGAGATTCGTCGCGGTTCACCCGCTCGTCGCTGGGAAGAAAATTTAATTGGAGCAGAAGTATCGTGATCCAAACTGACATCCCCACATCCTCTGATCTTCAGGCAGAGATCGCCCGACTACATGATGACTTGCAAATGCGAGATCAACTGGTGCAGCAGCTGTCTCAGGAGTTATTTCGGTTAGTGAAAACCAACACGAACCAAACCTACAGTGCTGAAGCGCCTGAGCAATATGAGGGCGAGATTTTGGCGTTGCGGGAACAGCTTCAGGGCATTGAGCAGCAGGTGACTTTTTATCAAGAGCAAATCACTAGCCGAGATGCTGAGATTTATCAACTGCGTCAATCGACCCAAGAGTTGAGCGATCGCTCTCGAATGCTAGAGCAAGTGGTGCAAGAACTTCCCCGCATTTATAAAGAGAAGTTTGAGCAACGGTTGACTCCGGTTAAAGAAAAAGTGACGCAGGTGCAGCAAGAGAACCGTCGCCTTCATGCTGAACTGCAAAGTGTTAGCTATCGCCTAGCCGTGCGGAACCGGAAAGCAACTGAGTTGGATTTGCCTAGCTTTCCTCAACTGGATAGTTTGGCAGAGTCAACCTCTTCTTTAAATAGCGTCCAAAACTAAGCTGTTGAAGCAGGAAGACTAGGCAGCGCGAGATATCGTAAGGTTTACTTGGAGAGGGGTGGAAGCCTCCCTTGCAGTATTTACGCTGCAGCCCGCTCCCTTTATGACTTGTGCACTAAAATCCACTTCCTGCATATTAAAAATTAGGTTGTGCTCGTATTCACCCATGTTGTGATCGCTGACTATTCCACAATCGTTCAGAAAGTCTGCCATGCCGCCTTTCACAGTATCTAGAAATTGATGCCAAAACTCAATTTCCTGATGTAATTTGCCTTCAGCGTCAAAATACAAGCACTTGCCCACATGGTCATAGCCTAGACTACGAAGTGCGACGCGCGTTACGAGGTCGTTATGATTAACGAAGCGGAAGGCGCAATTTTGGAAAGTTTGATTGAAAGCAGAGGCAAATTCTGGACAACCAACCCTGGGCGAACCAAAGGTATAAAGACCTTGAACTACCTGTCCGATAGTTGGAAGCTTGGCGGCGGCTAGAGTGGCGAGGGCGGCTCCGAGGCTATGTCCGGTAATAAATAGGGTTTGAGTATTAGTGCGGAAATGTTGAAGTTGGGTGATAACATCTTGCCAAATGGCTTCTAAGCCTAAACTAAATCCGCGATGAACTCGACCACCGCAATCTTTTAGGGTGGTAATGTCAACATCGGTCATCCAATCTTTGAGACAGCGGGCTCCGGTGCCTCGAAATGCCAGAATGATCACCTGATCGTTGCCCATTATAAAGGCTTGGGTGGCGCGTTGATCAAAAAAATGGAATGTTTGTAAACTGCCAGGTATGTACGGTGCTGGCAATAGCAAATTGATTGAGGTAGGCAAGTCGGGCAGCCTGGGCAAGTCCGATCGCATTTATGGGGCTATAGGCGATCGCGTTGGGCTCAAAGAAGAACATGGGGCACTCCTGATGGGGTTAAAGATGACGTTGTTGGGTAGATGTTTTAGTGATGATGGCAGCTACTCTCTTGTACGTTCAGGTTCCGGACTATTCAGATACCTAGGCGGGTAATCTTTCGGGCGTTCATGCTGTGAGTACAGGCGCAAAAAATGGATGGATTTAAAGAGGCTCGTAGAGAATCCAGCGGAGGGAATGCAAGGAAATATGCAGTTTTGCTTGAGCGATCGCCCATTCCATAAGAGGATGATCACTAGATAAAACGGTCAGCGGATACACACAGGCGGTCACATGCAAGTTCTACAGAAACATCCCCATTTGCGATGGCTAATCGGCGTTGCGGCCTTATTTTGGCTCATTTGTAGCGGGCTGGTTCTGCACCGATATCACAACTTCTTCCCGACCTTTGTTTCGTTTGATCAGGGCATTTTTAATCAGGTCTTTTGGAATAGTTTGCATGGGCAATGGTTTCAAAGCTCGCTTTCTTCTACCGAGTCGGTGACAGTCATGCAGGGCGATTTGCCAGAGGTTTTTTACCGTCGGTTGGGGCAGCACTTTACGCCCGCTTTGTTGCTGTGGCTGCCTTGGTATGCCCTGTTTCCTTCGGCGGCGGGATTATCGGTGCTGCAAGTGACGTTAATTACGGCGGCGGGTTTGGTGCTGTATGGGTTAGCGCGCCATTACCATCCGCCCCAGTTGGCGATGATGATTACCGTGAGTTATTACGGGGCGATCGCTCTCATTAGTCCCACCCTCGCCAACTTTCATGATATTTGCCAAATTCCACTTTACGCTTTCGGGCTATTTCTGGCAGTAGAAAAACGATGTTGGTGGCTGGTTTGGGTATTGGCTTTTTTAATTTTGGCAGTCCGAGAAGACAGTGGCGTGGTGCTGTTTGGAATTGGGTTTTATTTTTTAGTGAGTCGGCGTTTTCCCAGAATTGGCATCAGTTTTTGCGTCGTAAGTTTGGGATATATGCTGGCGTTAACAAACTTGATTATGCCGCTGTTCTCGGATGATCTTTCAGATCGATTTATGATTGAGCAGTTTGGTCAGTTTGTTGATGGAGAAAAAGCTTCGACGCTGGATGTGCTTGGAGCGATTTTAAGAAATCCAGGGCGGCTGATTGTGCAACTGCTCACACCGCCCGAAGCGACAGTGCGTTATTTGCTGGGGCAGTGGGTACCGCTCGCGTTTATTCCGCTCATTTCTGTTGATGCATGGCTGTTAGCAGGATTTCCCATTCTCAAAACCCTCATTCAGAATGATCCAACAGCGCTTTCGCTGCATCTCCGCTATGCTCAAACTTGGGTACCTGGACTATTCTATGGGGTGATTCTTTGGTGGGCAAAACATCCACGTTTGTTCAGGTTTCGGTTTCAGAAAATTTGGGTGGGCTGCATCATTCTTTCCCTGTTCTTTACAGTGACTGCAAACCCGAACCGAGCTTTGTCTTTTGTCATTCCTGATTCTATTCAGCCGTGGGTTTACTTTTCTTTGCCGCGCCAGTGGGAACACGCCGATGCAGTACGATCGCTCCTTGCTAAAATTCCTGATAATGCTAGTGTTACCGCGACCGATCATATCGTTGCCCATGTTTCAGGACGGCGGCAGGTATTGCGCTTTCCCATGGTGCAGTTTCGTAATGATGAACAGCAAGCAGCTTGGGTAGAATATGCGATCGCCGATCTGTGGTACTTACAGCAGTCCCAAATAGCGTTTGACGACTACCGCCAAACGCTACTAGCTAACGAAAAAGCGATCGCTCGCTTAATCCGAAGGAGGTTTGATGGACAGCGTTATGGCATCATTGGCTTTGAAGATGGCGTAGTGCTGATGCGGCGAGGCGTAAAATCAGAACGGGAGGCGTTAGGAGCGTGGAAGGCTTATCAAAAGGAGAACTCAGAGCTTTAACGCCAAAGTTAAGCCATCGGCGATCGGCACCATGCTAATCTGCACCCGATTATCCCCATGCAGCTTTTGATTAAACTCACGAATTTTTTGAGTTTGATTATCTTGCACCTCTAAATCAGCAACCTTTCCCGACCAAAGAACGTTGTCGATCGCAATCAATCCACCTGTGCGAATCAGTTGAAGCGATCGCTCGTAGTACCCCTCGTAGTTGCCCTTATCGGCATCAATGAATGCAAAGTCAAAGGTTCCAGCGTGTCCCGTTTCGAGTAGGTGATCCAATGTCTCTAGGGCAGGAGCAATGCGGAGGTCGATCTTTTCTGCTACCCCTGCGGCTTGCCAATACCGCCGGGCGATCGCCGTATATTCTTCGCTAGTATCACAGGCAATGATGCGACCGTCAGGGGGGAGGGCAAGGGCGATCGCTAGAGAACTATATCCAGTAAAAACGCCGACCTCCAAAGTTTTCTTTGCGCCCATTAGCTGCACCAACAGCGCCATAAACTGCCCTTGTTCCGGCGCAATTTGCATTTGACTCATAGGATGCTGAGCCGTTTCTTGACGAAGTTTGATTAAAATTTCTGGCTCATGGAGTGAAACCGATCGCAAATAATCGTTAAGTGAAGCAGGCAGTCCGAGGGTTTGGTTTGACATAGGAGCATCCAAAGCAGCATTTTCTAAAGAGTCTATCTTATGATGATGGCTACAGAGATGGAGTAGTGGCATGGACTGGTGGCAAAAGTTAAAGCGGAATTCTTTGGCGCGGTATGGCGGGCTGCTCCTGGTATTGTTTTATGTCATTGTGATTTTTGCCGAGTTTATTGCGCCTTACAATCCTTATGCAGCACAGGCAGATGGCTCATTGTTGCCACCTACTCAAGTTTTTTGGCAAACGGAGCAGGGGCAATTTATTGGACCTCACGTGTATCCCACAACGCAAGGTGCAGTGAGTTTAGAGACAGGCGATCGCATTTTGAAGCGCGATCGAACTCAGCCTTCGCCCATCCATTTCTTTGTCCAGGGTTCTGAGTACCAATTTCTTCAGTTTCGGCTACCTCTGCCCACTCGCTTCTCCTTGGCTGATCCCAGAATCGAAGTCATTGATATTTTTCCTGGATTTAAAAGCAACTTACATTTGTTTGGGGCGATCGGGGCAGGCAAAATTAATCTTTTAGGAACCGACGAACAAGCCCGTGATCAATTTAGTCGTCTTATCTACGGCGGACGCATTAGCCTGAGCGTTGGCTTGCTGGGCACGTTAATTGCATTTCCGCTAGGAATGTTGATCGGCGGTATTTCGGGTTACTTTGGCGGCTTTGTCGATGCGGTGCTGATGCGAGTTGCCGAAGTCTTACAAACAATTCCCAGTATCTATTTGCTAATTTCCTTAGCGGCGGTGCTGCCTCCAGGGTTGAGTAGCGCTGAGCGGTTTATGTTAATTGTGTTGATTACATCGTTTGTCAGTTGGGCAGGCTTGGCGCGGGTGATTCGGGGGCAAGTGTTGTCGATTAAGGAACGAGAATTTGTGCAAGCCGCAAAAGTTATGGGGGCGCAACCGCTCTACATTATTACTCGACACATTCTGCCGCAAACTGCGACCTACATTATTATCTCTGCGACCCTTGCCATTCCTAGTTTTATTGTTGCCGAGGCGGTTCTGAGCTTCATCGGTCTGGGCATTCAGCAGCCTGATCCATCGTGGGGCAATATGCTATCGCTGGCTATTAATGCCTCTATTTTGGTGTTGCAGCCCTGGCTGGTGTGGTCACCTGCGTTGGTCATTGTGCTGACGGTGCTGGCGTTTAACCTCTTGGGCGATGGCTTACGGGATGCGCTCGATCCGCGTAATACTCAGCGTTAAATCGGCGTTTTTAGGATAAATGGTAGGAGAATGCATTGTGAGAAGTCTAATCGAAAAAATCAATACGCTGCCGCCTCATTTAAGAGTGAAGGTAGAGGAATTTGTTAACGCTTTAGAAAAAGAGGAACTCAAGCCTAAGTCAGGGAAAAGATTACGACAAGATTGGGCAGGCGCGTTGAATGATTATCGTGATCGGTACACATCACTTGAACTTCAGAACGAAACAGTGGAACAGTGGACAAAGTAGATGTATCTGCTAGACACTAATATTTGGTTAGAGCGACTCTTAGAACAACAGCAATCTGAAGTCGTTCGACAACTCCTAAAACAAATTGCCTCTGAGCAACTCTGTATCTCTGACTTTGCTCTTCACTCGATCGCCCTTGCCCTGACTCGGCGGCATCGACTAGAAGCCTGGTTACGATTTGTTCAAGATGTATTGATTGACGGAGAGGTAACGTTAATACGCCTCCAACCCGAAGACTTACAAGCTGTTGTAGAAAGTATGGAGCAGCAGAATCTAGACTACGATGATGCCTACCAATATACTATTGCCAAAAATATAATTTGACTCTTGTCAGTTTTGATAGTGATTTTGATCTTACAGAACGTGGTCGCCAGACTCCCTCACAAGTTTTATTGTCTTTAGCAAGTAATCCCTAAACCGGACTCTGCCCATAAAACGGCAACACATCTGCCCAATGCGATCGCCCCCCTTGCTTCCACTCTAGGTAAGCCAACTCCAATAAACTCATGGCCGTCCCGCCTAGTCCAGCTTCTGCTTCAACGAGGTGATAAGGATTTTTCCAGTTCTCTAAAGTCTGCTCCCACTGATCTTGGGGCATGACGACATCGGCAATTTTCGGCACGATCGCCTCTGCCATGGAGGGATCAGCAAAGGAATAAATAGCGGCATGAACTTCGCCGCGTTGTGCCGCCATTTGCACCGCAATATCTTTTCCTACCACCTGCGCCCGAATTGACCAGGCGATCGCGGCCAACGACGAAATTCCAAACAACGGAATCTCTAACTGTTGCGCCAGCGTCCGCGCCATGACAACGCCAATTCTTGTCCCTGTAAATCCACCAGGCCCTTTCGCAACAGCAATAAACGATAGGTCTGTCCAGGTCTGGGGCTTAATAAATTCCATCAGGTGAACGTGCATATGGGTAGACAGATCGCGCCCTAAGGGGAGGGTTTGGGCACGGCTATCAGTAGCAATGTTGGTAGCACGGCTGTTAGGGGTAAAGTTGCTGATGGCTAAACCAAGATCGGGGCTAGCGGTATGGATGGCGAGAGCATAGGTCATGAATTTATTTGTATCATTAAATCTGCTGTTCTCTTGCACCTGTTATCCCCATGTCAGATACTCCTTCGTTGCGCGATCGCTATCTCTCGTTAATTGACGAAATTGTAAAAATGACTCTGAAAGGAGAAATTCGTGCCAAAGAGCAGGTTTATCAACTTTTGGTGGATGGAGTCAGTGGGGGAACGGGGGAAATTTTTGAACGATGCTTGGGCGATCGCCTGACTGAAGCACAGCAGCAGTTTGACACGCAAACGGATGAACTGAAGCAGGCGAAAGCGCAGCGCAGCCTGCGGGCAATGCGAACCATTCAAGGAGAATGGCTCCGGTGGCAAGAAAAGAACCAGTCCACGGAAGCGCTGGACACGGCTGTACAGCAAATCATTTTGGCGATCGGGCAGGGGGAACACTTGAGCGTGTTTCTGACAGTGACTGATCCAAACCGTCCCAAGCCGCTGAACTTAGCCCAATGGCAGCAGTTAGCAAAAAAGCTTCAGCAGCAAGCAGAGGGCGGCGAACTTTCAGACGGTACGGCAGGGCAAGCACGTCAGATCGCTCAAGGCATTTTACGCAGTTTGGAAGGATGGAATCGCCTAGAGAATTATTTGGTGAGTTGGATTTATGATCAAAGCCGAAATCAGCTTGGATTTGAGGGCGTTCCAGGTGAAAAGGGCCCTTGGTTAGCTTGGGCAAAACAGGTGAATAGTGATATTCCTCGATCGCTCTTTCAAACGCTGACGATGGGCGGTTCGGTGGTGGACTGGGTTGGGCAGAAAAATCTTGGTATTGGAGATTTTGTAGAAATTGCAGGGATTTTGCGCTGCCTTCAACAAGGCTTGATCAACTGGTTTGATAAGTTGGTGTATGACTCGAAGGTGGGAGCAAAGCTGTCGATTTCTACGTTTTTGGGGTTCTCGATCGTGTGGTCACAATTGGCAAGGGGGTTTGCCCAAGCGAGTACGCAGCCGCAACAGGAGAGTTTAATGAATGGATGTTTTCAAATGACACTGCAAATTTTGCGAACATTTGCTCAGTGCAGTTATTTCCCGTTGTACGGTGGCATCTTCGCTTCGTTCTCTGGCGAGTATCTCCGGGATGCCTTGAGCTATTTAGATGAGCCGTTGCGCCAAGCAGAAGGGACGCAAGAAAAGGCGCGAATTTTGACTTTGTTAGGATCTTCGACGCGGGCGTTGGGTCAGCCGGAACGGGCTTTAGCGTTTCATCAGCAAGCGTTGGAGATTGCGCGGGAGGCGGGTGATAGTGTTTGTGAGGTGGCAAACTTAAACCATCTGAGCCGAACGGGAGTGGCGCAGGGTAATTTTGCTGAGGCGATTAATTACGCGCAACGAGCGGTAATTTTAAGTCGGCAGAAGGGCGATCGCCTGGGTGAAGCTAATGCCCTGGCAAATTTGGGATACAGCGAAGTATTTCAAGCACAAGCATTAGAGCAAGCTGACCCAGATTTGTACGAGATGGCGGTGGATCGGTTGCAGCAGGGCTTAGATCTGTCGGAGAAGGTGGGCGATCGCCAAAGTCAGGCGCTTTGTTTGAGCAGCTTGGGCATTGCCTATGTGGTATTGAATCAAGCGGAAGGGGCGATCGGCTATTTAGAAAAGGGTGTTCAGATTGCTCAGTTCACGGGCGATTTATATCTACAGGGCATTAATCTGTCGTACCTGGCAGAGGCACACTATCGGTTAGAAGACTCTGGCAAAACGGTTCAAGCCGGATGTCTAGCCATGTATTTACTGGAACAAATTGCTTCGACGAGCTGGCGGCAACCTGCGGGGCTGCTAACGGTTTTGCGAGGAAAAGTGGGCGATGAAGCGTTTCAAGAATTGTTAACGCAACAGCGGGCAGCCATCATTCCGGTGATTGGGGTAGATGGGTATGACCATCTGCCAAGCTTGTTGAAGATATATCAGGGCAGTTGATAAAACGCTTAAGTCTACTTAAAGTAAGGATATGAAAGAACCGACAGCAGAACAGTTGCAGAGTTTGTATCGCGTCTGTCATGTTCTTACAAATGTGGTGTTTTAACCCATTCACATTGTTCGTATCGATAAGCGATCGCTCAATTTATTTATTCTGGCAGGGCAGGCTGAGGAAATTGAGCTTGAGATTCAACCTAATGGGAGGATTGAGCCATGAAGCAGATTAATTATGCAGAGATGAGCGATCAAGAACTGAAGCACTATCTGGTCAAAAATCGTGATGACCAAGCGGCATTTTACGCATATTTGGATCGACGACAGGCTCGCTCTAACAAAACAATCATTGAGTTAGATGATCCAGATTGGCAAGAGAAGATTGTGGCTGTAATTCGAGAGCAACTTAACGCCAATCAAAGTTGAACCGTAAGGAGCGCGAATACCATGAAAATTGAGGTATTGAAGAAGCGACTTGATAATAATCGTTCCATGATCACTATTACATCTGCTCTAGTCGTTGCGCTAGTCGGGTGTAGCGGTGTTGGTCTTTGACTTGGCTAACAGCAAGGGCGATCGCTTTTTCTGGGCCTACTACCACAGCTAGCTGCTTAGCGCGGGTAAGTCCGGTGTAGATAAGATTGCGCGACAACATTAGGTAATGCTGCATATACAGGGGCAGAATGACCACCGGATACTCGCTGCCCTGGGATTTGTGAATGGTAACGGCAAACGCAAGGGCGATTTCGTTGAGGTCGGCAGCGTCGTAAACCACAAGGCGCGCTGCTTCGCAGATACCGCAAGGGTCGCTAAATGAAACCATGGCTGATCGTTCTTCAGGATCGATATCGGTAATCACGCCTAGATCGCCATTGAACACGTCACGGTTGTAGTCGTTTACTTTTTGAATAATGCGATCGCCAACGCGCAAAGTAACGCTGCCGCGAATGATCTCTGGCTTTGCGGGATGAGGAGGATTAATCAATTGTTGCAAGACTTGGTTAAGGTTACGTGTACCCACATCACCGCGCGTCATCGGACAAAGAACTTGAACATCGCGGGCTGGATTAAAACCTAATTTAGGAATTAGCACGCTAATCAAATCTTGAATGGCTTGGACTCCATGTTGCGCTTCCGGTGCAGTTAGCCACAAACAATCGGATTTAGGATGATCAGAAACAGGTTCTAGGTCGGGGAATTCGCCGTGATTAATCCGGTGGGCATTGCGGACAATTTGGCTGGCTTGCGCTTGCCGAAAGACCTCTGTGAGGCGCACGACCGGAACTTTTTCAGACTTGATCAAATCTGCCAAAACGCTGCCAGATCCAACGCTGGGCAATTGATCAATATCGCCCACTAGCAAAAGCTGTGAATCTAGAGGAACGGCTTTGAGCAGGGAATAGGCTAGAAACAAATCCAACATTGAGGCTTCATCGACAATGATGGACTGAGCGGCAATGGGGTTATCAGCATTGCGTTTGAACTGGAGTTGGGACGGATCAAACTCTAATAAACGGTGGACGGTTTTGGCTTCTTGCTGGGTCATTTCGCTAAGGCGCTGTGCTGCTCGTCCGGTGGGTGATGCGAGCGCGACCGATTTACCCATAGCTTTCCACAGCGCCACAATGACGCGAGTAGAGGCAGTTTTTCCGGTTCCGGGGCCGCCTGTCAAAATTAGGACGCGCTGACTGGCAGCAATTTCTATGGCTTGACGCTGCTGCGCTGAGAGTTGCAACCCGGTTTTTTCAACGTAGCGGCTAATCCACTTTTGCACGCGGGGCATATCTATTGTGAGCGGCTCGGCTAATAATAAAAGCATTCGTTCGGCAAGCTTGTATTCTGCGCCATAAAAGGTCGGGGCATAGCAAATGATCTGGTCAGGCGCTATTTTTTCTAGCACCAATTGTCCATCTGCTGCCATTTGAAAAGTGAGGGCTTGAATCAAGTCGGGATTGGGTTGATGATCCGTTAGGAGCAGACGTTTGGCAGCGAGTTCGACTAATTCAGGTTGGGGCAGGAAGCAATGCCCATCATCGGCGGCTTCGCCTAATACATGCAAAATACCACTGCGATAACGGAATTCGGAACTGGGATGGATGCCCAGGGTACGAGCGATCGCATCGGCAGTAATAAACCCAATTCCATAAATATCAGTCGCTAATTGGTAAGGATTTTGGGTAACGGTTTCAATCGACTCGTCGCCGTATTGCTTGTAAATCTTGACGGCATAAGTAGTGGAAACGCCGTGTCCTTGCAAAAACAGCATTACTTCTTTAATTGATTTTTGCGATTCCCATGCTTCCTGAATGGCGAGAATTCGCTTGGGGGAAATGCCCGGAACTTCGGCAAGGCGATCGCTGTGGTGTTCAATAATATCTAACGTCTCTAACCCGAAGTGTGACACGATTCGTTTGGCAGTTGCCGCACCAACTCCTTTAATTAACCCACTGCCTAAGTACTTTTCTATTCCCGTTAGCGTTGCAGGCTTGGTTTCTCGGTATTGGCTGACCTGGAACTGCGATCCATATTTAGGATGATCGCGCCAGGCTCCTTCTAGTTGCAATGTTTGTCCAGGCTGAATGTTGGGGAAAGTACCGACGATGGTAATGAGTTCGCTAGCGCGGGGAGCTTTAAAGCGCGCCACGGTATAGCCCGATTCGGCTGAATGGTAGGTAAGTCGTTCAACTACGCCTTCCACAATTCCTGCGGGTAAAGGCGTGGCGGAAGTGGGTAAATTAGGGCGGGCGGCTTTGCCGTTACCGCGAGGGTCGCCTTCAGACATAATGCGGAATATAAGAACTACACCTACCACAGCCAGTTTACGCAAAGACTCCTCTATTTTCCACCAGTTTCTCAATCCTCACAGCCCAACCTATCATTCATCTTTTGTCATAAAAATTCCTTTAATCTGCCTGGAACCTTTTGTAGCCTTGCCTTGTCTATCCCTTTAGTTCACCCCACCGATTCTTCCCCACTGCTCCTCACCAGTAGTCAGGGTACGAAGCTGCACAACGTTAAACTTTTTGCTTGAACGGAGCCGATACATTAAATGGCATGAGCTGAAGAAAACAGCCGGAAACAATTTCGCTTCCTGCCGCATCTGTTCCATTACACAACTATTGCATTACCCTGAGACCTTAATTATGAAATCCAATATTCGTCTATTTGCTACCCTCGCTGCTATCGCTGCTGCTACAACCCTCGCCGCAGGTTCCAGTTTTTCAGCAAGCCAATTTGGTCAAAAAGAAGTAGACCAAAGCCAGTTTGAAGCGATCGCGTCTCCTTATCAAGCGGGCAAAGCTCACCAGCTTTTGGTCGTTGAACAAGTTACCGATGCGCGCCCTTGCTGGAGCGAGTCTGGTGCGGCTCCTACGTTAATTGAGCCGTTACTTTTACAATTCGACTTTACGGGCATCTGCGGACGTAGCACCGATGCAAATGGTTATTCCATTCGGATGAACGGTGAAGACTTGGGATTAAAGTACAGCTTGCGAGTTCTGCGCCGAGATAATGATTTAGTGCTGGTAGGCGCACCCCGCGATCGCGGTGGTCAAGAGATTCTAGTCGGGCGCACGAATGGAGTAACTACAGGCTTTGCAAAAATTGCGCTTGATCCAGGTTGGCGGTTTACAAAACGGACGTTGGGCGATCGCACTTTAGGTCACGTTTATTTAACCTATGACGGGAACGCTCCTGACGACGGCACAACTGGCGGCGGTGTAACGCCAACCGCTCGATTCCGCGATACGGCAAGCGATATTTACTTGGCAGAAATTAACCAGGCAGTTGATGCCGGATTCATTGCTGGCTTCTCCGATGACAATACCTTCCGTCCGCAAGCTTCTCTCACCCGTGAGCAGTTAGTGTCAATGGTGTTGGGCGCGATCGATAGTTTGCCTAATGTTAACTTGAGTGTCCCGGCTGCAACGGGCAATCCTTACGCCGATGTTACCTCTAACCGCTGGAGCGCTGCTAAAATTCAATTCGCCAAAGCTAACAACATTGTTAGCGGCTATGAAGATGGCAAGTTCCGCCCCGAACAACCTGTTACTCGGGCTGAACTCATGGCAGTCATGCGTCGCGGCGCTGAGTATGCTAAGACTCTGCAAGGACAGCCTGTAACGCTACAAGCTAATCGCCCATCGGTGAACTTTGTAGACACTACTAGCCACTGGTCAAATGCGCTGGTGGGTCAAATGTCTAGCTACTGTGGTGTGGCTTCGCCGCTGAATGAGCGGGGCAGCAGCTTTGCACCTGATAGTGCTGCTCAACGCAACTACGCTGCCGCTGCAACTCTGCGGATGCTGAATTGCGTTAAAGGTCAGCCTACGGTGCAGTAAGTGTTAATTTCCTAAGTTGTGAATAGCGGGGTGAGGCAACTCATCCCGCTTTTTTTGAGAATCATTTCTTCTTAAGAAGCATTAGATAATTTGTTGAGCAACGTCATTGACCTAAATAGATCCAAATGAATTCATATTTGGATAAATTCTGCCAATTTAGAATTTTAGGTAGATATTTTCTTTATTATCTTATGGTTATGGCTCTCAACCGAATTGCTTTAATTTCCTTCTTTGCATCGCTATCTGGCTACTCAGCCGTTGTTATTTCTCAAGGTTTAGTCCTTGCTTTTATCGTGCCTGGGGCGATCTCTTCGAGTTACCTGCAAGGGGTCGCTGCTACTCTGGTTGATCCAACTTGGAAACCTGGCACAGTAGATTATTTAGAGATTCCGGCAGAACTGGGTGGAAATTCTAGACCCGTGCGATCGCTTGCTTTTACGCCAGATAGTCAATTTTTGGTGAGCGGTGGGGTTGATAAAACGATCAAAATTTGGAATGTTGAAGCGCAATCACTTGTCCGATCGCTCATCCCCAGTCCAGCCCAAGAGGTCGGAACAATTGCATTGAGTCCGGATGATCAAACATTGGCAAGCGGCAGTATCGACGGCACCGTGCGGCTATGGAACTGGAAAACTGGAAAGCTTCTGCATACCTTAACAGGGCACTCAAGTATTGTTACCTCTGTTGCTTTTAGTCCCGATGGTCAAACGCTAGCCAGTGGCAGCGGAGATAAAACGATTCGTTTTTGGAATGTGGAGAATGGCTCATTGTGGCAAACCATTACGACAAAACAATTTATTGAAACACTGGCGTTTAATCCAGCAGACGATATGCTGGCAAGTGCTGGAATTGAAATGAGCGTTGATTTATGGAATTGGAAGACTGGTAAATTAATTCGTTCTCTGGGTCGTTATACAGGCGTTATTTATGCGATCGCCTTTAGTCCTGATGGGCAATCTTTAGCGTTCAGTCCCGATGCAAATGCAAGCAACCCGACCCTAGAGCAGAATACCTTACGATTGTGGAACCTGGAAGGAGAGCAAATTGGGCAAACCCTGAGTGGTCATACCGATTACATCGATGCAATTGCCTTTAGCCCCAGTGGACAAACGCTCGTTAGCGGCAGTTTCGATAAAACTGTGAAGGTCTGGAATGTGGAAACAGGAGCGCTTATTCCGGGTACAGCGATTCAGGAATATTTGAAAGATGATCGGCGGATTTTGGCGATCGCCTATCGTCCTGATGGCAAAGCGTTTGCTTTGGGCAGCGGTGATGGCAGCATCAAAATCTTTATCTCAAAAGAGTAACGATTGTCCGTTATAGTCGTCGCTCGATCCAACCGCTGCCACCACCCGAAGGCACGCTAGGGGGCGGCGCAGCGGCAGGAGGAGTGTTAGTGCTACCCGAACCACCACTGCCCGAACCGCCATAACTTTCAAAACCAGAGCTTCCGGAACCAGAGTAACTATCATTGCTGCTATAGACGGGAGCCTGTTGGACGGCTTGGGCAGCAGCTTTTGCCGCCGCCGCCGCCTTCTTTTGGGCGATCGCCTCAATTTCTCGGTTTGCTTTTGTTGCAATCTCTTGAACGTGCATTTTCCAATAAACACTATTTTGAGAGATAGGCTGCCCTAATATCTTAATGTTGCGAATCTGATCGAGTGCTTTTTGCCATTGGCTGCTGGTCAAGAATTTCTGAGCTGCTTTAAGAATTTCCTCATTTTTTTGCCATTCAGTTTGCCACTGTTGAATCGTTTGTTCGGCTTTGGGAGCTATGGCAGCACTGAACGGAATGGCTTGGGCGATCGCTTTTGCTTCTAGAAACTTGCCTTGACGATATTGCTCTGTCGCAGTTTTGAGAATGGCTTCAGACCACTGGTTCGTTAGACTTTGGGCTTGTGGATAGGCTTCCATGTTAGGAGAAATTGCACGAGTTTGGGCGATCGCATCCTTAAACTTCCGTTGCGTTGCCAAAGCTTTTGCTTGTGCCAACAAACAGTCACCTTTTAATCCTTGGGCTTGAGCATATAAATCTAAATATTGTTCAGAGACTTGGCTGGCTTGCTGAACACAGTCCTCATATTCCCCTGCTGCTTGCAAAGAACTAACCTGCCTTAAAGCGTCTTGTGCTTTGAGATAGGCTTGTTTTTGGACAACGTAAATTCCTCCTATTATTATCCCTATTCCAATCATGAGTGCACAACCACCCATGAGCCAAATAGGTTGAACAGTAGCAACAGATTTGGTTTCAGAATCAGCTTTAATTTCTGGTTCGATCGCTATTTCAGGCGCGTTAATCGTTTCTGGTTCTGTCTGTGGCTGTTCAACAATGGGTTCGACAATGGGTTCGACAATGGGGATGGGTTCGATAATTGACTCAATAGGACATTCTAATTCAAATTCAACAATGGGTTGTAGCTCAATAATTTCAGTCTTAATAGTTGATTCAAGCACTGGTTCAATAATGGGTTCAGAAATTTGTTCTACTTTAGGGTTAGAACTCTGCTCTGGCATGATTGATTCAGATATTGATTCAGATATTGATTCAGATATTGATTCAGGCTGAGAAACTGGCTCAATAATAGGTTCAGCCACCCCTTGCGGATAACTCGAAGCGATCGCCTCTTCAAGAGAGTCATTAATAGACTTTTGAGAAATGACAGTGGGCGGTAGATCAGTGGTCAGCTTGCGGTAAAGCGGAACATCATTTGAAGAAATAGCTGTCGGTTGAAGAGGCGTAACTGGCGTAACTAACGGTTTTGGACTAACGGGCACCATCCCCCGACGATTCATTAAACCTTCTAGGTCTTGCAAAACTTCTGTAGCAGATTGATAACGGTCTTTGAAATGATACCGCGTCATTCGAGCCAAGATGTTTGAAAGCTCGTTGCTGATTTGGGACTGATCTTGCCAAAGCAATTCTCCGGTTTCTACATCCTCTGGCAACTGCATGGGCGTTAACCCAGTAACTGCCTGAATGCCAATCATCCCTAAAGCATAAATGTCACTATTGGGGCGAGGTCTGCCATGGCTCTGTTCTGTCGGCATGTATCCTGGAGTTCCAACTGAAATGGTTGCAGTTGGCTGTCCCTGAAACATGATTTGGGTGCGGATCTGTTTAACGGTACCAAAGTCTACCAGGACAAATTGATCATCTTGATGCCGACGGATCAAGTTTTCGGGCTTAATATCTCGGTGGATAACGTTGTTCCCATGTACAAAGACTAAAACGTTTAATACTTCCCATAGCAAGGGATAGATTTGGTTTTCAGCCCATTGCTTTCCAGGCGGCAATTCGCTTGCTAAAGAATATCCATCAATCAGTTCTTGAACGAGAAAAAACTCTTCACTTTCTTCAAAATATGCCAGTAGCCGCGGAATTTGCTCATGGTTTCCCAGCTTTTCTAAAGTTTCGGCTTCCGTGGCAAAAAGTCTTCTGGCATTGTCTAGAAACCTTAAGTCACTGCTGGCAGGTTTAAGATGTTTGACAACACATTTTGGATTGCCCGGACGGCGAGTGTCTTCGGCAATATAAGTTTGCCCAAAACCACCCGCCGCTAAGGGACTAATGACCCGATAACGACGATCTAACAACTGCCCTAGGAATGAAGCTTGCATAGATATGGGCGATCGCCAAGCATGAATAGCCTAACTATAACCGTCTTGATACCGTCTTAATAACTAGAGTTGTTTCCAGGTTGAGGCGCTGTTCTCTTACTGTCTTCAGCCTGAAAGATGCCTGTCACTTGGTTATAATCTTCACCAATTTGAATCTGATCCTCGTTGTTGAGCAAATACCCTTCAAATGAAACTCGCGTTCCATTCACCCGCACGCCGTTGGTACTAAAGCTAGCGCCATCGCCATCATAAATGCGGTAGCTATTGTTCTCTCGCTTTAGAATTGCATGACGTTTTGAAAGAACATCCCAACCTGTTTCAGGCACTTTAAAGTCTGCCCACTGGCGATCGCGCCCCAACCGATGTTGGCTGTCTCTGAGTTCAAACTGTTGGACTTGACCCTCATGGTTTTTCAACTTCAAAATAGCCCCTTGAACCGAAAGAACAGTATCTTTGCTTCGTGCTAACGAACTCATAACCGTTCTGTTGTTGGGCGTTGCTGCCTGACCTGAACGGCTAGGTTGTCTCTCTATTGCTTCTGTGGAGCGATCGACAAAATCTTGCTCATCTGCCGGAACTCCTGCAAAGGCAGGTGTCGATCTGCGACGAACAATAAAGTAGGCTCCCAGCAGCCCCAGCAAAGCGATCGCCACACCTGCCAGTAACGGTATATAACTCTTGCTCTTCCAACGTTCTGCAATCTTCTGCTCAGAAACTTGAACCAGCTTATCCACTTCTGAATGCTGCTCAAATAGTCCTTTCACCGCCTCAAATTTTGTCTTCGCGCCTTCATAGTCCTGGTTCCAGTACAGATCTAGCCCTTCTCGATAAAGAGGTCCTGTAGATCCTTCTTCGTTAGCAGCACCAGACTTTCTCGTAAATTCCAAAATGGTGCTGGTCGGAATTGCATAGGGAAACCCAGTTTCCTCGTCCCAACCGCTGCCGCCAAAGGTAATCATGCCAATGACTTCGCCTTGCTGATTCAAGACAGGTCCCCCCGAACTCCCAGGAGCCACAGTTACATTAAGCTGCAATACTGGAGAGCCGTTTTGCAGTGTTTTATTGGAGTTTGCTACTTTACCATCTAGTGCAGAAGCCTCTGAAAAAGACTTGTCACTGAGAACAGACGTAACATCAGCCGCACCTGGATAACCCAATACAACAATAGGATCTTGTATTTGAACGGTCGTAGAATCACCTAGCTTCAAAACAGGTGCATTAGTAACTTCAATTTTAACGACTGCAACATCTTTACCAATGTCTTGGCGATCGGGGTCTACAACAGGCAGTCCACGTTCCTTCACCTCAAACTTGAAGATTTCACTATTGGGGAGAACAACGTCATTTCTGAAGACAAAATCACTCAAAGTGCTACTTTCTCTAATGTTCTCCTTACGTAGCTGGGATACGTTAGAAAGGTCATTCTCAGTTGTTAATCGTTTAACAAGATTGTTAAAAAGCCGCTCTCTACAAGCTTTTTCTCCTCCTTCTGCCAGGTTAACAACGTGCGCATTTGTCACGATGTAACCATTGGGATCTACAAAATACCCTGATCCTATTCCACCAGACAAAAACGGATATGAGACACCTTCATATTTATACCTACCAAAGCAGCCCGCTAAGATTCTGACCACGGCGGGCTTGGAGTACATGGTCAAGCGCTGATTTGGCTCAAGCTGAGAGTTTTTAGAAAGACCAGGAATTTGAGCAAAGAAGAAAATTGGCGTAATAGAGAACAGAGCGAGGGGGCGGCGCATGTACGATTCTCCTAAGCTAGAGCAGTATTAAATCAACCTAAATCTGATATTTAGAAGTGAGTTGTTATTCAAATTTCACTTCAGAAAACAGTTCAATCTTTAATCAATAATGTAGATCTAAAATTTAGGAGATCTGCTTTAGAGAATCTTGTATATTCTGGGCTAGTGACATAATATCCGGACGAGGCGACAAAAATTAAAAAGTTAACTAAATTTTAAAGATCCTAGGATGATTCCATAGAGTTGCTGACCATAGGATGAGGAATAAGCAAATAGAAGCTTCTATCAGCAATGCTCGCTGGATTTGGCGAGATTAAGGTTCTTTAGTCTTCTCTTAAGGCTGTCAATGTATTCCAATGTATTCAAAATACTAAGAGGATGTCTGAGAAGTATCAAAGATTCTTACACTCGCCCCCCAACCCCCCATTTTGGGGCAGGACTTCCGAGCCACTCCTTCTTCAAAGTCCCCCAAAATGGGGGATTTAGGGGGCGGATTGGATAGCAACCTAGACTTCTCAGACAACCTCTAAGGTGGTTGAACACAAGGTATTGCAAAAATTCTGTTTCCTACTGACACAAAAAGCCGAATGCACGCCCGTAGCTCTGTAAAAACAATCTTGATTTTGGCAGCGAATCCTACCGATACTGCCCGTTTGCGGTTGGATCAGGAAGAGCGTGAAATTGATGACAGCTTAATTTTGGCTAGGAAACGCGATTACTTTGATTTAAAGAAGCGATCGGCTGTGAAAGAGCGAGATATTCGGCGGGCTTTGCTTCGTAATGAGCCTCAAATTGTTCACTTCTGCGGACATGGCTACGGGTTAGATGGATTGGCTGTAGAAACTGATGATGGGAAAACTCACTTATTTCCGACAGAGGCTTTGGCGGAACTCTTTAAGCTTTTCAAAAATCAAGTTGAGTGCGTTGTTTTAAATGCCTGTTTTTCGGAGGTGCAAGCCAGGGCAATTAGTCAACATATTCCTTACGTGGTCGGTATGAGTCAAGATATTGGCGATCGCACCGCAGTTGAGTTTGCCGTGGGCTTTTACGATGCCTTGGGCGCAGGCAGAACTTACCGCGAAGCCTACCAGTTTGGCTGCAATGCGATCGCCACCCACAAAGTATCAGAAGCCCTCATTCCTAAACTTTATGCTCAACAAGAGCCAGTCGATCCCCTCCCCTTCAGATCCAAACCGCCTCAAACCCAATCGGCTTCGCCGCAACCCTACCGTAACAATCAAGGTTCAAATCAGCCCTCATCTGGATTTAGACCTCCTCGATCGCCCGCTCGCATCTCGCTCCCAACGCAACGTAACGCAAAGTCACTCAGCTTCAAGATTTTTATTCAAAAAGCCTGGTGGCTGATGGCGTTAGTTCTTGCTGCTTGGCTCATGACTGGGTTGGAAGCAGCGGATGCCGAAGACCAACTGCAATCTCCAATATTTAGATTTCTCTCCTACGGTGCGTTAGCTGGAGCAGTCAGCGGAATTTGCGGTGGATGGACATTGCGAAGATTAAACTCAGCCACTCCATTGCATCAGGTTTTACTAGGTCTGATCATTGGCTCTTTAGCAGGCGCTCTGCTGTGGCTTATGATTGCAGAGCTTTATATGACGTTGATTCCTGGAGGCTTGAGGAGTGGTAGCGGTGGCTTAGGTTTAAGTGTGGGTGTAGCAATTATTGGTTGTATCTATGGAGTTGCCAGACGATCGCAAGCTAAAGGCTAAAAAACAGCATCACAATAGTCTTAGAACTTAGTCCCAGAAATTGGATGGGTCAAAATAAAGCTGTAAAATCTCTCGTTTCCGATCCCTACAATGATGCCGGGAGACAGCCCTTAAGATAATGCTCTAAACTCTTCTGTAAAATAGAGATTCAGCAACTCCATAGTCCCCTCTCCAATGACTGCACCTTCAGAATTAGAGCCAGCTACTCAACCCGTGGCAAGCACCACTGCCCCCCTTTCAAACGGCAACTCGATCGCGCCAGAGCCAGAGCCAGATAACGAACTACCCGACGAGGTAGAGATGTCGTTGTTTGACCATCTAGAGGAACTGCGACAGCGGATTTTTTATGCCCTGATTGCGGTCGTTGTAGGCGTGGTTGGCTGCTTTGCCTTCGTTAATCCCATTGTTCATCTCCTAGAGGTTCCGGCGCAGGGAGTCAAGTTTTTGCAACTGGCTCCGGGCGAATATTTCTTTGTGTCGATTAAGGTGGCAGGGTATAGCGGAATTTTGGTGGCTAGCCCCTTTATTCTTTACCAAATTGTGCAATTCGTCCTGCCTGGACTAACTCGCAAGGAACGGCGATTTATTGCGCCTATTGTATTTGGCTCGACGTTTTTGTTTGCTGGAGGCTTGGCATTTGCCTATTTTCTATTGATCCCGGCAGCGCTTAACTTTTTTATTAATTATGGCGAAGGGGTTGTAGAACAGCTTTGGTCGATCGAGCGCTACTTTGAGTTTGTGTTGCTCTTGCTATTTAGCACAGGGCTGGCATTTCAGATTCCCGTGATTCAGCTTTTATTGGGCTTAATTGGCATTGTTTCATCTAAGCAAATGTTATCGGGATGGCGCTATGTAATTTTGGGGGCGGCTGTTTTGGGAGCGGTGCTAACGCCTTCAACTGATCCGGTAACTCAGAGTTTGCTTGGTGGAGCAGTGCTGGGGTTGTACTTTGGCGGTATTGGCATGGTAAAGATGATTGGGCGTTAAGCTAGGCGTTAAAAACATTGGACGCTAAAACTCTTCTAGCAGCCATTCTGAGGCTCTTGCGCCCAAGTCTATGGGAATACTGACAGCTTTGCCGAGGCGAGGGCGATCGCGCGTTTGGGCAATAAAGCGCTGCACCTGAATGTCTCCACCCCAGGCGCTAACGTAGCTGGCTACAGTATCTAAATGGGCTAAGTACTCTGCTTCAGTCATGGGAAAAGAGGCTTGCTCCAGGTATTTCCACATAATCTGAACCAACATTTTCTGCTGTACGCGCCGAATTTGGACATCATAAGAATGTCCCCATTTGATTAAAAAAAGCTGCTGTAATTCTTCTCCAGTCATAGATTTGGCAGTTTTATCTAGAGCATCACGATTTGAGTTAAGGGTTTTTTAAGATTAAATTTAAGATTAAATTTATAAACCTGTCTTGAAATGTTAGATACTTTGATCACGAATTAGTACGCTAATCTTGTAAATATTCTTTTAAGTAGCTTTATCAGTAATCTTTCAAGTGAGTTAATGCAAGCATTAGTGATTTGTCTTAGGCTCCTATCCTCTCACAGAATGTTGGACTGAGGTTTCAATGGAAATCTGGGAACAGTTAAGCCGACAACGGGTAAAGCATATCGTTAGCAGCTATCAATTAGGCGGCGACGAAGCGATGCGTTTTGACAGCTATTTAGAGGAACTCTTGCAAAGATATCCTCGCCCTCTGATTGAGCTAGCGCTGATTGAAACTTTGGTCGATGCTTGGTTGACGATCCCGTTGGTACGCGGGGTCAGTTTTTTGATGAAAGTCCATGACAAACTGAAGCTTTGGGAAAATCAGCCTATTGTCAGCACCATTACTTCAACTCAATTTCAGCAAATTGCCGGGCTTGATCCGGCACCTGTGTTTGGTTCGACTGAGCTTCCTCCAGCTTGCTCAATTGTCAGCCCTTCGTAATTTGTTGATCTAATTGATCTATATTTATTGTTAATATTTCGCCGACTTGCAAGCGAGTGCCGTTCATAAAGTCCCAGCCCGATTGCAATCGCTTGCCTGCCATTTGTACTTCTTTCAACAATAGCTTCCCTGCTCCGGTTTGCACAATCGCACCCTGGTTTTTGAGTAGCTCTACCACAGTTCCTGGTGCAGCCTCTAAATTCTCTGACCCGTCATATTGCTGAAGTTCGGACGGTAGCAGAGCACGATCGCCATTGAGTGGCACTGTTGCAGTCACTTTGAGGGATTGATTCCGAAACGTTGTCACGCAGTTGGGATAAAAGCCTCGCACCTGGTTATGGAGCGCGATCGCCGCTTTTGTCCAATCTAGCCCGTAGTTTTCCTTACGAATTAGTGGCGCATAGGTTGCTTGCTCATGATCTTGAGGAATGGGTTGAATGCTGCCTTGGTCGAGTCTTAGCAGCGTATCCACCATGAGATCGGCGGTGACGACAGCCAGTGTTTTGGCGAGATCTTGGGCATTGTCGAAAAGGGCGATCGGGGTGACCGCTTTCAGCAGCGCTGCTCCTGTATCCATGCCTGCATCCATTAGCATTGTCGTAATCCCGGTTTCAGTTTCGCCGTGGTACAAACACCACTGAATTGGTGCTGCCCCCCGATATTGGGGCAATAAGGAACCGTGCCCATTAATGCATCCCAGACGCGGCAGATCCAGAATCTCTTGAGAGAGAATTTGCCCGTATGCCACTACCACAAAGGCATCTGCTCCCACTGCTCGTAATAACTCCAGCACTTCTATATCTTTTTTAATGCGCTGCGGCTGCCACACTGGAATTTGATGCGCCACAGCAACGCCTTTGACCGGAGAGGGCATCAGGTCATTGCCCCGACCTCGCCGCTTATCGGGTTGGGTAACGACTGCTGCCACTTCAAAGGTATCGCAGTTCAGCAGGCGTTCTAGGGTAGGCACCGCAAATTGAGGCGTTCCTAAAAAAACAATTTTCATCAACTTCTTAAAAGACTATAATTCAAGGTCAATTTAGCCATCACCCCATAAAAGTATCAACCTGTTCAAAGCCCCTCTCTACTTCAAAGCCCCTTTCTTTAGGAGAGGGGTTGGGGAGAGGTTCTTCGGCAAGCTCGCTTTTATTGAGGATCGATCGCAATTTCAATGCGGCGGTTTCGTTGGCGATCTCCTTGAGACATCCGCGTGGAGTCGCCTTGAGAGCTATTTCCTGCCAAAGGACGGCTATGCCCGTAGCCGATCGCCACCCACTGATAATTTTCGCCCAGCTTGCTACTTAAATATTGCTTAACAACTTTTGCCTGTTCAAAAGAACGGGAGCGATCGGCTGCAACTGCACCTTGCTCGTCTACATGCGCCAATACCCGAACAGTAGCGCCTGGGTAGCGCTGAAGATCGCTGATCAGGCTATCGAGAAGAGCAAGACTTTCGGGGCGCAAAGTAGTTTGGGTCGCATCAAATAGGCTATCGCTAGGCAAGGTTACTATCAAGGCTTGCCCAAGGGGTGTTGTAGCCGAGGAGCCTAGCTGAGTTTCTCCTAGCTGAGTTTCTATAGTAGCAGCGCGATCGCCTAATCCCTTAAGCTGCGCCTGAAGCTGTGCTAGTTCTGCCTGAAGCTTGTCTCGGTCAGCCTTTGAGAGTGGAGCAGAGGGTGGGGGCAACTGATTGATCGGGGAGGGCGCGATCGGACTGGCTGGAGAGGGTGCGGTTAAAGGCTGGGGCGCTGGAAATAGTGCCTGTTTTTGTTGATTCACCCAATTCTGGGACTGACGCAACGCCTTCTCCACGATCGGGGGTTCTTGGGCAGTATCTGGATAAAACTGGGCGATCGCTATTCCTACTAGGGCTGCAAGGCTACCACTGATCCCCAGTAGTAAGAGCCGAAAAATTAATACCAGCAAAAATCCTCCCTTAACTTCAGATTTACGGGCATGTTTTTCGACTCGTTCAGAAGGCTGGGTAACTGGATTCACCATGAACTTGACCTCGTTGTTCCTCGAAAGTGAGATTAAGATTCATCTAATGCTGTCTCATTTAAGCTTGCTATTAGAAAAATGTTATTTTTAGAAAAAATACAGCGAATTGAAGGGTTCTGCAAGTTCGGATATCAGCCCTCATTTATTTAATCTTGAAACATTTAATCTTAGAAGTATTAGGTTCAGGCCGAATAACGAGCCTGGCACTTTATCCTCTACAGACTTTTTCCTAACCCCCTTTACCATCACTCGACTAACTAAACTCACTCAAGGCGCAGTTCATGATTCTTAATGCTTAGACTGGCTCAATATCTCATTGATTACGTAATATATTGTCTTTCTTGCTGACCCTAAGCTCTTCACTCTGGGTGTTTTTGTAGAATGAATATACAGTCTGTGCAACTCGATCCGCTCAACAGTCCTCATCCTATTCCCTGGACCTGGGTCACCTCCATTGCGCTCGGCGGCGGCTTTGCGCCGGGTTACTATGGTTATTATCGTAGCCAGTCCCTCCTTTCGCCGAATAGAGATTATGCGGCATACAGTCGGATACAAGTGCAGCCCGCTGCGCATTTTACGCAAAGCCGAGTCGTCAGTGCTTTATTTCTTGAAAACTTGCGCACAGGCAACCTGCAAACCATCATGGCATCTTCGCCATTTGCCGATTCTCCCTTCAGAACAAGTGAATCGGAACAGGCAGGAACGATCGCCGTTCTCATTCCGATTGCTTGGTCAGAAACGGGCGATCGCCTCCTTGCGAGGGAATTTGAGGCGATCTTTGGCAGCAGCGTCGCCTCCGACTTTGCCGTAGTTTGGGATAGCCGCACTAATCAAACTCAAACGCTTGCCCCTTCGCGAATTAACTACAGCAACGCAGTTTTAATGGGCTGGAGCCAAACTCATCCTGAACAAGTACTCTTCCAAGCGGGGATGGTGGGTGATCCGCATTGGAATTTTTACACGGTTAAAACCAATGGTCAAACCCAGCTAGCAGAAGACGATCGCCCCATTACTTATGGACAAGTCATGACTAACATTTGGGCAGGTCCGCAGGCATATAGGTGCCTATAGCTTAATCAGTTACACAAACTCTAGGGTGACGAGTTTTGGGTTGGACTGTGCCATGGACTAATTTCTAAAATACCATCGGGTCTGAAAATAACTAGAAGCTGAGCCACAGGTACGGGGCTAGGAGTGGCTCCTGTTGGGTTATAGCGCAAGTCAAGCAAGGGTGTTTCCTTGACATAGGTGAGCGCTGCATCATTGGCAAACTTAAAGCCCAAGATTTCGCCATTTTCAGCCACACCTACCCGATATTCCAGGTTCGTGGTAAAGCTTTGGGGGGGCTTGGTGTTCCACCCTTCATATAACTTAGATTGCAGCGCCACAATAATTGAATCTAGCTTGCCTGGATCTGTAATTTCAGGAGCAGTGCTGAGAATTCCATCAATTTCTTGAGAACCGCTAGGGCTAGCGATCGCTGTGCTGTTAGCAGCGGCTGGGCTAACCGATGGACTAAGCAATGGACTAGCCGCAACAATACTAGCCGGACTGACCGATCGAGCAGATGGGCTGACAGCCACCGTTGAACTGGGTGAAGCAACTGGGGTAATCGTAGGATTAGGTGTTGCAGAGGCAAGAGGATTAGTCAGCGCAGGGTTTGCCGCGATGGGCTGGGGACGACGGTTAGGTGGATTAGGCACATAGAAGAGCGCGATCGCGGCTACCGTCAAGCTTGATAACCCCAAAGCCGCAGGTAATGCCCGCTTGGCGATCGGTTCTTGCGCTGCTGCAAACCGCTTTGAAAGGGGAGTTAAATTCAACGAAAGTTCTGGCAACGTCTGGGCATCAGCAAAAAACTGATCAACAGCCTCAACCATGTCAAAAAGCTGCACTGTGGTTAGATCAAGCTGTGTAGCAGGCGTACTCGGCATCTGATGCAGCCTCGCTTTATCCTTTCCAATCGGATTATCGATTTGAGGCTGAACCATCAGGCGATGCAAGTTGGTGTCAATTCTTTGTAACTGCACCAATTTAGGAGTGCCACGATGCTTTGAATGGGTCGCTAGATGAGGAACACCACTTAAATATTCTTGGGCATAAGCACTTACTGCTTTAACTAAGCTTTCTAAAAGCTCCTTACCGCCAATTAGAGGGCGATCGTGCCCTGCCACACGGCATTCCACATGCGTCACCACCGAAATAGGGGGACGACCGCTCCCATCAGCCCCATCTTGACTCAAACCCTCAATTAATAGTTGACAGTTGGGAAGGCTGTACTGGCGTTGAATCGTCATGAGGCTTCTCCATCAAACAAACTGCTCCAGAATCGCTGTGCGCCAGAAGTACCTGTACAAAACAAAAGTTGACCCAGTAAACTCATTGCCAGTTGATTCAGCTTTTCATCAGAGTTGTAAGCGATAACGGCAGTCCGTTTAGGATTCATGCGGGAGCGAAAATGGGCGCGAAATCGTTCCAAGTAGCTGCCTAGCCGAATATGTTGCTCCAGGGGAAGCTGCTTTTCTAGAAGCTGGTCGTACACCAAAAGCATCTGCCGAATTAAAACGGTCATGCGTCGAGCCAGGTGGCAAGTCATAAAGACTAAAGCTTTTGCCTCATTCAACGTTAGGGGACGGCGTTGACTATAGCGACGGAGAGGGTTTGTTGCTCGCAGTCGCCAGAAGGAAACGCGGTTTTTGATGACGCTTTGCAAGTCTAGTTCTTTGGCAGCGGTCAGCATGGCTTCTGCGCCGCCTAAATCTAAAGCTTCGATCGCCAGCAACATTAGGTCAAGCTGTTGCCGCGTGCGTCGAGGGCAAACTGCTTCCGGCAGTGGAGGGTTGGGTAACGCATCCAAAATTGCGGGTGCTATGGGTTGAATGGGCGGACGACTTAATTGCATTACCCTCACAGAGTTAATCAGCAGAAATTGTATATCAAACGTTGACCCACGATCCGATAAAAGCGCTAGGGTGGCAAATGCTCTTGAGTTCTGATCGCCTATGCTACCACTTCACTGTTAACTGACGAATGCGCCTGGCTATGGTGCCTATTTTTTAAATATTGCGCCACTATGCCCAGATATTATGCCCATATCCTTTTGGCTGCATCTTTGGAGACAGATTTGAGTATCAAGTTTTGTGTCTTGTGACAGTTTGAAAATTTTATGACAGTTCTAAAGTTAGCTCAGCTTCATGCCTCGCTTCTGCTTCGATCGCCTACGCCTCAACCTTGACTCCGCGCCAAAAGGCAATATAGCCCTCAATGTTTTTTGCGGCATCTTTAGCTTGAGGATAGTACCAAGCTGCATCTACATTGGCTTGTCCATCGACTTCAAGGCTGTAATAACTAGCGGTGCCTTTCCAGGGACAGGTAGTATGGGTAGCGCTGCTTTTGAAGTATTCAGTTTTAATAGCATCAGGTGGAAAATAGTAATTTCCCTCAACCACTTCACAGCGATCGCTCTCGGCTAAGACTGCTCCATTCCAAGTTGCTTTTGGCATTCTTTTTGCTCCAGTGAGGTACGTTTTGACTAACAGATCATTAATGGATTGACAAATTGTTGACTGTCCATCTCAATTGCTTATTCTAGTGCGTCAAGCCGTAGGCTATGAGTAGTTCTGATAGCGATTCATCTAGATATTTTAGACATCTACACAATTTTCTTAATACTGCTTTCTACAATTAGGAGATAAACATCATGGCTGCTGCGGGTTCTACTTCGAGAGGTCACGTGTCAACTTCCCCCATAGACTATCAACATGTTCAGTCTTTACCTCAGCTTTGGGCGATCGCTGCCCAAAAATTTGCCCCCATCACAGCAGTCCATGATCCACACTCCCAGCCCGTTGTAAAGCTCACCTATGCCGAACTTTACCAGCAAATCCAGCAATTTGCCGCTGGCTTACAATCTTTGGGGATTCCTGCCAGTGCTCCATCGGATGAACCCTCTAGCGTGCCGCCTCGGGTGGCGCTGATTTCAGACAACTGTCCTCGGTGGCTCGTGGCAGATCAAGGGGTCATGCTGGCGGGTGCAGTCAATGTAGTCCGGAGTTCGCAGGCAGAAGGGGAGGAACTGCGGTTTATTTTGAATAACAGCGGGGCGATCGCGCTCATTGTTGAAAACCTTGCCACCTTTAAAAGACTTCGTCCCAGTCTCACCGATTTACCGCTCCAGTTCGTGATCTTTTTGACTGACGAAACTTTCTCCGAAGAATCCTTCAAGATCCTGAAGTTCTCGGAAGTCCTGGCATTGGGAGAAACCACGGCTCTTCAACCCGTCACCCAGACCCGCAATACCCTGGCAACCCTGATGTACACCTCTGGCACATCGGGAACCCCCAAAGGCGTGATGTTAAGCCATGGAAACTTGGTGACGCAAGTAACTTCTGCTGCCACTGTTGTTTTGCCTCAACCCGGCGATCGCGTCCTCAGCATTCTCCCCATTTGGCATTGCTACGAGCGGACGTTTGAATACTTTATCTTTGCCCACGGCTGCACTCAGATTTACACCAACATTCGCCACGTTAAGAAAGATATCAAAGAATTCAAACCTCACTACATGGTGGGTGTGCCGCGTCTGTGGGAGTCAATTTACGAAGGCATTCAAAAACAGTTCCGCGATCAGCCCGCCAAAAAGCAAAAGTTGGTGGAGTTTTTCCTCAAAAACAGTTTGCAGTACATCAAAGCCCGACGGTTGCTGCAAGGACTTGACCTTGAAAACATGAATCCCTCGTTGGCAGACAGACTAACGGCAATGGCGAAACTACCTGCTCTGTGGGCAATTCATCAGGGGGGCGATCGCCTTGTTTACCAGAAAATTCGGGCTGGCACAGGCGGAGAGGTGAAATTTCTGGTCAGCGGCGGCGGCTCGATCGCTGAATTTCTTGAAGACTTCTTTGAAATCGTTGGCATTAACATTTTGGGAGGCTACGGACTCACCGAAACCTCGCCCATTACTAATGTCCGCCGCCCCTCGGCAAACCTGCGAGGTGCCGATGGTCAGCCCTTCCCCGATACCGAAATTCGGATTGTTGATCTGGAGAGCCGCAAAACGCTTTCTCCAGGCAAGCAAGGCTTAGTGCTAATTCGGGGCCCGCAGGTGATGCAGGGCTACTACAACAACCCAGAGGCAACGGCAAAAGCGATCGACCCTGAAGGCTGGTTTAACACTGGAGACTTAGGCATGGTGCTGGGTGCGGGGCATTTGGTCATTACCGGACGGGCAAAAGACACGATCGTGCTGACCAATGGCGAAAACATTGAGCCGCAGCCGATTGAAGATGCTTGCCTGCGGAGTGCCTACGTCGATCAACTCATGCTGGTGGGACAAGATCAGCGATCGCTCGGCGCACTGATCGTTCCTAACCTAGAAGCCTTGCAAAAATGGGCAGAAGCCAATCATCCTAGTGCTCTTACTGCCGATGGCTCGGTGGATATTAAGAACAAGGCGATCGAAGATTTGTTTCGTCAAGAATTAACCCGCGAAATCAAAGATCGCCCTGGCTATCGTCCTGACGATCGGGTAGGGCCTTTCCGGCTGCTGACAGAAGCCTTTTCCATTGACAATGGACTGCTGACCCAAACCCTCAAAATCCGCCGCCCCGTTGTGGCGGAACGCTATCGCGGTATGATTGACGAGATGTTTGCTTAAGCGACTTGCCCAGACTATTGCCCAAATTATTTACCTAGGTTGTTTGTTCAAAATTGGGTGCATTCCATTAGCGCTTTATTTAAGTAAGCAATGACTTTTGCCCTCCTCTGACCCCTTGTTCACTTTTTTAGCCGAGTATTCATGGAAGTTTCTCAGTCTCACCTCCTCCTCAAAAGAGCCGTCAACATTAAGGTTATTGTCACTCCTCGCTGGAAAGAGGAAGTGCAAGAACAATTGCAAACCCAGATTAATCAGCTTGACGGTCAACTTCAGCAACTCGATGGTCAGGGTCAGCGCATGGTTGCTGAAATGCAAAAACAAGGCGGTCAATCTTCTGACCCTATGGTGATGCAGCAGGTTTCTAACATTCAGGTGCAAGTTAACCAAAAGAAAAGCGAAATCCTGGAAAAGAAAAATCAGATTCTTCAGCAGCTTCAGCAAGTACAGCTTCTTGAGATGGATCAAGAAGTCGGACAAGGACAAATTGAAGGGCTTTTCCGAGTAGAAACTGGCGATAACCTGATCAGCAAAATGCAGGTTGAAGTCTTGTTGCGGGATGGGGTTGTCCAAGAAATTCGTGGAGATCTATAGTCATGATTAGTGAAGTGTTCATGCCTGCCCTTAGTTCTACGATGACTGAAGGCAAAATTGTTTCGTGGGTCAAGGCACCTGGAGACAAAATTGAGAAGGGCGAAACGGTGGTGGTGGTTGAGTCTGACAAGGCAGATATGGATGTGGAGTCCTTTTACGAAGGCTACTTAGCGACCATTATGATTCCTGCCGGAGAGTCGGCAGCCGTTGGAGCGGCGATCGCCCTAATTGCTGAAACTGAAGCCGAAATTGACACTGCTATTCAACAAGCTAGCCAAGCCTCAGCACCCGCCGCCGCTTCTGCTCCGATCGCTGCTCCAGTTGCCGTTGCTGCCGTAGCCGACGCCCCCGTCGTTCAAAACGGTAGAACGGTTGCTTCTCCCCGTGCCCGTAAGTTGGCAAAAGATCTCCGAGTTGACTTGAACACGTTAAAGGGAAGTGGCCCACACGGACGAGTTGTGGCAGAAGATGTGGAAGCTGCTGTCGGAAAGACGGCTCCTCCTGTAGCTGTTCCGACTGTTGCTCCAACGAGCGCTCCAACGATCGCTCCTGCTCCAGTTGCGGCGGCGATCGCCTCTTCTGCTAGATCTGTGGCTCCTGCTTCTACCCAACCGGGACAAATCATCCCCTTCAACACTCTGCAAAATGCAGTTGTGCGGAACATGATGGCAAGCTTGCAGGTTCCCACTTACCGCGTGGGCTACACCATTAGCACCGATGGCTTAGACAAGCTCTACAAGCAAATTAAGTCTAAGGGCGTTACTATGACTGCCCTCTTGGCAAAAGCAGTGGCTATGACGCTGCAAAAGCATCCTCTGCTTCACGCCTACTACACCGAGCAAGGCGCGGCTCATCGCACAGCAATCAATGTTGCAGTGGCGGTGGCAATGGACGATGGTGGATTGATTACGCCAGTCTTGCAAAACGCCGACCAAGTCGATATTTATACCCTGTCGCGCACTTGGCGAGATTTGGTCGAACGATCGCGCTCTAAGCAACTTCAGCCGGATGAATATAGCTCTGGAGGCTTCACACTCTCTAATTTAGGAATGTTTGGGGTCGATCGCTTTGATGCTATTCTGCCTCCTGGTCAAGGTTCTATTCTGGCGATCGGGGCATCGCGTCCTCAAGTGGTGGCAATGCCCGATGGCATGATGGGCATCAAGCAGCAAATGCAGGTCAACATTACCTGCGATCATCGCATTATCTACGGTGCCGATGCTGCTGCATTCCTCCAAGATCTCGCTAAATTGATTGAAACGAATGCCCAATCATTAACCCTGTAGACTGCTGGCTTAAAAGCTTTGTGGAATGAGTCAGATGCTTGTTCCACGAGACTTTAAACTTTTTCTTTTGGTGATGGCGAGATTCTCCATCGCGTCAGTCCTCGATCTATTTCTTGTAACAACTCAAAGTCTTCAGGCAAAAGGGGATGGGTCGGATTAGATCGCCTCTCTAAAAAAGTGAACGCTTGCCGAAATTCTTGAGGACTTGCCATGATAGGCGAGTCAAAATGGCAGGGAATAATTCGCTGAAAGTTCCACTGGCTAACCCGATCAGCCCACTCTAAGGTTTCTTTGGGCGATCGGTTCAAAATCAAGGTCTGCAAAATTGGGGCAACCAATAAGCGCCCCTTGCCTCGCAATGCCTCAAACGATCGCTGCCAATCTTCTCGCCACCGAAAGGGAAATATCCCAAAATAAGCTTTCCTAGAGCGATCGTACGCCTTACTGGCATCTTTGAACGCCTGACTTAGGGCGATCGGTTCCAACACACTGGGGCGGAAGTAAAAAGCGAAGAGTGAAATGCGCTGCCATCCCTTACGGAAAGTTGCTTCATTCGCTTCAACCCGGTCGAATGCCTGATCCTTAGCATGAAACATCAGGGCATCTGGGTTAAGCCGGACGATCGCGGGGGGAACTTCAGGCACCACTAAAACGGTGTCGGTGACGAGCAGGGTTTGCGATCGGCGATCAAAAAAAGCGACCTCTCCAAACGTCCCTAGCCCTAAGTCGATCGTCAAAATGGCATAGTCAAACTGCGTCCCAAAGGGTGCTTCATGGCTCTGCTCAGGCAAAACATGAGTTCGTCCGATTGGAAAACCCAACCAACTCAGCGGCAAACTAATGGGAAAACTCCACTGATTTGGAGCAACATACACCTGAGCCTGGGGAAATTTCCTGGCAAACGGCCCTACAAAGACTTTGTGTTCCAACCCCGAAACTGTAGGCAAAATGATATATTTTACTCCTCCATGCTGCACCACCAACTCTTGTAGTAGGCGAATGCATTCAGGTGTCGGGGCAACTGGGGCATAGATTAATAGACCGCCCTCATCAAGCCGCACTGCGGTCATGCGAATGGGTACCGCTACATACAAAATGCCCTGAAGCTGGTCAAACGTCCAAATTCTATCTTTGACAACTTCGGTGCAGAGGGTACGCCGTTGACTATAAGGATACAGGGGAACCGTGAACCAAAATCGCCATGACCAATCTCGGTGGTTGTTCACCCGATCGCTTAGTTCTGTCATGGGCGTTGCTCCTCAGTCCTGTCCTGTCATCCTAGCAAAGTTGCTCGTAGGCATCCTTCTAGTGTCTCATGGCAATCGCCCTTATTCTTCTGTGCCCAATGTTGAAGCCGGAGCGGAGGTAGGAGCTAGTGCAAACTCATTTTCAGAATAAACAGCCTGCGTCACAAATGGCAAACTTGCGCCCCGTAGCCCCCGCTTGATTCGCTCTGGCGTTTCTGGAAAAATGACAAACAAAGGATAGGTTTCCTCTGCCGCCTCGCTAAGAATATGTTGGTACTGCTCGGGCATCTGCCATTCATAGCCTTTGTTCAGATAAATTTGGGTTTGCCGCCAACGTCCTAAAAAATCTGAAAAGTCTTCTGATGGGCGATGAATGAATACTAAAATATCGCCCCCAGTTTTAATTTTCCATTCTGGGTCGCACATTAAAATCGCCACATCACAAGGAAGACGAAACATTTCGCCGGTTTCCCCTGTCGTTGCCGACTTAGCCCTGCGAATCCGCACGAGCGGTAAGGGCACCGTAATCACGCTCTCCTCAGGACGGCGCATACTAGGAATCATTTCTAGGTAAGGACGAAACTCTTTAAGGAGAGCGATCGCCCCTAAATAATCGCTGTATTCAGCTAGTAACTCTTCGTAATCCGCTTGTTTAACAGTCATATTTTAGAGTCAGCCAGGCTTTAGCCTTTAATCGCATCCATAATTCCAAAAATGGGCAAATACATTGCCACCAGAATCGAACCTACCATTCCCCCCAACACCACGATCATGATCGGTTCAATCAGGCTGGTAATGCCTTTAACGGCTTGCTCCACTTCGTCTTCATAGAAGTCAGCCACCTTCATCAGCATGGTATCAATTTCTCCCGTTTCTTCCCCAATGCTAATCATTTGAATCGCCATGATTGGGAAAACGTGCTCTCGTTGTAACGCCAGACTAATCATGCCCCCGGTTTGCACTTCCTTTCGGGCTTCGTCAACGGCATTAGAAATCACCTGATTCCCCGCTGTATCTCGCACAATTTCTAGTGCCGTCAAAATTGGTACGCCCGATCGGGACAAGGCACCAAACGTACGACAGAAACGAGCCGTAGCAGTTTTCTGAATTAGGTCACCAAATAAAGGCATTTTGAGGAAGAAGCCATCCATTGTGACCCGCCCGATATCTGTGCTGTAGTAGCGCTGGTAAGCAAAGACGAGAAAAACGATCGCGGCAATTAGAATCGCCATGTAAAGCGGCGTTCTCAAAAAGTCGCTAATCCCAATCATGAACGCTGTAAAAGGCGGCAACTTTGCATCCAACTCCTTAAAGATATTGGCGAAAATCGGCAATAAGAAAATACACATTCCTAAAAAGATGGTGACCGCAATGAAACCCACAGCAACCGGATATGTGAGTGCCGACTTAATTTGATTTTGCAGGCGGGCAACATCTTCTAACAATTTTGCTAGACGATTCATCACTTCATCTAGAACCCCCCCCACTTCTCCAGCTTCCACCATGCTGACGTATAGATTGTCAAAGCACTGGGGATGCTTACGCATAGAATCAGATAAGTTAACCCCCTGCTGCACATCAGCACTAATACCCTGAAGGGCTTTTTTAAGCTTGGGATTAGGGCACTGGTCAGACAAAATTCCTAACCCTCTCACCATTGCCACACCAGCGTTAATTAACACTGCAAACTGGCGGGAGAAAACGGCTTTATCCTTAACCGTCACACTGACCATTGAGTTCTGGATCTCTTGAAAGTCCAGAGAGCTTAGTTTTTTTACCAGCCCTTGATCTTCCTTAAGCTCTTGAACAAACAAGCCCCTTTCTCGCAGAGCAGTCCGAGCTTCACCCGGTGACTCTGCACTAATTTTCTCTTTTCTAGGGTTTCCTTTCGTATCTCTGGCTGTAACAACATAGGTAGGCATGACTTAAAACCGCTGAAGAGATTGATTACTTAGCTGCAACTCCGGGCTTAGACCCAACCGGGGGGCCAATCAGACGCTGTAATTCATCAGGTCTAGAAGTCCTTGACATTGCCGATTCAAAGGAGATAGTGCCTGCCTTGTATTGGTCAGCCAGGACTTTTTCAAGCGTGACCATGCCCAATTTACCCCCAGTTTGAATGGCTGAGTAAATCTGCGAAGTCTTTCCTTCTCGAATTAGGTTAGAGATGGCGGGGGTAATGATCATGATTTCTTGAGCCATGACCCGACCAAACTCACCAGGTTTAGGATTTTTCTTAGGAACGAGTGTTTGGCTGAAGACAGCAACCAGGGAGTTGGAAAGCTGCACCCTAACCTGAGTTTGCCGCTCGGAGGGAAATACATCGATCATCCGGTCTACAGTCTGCGATGCGGAACTGGTGTGCAGTGTGCCAAAAACTAGGTGTCCCGTTTCTGCGGCAGAAATTGCCAGGGAGATAGTTTCTAAGTCTCGCATTTCACCCACCAGAATGATGTCTGGATCTTCCCGAAGGGCAGCTTTGAGCGCGTTCGCAAAACTTTTGGTATCTTCGCCCAGTTGCCGTTGGTGAATCAGGCTCTTGATCGGTTCGTAGACAAACTCGATCGGGTCTTCAACCGTTAGAATATGCTCGGCTCTGGTGCGGTTGATCAGGTCAATCATTGCTGCGAGGGTAGTGGTTTTGCCGGAACCTGTTGGCCCTGTGACTAGAATCAGCCCTCTCGGTTTTTCAGACATTTCTCGGACAATATCGGGGAGTCCTAACTTGTCGAAGTTGGGAATTTTGGAACTGAGTGCCCGCAGACAGGCGGCATAGGTGCCTCGGTCTTTGTAAACGTTAACTCGGAAGCGGGCGAGACCTTTAACTCCATAGGAGCAGTCTAGTTCCCAGTTTTGCTCTAGGGCTTTGCGCTGGTTGTTGTTGAGCATACTGAAGATTAGGCGCTGGCACTCTTCGGAGGTCATGGGTTCGTCGCCAATGGGTTTTAGGTGCCCGCTGACCCGGAAGTAGGGAGGCAGTCCTGCTGAGAGGTGCAAGTCGGAGCCACCCATTTCAACCAGTTGCTCCATCAAGTCTTCGATCATTAATTCCATGTCAGTTTCTCCTGCAAAATAAGGCGGCTAAAATCAGGTCGCTATTGAGTGGTGTACGTTCTAGAAGTCTTGATAGATTTAGTCTTGGAACCGGGACGTAGTGCAGTAAGGGCATTCCAGCCACTCTTGTTTGAGTTCGGCGGTGCAACAGCGACAGGTGAGGGAGCTTTTGCGCTTAGCTTTGAGTTCGGCTTGTAATCCGGTGTCGGTGAAAGTGACGCGATCGACTTCTTCTAAGGTCGTAGAGCCTTGGCGAACCAGATCGAGGCTATAGGCGAGAAGAGTTTTCATGCCTTCTTCAACGGCTGCTTCTTTGATATGTTCGGTGGGTGCGCCTTGAGTAATCAGGGCTTGTACTCTCTCGGTGACTCGCATCACTTCGTAAACGCCGCAGCGTCCTTTATAGCCCACGCCTTTGCAGGTGGTGCAAAGAGTGTTGCTGGCGATCGCCTGCTGTGTCGCTTCAGGCGTTAGAGAATTGGCTTTATAAAGCATCATTCCAGCATCAGAAGAACTGGAAAGCCCGTATCGCCCTAGCTCTTCGGCGGTTGGAGTGTAGGGAACGCGGCATTCTGAACACACCTTTCGCACTAGCCGCTGTGCCAGTACGCCAATGAGTGAGCTAGAAACCATGAAGGACTCTACGCCCATTTCATCTAAACGAGCGACAGCACTGGCTGCGTCGTTGGTGTGTAGAGTGGTTAAGACCAGGTGCCCTGTCAGTGCAGCTTCGATCGCCGTTTTGGCAGTTTCTTTATCTCGCGTTTCACCCACTAGAATCACGTCTGGATCTTGCCGCAAGAACGCCCGCAGAATGGAAGCAAAATCCATGCCTTTTTCTCGAATGACCTGGACTTGGGTTAAACCGGGCAAGGAATACTCGATCGGATCTTCGGCAGTGCTGATGTTAACACCAGGGTCGTTGCGTTCTGCAAGCGCCGAGTAAAGCGTGGTGGTTTTGCCCGATCCGGTAGGTCCTGTGACCAGAATAAGACCAAACGGACGAGACACCATTTCTTGAACGATGTGGAGCGTGTCCATATCGGTAATGAGCTTGTCGAGTCCAAGTTGGGTGGTAGAGTTGTCGAGAATTCGGAGTACAACTTTTTCGCCGTAGCGACTGGGTAGTGTGTTGACTCGGAAGTCCACCTTTCGTCCGTCAAAGATCCGCCGAATCCGACCGTCTTGGGGCATCCGACGTTCGGCAATATCCAGATTAGAAATGATTTTGAAGCGGGCAGTCACTGCCTGGATGATTTTCTTAGGCAGTGGGTCGAATGCCTCGCGGAGAACGCCATCTTTGCGGAAGCGGATGCGCAGGTATTCTTCTTGAGGTTCAATGTGAATATCTGAAACGCCTTCTTGGAGAGCTTTGACTAGAATCTTGTTGGCAAGGGCAATGACAGGGGCAGCATCGGCATCAGCAAGAGCGGCATCGAGGTTGGATTCTGCATCGTCAGCAGGTTCTTCCAGATCCATGTAGTCGAGGCTTTCGAGATCTGACTTGACATCGACCTTGGCATGAAACTCGATTTCTCTTTGTTTCTCGTCTCGTTCATCTAAAAACTGAGAAATTAGGCGCTGATAGTCTTCTGCAGTGATGACCATGCGCTGTAAGCTCAACCCTTGAGGGCGAAGGATGCGGTTGAGGTCGTCTTGGGCTGCAAGGTCGTCGGGGTTAACCATTGCCACCAGCACAGAGGGCGGCTCGTCGTCGTTGCGGGAGAGAGGAATGAGGCGGTAGCGACGACATACATCTACGGGGATGAGCCCATCGATCAACTGGGTCAGTTGATTGGAGCTAATCTGGCTAATTTCGGGGTCGAGGGATTCAACGCCGTAGAGAATTTTGAGTTCAAAGAGCTGTTGCTTTTTGTATTGGCGCAGCAGATCGGGGGGCAGTTGTTGCCCTGTAATCATTGCTAGTACGTCAGTCAGGGGTCTTCCTGTTTTGCGGCTATCGACCAAGGCTTGTTGCATCTGTTCCTTGCTGGCATAGCCAGATTGGATCAGCTTGTTATTGAACGGCGAAAAGTTGTGTTGTACGACCAGGGCACGCCGCTGAGACGAGGAATTAGTCATAGCTGAGGCAAGTGTTTGATTACAGTTAGGTTGATTGTTCCCAGAATGCTTTGCCAAACTCACCTGGGAAAATCAGCAATCTATTCTGGTAGCACAATTGCCAGAATCCAGGCTTTCGCTATCCTAATGTGTAGATTGAACTTACTCTTACACCCCCACGATGCCTCTATGTTGTCGCAACTTGTGAGTCCAATGGTTCGTACTCAAATTCGTCTACTTGCTAACAGTCAGGCGACTCGTTCAACGCTGATGACGACGATCGCCCAGTGGCTTGGCTTCTTGGGCGTTCAGGCGCATGTGACGCATTTGGACACGGCAACGAATCAGATTCAGGTTTGTTTGACGGTGGGGAAGCCGATCGCTTGTGAGGCACAGGACTGGCAGAAGATTTTGACAAATTTAGATCAGGGAAAGGCGATCGCTTCGAGTGATCCGCAAGGGGTCGCCCCATCTTCAGCTTCGATGATGACTGAACAGCAAGAGCGCAAGCTTCAACGACTGTTAGCGTACATGATTCAGGCGGGAGAACCGGATGCGAATTGGGAGGGGCTGGCTCCGCAGTTGCAAAGGCTAGGATTTGAGGAAGGAATGCTGCTGGGAATTAGGGCAGCATTAAAAGTACCGCAGTCGTTGGAGATTTTGATAGAGGGATTAGACCCAGATGTGGCGGCGATCGCTCTTTCCAAAGCGGTTGGCATTGCGCTGTTAGATCGGCAGGTGAATTCCCACGAAGATAAAGCATTAACAGCATTATTAGAAGCAATGAAAGGATAATCTCTTGTAACTTGCTTACCTCTTTATTACGGGTTACTGGGCGCGCAATCCTTCAAGGATGCCGCTGTAAAGAGTCAGGAAACTGGTTTCGTCTAGAACTGCATCTGGGTTATTCCAAGTTGCAGAAACGCAGTAAGTTTTTCCACTGAGAGAAACTAACGAGGTGGTGAGATTGATCACCCCAGGTTCAGAGCCGCCTTTAAAGGAAACGCGCTGCCAGTGAGCAGGATTCACTAAGCCACCTCCTGGATTGACGCTCATGAGTGGCAAGTCTGCAACCTTTTGCATTAACTCACAGAGTTCGCGGGGAGAGAAAAACCACTCTACGTCTAGGAGAATGGGCTGACCTTCAAATACGCTGGCATCTGGGAGGGGCGCGGACGCAAGTTCAGTTAAAACTTGGTTTTTTTGCTGAATGTTGCCCGTTTGATAGCGCTTGAGCAACGCCTCATTATCAGGATTTTTAAGGGCGAAGAATTCTCGTGTGGTTAGGAAGGGACGGTTACGGGCAGCGAAAGGAGCGACCCCTTGCGGGTAACTCGAAGAGATCGCCTCTCTTCCCAGTGAATGAATTAAGGTATCAGTGGCAGTATTATCGCTTTGAGAAATCATGAGCGTTGCTAAAGTTTGCACCGTCAGAAGCGCACCATCGAACCAGGTTTGTAGAATGCCGCTCGGTAGGCTTTTGTCTTCAGGTCGGAGTTCTACAACGTCACGCCAAGAGCGATCGCCTCTCTCGATCTGTTCCCGTAAGGCAGCGAGGACGGCAAGTTTGAAGGCGGAACCTACGGCAAGGGGTTGATCGGCATTATGGGCGGCGAGTTCGGTATCGCCTTCGACGATCAGCAGATTGGTTTGACCGGGGAGGGCTTGGAGTTGTTTAATGGCTTCAGTTGGGGCGATCGCATCTGAACGAGGCTGCAATAACAGTCCAGTAATTTGCCCTGCCTCGTTAAGCGAGACTTGAGCTAATAACTTTCCCTTATCAAACTGAACTAAATACCCCTCATTGTCAGGTTGAACCGACTTATAAGCCCCCAGCAAGGTCTGAAACTCTGTAACAATCTGCTCGACTTGAGTCAACGGCACCTGACTGAGGAAGGAGTCTGCGAACCATTCAGCTTTTGGTGACGGAGAGGTAAAGAGACGTTCTAAAGCCGCGACTGGAGTAATCTTCATAGAATTGACTAAAGCAGGCTGGGTTTGAGCAAACAGAATGGGGATGAACACCATGTGAACCTTCTCTACTCTCTAAACTGCAAATTCTCTAAAATCACCGCCGATCGCGGCTCAAAGCCATCTGCATATTCTGCCGGATAGTGGGTTAGAACGTAGAACGCCTTGCCTTTATCTTCCCCAATATAGATTGCGCCGATCGCCATTTCTGCGGCAGTGCCTTGAGATGGCTGCTGATAAGTGAGCTTCTCTTTTGCCCACGAGTAGCTGATGACATCCGTGCGATCGACTAGCTCCCACTGGTTGTTTGCCATGATACCTTTATCTCCCAGAATTAACTGTCGAATGTCTTCAACGCTATTCAGTGAACTCGGTAGAAACATTTGGACGTAAGCATTCTCATCCTTCCTGCCCGTAGGACTGTAGTAAAACTGAATGCCCTGTCCTTCAACTGAGCCACCCTTCAATTCACCCTCCAATTTACTAACATTGCTCTGAAAGTCTTTTTCTGGCACATAGGTTGTAAATGGTAGAGCGGCTAGGTCAAATAGCTTGAGTTGAACTTCTACTGGCTGTCCTTCAATGCTCAAAGGAATGACTCGACTTTCAGGCTGGAATGGTTCTGAACCTGGGTTCGCGGCACTGGCTGCACCAGATGGCAGCAGAGATGCACTGGGGCTTTGAGTCGGGGAGCTAGGTGGATTAAGGCTCTCGAAAAAGGGCAAGGTACAAGCGGTCAGGGCTGAAGCGATCGCAGTTGATAACACAGCCTTAACCCATAAATAATTGGTATTTCGCGGTTTCATGCCAATGTTTCCTGGTGTTATCCGAGCACAAAGTTCACCAGTTTTCCAGGTACAACAATCACTTTTTTAATCTCTTTTTCAGCAAGATGACGCTGAGCGAGTTCAGAGTCGCGGGCATATTGTTCTAAGGCTTCTTTGTCGGCTTGGGCAGGTACCTGGATGGTTCCCCGTGTTTTGCCCATAACCTGGATCACTAGCGAAATCTCATCTACGACTAATGCAGCGGGATCAAAGATGCACCAAGGTTGATGATGGACTGAATCAGCATATCCTAAACTCTGCCAAAGTTCTTCTGCCATATGAGGAGCAAAGGGGGCAAGGAGTTTGAGTAAGGTTTGAATGCCTTCGGTGTAAACAGGAGAGTCTTTGCAAGGAGCATCGGTCAGGGCATTGCTGAGTTTCATTAACTCGGAAACAGCGGTGTTGAACTGATAGTCATTTGCTAAGTCTTCGGTGATTTGTTGAATCGCGTTATGGATGGCGTAACGCAGTTCTTTCTCAGGCTTGGTGAGGTCTGCGATCGCCTTCTTCGTACTTGCTCCTCGTTCAGAAAAATCTGCGACCAACCGCCAAACTCGGTTAAGGAACCGCGATTGCCCTTCTACATCGGCTTCATCCCACTCTAGATCTTTTTCGGGCGGCGCTTTGAAGAGAATAAACATCCGGGCGGTGTCTGCGCCATATTTGTTGATCACATCATCGGGTGAAACGCCGTTGTATTTGGATTTAGACATGGTTTTGAAAGACCCGACTAATGGCTCCCCCGTTTCAGGATCTTTAGGGTCTTTAGGGTCAACCAAGGCGGAAGGAATCCATTGGGCGTTGCCGCTTTTGTTGGGATTCATATAAGTCCAGCCTTGAACCATGCCTTGAGTTAGCAGACGCTGGAAGGGTTCATCGAAATTGAGGAAGCCGCGATCGCGCAGGAACTTGGTAAAAAACCGCGAATACAGCAAGTGTAAAATGGCGTGTTCAATGCCACCAACATATTGATCCACAGGCATCCAATCATTCACCACTGCCGGATTGCCCAACTGTTGCGCGTTCCTAGCATCGGGGTAGCGTAGGAAATACCAGGACGAGTCAATAAAGGTATCCATCGTATCGGTTTCCCGCTTTGCCGGAGTGCCACAGGTAGGGCAAGACACGTTAACCCAAGACTCTAGCTGAGCCAAGGGGGAAGCCCCTTTCCCAGAAAAATCAACTTCTTCGGGTAAAACAATCGGCAACTCTGCTTCAGGAACTGCCACAATGCCGCAATTGGGACAATGGACGACTGGAATTGGCACGCCCCAATAGCGCTGCCGAGAAATCAGCCAGTCCCGCAACCGATAAGTTGAGGTGCCTTTGCCTTTGCCTTGGGCTTCTAGCCAAGCGATCGCCACTTCAACACTTTGACCCGCTGCCTTACCGGCTGCAACGCCATCCAGTGCCGCTGAATTAACCATCATACCGTCACCTGGATAGGCTTCAGTCATAGTTGCGCCGTCTAGCGCTTGGTCAGCGGGCTGCACCACTGCTCGAATGGGGAGGTTAAACTTTCTGGCGAACTCAAAATCGCGCTGGTCATGAGCGGGGACTGCCATAATGGCTCCGGTGCCATAGCCCATCAACACGTAGTCGGCAATCCAAATAGGAATCCTCTCGTTGTTAACCGGATTGATCGCATAACTGCCCGTCCAAACCCCTGTTTTTTCGCGGTTCTCAGCCGTGCGTTCAATGTCGGTTTCTGCCGCAGTTGCGGTTTTGTAAGCTTGGATGGCAGTAGCCTGTTCATCCGTAGTTAGCTTTTCCACCAAGGGATGCTCAGGCGACAGCACCATAAACGTTGCCCCCCAAAGCGTATCGGGGCGAGTGGTGAAAATGGGCAACTCATCCCCCGCCTCGGTTGTAAAGACGACCTGTGCCCCAGTAGATTTGCCAATCCAATTTTCTTGCATGACCTTCACCCGATCGGGCCATCCATCCAATTGATCCAAGTCTTTGAGCAACTGCTCGGCGTAATCAGTGATTTTGAGAAACCACTGGCGAAGTAAACGCTTTTCGACCAAAGCGCCCGATCGCCAGGCTCGTCCTGCGCTATCGACCTGTTCATTAGCCAGCACAGTTTGATCAACCGGATCCCAATTAACCGCTGCCTCTTTTTGGTACGCCAAACCCGATTTGAAGAATTCCAAGAAAATCCACTGTGTCCAGCGATAGTAATCAGGAGAGCAAGTCGCCACCTCCCGATCCCAGTCGTAGGACAAACCCAGCCGCTTTAGCTCGGTTTTCATCTGAGCAATGTTTTGGTAAGTCCACTGTGCTGGATGACTGTTTTGCTTAATGGCAGCATTTTCGGCGGGTAAGCCAAAGGCATCCCAGCCCATTGGGTGCAATACCCGATAGCCCTGCATTCGGCGGGTGCGGGCAATTACGTCTGTAATAGTATAGTTCCGGACATGTCCCATGTGCAGATTGCCGGACGGGTAGGGAAACATGGACAGCGCGTAGAACTTAGGCTTGTCGATCGCTTCGGGAGTTTTGTCCATCCCTTGCTCTGCCCAAAATTGTTGCCACTTTTCCTCAATTTCTGCCGGATTGTAACGGGACTCCACGGAAAACGCTCCTCATTAACTTGCTGACGAGATTGGTCATAAACCATTCTAAGCGTTTAGCTTCAACAGTTCTCAGAAGGTTTTCGGTTGGGGGTAAGAAGTAAGCTCAATGATTGCTAGGGCAAATAGGCTGCGACAGTTGTTTCATAATGAATATTTTTGATGAATCCCTCACCCGATAAACTGGAAAGGCACTATTGCGATCGCCCATGCTCTTCCCCCGTTTGCGTCAACTTTTCACCACTTCTAGTAACAAAGCACTGGAACGATTTTGGCTAGGCTTAAGTCTTACCTTCGCTGCTTATTACGCCATTTTAGGAATGCGGCAAGCCTTTCAATCGGACTATGTGGTGCAGGATGACGCGCGTGAGTACGTGTTTTGGATGCAGCAGTTTGTTGATCCAGCTTTGTTTCCCAATGATTTAATCGCAGACTATTTCAAATCTATTACGCCATTGGGATATGCGACTGTCTATCAACTGATGGCGCAATTGGGAATAGAGCCACTGACCTTCAGCAAACTTTTGCCGATCGCCTTAGCCTTAGCGCTAACAGTTTATGGATTCAAAGTCAGTCTCCAGCTTTTCCCAATTCCGGCGGCTGGGTTTGTGGCGATGCAGTTGCTCAATCAAGGGCTATGGCTGCGGGAAGATTTGGCGGCGGCGGCTCCTCGCTCTTTTGCTACGCCTCTATTACTGGCGTTTTTGCATTACTTGCTGCGCGGCTCTTGGCGATCGCTCACTCTCGTCATTATCCTGCAAGCCCTCTTCTACCCACCCCTCCTGTTCATTTCCTTGGGCATTCTCTTCGTTCGCCTCGCCCGCTGGAAAGGTTGGCTGCCCAGCTTGACGCGGCGACCCTTGCGGTATCTGCGAAGCAGCGCGCTTTTCACATTTGCCATCATCACTGGGCTAGGATTTCTTGCCATGCTGCCCTACATGATTACCTCTTCGGAATTTACCCCCACTGTCACTGCTGCCCAAGCCCGTACCATGCCTGAACTCTATCCAGGCGGTAGGCATCCATTTTATGATCCTAATCCTTGGAAGTTTTGGCTAATTGGTTCCAATAGCGGCATTCTGCCTCGGTTTGTGCCGCCCTTGGTGTGGACAGGTTTTCTATTGCCGCTGCTGCTGAAAAAGCCGACTCGATTTCCGCTAGCGGCGCGGGTAAGTCCGGATATTAAAATTCTGCCCCAAATGGCTGCGGTGGCTTTTGGTTTGTATATTGCCGCCCATGCCGTTATTCTCAAATTATTTTTTCCGACGCGCTACACCGGACATACCTGGAGAATTGCGATCGCCCTTGCCGCTGGTATCACCCTCATCCTCGTTCTCGATATGACGTTACGTGCCTGTGAACAAATGGGCGATCGTCCTTTCAAAAGATTTGCAGTCCTCTCATTAGTGGCTGGAATATCTATTGCAGTAGTGTTCTATCCTGCGTTCTTTCGGCACTTTCCTAGAGCGGGCTACATTGTGTCTGGCGAAACTGCACTGTATGAGTTTTTTCAGCAGCAACCTAAAGATATTTTGATTGCAACCCTAGCAGATGAGGCGAGTAATATTCCAACGTTTGCAGGGCGATCGATCCTTGTCGGCAGAGAATATGCCCTGCCCTTCCATCTGGGCTACTACAACCCAATTCGCCAGCGCACCATTGATTTAATCGAGGCACAATACAGCGACGATTTGGGCAAAATCCAGCAGTTTATTCAAAAATATGGCCTCGATTTTTGGGTACTCCACCGAAACACATTTAAGCCCGAGTATCTGACTGCCGAGCCAAAAAGCTGGCTCAGGAGCTTTCAACCTGCCTTCACAGAAGCGCTGGCTGGATTAGAAAATGGAAAAGTCTCAGCCCTATCAAAACTAACTCGGAAGTGCCGTGTGCTAAAAACACCGCAATTAATTGTTCTTGAAGCAAATTGCTTGCTCAAAAATGGCGACTTGCGCGATCGGAAATAAAGCTCTTCTACACCCCTGAGCTAGGATTACTCTTACTCAAGCCTGGGCTAGTAGAAGGAGAGAAGATATGGCAGGTAATGAAATAGAAGTTTGCAAATTTCTATTCTCGAATATTGGCAAAATTTATTTGAGTCACATTGGTCATGTTGTGGAAGTCGCGGCTCCTATTTCGAGTAGCGATCGCTATGTGCCGATTCAGTGTCTAGAAGATTTCTCTCAGATCTCCACTTCCCACTCAGACAAGAAAGCAGATATTTATCTCAATGGTCAGGGTGTTTCCATTAAGCAAATGGGAGGAAGTTTTTCATTTAACCGTTTGCAAAGAAAGAATTTATTTACTTTATATACAAATTTGAGCCTGTCTTATCCCGAAACAATCATTACCACTATGGATGAAGAAGTCCACAAGTTTCATCAAGGGTTACTTCTCAGGAGAAATCAACCCTGGCAAAAATTTTTTGTAGAGCAAGATTTCAAAACGCTAATGCAGTTTTTAATGTTGGAGGCTAGCCCTAATCTCGGCTCGTCAAAGCATCCAGCAGAGTTTATCTTAGAGGCATCCCAACCAATTAAACATCAAGACGATCTAACACTCTACTCATTTGATGAATATTTTGAGCGATATAAACAAAAGCTTGAAATATCTATTAGAAGGCAATGGATCGGTCAAGAAAGCAATTCTGAACACAGCAGAGCCTTAGGGATATCTAGAAATCTGGATAATGCACCCTGGGTTTTTGACAATGTAGCTGGAGTGCCCCTCCCTCATAAGATCACTCAAAAAATATGGAGAGACGATTTTCCTGAATCTGATCGAAAAACAGTATATTTCTTAATGATCGAAAAGAAAAAATAATATTTAATTAAGTGATCTGAAGACTCAGTTGCTTTTGGATTAAATGATCTGAAGACTCAGTTGCTTTTGGGTTTTTGTAGGTTTGCGATCGCCTTGATGCTCTACGAACAAATCCTGATAAATCGCATCAGCTAGCGCATAGCCTAAATTCACAGGGACAGCATTTCCAATCATCTTATAAGCTGCACTAAGATCTTTATAGTGAAAAATAAAATCGTCAGGAAAAGTTTGTATCCTTGCACATTCTCTAACAGAGAGCCTTCTATAGGGAAAAGGTGAATTTTCATCAAAAACAAACTTATCTTTCTCAGTAAATAGCATCTTGTTTGCTTGAGGGTGTAGTGGTGCGTGTCTGCCTCCTGCCTGAATAGTGAACGAAGGTTCATCCCACGATCGCACTCGATTTCGTGACATATAAATGCTCGAAAAGCCTCCAATCATGTATTCATGATTAGGCAATAGACAGGCTTTGGCGTTGGTCTTATTGGTTGCGAGGGCGGGTATCGCCGTATTCCGCAAATCCCAGATAGCATCTTCAAGCGTGAGAATTGATGTGGAGACATCAACCCAGTCAAAATTAAATTGTTTCTTGAGATCAACATGGTAGCCAATGAAGATCACCCGTTTTCGTTCTTGTGGGACGTTGTGGTTCATGGCATTGAGCAATTTAAAGGAAACTGTGTAACCCGCTTCCTCAAACGCCGAGACAATATTTTGAATAGCTCGACTATGTTTTTCATGCAGCATTCCAGACACATTTTCAGCCAGGAAAAAGCGAGGCTGTTTATCTTTCAAAATCCGAACATACTCTAAAAATAATCTGCCCCGATCATCCTCGATCCCTCGCTGAGAACCTGCTTCGCTCCAGCTTTGGCAAGGAGGTCCGCCAATAATGCCAACACAATCAGGAATTTCCCCTGACTTGATTTTCCGAATGTCTCTTCTGTCTAAAAAGGTGTCGAGATGATTGGCTTCATAGGTCGCCCAAATATCTTTGTCATATTCATTAGCCCAGGTGAGATGAAAATCTGCTTTCAGGAACCCTAAATCGAGTCCACCGCAACCTGAAAATAGGGAAACAATATTTCGGTTCATAGAAGAAAATCGGTAGCAGGATGAAAGAAGCGATTATCGAGACAGATTGTCTTAGGAGCAATGCTCATTTTAGAAGCGTGAGAGAAATTTTACTCCAGCCCTTAAATTACTGACTCTGACAGTACTTTTATTTTAGTATCCTAAAAGCTTAATTGGCTAATTAGCTAATTGTCAATAGAGCTAATTAGATCTTTGAATTATGATGAGAAGCAAACTAGATATACAACGTATATGGCACAAACTCAAAGGAAGCCTGTTTATATTCAACCTGAACATCATGAAATGTTGAGGCAGCTTGCGTACGAACAGCACTGTAACCTGTCTGATGTTCTTGATGCGGTGTTGGAACAGGCAGAGTGGGAAAAGGTTGCAGCGATCGCCAGCACAAAACCTCGGCACAGAGCCGCAGAGAGAGCAGGTCAATACAAAGATAAAGCCTAGAATCTCACGAAGGTAAGCTTTGATAAATATATTTGTCTATGGAACTCTAAAGCCTGGAGAAGCAAACTTCGATCGCTACTGTCAGAAAGCTCTAGAACAAAAAGCCCTAGAAATCCAGGAAGCGATCGCCCACGGAACCCTTTACGCCTTGCCCATGGGCTATCCCGCTATGACTTCCGGCAATTCACTCGTTTATGGGTTCCTGCTCTCCTTCCATGAGCCACAAATCTTGGCAGCACTCGACGAACTAGAAGACTATTGCCCCGATCGCTCCTTTGAGGAAAATGAATACTACCGCCAAAAAATTCAGACGTTTAGCCTGGCTCATCAGCCCCTCGGCAATGCGTGGGTGTATCTGATGGAGCCTGAGAGGGCTAAACGTCTGGGTTTCTTGCTGCCAGAGGGTCGTTGGACGGGGCACGAATGAGCGGAGACGTGTCCCAATCGAGAACAGCTAACTCGTCTACTGAGTTACTCGAAAGGTCGAGGTGAATTGGGAGTTGAAATGGTGGCTTTGGGAATATCAATAATAGGACGATCGAGGGCAATCATTAAGCCGTCGCTAGGGATCACCTGCTGACTGTAAGGGGAAGTTGCAAGCTGCGGGGCAAATTCGCCACGGGGAAGGTTGCTAACAACGGCTCCCACAAATATAGCCGCGATCGCGATACCACCGCTCAAAAAAGCTACTCGCTTGGGCTTGCGCTCAATCCGAGAAACCACTTGTTGAACCGTTTGCTCAACCGTTTGGGCAGGTACTGGAGTGGGTAGCCGACGGACACCTTGCTGCATTTTCAACATGCGGGCGTAAAGCCCCTGCATTTTGGAGTCAGTTTTGAGCCACTCCTCCACTTGACGGCGTTCAGGGGCGGTAACTTCGCCATCTAAGTAGGCACTCAACATTTCAAAGCGATCCCTAGCGGGTAGCCCTTCGGGAGTGCACTTCAAAGAATTGGGTATCTCTGAGAAGGTTTCATTACCGTCTTGCCCACCATGGGAAGAATGCTGTTTAGGTTCGTACTGGTCAAAGTTGGAGGTCATTTTTCAGATTCTCTGTGTTCTGAATCGGGGATGGCTACTTTATGTGAGGTAACACCAATTGATGCGAAGCCTGGTTCAAATCTATATGGATCTGAATCATAGCAAATTGAATTGTCTATCACGGTCTATGACAACACAGTTGGCTAAGAATTAATCCTCTAGATAGCCTTGGAGTTGCTGCTGTAGGCGCAGACGGGCGCGAGCAATGCGAGACTTAACGGTTCCTAAGGAAACGCCAGTAATTTCGGCAATTTCTTCGTAAGCCAGCCCTTCAATTTCGCGCAATACAATGGTAGTGCGGAAGGCTTCGGGGAGGTCAGCGATCGCAGATCTCAACTGCTCGTAGAATTCCTGAGTCGCCAGTTCTTCTGCGGGACCTGCATCATCAGAAGCAATATCCCAACCCATTTCGCCGTCTTCTAAGGTCAGGGGTGCATCTAAGGAAAGAGGAGGCGCGACTCGCTTACGTTTGCGTAACTCGTCGTAAAACAAGTTAGTGGCAATGCGGCTCAGCCATCCGCGAAACTTTTCGGGTTCCTGCAAACGGGTGATATTACGATAGACGCGAATCCAAACTTCTTGTGCTAAGTCTGCGCGATCAGTCCAATCGGGGGCAAGGTGATAAAGCACCTTCTCGATATGGGGATGGTAGCGCCGGATTAGCTCGGCAAAGATGTTTTTGTTAGGACGTAACCCAACCTGACATTGCAAAATCAAATCGTAGTTAGAGAGTTGGTTGACGGGTATCGCAGCCGGGGGGGCGGCGATCGCTTCAACGGCTGACCAAGATGTTGGAAGAGATTGACTACTCATGGACAAAACTGGACTATGAGGGACTCCATTGCTGGTATTGAATGACGCTGGCATGGCTAGGTTGTTCCCTGAGTTGTTACAAAGGTTTGTAGGGGGATTAGAGAATGACTGCTTTAGCCCTGGATCATGCCAGCGTTAATAACAGCAGCATTGCACTGGGGCTTATCCCACATCGATAAAGGTAACGAATAAGCATGTACCTCACACTATGATTGTGCTACGGCGAGCCTGGAGAAGCATTGACCATAGGACGGTTTTATATCTGCCCTCACAGTCGTCTCAAAATCGTCCCTAAACTTTAGCGATTTTGCCGATTCTTCCTGTTCAGTTCTAAAATTGGTTGAGAACAATCCCAGAACTGTCCCTCTGTCTAAATTACTTAAATTTATGACGCTTGGCTAACTGCCTGTTGTTCCCTGGCGGGGTTTTTGCTTTTGAGCGATCGCTTCACTCATCGATCTTATCCCGTTTCCAACAGAGGGCGCTATGGGGCAAGACTCGCCGAACTTCTTCCACAGTGGTGATGCCACTTTGTACTTTTTCGATCGCTGCAACCAAAAATGAATCGAACTGAATTTTCCGCAAATATTGACGCAGATCAATTACGGTTCCGTCGTAGATAATTGAACGCATGGTGTCATCAATATTTAATAGCTCAATGACCGCTTCTCGCCCTAGATAGCCGGAGTTAAAGCAATAGGTGCAGCCCTTTCCTTGTCGCCAGCTATGCGCCTCGGTTTCTGCTAGTTTCAGCCCTAACAGATCACAGTCCGCTTGCGTTGGTTGATACGGCTCTGCACAGTGTGAGCAAACTTTTCGCACTAACCGCTGTGCCACAATTCCCAGAACTGCATCGCTAATCAAGCCGGGGTCGGGCCCAATATCCTTCAGACGAGGAATTGCGCCGATCGCATCATTGGTATGGAGTGTGGTTAGCACCAAGTGTCCTGTTAATGCTGCACGGACTGCTGTTTCTGCCGTTTCGTGATCGCGGATTTCACCAACCATAATAATGTCAGGATCTTGCCGCAAAATTGCCCGTAGACCCGCAGCAAAGGTCATGCCAGCAGGTTCATGAACTTGGGTTTGAGTAATGCCAGACAGGACGTACTCAACCGGATCCTCGACGGTGACAATGTTGACCGATTCGGTGGCGATCGCCTGCAAGCTGGTGTACAACGTGCTGGTTTTTCCTGAGCCAGTCGGCCCCGTAAAAATGATCATGCCCTGCGGTTCACGTAACCAACCCTCATAAATTTTACGAGTGCGATCGACAAAGCCCAATTCTTCGATCGTGCTAAATGAGTTCTTTTGTCGCAGTAGCCGCACCACGGCTTTTTCACCCGGTTCCCGCTTCTTGCCGCTCATGCAGGGCAGCACACTCACCCGCAGGTCTAAGCCTTGCTCTTGCTGATCGTGCATATACTTTTCGCTGACTCTGCCATCTTGAGGACGACGACTTTCGGCAATATCCATGTCGCTCATGACCTTAAGCGACACGATCACTTTACGGCTAATGGCAGGCGGCAGCGTGGTGATATGCCGCAAAATGCCATCAATCCGAAATCGAATTCGTAGTCCATCGGGAGCGGGGGCAAGGTGAATATCGCTGGCACGGTTACGTAGGGCGCTAGAAATGAGGGCGCGAATTCGCTCTACCTGGTTATCGGCTTGGGACAGATGAAGCTCTGCCATTTCGACAATATCTTCGTCGTGCTCGGCTTGCCCAGTGAGCGGGTTGAAGGAATTGCCGCTAATGCGATCGGTTTCTAAAATTTGCAGACGATACCAGTAGCGATAGCTTTTTTCGGTGACAGGAATAATTTTAATCGTATTGTTGAGGCGATCGCGCAATTGCTGCAACGTTTCATCAGAAATGATTCCAGGGCTACCCAAATAAAAACAGTTTTGCCACAGCAATAAGGGAATTAGGGGCGGTAATTGCTCTTTGTCTGGAAAGTATCGCCAAAAACGGTTATTTAATTCCCAATCCAGTAATTCAATCTGTACCTTTCCCTGTTCATCTACCAAAGATTTTAGGGCTTGTCCACAGGTTGTTTGCTGTTGTCGAAGCTGTTGCCAAATTGATAAATTTGAGGGCGGATCAATTTGCTGAACCATAAATTCTATTCCTGTGTAGTAACTGGCGAGAATGGACAAGCCCGACCCTGAGCATCTACTCCAAAGCAGAGCGGTGAGCCGTCCTGTCCGCCCACATCAAGTCCCCCTAAATTTGTCTCTGGGCTAAGGACAGAGGACGCTCTGCCGCGAGACGCAGGCAGTGGTGCGGCTGGAACGCTTGGTGCGGCTGGAGCGCTGGGAGTAATGACTCGACTTGCCCCACAGACGCTTGTCAAATTAATAACTTGCCCACTTGCAGTTTCCATATAACAAACTAAATCGATTGGCTCAGATGAATACTGAGCGGCTTCTTGAGAGAGCGATTGGCTACTGGCAGATCCAGCGAACAGCCCGGAAAGGCACAAAACAGATCCTAAACATTTCAGCATATTAACCTCCATTGATTCCTAAAACTTGCATGAATGCTTGAGTTGATATTCCTGTTCCAATTAATGTAATGCCGATCGCGCTTAAGGCGGGTAGGGCTTTAACAAAACGAGGCGAAATTTTGATAAAGCGGGTTGAAGATGGCACCCGCTTAAACCAGCTTTTGGCATAGACTAACAACAATCCTAATCCGGTCAGGACTGCTGACAAACCCAGGCTAAAGCAGATCACTAGAATTAATCCTAATGCAGTTTTATTAACGGCGATCGCTCCCAACAATAGTACCAGCGCAGCCGGACAAGGCAAAAGTCCTCCTGAAATTCCCAAAGCCAAGAGAGATGAGATACTGACTCCTTTGTCGATGTGAGGGTTGTGATCAGGGTGGTGATGGGAATGATCGTGATGATGGTGATCGTGATGGTGGTGATCGTGATGGTGGTAGTTATGATCGTGAGTGTGATCATGAGCGTGATCATCAGCATGAACGTGAGAATGATTAGAAGGAGCCATGCGATTTCGGAAAAGACTTAGCCCGATCGCCACTACCATTACCCCAGAAGTTAAACTGAACCATGGATAAAGCTGCTCAGGCAAAATATATTTAGCGGCAAATAGCGCCACTAACCCCAGCGCAAATACTCCTAACGTATGGGTAATTGTCGTGGTCATTGCCAAAATGAGTGCGTGCTTGGGAGTCGCCCGTTCGCCCATGAGATAAGCTCCCACCAGTGTTTTGCCATGTCCTGGGGTGAGGGAATGCATCGCGCCCCATAGAAAAGCACCTGCGATCGCCAACACCACTTCTCCGCTAAAAGCACCACCCGGCGTTAGCGAAAATGTTTGATTGTTGGGCGTAAACATGAAAGTTTTAAGCTGCCCTGCTTGCAAAATAGTAGCAAGACAATGAGCAGTTTGAATGCCGGGAAGGAACAGTCCATAATTGAGGGTTACCCCCTCAATGGGTTTAGACCAGGCATAGCTCAGTTGCACTGTAGAGTGTGTACTAGGAGCTACTTGCACGTTGGTTGGCAACGTTCCAGCAGCTAGGGGGCTAACAGATAGTTGACCGTTAGTATTTTCGGTATTTGTCAGATGAATTTGTTGATCAAAAAACTGTCTTAAATCAGCGTTATGGGAATTAATTTCATCGACTGAAAGCTGTTGATTGCGATCGCCATCTGCAAAGGGTACTAGCCCCGTTGGAAAGGTCAGCATCATTTCCACAGATGCATCTTTAACCGTTACCTCTGCCGCCGACATATCTGACCAATGGGCTTGGCTGGGTGTTGCGGTTAATAGCCAGATCACAATTGCACCTAAACAAGATAGAGTTCCCATTAGCCATCCTGTCCACCGTTTTGCTCTTCTTGGATGGAAGAACCGAAAATCCCTTTTGTGCTGCATCATGTTTATCCTCCCAGTCCTGCATTTAACCCGATCGCCTGACGTGCCTGCTCATCAAATTGCGGATCGCTCTTGATCACCTGTTGCTGATATTCGTTCGCTTTGACCGAGTTACCCAAAGCTTGCTCAATAGCACTGGCGCGATGGAGAATGCCAGGGTTGCGTGTGCCAGAAGCGATCGCTTCCTGAATGGCTGTTTGAGCCTGGGAAATTTTCCCCGCTTGCATTAATGCCCAGGCGTAAATATCTAGTGTCTCAGCATCCCGACGATTTTTAAGTTCGGTTTGCATCAGTGATACGGCTTCTGGCACATCTTGAGCGCGTCCCCGTTCCAACAGCAGCCAAGCGAGGTCACGCCGATGCCCAAAGTCGTCCACGCCGATAAAGCTCTGGCGCAGCAGGGTTTCGCTTTGTGCCCAGAGCGTTTCAGCAGCTTGGCGATCGCCCTGCAAAGCTTTGACTCGTGCCTTACCCCTCAAAACCAGCGGATTGTAAACTGTGGGTATCCCTGAAGGAATCTGCTCATAGCGCTGAAGAGCACTATCGTAACGCCCTTGCCGAACATCTAACTGAGCCAGATTGATCAATGCCAGGGGGTATTCTGGCAGAATGGTCAGCGCCTCTTCGTAAAGATCCCGCGCCATCTTCATCTGTCCACGCTCATAATAAAATCGACCGAGTAAGGTTCGGACTCTTGCGGAGGTACTGACCTCACCTGCTTCTTCAACCTCCAGTGCATAGTTAAAACTTTCAAGAGCCTGCTCTTTTCCTTGAGCGTTACGAACTAGCGCTTGCAACAAAAAGGCGCTGGTATTCAAGCTGAGGTCAACGAGTTGATCTGCTGCCTGACTGGCTTCGGTAAGTTTGCCAGTTGCCAAGTTAGATGTTGTCTTAATTGACAAAACATCCCGCTCATCGGTAATTTGTTGCGTTAGCTGGAGCGCAACTGCAAAATCATGCCTGGCTTCAGCAACTCTGGCTAGCGTAGAAATGGCGCTAGGATTATCTATTGATAGCCTTGCCAAAGACTCCTTTGCCGTTTGTTCTGCCAGTAGATACCAACTGCCCTCACCTGTGGTTTTCGCCATTCCTAAATACGCTGACGCTAGATAAGCGCGATCGAGTCCGCCTTGAGGATTTTTACGAATCTTTTCTTGGTAAAAGCCAATTTCTCGTTCCCTTAGTGATGCCGGATTACGATAATCTGACAGATCATAGGAATAGCGATAGGGTGCTTTTAAGGAGCTAAACGTCTGGTGCTGAAATTGTTCAAGCCGAGCCGGAAAATCAGATTGAGTCAGCCAGACGGTAGCGCTTGTCAAAGGTAGTCCTACCAAGAGTAAAATCCATAGCCATCTTTGCCGATCGGGTTTAAGCTGCTCGGGTTTAAGCTGCTCGGAATTGGGGAGATGGCGAGGTTCACTAGTCTGTTCCATAGGAAAAATGATTAAGTGAATGAAATAATAAAACTGTCTCTTTATCCCTTGTTCCTCGTTCCCAGGCTAAAGCCTGGGAACGAGAGGATTAGTTTGCGGGAGCCAGATAAGGGAACGAGGTAGCTAACGGTTGATGACCCTGAGCCGGATTACCTGGCACGCCATCATAGGACACGTTGTCAGTCGTTACTGCACCATTCGTCAGAACGCTTAGAGCAATATCAATCACATCATCTTTAAGCATCCGTCCGCGCACCGGAGCACCCAGAGTGTTCAAGGCGTTGGCAAATCCACTCGGCCCTGTCGTGTCAATTCGCATGACATCGGGTATAAACGCCCCGATCAATGCGGTTGTACGTTCAGGGCTGTTACCCAACGCTGTCAGCACCGTAGTGACTTCTCTAGCCACCACAGGCGGAACGCTACGACTGGGCTGACTGCGGTTGTAAGCAGCTAGGTTGCCCTGGGTGAACAGCAGCGCTTCGTTAATTCCGGGTCGCGCTATTTGCTCGGTTTGCATAAACTGTTTCGTTCGAGGATCTTGAACTGAAATCGTCAACCAAGTGTCAAATGTGGTTGTGTTGGTTCCAGATTGCAATAGCTTTCGAGGAACACGCATGACAATAGTGTTGACGTTGTAGCCCTTGGTGAAGTCTAGCGCCTGATCAGGCGATCGAAATCCAACCGCAGGACCCCGCCCCAAAAGCCCCGATCGCACCCTAAAAAATTGCTCGACATCAAAGAAAAACGGGTCTTCCCGTAGCCCTGCAAACACCGAGACATTCCGCCCCTTGATGGCGACTTGATTAATCGCCGGAGTATCTGCATTAACAAGGGAAGTTGTCACAATAGGACGATTATCCTGAGTGCGGTTAATCACCATAGGCTGTTTCCCTCTTTCCAGAAGGGTCAGGGTCATCCGTTGCTGTCTGTTAGCACCTTGAGGCGGACTGAAGGTGACCCGCAGCGTCATATCAGGATTGCCTGTGGGCACGCCGTTAATATTGGCTGTCCGGGACATTTTGAATTCGTAGCGGGCTTCGGAACTGAAGAAATACTGTTGTCTAGCGAGCGATCGCGGATTAGTATTCATGACCAGAATTAGATCATCTTCCGCTGCCGCAGGATTTTGATCTTTTTCACGAAACACATATAAATCAGTCAGACTTAGCGCCCGACTTCTAACATCAATATCACCATCGTCGTGATCCGATGCTTGAATTTTGTTTGGGCTAACGGCAGTTGTTAAGCCCAAAGCCATAAACGCAACACCACAGGCAAATGCTGTTTTTGTGAGGATAGACCTCAGCCGAGTCACCATGAGCAGGTCTCCTTAAAGCGATTGCAGAATTAATCTCCATTGATGAGGTATCCCCCATGCAGGGATATACGTCAATCTCTAGAAACTGGATTGCTGCTAAATGTCACCTCATTTAAAGCACCATTCCCTCCATCAAGTTCCTCAGTAGCTGCAAGCCCTTTTTAAGTCTGCGAGACACGGTTATAATGCTGATTCCTAGCTTTTCGGCAGTTTCTCGCTGAGTTAAGTCGTGTACAAAAACGAACTCCAAAACGTTCCGTGTTTGAGTTTCTATTTGTGATAAAACGTGATGTAAACAGAGTCGTTCTTCCTGTACCCATTGACTTTCTAAACTGTTGCATAATGAATCTTGCAGAGAACAATCGCCTTCTTCCATCGGTCGATCTAAGCTTAAGGGCACACGATTCTGCTTTGCTAGTTTGATCGATCGCCATTCGCCTAGAGAAATACCGAGTGCCCTCGAAACTTCAGTATCTGTTGGCGGGCGGTGCTGCTGAATTTGGAACTGTTGAGTTATTTGATTAGATTGAAATTGCAGTGATTGCCAACGTCGAGGAATTCGCACTAGGCTTTGGCGATCGCGCAAGTGATGCCGAATGTCTCCCTGAATATAGGGAACGGCAAACGTCGTTAGGGCGTAGCCTTGGGATAAATCAAATCGCTCGATCGCCCGAATTAAGCCCAAGCAACCGACCTGAACCAAATCCTCATAGCTCTCTGTGGATCGACCTGCCCAGTGATAAGCCTCTTTACGAACGCAGCCCAAATTCAGCATCACTAACCGATTCCGAATTTCAACAGAGCGGCTCTGCTGATAATCCTTGAACAACTGCAAACTGGTATCTTTTAGCTCTGTAGAAAAAGTAACCATATCTCAATGGAGCGCAACAATCAGATATACGACGCTGTGCTCCAAATGGACGTGAAGATAGGCGCTTCTTTCTAAAGAACTTCACTATTTTTTCCTGCTTCCCTTGGATTTGCATCACTATAAAAGGAGTGGCAATTTGCAGGCACGAGCGGCTGAACTATGATTGAGCATGACGTAATGATTGTGGGTGGCGGGTTGGCAGGATCGAGGGCGGCGTTGGAAATTGCTAAAAGTAACCCTCAGTTCAGTGTGGCGATCGTCGCTAAAACCCATCCCATCCGCTCCCACTCGGTTGCGGCTCAGGGCGGTATGGCAGCCACACTAAAAAATGTTGATGCGACCGATACTTGGGAAGCCCATGCTTTTGATACAGTGAAAGGCTCAGATTATCTTGCCGACCAAGATGCAGTCGCCATCCTGACGCAGGAAGCCCCCGATGTGGTGATTGAGCTAGAGCACATGGGCGTGTTGTTCTCGCGGTTGCCCGATGGACGCATTGCGCAGCGAGCTTTTGGAGGGCATTCTCACAATCGCACCTGTTACGCTGCTGATAAAACAGGTCATGCCATTTTGCACGAGTTGGTCAGTAATCTCAGGCGCTATGGAGTCAAGATTTACGACGAGTGGTATGTCATGCGCTTGATCCTAGAAGAAGGACAGGCAAAGGGCTTGGTGATGTTCCACATTTTGGATCAGCGGGTGGAAGTGGTGCGGGCAAAGGCGGTGATGTTTGCCACGGGTGGATACGGGCGGGTCTACAACACGACATCGAATGACTATGCCTCTACGGGCGATGGGTTGGCAATGACCGCGATCGCCGGATTGCCGCTGGAAGATATGGAGTTTGTCCAGTTTCATCCTACTGGGTTATATCCTGTCGGCGTATTAATTTCCGAAGCAGTGCGCGGCGAGGGCGCATATTTAATTAACAGCGAGGGCGATCGCTTTATGGCAACCTACGCCCCTAGCCGCATGGAACTTGCCCCGCGTGACATCACTTCCCGCGCCATCACCCGCGAAATTCGCGCCGGACGCGGAGTCAATCTAGATGGCAGCGCCGGAGGTCCTTTCATTTACCTCGACTTACGGCACATGGGTAAAGAAAAAATCATGAGCCGCGTGCCCTTCTGTTGGGAAGAAGCCCATCGCTTAGTTGGCATTGATGCCGTGACCCAGCCAATGCCCGTCCGCCCCACCATTCACTATTCCATGGGCGGCATTCCCACCAATACGGATGGACGAGTGCGCAGCAGTGCCGACGGATTTGTGGAAGGATTCTTTGCAGCAGGCGAGGCGGCTTGTGTGTCGGTGCATGGCGCGAATCGGTTGGGCAGTAATTCGCTGTTGGAATGCGTGGTGTATGGCAGAAGAACGGGACGGGCGATCGCCCAGTACATCCAAACCCGCAAGCTCCCCGAAATCAACGAGCAACGCTATCTCACCGAAGCCCAGCAGCAAATTCAAGGCTTAATTAACCAACCCGGACAATACCGCATTGCCCAGATCCGCCAAACGTTCCAAGACTGCATGACAGAGTATTGTGGCGTATTCCGTAATGAAAGCCTCATGCAGGAAGGCTTAGCCAAACTTCAAGAAATTCGGCAGCAGGCACAGCAAATTTATCTGGATGATAAAGCTAAAAGCTGGAACACCGAATTGATTGAAGCGCTAGAACTGCAAAGTCTACTGATTGTGGGCGAGATGATCCTTACTGGAGCGCTGAACCGTAAGGAAAGCCGAGGTGCCCATTGCCGTGAAGACTACACCGAGCGAGACGATGTTAATTGCCTCAAACATACCCTGGCTTACTACTCGTCTGCTGGCGTTGATATTCGTCATATGCCCGTGACGATTAATATGTTTGAGCCGCAGGAGCGAAAGTACTGAGCAAATAACTTCTCTTATCCAGCGTAATGCCAATTCGATAGTCGCCAAGACGAATTTTGTATTTATCAGGATAGCCCTTCATTTTCTCTAGGCAGCCTAATTCAAAAGGATTTGCTGACTCAAGAGTCTCAAAAACAATAGGCTCAACTCGGGTTTGAATATCAGGAGGTAAGGCTGCGAGTTCCTTCAAAAATTTCCGAGTATACTCAACTGTCCACATGAGCCTCTTTGATCGATTGGTAGTAAGCTAGGGCTTCAGTTTTGGGGAGCCTTTCGCTCTCGTCGTTTTCCGAAATCAAACTGACCAAACCATGATTTTCTAGGATCTCCTCAATCTGTTCAAATTCTTCAATGGGAATTTGGACGGCGATCGCCTTATGATTTTCATCTAAAACATAGCTTTTGCGAAGGTTAAGCACAGAGGGCAACTCCTAATAAATCCTGACTTGTTTCTATACTCTACGAGATTAATCATTTTGAGCATCATTCTGCCCAACCTTTTAGCAACCACCCAATCACTACACCCAGTCCGCCAAACCGAACTGCTTGCCAAAACACTTCTCTCAAACCGCCCCAAGAAAATAGCTGACTTTCCAATGCCAACTCTGTTTCTTCTAGGCGCGCCTTAAGTTGTTTTAATTCGCGCTTGAGTTCAATTTGTCTTTTTTTAGAGCGACTCTGCAAGACGTGTTGCTGGACTTGGGTTAGTTCTTGTTTGAGGTCTTGCTGAATTTGCTGGTCAGATTGAACTTGAGCATATCGAGCCTTGAGCAGCAGGAGCGATCGCTCAAATTCTTGCAGGGTTTGCTCAAAATCCATTCCCTCTAGGTCGTGGGAAGAGGCATCGTCGGAACCAGGAGAGGACGTTTGGGGTGACATTGGGATGATTAAGGATGGGCAGTGTAGAGTAGAGAAGCGGGCAGCCAGGGCGGCTGTAGCGAATCACCAGTAGCGCAATTGATAATCGATTATGGCTGACTTTACCCAAAAAATTACCCCCGATCGCTCAGTAAACTTCCCTCTGGTGCCATCATTTATTCCAAAAGGGGTTGATGCATCGCAGCCCGTGGCAGAACTAAGCACGGTAGAACTGGCACAGGCATTGGCAGAACGGTTGGCGATCGCCCCTTCTGACTGGCATCAACTGAAGGCGAACCGCAAAGCTAGAGCGGCAGAACAGACTGCAATGGCGCTCCTCTATCTGCTCAAGGATCAACCGCCAGAGGCTTTGGAACGACTTCAGCAATCGGTGGGCTGGCTCGATCGCTCTATTTCTGCTCCGCCTTGTCCTACTCATGGTCATTAGGGTTCAAGTGGCGATCGCTTTCCTATGACAAGCTTAAGTTAAACTGACCTGTAAGTGTCACTTCTCTAGCTTCCTATGATGACCCGCCGCATTCTCGACCTTCTTAGAAACGGACAACCTGACGAAACTGTGATGGTTCAGGCTTGGGTGCGCACCAAGCGCGAGCAAAAAGAGTTTTCCTTTGTTGAGGTAAACGATGGCTCTTCGTTGGCAGGCTTGCAGGTGGTAGTGAATCAAGACTTGCCAAATTACAACAATGTCATTCGGCAGCTTAATACAGGTGCATCGGTCGAGATTTCTGGGGTATTGGCTCCGTCTTTGGGGAAGGGGCAGCGAGTGGAACTGAGAGCTACCTCAGTTACGGTTTATGGGGGCGCTGATCCGGAGACGTATCCACTGCAAAAGAAACGGCATTCGTTTGAGTTTTTAAGGACTATTGGGCATTTGCGATCGCGCACTAACTCTCTGGGAGCCGTTTTTAGGGTGCGTAATGCCTGCGCTACTGCCATTCACAACTTTTTTCAAGAGCAGGACTTTTTGTGGATACACACGCCCATTATTACTGCTAGCGATGCCGAAGGCGCAGGAGAACTGTTTGCAGTCACGACGCTAGATTTAAAAAAAGTCCCGCAAACTGGAAGCCAAGAGGTTGACTACGGTAAAGACTTTTTTGGCAAGCCTGCTTACCTGACGGTCAGTGGTCAGCTTGAGGCAGAAATTATGGCGTTGTCTTTCACCAATGTCTACACGTTTGGGCCCACCTTCCGTGCTGAAAATTCTAATACGTCTCGCCATCTAGCAGAGTTTTGGATGGTGGAACCTGAGATGGCGTTTTGTGCGTTAGAAGGCAATATGGAACTGGCAGAGGCGTTTCTAAAGTACGTATTTAAACACGTGATGGAAACTTGCCCAGAAGACATGGAATTTTTTAATCAACGCATTGATGATTCGGTGTTGCAAACCGCAGAGAATATTATTAGTAGTGAGTTTGGACGGATTACCTATACTGAGGCGATCGCCCTACTGGAGAAGAGCGATCGGACGTTTGAATATCCTGTTTCCTGGGGTTTAGATCTGCAGTCAGAACACGAGCGTTACCTAGCTGAAGAACTCTTTAAGAAGCCAGTCATTGTCACTGATTATCCTGCTGATATTAAAGCATTTTATATGCGCTTGAATGATGATCAAAGAACGGTGAGTGCAATGGATATTCTGGCACCTAAGATTGGCGAAATCGTAGGCGGTTCTCAGCGGGAAGAACGTTTAGATATGTTAGAACGTCGGATGCAAGAACGAAATATTCCACAGGAAGAACTATGGTGGTATATGGACTTGCGGCGTTATGGCACTGTGCCCCATGCAGGGTTTGGGCTAGGGTTTGAGCGACTGGTACAGTTTATGACGGGGATGCAGAATATCCGAGACGTAATTCCGTTTCCCCGGTTTCCTTTGAGCGCAGAATTCTAAAAATCTTTACTTCTCCGTCATTGTCCATACGCCCTCTTGCCACTGTTCGTCGGTGGGCGGATGGCTGAGCCAATGCTGACAGCGTTGCAGATGCATGACAGAGGGTTTGTCGTGATTGTCAATTTCTTCTAGTATTCTGCCAAACGAAGTCATGGCGCTGGTGAATTTGCGATTGAGATAATGCGATCGCCCTTCGTGATAGAGATCGATCGCCCATTTCTTTTGATCGGCGATCGGGTCTGGCTGTAGTCCTACTAATTCATAGACGCTGACGGGCTGATTTTTCCCCTTCACCCGAATCCAATCTAGCTCCCTTGCCCAAACGCGATCGGCACAAGGACGGTAAGTAGATTCGCTCAGCACAATGTCGCAGCCGTACTGTTTACTGGCGCTTTCTAAACGAGAGCCCAGGTTAACACCATCGCCAATTGCGGTAAACTCCATGCGCTTACTACAGCCAATGTTGCCACTAATCACGCTGTCAGAGTTAATTCCCATACCAATTTTGATTTGTTCTTTATTGGTGCGAGAGGCGTTAAAAATTGATAACCGGTGACGCATTTCTATCGAGGACTGCACTGCCATCCAAGCATGATCATCCAGTGCTAAGGGTGAACCAAACACCGCCATAATGGCATCGCCAATGTATTTATCTAGCGTTCCTTTAAAGTTGAAAACTGCCTCTACCATGGTTTCAAAATATTCGTTCAGCATGGCGACAACATCCTCGGCTGCCATGGTTTCAGTCAGCGTGGTATAGCTACGAATGTCAGAAAATAGGACGGTTACATCTTTGCGATCGCCCCCCAAATTCGTTTGTCCACTACTCAACAACTGCTCTGCTAGCTCTTGAGACATATAGCGATACATGGTACTTTTAAGCCGTTTGGCATCGCTAATATCGTCCATGACTACTAGCGCTCCAGACACTTTCTGCTCGTCGTTAGAATCGGCGATCGTGTTGATGGATAAGTGAATGCTGTGCTGTTCTATGCCCTTAACTGGAAGCAAGGTTTGGTCAGGATAATATTGGTTGCGGCTAATTGCGTCTTTAGCGGCGATCGCAGTTTGAAACCATTTATAGAACTCACCCTTTTCCAGGCGAATTAGATCTGTTACAGATTTTCCTTTAATAGGATCGTTGGCATTTAACCCCAACAGCTTTTTGGCGCTTTCGTTGGCAGCAATAATTTTGCCTTCTTTGTCCGTAGAAATTACACCGTTGGAAAGTGATCGTAAAATGTCTCGCTGCATTTGCTCTTGTTGCTTCACCATGGCAAACAATTTGGCGTTTTGCAGGGCTACCCCCGCCTGAATGTTAAACGCCTTCATGAATTCCTGATCGTTACGGTTAAAGCTGGCTCTCCAGCATTCCGGCGCTTCGGGGTAAGTGGCGGGGTCGTAGGGAGGAAATTCACCTTGGCGGCGCTTGTTAATGAGTTGGGTGACGGCGATCAGTTCGCCAGCCGCATTGAACACGGGCATACACAACATACTGCAAGTCCGATAGCCCGTTTTTTGATCGGTTTCTCTGGCGGTTTCGGCATTGACATGTTCATAAAGGTCGAAGGGAATCAGGACAGGTTCTCCAGTAGTGGCAACTTGTCCAGCAAATCCGGCATCCATGGGAATACGAATTTCTTGAAGGGTATTATTGATGGGCAGCTTTGTCCAAAGCTGGTGGCGATCGCAGTCTAATAGCCAGAGTGTGCTGCGATCGGCTTGCATTAATTCCTTCGCCTCATCCATGACTTTCCCTAAAGTTTCCTCTAGATCAAGTCCGCTCTGGCTCAGTGCCTTCGTTGCTTTCATCAAGGCTGAAGCGGCTCGCTGCTGCTGCGTTGCTTTGTAAAACGAGCGAGAAGATTCTAGAATCAGCCGAATTGAGGGCGCGAAGTCACAGAAAACCTGTTCATCGTGAGCGGTAAACCCAGCAAGATCAATTTTGTCTTCAAGGACGGCTTTAGAATGTGAGTTGAGCTTGAGTTTATTGATCAGTTGCACTACTGCGACTAAGCTGCCTGCTTCGTTGAGTAAGGGCATTGCCAGCATTGTGTAGGTGCGGTAATGATTTTTACGATCGAACTCCTGGGCTGCCTGCGATCGTGGATCGTCATAAAAGTCGTAGGGAATATTAACGACTTTGCGCTGGGTTGCTGCTTCGCCCGCAATGCCGACTGATAGGGGAAACCGCAGTTCCAGATGGCTGCCGTTGTCATCTTTAGCCACAATTGACCAGAGTTCATCTTTCTCTTCATCAACTAGAAAAATGGTGGTGCGATCGGCGTTGAGCAATTCTCCAGTTTTGAGAGTGATCGATCGCAACATCTCATTGAGAATGGCATCAAATCCCTGAGAGTCCAACACGCTGTCCAACATCGACAGCGTTTGATTCACCACTTGAAGCTTACTCTCAACATCTGTAACGACCTGTTTAAAGGTGTCTTGAGTGAGGGGTGCCAGGAAAGTTGAACAGGAGCCTTTGCGAGTCGTGAGAGTGCTGGAAGTAGGCGTACTTAAGGCCGATGAAGTCAGAATTGCAGGTGAGGGCGGGGTTGTATCGATCGTATTAGTCCAAGTCGAAGCTTCAACAATGCGAACAGATTCATAATCAAGAGGTTCACAATCAAGGGTAGCCGGCAGATGCGAAGAAGCTTCCATAGAAACACAGGGGAGAACGGCTAAGGACGCAGAAGCCAAAGAACTGTTCTATATTGCCCCGTGTAGCGCAGAGACTAGCACCTGGAAGATTCTTAACCTTTGCGATTCATCACTTGAATAAGCCAAAGCGTAGCAATTACACCTATAAAATGCGCCATGAGTGTATTGATGTTTGCTTGAACCAAGAACACATCTAAAGGCGTAACAAATTTTGAAAGATTTCCAGAGAAAATACCGCCAACCTGTGACAAAGATTTAACGAGCAAGGCACCGACGATCGCCTGAGCGCCCAGCAGCGTCAGCAGTGTTCCCAGCAAATTCACTAGCAGACCCAGGCGCAATATTCTAATTAAATCGCCGGGTTTAGGTCTAGCTTGAGCATCTGGGGTTTTCAGCTTACGGGCAAGGCGAGTATAGCTAAACGCAAAGTAGGCACCTATAAAGAGAGCCACTAAACCGCAGACTGCAAAAAAAATGCCTCCCCCCACGCCGGGATTGGTTGGCGTTCCGGTTTGCGACGCTCCGCCCCGGCTCAATCCAGCAAAAGCTAGAACGGCTCCCGAAATTGCTGCCAAAATAATTTGCGCCCAGAAACTGACCCAGCCTGCCATCCGAAATGAACTAGAGACTCGTTGAACCGCAGGGGGAAGGGAATTGGAAGCAATCTTGTTCGCCATGGGTCGGCACGGGTTGAGGATAATCTATGAGGGCTACGATAGCAGAAATAACGGGTTCTCTACCAGTGGGCAAGCAGCTTCCCAGGGGGAAAATTAGCTGGTTTGCGCTTGCAGGAAGCGTTGACGCATGTAGAGCGCGATCGCCCCCAGAAAAATCAATCCTGTCCCACCAGCTAAAGGGTTTCCGTTTAACCCTGTGACCCATTCTGGAACTCGTCCTGAATACGCTACCAGGTTGCCTACATTAACGACGTAATACCCAAATACCAAACCGCCATGCAGACCAATTGGCAGCCCTAACCGCCCCTGATGATGGCACAACGAGCTAACTGACCAGACTAAGGTTCGGGTCGATTGCTTTGCCCAAACTAGTGCCAAGCCCAACAGCACTAATCCAAAAAACTGGGGCGAAGTCCGAACCACTTCAGGCAGGGGCTTAATAAAATGTAAAGCTGCAAAAATGACGCTACTCGACCAAAGGGCAGTCCTGGGCGTAAAGTCCCTCTGAAGTTCGTCTAGCATCCAACCGCGAAACACAAGCTCCTCGGCAAAACCCGTCCCTAAACCCACCGCAATACCTGCTAAAACCAGCATGAGGAGAGAGTGAGTCGGAGGCTGCCACGCTAGCCAACCCAGCCAGCCCTGCACCGCAAACAGCAGCATTAAGCTAAAGAATCCTAGCCCCAACCCAATTAAACATTCCTTACCATTTTGCTGCGATAAGACCAATCCATAGTTTTTGAATACTCGAGCGTCTTGGTGTACCCACCTTCCCCAAAGCCGAATCAGAACTAAGAACTCGACAAAAAGCAAGGGCATCGTTAGCAGGGTAAGGGCATTTGCATCCCGCACAACTAAGGCGATCGGGGCAGCAACAGGCAGCCATAGGAACACCAACACTAACAAAAACGTCAGAATTCTAACGGGTGCTGGATACTTGGCTAAAGCCGCAAATTGAGATTTCAAGTTTCTAACCTATTCGTCCGGCTCGATCGTACTGATTAGCCCATTATTGTTCAATGTCTCGCTATAAAATTCAGCATGCTCTTGCACACAGGTAATGACGAGCGCAATTCCATTCGTATGCGCTTCCATCATGATGCTGACGGCTTGAGGTTGGGTAATGCTTGCTACCGTTTGCATCAAGACCTGCACCACGTACTCCATAGAGTTGAAATCGTCGTTGTGTAACAAGACCTTATACCGAGGAGCTATTTTACGAGCTGTTGAACGCTGTTCAATCGTCTCGACTGCCACTGTTAATACTCTCCGTAAGTTGCAATAAATTGTTGAGATGTTGTTACAGAAGTCTATTCTACCTGGATTAACCAAATTTGAGAGGGGAATGGAAACTTTCTGTCTCTCTCTACAGTCTATGGGTCTATTACAGCAAAATGCAACTTCATTGAGAACTTTAGGAGGCTTCTACCCATGGCTAAGATTCGGGGCACAGTTGGTAACGACATTTTAAGGGGCACGGTAGGCGATGACGAGATTTTGGGACTAGTCGGTGATGACCGCTTATTGGGGTTGTCGGGTAACGATCGCCTGGACGGTGGCGATGGCGTTGACCTGGTGAAGGGCGGGTTTGGCAATGATGTTATCGATGGTGGCAAGGGCGACGACACCCTCAGCGGTGGCGAGGGCAGTGACCTACTGAGGGGCGGCGAGGGCAATGATTTATTAGACGGGGGTAAGGGTGCAGATCAGTTGGTTGGCGGTTTGGGCGATGATACTTATGTTGTGGACAATGTAGGCGATGTGATCCGCGAACGCCGTGACCAGGGCATTGATACGGTTCAATCTTCTGTCAGCTACAAGCTCACTGCTAATCTAGAAAACCTGACCCTAACTGGCACCGATATCCTCAATGCCACAGGCAATCGGTTCAATAACACCCTCACAGGGAACGGGGCGAATAATCTCTTGCGGGGGTTATCAGGGGGCGATCGCCTTTTTGGAGGGGCAGGCGATGATACGCTGGATGGCGGTTTAGATGGCGACATTATGAGTGGCGGATTAGGGAACGATCGCTACATCGTTGATAACCAGGGCGATACTCTCATTGAGTCTGCTAGCCAAGGAATAGATACGGTAGAGGCATCTGTAGACTTCACTTTGGGAGCAAATTTTGAAAACCTGATGCTAACTGGCATCGCCACTTCTGGCACAGGCAATGAACTGGCAAACCAACTGATTGGCAATGCCAGCAATAATATCCTCAACGGGGGTGCAGGTGCAGATGAACTGATTGGTGGTAATGGCAACGACATACTGACTGGCGGCGCTGACTCTGATCGCTTTACCTATGGAGGACAATCGTCTACGCCTGAAACAGGCACAGATACCATTACTGACTTTGTACGGGGCACCGATTTAATTGTCCTCTCCCGTCAAACCTTTGGAATCAGCAGCCCTAGCGGCACGCTACTGGGTGCTACAGAATTTCAAACAGTTGCCAATGATGGTCAAGCCTCTACCAGTGCTGCTCGCATCGTTTTCAGCAGAAGCTCTGGCAATCTGTACTATAACCCTAACGGTGCTACTGCTGGCTTTGGTACTGCTGACGGTAACGGCGCTCTCGCTAATTTGATAAACGTGACGAATTTAGCAAACACAGACATCTTAATTGCATAAGGGCTCTCGACAGAAAGACTCAGGGAGTTATCATGTTAAGAACTTGATATTTCTTAATGAATTAAACCCGAATGGCTATCACTTCCTCAGGCTCAAAGTTCAAAACGTTTCTAACGGAAAAAGTTTTCTTCGGAAATGAACCCAACCCAGAACTGATTGCCATTCTAATGGTTTATTTTGTTCAAGGAATTTTGGGCTTGGCACGTTTGGCGGTCAGCTTCTTTCTAAAAGATGAGTTGCACCTGAGTCCGGCAGAGGTATCTGCCTTGATGGGCATTGCGGCTTTGCCTTGGATGGTGAAACCCCTGTTTGGTTTCATATCTGATGGTCTACCCATTTTCGGCTACCGTCGTCGTCCTTACTTAATTTTGTCAGGTTTACTGGGCACTGCTGCCTGGCTCATGATGGCAACAGTCGTGCATACGGCTTGGGCTGCTACTTTGGCGATCGCTCTTAGCTCTTTATCTGTCGCTGTTAGCGATGTCATTGTAGATTCTTTAGTAGTCGAACGGGCTCGCTCTGAATCTGTTCGGGACGCTGGCTCGCTTCAGTCCCTAACTTGGGGTGCCTCGGCGATCGGGGGATTGACAACTGCCTACTTTAGCGGGTTCCTGCTCCAGCACTTCACTAGCCAGGTCGTCTTTGAAATTACAGCGACCTTTCCCTTAATTGTTTCGCTGATCGCCTGGCTCATTGTCGAGGCAAAAGTTACTGAACCTTACGATTGGTCGGCAATTAAACATCAGGTGAAGCAACTGCGCGGAGCCATTACCCAAAAGTCTATTTGGATGCCCACTGCATTCATGTTTCTATGGCAAGCAACCCCCACTGCCGACTCTGCTTTCTTCTTCTTCTCTACCAACGAACTTGGCTTTCAGCCAGAGTTTTTAGGTCGAATTCGGCTGGTTACTAGTGTTGCTGCTTTGCTAGGAATTTGGGTGTTCCAGCGCTTTCTCAAAGCTGTACCCTTCCGCGTTATTTTTGGTTGGAGTACGATTATCTCAGCAGTGTTAGGCATGACGACACTGTTATTGGTTACTCATGCTAACCGGGCGATCGGTATTGACGACCAGTGGTTTAGTCTGGGCGATAGCTTGATTTTGACAGTTATGGGGCAAATCGCGTTCATGCCTGTGTTAGTTCTGGCGGCTCGGCTTTGTCCGCCTGGTGTAGAAGCAACGTTGTTTGCGTTATTAATGTCAATTTATAATCTGGCAGGATTTTTGTCCTATGAGTCAGGTGCATTGCTGATGCATTGGCTGGGTGTGGATGAGACAAACTTCACGAATCTTTGGATAGTAGTGGTGATTACTAATCTAACAACCCTGTTACCGTTGCCCTTGATTGGGTGGTTACCTGGTGCCGATGAAGCACAGAACGACGGAGCGTTGCCTCAGGCTTCTATCCCTATTTTAGAAACAAAGCTGGTGACGGCTGAGAAGGAACTGGTGACGGAAGTGTAGGGATGAACATCATTGATTTCTTCACAGCTTCTTCACAGATTTAGGCAGGCAACTAGGAGGACAAACGCCGATCGCCTGAAGAATAATCAAAGTTCTGAAAGCGATCGGCAGACATGTGAGCTCCATAGACTAAGTTCAAGACTAGGGACAAAATTTATGTAGTGACAATTCTAGTCACTACTTTATTTGTTTCCGTCTCGACAATTGCTAAACTATGACCTTTATCCTTTTCTCCTTGAGCTATTCCGTACAGAGCTAACCCTGTACGAAGCACCTCTGCCATATTCTTTCCAGATTCGTCGGATAACTTCTGAAGCAACTCATAGGCTTCAGGAGTCAGGTCAAGATTAAGACGTTTCTTGGATTTAGGAATTTGCGGACTAGACATCAGACATGACACTCCTTGAGTTCAACACCACCCGATGCACAGATTCGCTGGGGCAGCTAATTTACAAAATGAACAGCCATAAAGATTCACCCTAGATAGATTGCCATCCCAATTGGATACATTGCTGTCAGCTAGAGCACCTTATGTATATCGATTATGCCCTTTTTATATACAATTTGTGCATATCCCAACAAAGCTTTTTCTAATTAACACACAAAGATTAAGTTCTCGATCGATTGAAGCCTAGCTAGATCAGACCTTTTGCCCCACACCTCAAATTTTGGGGTGTGGGGCAAAGGCTTATTAGCTGAGATTGCCAGAATTAGAAGCTTCTATTTTGAAAATCTTTGCTAACCATTATTTGTTAACTATCAACATAAGGTCTGGGCTGAGCAGTGAACTTGAAAGACGAAACAGAACGAGACGGTTCCACGACAAGCGTGAGATTCTTGCGATCGAGCACTCGCACCAGCATCCCAGGCTCAAGACTAATTGACTGAGAACACCGTGCACGCCACAAAGTGCCTTGAAATTTGATATAGCCTGTGCAGTTGGCAGGAATAAGCTCAAAGACAACAGCCTGAACATCACGCTGGTCTCCCTCCTGTCCCGTAGGTAAAATTTGCATCAGTGCTCTCGTAACCCCTCGGAAGGCTTTAGTTTGCATGGCAGGAACCTCCTAAACTTGAATTACGGTGTTTTTACGGAAGCTATAAGTCTGTTTGGCTTTAGTTTAGCTTCAGTAGTATCTACGTTACACACATTTTTTGTGTATGTCAACCTCATAAATTAAATAAAAACAGATAAAATTTTGCGTAATAAATGAGTTAAAAGCACGTAATCTGCTTGTTGCTTCATTCAATTTTTCAACCCTTGAGGCTTTGACTTTTGACCAAAGTCATGTGATTATGGGCGATCAAAGCAACTTAAGTAAAGAATTGACAATTTCATGCCCTTATCCTCTAAAATCTTGCCGCTAGCTTCCCAATTGCCTGATTAAAATACTTAAATCTGGGGTGACTTCTAACAAAAAGATATGTGCGAAAAGATTCAGCGCTTTGTGCAACTTGTTTCAGAAGCTAATCATCTGAACGAGTTAGTCATTGCTGCAGGGTTAGATCCCTCCGAAGACTTAGTGAATGCCGATCTCAGACGGATAAGCTTCATGGGTGGTGATCTGAGTGGCTACAACCTCAGTGGCGCAGACTTGAGTGGGGCAGATCTGCGAGGCGCTTCCCTCAACAGAGCGAATTTAAGTCAGGCTAACCTCACTGATGCCAGGTTGGATAGAGCCAGCCTTCGAGGAACCATTTTGATTGGGGCAAGGCTCAATCGTGCCAAGCTAACGAACGCTAGCATTCGTATTGCCAAATTGAATGACGCTGAGCTGGAGTCTGCGTACCTAGAAGGAGCGGATTTACGCGGTGCTAACCTAACCGGTGCAAAGTTGTGTCACGCGCATCTTGGACGGGTTGATTTAAGGGGTGCTCAATTAAGTGGAGCAAATCTTGCAGATACCAATTTACGTTGCGCTGATATGAGAGGTGCTTACGCGCGCGGAGCCAACTTTACCCAAGCCAAGTTAGACGGGGCAGATTTAGGGAATGCCAACCTGACTGAAGTCAATCTGAGCCATGCTTCCCTTCAACGAGTTCATGGGGATGGCTGCGATCTCAATGGAGCACAAATGCAGGGTGCAGATTTGCGTAATGCCAACTTTAGTGCCACTGACTTTAGTCGTACTCAGTTACACAGCACTCAATTTGAGAATGCCTTAATAGTGGGATCTGTGTTCATGGAATGCCAAGGTCTCTCTGAATCTTTACAGACGGCTTTAGAGTTAAGAGGGGCAATTTTTTCGGAAAACTCTTCGAGTGAAGTGAGCTTTACCCAAAGCGATATTGAAAATCGGATTGCTGACTTAGAGCATTCGGTTAATCGGTTAGGGGAATGGGCAGAGAATCTTAGAAGAAAAGTGAGTGAGGAGCGAGTGAGTCTGTTGAGACGTAACCCTCTCGATCGCTCTGCGATCGCCCAAACTGAGGTACTTAGAGATCTGGCTAATGAAGTTCAAACCAGTTGCCTTGAATCTCGACACGCCATCTTTGCCTACCGAGTCAGTTCCTTATCAGAAACATGGACCGCCAAGGAGTTTATAGCCGAGTACAACGATATCAACGAGCAACTAGTTAAGGTTAGCTTTTTTATTCAAATTGTTCAAATAATACTGGTAGATGTTCCGGGATTTATTGACCGGAGCGCCTAGCTCTGAATCTAAAAAGCTCTGAATCTAAAAAGTACGATCGCCCACTATGCAAATTCCTCAACTGGGCACTCGTCCCACAACCGAAGTTTCCGACAGCCCTTCCTATACCCTCCAAGACTGGCGCAAAGGCTACCGATCGCTTCCTCAAGAATATGACTATTGGATTGATGAAACTGAGGGCGAAATTCCACCCGATCTGAGCGGAACCCTCTTTCGGAATGGCCCTGGTTTACTGGAGATGGACGGACAACCTGTGCATCACCCGTTTGATGGCGATGGCATGGTTTGCGCGATCGCCTTCAAAGACGGTCGTGCCCACTTTCGCAACCGCTACGTGCAGACACAGCATTATCAAGAAGAACAAAAAGCTGGAAAATTTCTTTATCGGGGAGTCTTCGGAACTGCCAAGCCTGGAGGCTGGCTAGCCAACACATTTGATCTTCGCCTCAAAAACATTGCTAATACCAACATTTTGCCCTGGGGCGATAAGCTCTGGGCACTCTGGGAAGCCGCCGAGCCTCACAGCCTTGATCCCTACACCTTAGAAACATTAGGACTCGACAATTTAAGTGGTGTGCTAAACCCAGGCGATGCCTTTGCCGCCCACCCTCGGATTGATGTGGCTTGCGAGTTAGACAACGGCGAACCTTGCCTCGTCAATTTTTCCATCAAGCCTGGACTTTCTACAAGCATCACTATTTACGAGCTAAATCTGGCAGGTCAGGTTATCCGGCAGCACGCCCATTCTGTGCCAGGGTTTGCCTTCATTCATGACTTTGCCATTACGCCCAACTACTGCATCTTTTTCCAAAACCCCATGGTCTTTAATCCCGTTCCCTTCTTGCTAGGGTTCCGGGGGGCGGCGCAATGCCTCAAGTTCCAGCCCAATCAAGCGACGCAAGTGCTAGTTATTCCCCGTCGGCAACCCGGAGCGGTGCAAACCTTATCAGTTAAATCGGGCTTTATCTTTCACCATGCCAACGCCTTTGAGCAAGAGGGTAAGATTTACGTAGACTCAGTGTGCTACCCCAATTTTCCAGCCGTTGACCCAGATCAGGACTACCGAGAAGTTCGGTTTTCTGAGTTATCACCGGGTCAGCTTTGGCGCTTTCAATTGAACCTAAAGACAAACGAAATTGAACGCCAGCTTTTGGAAAGTCGCTGCTGTGAATTCCCTGTTATTCATCCCCAGCTAATGGGTCGTCCTTACCGATATGCTTACTTGGGTGCCGCCCATGATTCTACGGGAAATGCGCCATTGCAAGGAGTTATGAAAATAGACTTGCAACCGGGCGACTCTGGGGGTATCTGCGAAGCAGCGCGCCAACTCTGGAGCTTTGCACCGCGCGGCTTTACGGGTGAACCGATTTTTGTGCCGCGATCGGCTGCTGCGGTTAATTCTGAAAATGAAGATGATGGCTGGGTGTTGATTTTGGCATTCAACGGCGAGTCAGAGCGATCGGAGTTAGTGATTTTGAATGGAAAAGATTTGAGCGAGGTCGCGCGGCTGAAGCTGAAGCACCATGTGCCTTATGGGTTGCACGGGCAGTTTACGCCCCGCTGCTACCTGAAGTAAGCCCCTAGTAGAACGAGTCGGAATTAGCGACAGGAAACTGAAATCTATGCTTCAATCTTCTCCACGAATTGTTTCGTTAATTCCGAGTGCAACCGAGATTGTGGCATTCCTGGGCATGACCGATCGCTTGGTCGGGCGATCGCATGAATGCGACTATCCCGAATCGGTCAAAGCTCTGCCCATCTGCACCGAACCCAAATTCAATCCCACAGGCAGCAGCGCCGAAATTCATGGGCGCGTTACTGATTTACTGCAATCTGCGCTCAGCGTTTACCGCATTAAAACCGAGGTGCTAGAGCCATTACAACCTACCCATATTCTGACCCAGGCTCAGTGCGAAGTTTGTGCGGTGAGCCTGGGCGATGTGGAGCAAGCAGTGGCACAACTGACAGGGATTCAGCCCCAAATCATCTCCCTTCAGCCTAATATTTTAGCGGACGTGTGGGCAGATATTGAGCGGGTAGCGGTGGCGCTGGGCGTGAGTGCAGTCGATCAACTGGCGGCACTTCAGCAACGAGTCAAAGCTTGTACGCAGGTAACGCAGAGCTTAAAGCATCGACCTACAGTAGCTTGCATTGAGTGGAGCGACCCGCTGATGGCGGCGGGTAACTGGATACCAGAGCTAGTGGAATTGGCAGGAGGGCGATCGCTGTTCGGGGTTGTTGGGCAGCACTCGCCCTGGCTGCAATGGGAGCAGATGATGGAAGCTAACCCAGAGGTAATCGTTTTTATGCCCTGTGGCTACGACTTGCAGCGCACTCGCCAGGATGCTGAATTGTTAAGCCGCCATCACCAATGGTCAAGTTTAAGGGCAGTACAAACTGGGCAGGTTTACATTACTGACGGCAATCAGTACTTTAATCGACCCGGATACCGACTCGTGGACTCTTTAGAAATTTTGGCTGAAATCCTTCATCCTCATAGCTTTCCCTCTAACTACCAGGGAACCGGATGGGAACCATTGAAAAATTGAGGCGCATAGCTCACGCATTGTTGCAACAAATTGAAATTTTGTGTTACATTTATTCACATACAGGTTGATGTCAAATAGAGGTTATTCAGTCATGCAAACTCAAGAAACTCCCAAAGTTGGTTTTACAAATTTCGCTGAAACTTGGAACGGTCGTCTTGCGATGATGGGCTTCGTGATTGGTGTAGCTACTGAGTTCTTAACAGGTCAAGGTATCCTATCTCAGATTGGCTTGATGTAATTTTTGATTCGCTCTTCGTCTGTTATAAAAGGTATAGAAGGGGTTGCGGCATAACGCGATCCCTTTTTTGTCTCAATCTCTCAGGTTTTGATAGCGATAAAAAGTATAAGCATCAAATAGAATGCCAACGACGCTACAGGCAATCCCGATCGTGACCAGCCCTCGTAGTGCGCTGGTGCTACCAAATACTTTTAAGAACTGTGCTACTTGTTCTAACCCTGCCTTGCCAAAAACCTCTAACCCTGGAACATATCCGAGCAGTGCCAGACTTGCTAAGATTGTCCCAATTAACAGGACAGGAGCCAAGAAGCTAAAAATGCTAGTTAATAAAAGGGAACGCAGTAAATTAGGCAGAATGCTCATAGGTCAATGCGATCGCTGTCTGGCGAATGATCGAGTGGGATAATCATCTTATAAGCATAAAAGGTGATCGCTTGACTAGGAAAAACATGACAGGAATCTTAAATTAAGATAAAAAACAATTTTCTCAGACCTATGAAACCAGAGGTACGGAGCGATTGAGCGAACAGACTCGGAGTTTTGGTTTAAAGGCATGGAGCCGCAGACTAGTTGCAGCTATTTTGCTGGCTGGGCAAGTGATTGTTCATTTAATACGCGGCAAGATTCATTGGCGCAATACGATGGAACAAATGGTGGCGGTGGGCCCTGAGTCTCTGCTGGTGGCATTGTTAATGTCAGCTTCAGTGGGCATGGTTTTTACAATTCAAGTGTCGCGGGAGTTTATTAATTTGGGCGCAGGTTCTGCTGTGGGGGGCGTGTTGGCGATCGCTCTTGCCCGTGAGTTGGCTCCAATTTTGACTGCTGTAGTGCTGGCAGGTCGCGTTGGCTCGGCATTCGCCGCCGAAATTGGCACAATGCAAGTGACTGAGCAAGTTGATGCTCTGTATATGCTGAAGACTGATCCAATTGATTACTTAGTTATCCCTCGGGTCATTGCCTGTTGCCTAATGCAGCCTCTACTAACGGTCTTGTCCTTTACCACTGGGATGATTGGCGGCGTTTTTATTGCCGATAGCCTGTACGACATTTCCAATAACGTATTTCTTGACTCTGCACGGAACTTTCTGACCCCTTGGGATATGGCAAGCGCTATGATTAAGGGCGCTGTTTTTGGGATTCTTATTGCCATCATTGGCACTAGCTGGGGTTTAACCACAACGGGTGGGGCTAAGGGCGTGGGGCAATCGACAACAACGGCTGTGGTGACTGCCCTGCTATCTATTTTTATTACCAATTTTTTTCTTTCCTGGTTAATGTTCCAAGGCACAGGAGGTTCTTCTCTGAATATGTAGTGCCCTCCGCGCGTTAGCCCCTTAAAATACAAGCAGCCCTTATCCATTTTTGTGGACACCGATCGCCCATGACTACTACTCCCAGCAGCCTTTCTAGCGACGTGCAGCTAGCGCCGAGTTACGCAATTCCTATCACGTTAATATTGGTAGCTCTACCGCTCTTTTTCCTAAATGCTTGGGTGGGTGGAGCGATCGCTCTTTTTGCGTTGTTTCTGCTGATTCAAGCCGTTACTTTACGCCTTTGCTTCACCGAAACAGCGCTCGACATTTACCGGGGCGAATCTTTACTGCGTCAATTTCCTTACCAGGATTGGCAAAACTGGCAAATCTTTTGGTTCAATGTCCCCGTTCTCTTCTACTTTAAGGAAGTGAAAAGCATTCATTTTCTGCCCATTTTGTTTGATGCAAAAATGTTGAGAACCTGCTTAGAACAGCGTTGCCCTGTTTCCCGTTAGTGCTGCACCCATGAATGATGAAGTAAATGAGTTAGAAACCCGTATTGCTGAACTGCGGCAGCAGGAGAAAAAACTGCAACAGGATATTGCCTCGCTGCAAGCTTCGTACAATGCCATGCTGCAAAAGCAAGTTGCCGAGACACAAATGGCGTTAGGGCGAGTTGTCCAAGAAAGCCTGAGTGAGCTAGAGCAACGCAAGCAGAAGCTACAGATCGCTGTTGAGCAACTAGAACGACGGCAAGAGCGAGTTCGCAACGAAATGAAAACTAGCTTCGCAGGTGTATCTCAAGACCTCGCCATTCGAGTGCAAGGATTTAAAGATTACTTGGTGGGCAGCTTACAAGATTTGGCGACCTCTGCCGAGCAGTTGCAACTGACTTCTGCCCCAGAGCCAGAACTTCGTAGAGGAGCGCGATCGGGGAGCCGGGAAGAGATTCGATCGGATGCGCGATCGGATGCGCGATCTGAGTCTAGGGCAGGGGCGCGATCGGATGCCAAAGCTGGAATGGGGGAAGCGCTAGTTCCTAAATTTGCTGAAAGTAATCTCCAAGAGCAAACTAAGCAGATTAATAAACTATTAGATCAATATCGGATGATGCCTGATTACTATGGGCAGCCCTGGCAGTTGCGGCGTACGTTTGAACCGATTCATGCCGATCGCGTTTCAAATTGGTTTTTTACCCAAGGAGGACGAGGCTCCTTAAAGTCTTTGGGTTCTCGGTTGCAAAATATTTTAGTCGCCTCAGCCGTGATTTCGGTGCTGCGGGATTTGTATGGCGATCGCGTCCGGGTTTTAGTCTTAGGCGATTCTCCCGAACGCTTGGGAGAATGGCGACGAGGACTTCAAGATTGCCTGGGCGTTTCTCGTACCGACTTTGGTTCTGAACAGGGTATTGTGCTATTTGAAGCGCCCGAACCTTTGGTACAACGGGCAGAACGGTTGTTGAAGCAGAAGCAACTCCCCATTATCATCATTGACGAGTCAGAGGGATTCATTAATTTAGCGCTATTACAATTTCCACTGTGGCTGGCGTTTGCTTCCGACCCCATGAGTCCAATGGTGTACTAGAAAAGAATGGGTGTACTAGAAAAGGATATATTCAGTATGGCGGTTTGGCTTGGCTTTTGTGTGATGGTTGGATTGGGTGCCTATCTCCTGGGCTCACTGCCGACGGGCTATCTGGCAGGTCGCATTGTTAAAGGTATCGATATTCGAGAGCATGGCTCAAAATCCACAGGCGCAACCAACGTATTAAGAACGGTGGGCAAAATTCCGGCAATTGTAGTACTGCTAATTGATGTATTGAAAGGGGCGGCAGCGATCGCTTTGACCAGGCTGGCGTATGAACTCCCAATGATTGCTTCCATAATTCCTGCCGAGGTCAACTTGCAATCATGGCTTCCCTATGCCGTTACCCTTTCTGGTCTAGCTGTTCTTTTAGGACACAGCCGCTCCATTTGGCTCAACTTTTCTGGCGGTAAATCGGTGGCGACTGGCTTAGGACTATTATTGGCAATGGCTCTGCCCGTTGGCTTAGGCTCTCTCGCTGCGTTCGCTGTGACGCTGGCAATTTCGAGGATTGTTTCGCTCAGTTCAATTGCAGCAGCGTTGGCGGCAATAGGGCTAATGGTCGGACTGCAACAGCCGCTGCCTTTTCAAGGACTGGCGATCGCAGGAGGACTATTTGTTATTTGGCGACATCAAGCTAACCTACAGCGCCTTATTGCTGGTACCGAGCCTCGCTTAGGGCAGAAGGTTCAAGGATCAGAGCCTTAATATTTAGGTCTTATTGTACTTAGGACTGACGCACTGGCAACTACAACTTGATATTCTCCCTAACCCTCCTCAAGAAAGAGGCAATCTCAAAAGCCTCTTTTTAAGAGGTTGGAGATCTCTTTTGCGTCAGTCCTATAACTGTAGAAATTACAGACTTCGTGATTAAAAACTTGTGATACCGTTACACGTGTGAAACTGAACCTGACCCTCAAAGAGTAATGCTGTGCAAACGTACACTATTTGAATAATCTTTAAGCTTCAGGGAAATCGCGGTTATTGGCTGAATCTCTAATTGGTGACCTACAAATTGCCTTTTCTTTAGAAAATCAGCACAACAGACACCTGTCAATGAACAACACGAGGAAAACTTATGTCGAAACTCCACATTTTTAGCGCTGCTGCTGTGACAGCTAGCCTGTGGATGGTTGGAATGGCTCAAGCATCGGCTGGCGTTCCTCAAACTTCTGAGGTAGCCCCTAGCCAACAAATTGCTCAAGCCTTTACTTTACCGGCTGGCGTAACCGCTGTTGGGTCGGGCTTAGCTACTGCACCTGCTGACGTGGCTGTGATGTACTTGAACTACTACAGTAACTACTATCCTCAGCCTTCTGAAAACCCCAACATGCCTCCCCCTCCTCCTCCCACTGCAACAGCCGCTGATATGAAGCCTGTGGTTGATGCCCTGCTTGCTGCTGGAGCGATCGCCGAGAATATTGAAGCAACTGCCGACCCTAATGCCTCAGGTGGCTTTAGAGTTCGAGTAAAACTCGATAAGCCTACGCAAGATAACGTGCAAGCTCTAGTCGCAGCCGCTAATACGGCTGCTTCAAAAAACAGTAAGTTCTCGACGGGCGGTGCACAAGTTGGCTACTTTACCAATAATTGCTCTGCCCTAGAAACTGAAGCCCGCAGGCTAGCCATGGCAGATGCTCGCAGCCGTTCTAATGCCCTAGCTGCAACCGCAGGTATTACCCTCGGCAGTCTAACTGCTGTTACCGAATCGGCAACTTTTGGCTATTACGGTGGCGCAGGTTGTCCTTCGGCGGCTGATAGTCAAAGTCTACAAGATCCCTATGCTTTGCAAGGGGTTGATCTGCTCAGCCCTCCTGTCGTGCGCGTTAATTCCTCAGTGTCTGTAACTTATAAAATGAAGTAGGCGATCGACTAACTCCTACTTATTTTTGTTAAACGTTAAACTCCCCGATTTCCTAATACTGAGGAACGGGGAGATTTTTTTGGCAGATTTCTAACAGATATCTTTTATCCTTATCAGCCTGTCTGCAGTTCTATTATTTCTATTGTAAAGATTCTGCGCCATTTTCTCACAATGCCACTTCACGGGATCTGTTTACCTTTAGTTAGAGGTTCGCGATCGAACATTTTTACTTTTTTTATATGAGTCATGCTCCGGCACAACTTTATAGACAGGTAATGCCCCATTCCTCAATTCCGGTGGCAGAATGAGAATACTGGCGAGGCGTAGCAAACTAGAATCCCATGTCAAGATGCTAGTTAAATGAGCTACATTAATAAATATTAAGAAAATATGACCTCGCGTCAAGAATCTAGGAGGAACAGCCTCAGTGAATAAGCGGTGGAAAAATGCAGGGCTGTATGCCCTTTTGGTTGTAGTTGTCATCTTTCTGGCAACGGCACTTTGGGACAACAGACAACCCCCCATCAAGACGTGGCGGTACAGCGAATTTATTAATCAAGTCAGTTCAGGTCAAGTTGAGAAAGTGGCGATTCGCTCTGATCGGCAATTTGCTCAAGCTAAGGCAAATGACGGTGAAACCTACGGCATTAACCTTCCTAATGATCCTGAATTGTTAGACATTTTGCAAAAGAATAACGTTGACATCTCCGTCACTCAACAAGGAGAGGACAACGGTATAGCCAGGATTCTCAGCACGCTGCTGATTCCGTTCTTGCTCTTGGTCGTGCTATTTTTTGTGCTGCGTCGGGCGCAGAGTGGTCCAGGCAGCCAAGCCATGAACTTTGGTAAGTCAAAAGCCCGCGTTCAGATGGAGCCTCAAACCCAGGTGACTTTTGGCGATGTGGCAGGGATTGAACAGGCAAAGTTAGAACTTTCTGAAGTCGTAGACTTTCTGAAGAATGCCGATCGCTTCACCGCAGTCGGGGCAAAAATTCCTAAAGGCGTTTTGTTAGTTGGACCTCCTGGAACTGGTAAAACTCTCTTGGCGAAAGCTGTAGCAGGTGAAGCTGGCGTTCCTTTCTTCTCTATCTCTGGCTCAGAGTTTGTAGAAATGTTTGTGGGTGTAGGTGCTTCCCGCGTCCGCGATTTGTTCGAGCAAGCCAAAGCCAATGCGCCTTGTATCGTCTTTATTGATGAAATTGATGCAGTCGGTCGTCAGCGGGGCGCAGGTCTTGGCGGCGGCAACGATGAGCGGGAACAAACCCTGAACCAGTTGCTGACCGAAATGGACGGCTTCGAGGGCAATACAGGCATTATCTTGATTGCTGCTACTAACCGTCCTGATGTATTGGATGCAGCCTTGCTTCGTCCAGGTCGTTTCGATCGCCAGGTGGTGGTCGATCGCCCCGACTTTGCTGGACGTTTGGAAATCCTCAACGTTCATGCTCGTGGCAAGACCCTCTCGAAAGACGTTGACCTTGATAAGATTTCTCGACGCACGCCTGGGTTTACGGGTGCTGATTTGGCAAACCTGCTGAACGAAGCAGCTATTCTTGCCGCTCGTCGTAACCTAACTGAAATCTCAATGGATGAAGTCAATGATGCGATCGATCGCGTGATGGCTGGTCCTGAGAAGAAAGATCGGGTGATGAGCGAAAAGCGGAAAACACTGGTGGCATATCATGAAGCGGGTCATGCTCTGGTTGGTGCGCTGATGCCTGACTATGATCCGGTTCAAAAGGTCAGCATTATTCCTCGGGGTCGTGCAGGCGGTTTAACCTGGTTTGTGCCCCGTGAAGATCAAATGTCTTCTCGCTCTTACTTGCAAAACCAAATGGCGGTGGCGCTAGGCGGTCGAATTGCCGAGGAAATCGTCTTTGGTGAGGAAGAAGTGACAACGGGTGCTTCCAGTGACCTTCAGCAGGTGGCGCGGGTGGCACGGCAGATGGTAACCCGGTTTGGCATGAGCGATCGCCTCGGCCCGATCGCACTGGGTCGTTCTCAGGGCGGGATGTTCTTGGGGCGCGATATTATGGCAGAGCGTGACTTTTCTGAAGAAACGGCTGCAACGATCGATGATGAAGTCCGCAATTTGGTGGAGCAGGCGTATCGCCGGGCAAAGGTAGTTTTGACGGAAAACCGTTCAGTGCTAAATGCTTTGGCTGATATGTTGATTGAGCGGGAAACTGTCGATTCTGAAGAGCTTCAGGAATTGCTAGCAACTAGTGATGTGAAAATGGCTTCGGTTGCTTAGGTTGTTCAAGTAAATTTAATTAGTTTAGAAGGGTGGTTTTATGCCACCCTTTTTTGTGGGCTTTTTTCTTCTTTTCTTATGGCAATTACTGGAATAACTAAACTGCTTGGGGTAATTGGCTATCCGGTGGCGCATTCGCTTTCTCCAGTGATGCATAATGCGGCGATCGCCCAACTTAACGCCAATTACATTTATCTACCTCTACCTGTTAAACCTGAAGAGTTGCGAGTGGCGATCGAGGGATTTCGGGCGATCGACCTCCAAGGCTTCAGCATTACGATTCCCCATAAGCAAGCCATTATGCCAATGCTGGCAGAGGTCAGCGATATTGCTCGAGCTATTGGGGCTGTCAATACGGTTTATCCCACAACCCAAGGCTGGGGCGGCACCAATACCGATATCACCGGATTTCTTGCGCCATTGCTAAACCGTCAAGATTGGAGCCAAACGACAGCTGTCGTGCTAGGTAATGGGGGAGCCGCGAGAGCCGTAGTGATGGGATGTCGGCAGTTAGGATGCACTCAAATTCAGGTAGTGGGACGCAATTGGCAAAAGCTGCAAGATTTTCGAGCGAGTTGGATCGATTCGCCCTTGGCAGTCAACAATCTATCAGTACATGTCTGGGAGGAGTTGCCGAAACTGATTCCACAGGCAGGTTTGCTGGTGAATACAACTCCGATCGGGATGCATCCGCAGATCGAAAGTTCGCCATTGAGTGCAGAAGAGAGACAAAAAATTCAGCAGGGGGCGATCGCCTATGACTTGATCTATACACCGCGTCCGACTCAGTTTTTGCGGCAGGCGCAGGCAGGGGGAGCGATCGCCATTGACGGCTTAGAAATGCTGGTTCAGCAAGGCGCAGTTGCCCTAGAACTTTGGCTGAACCAACCTGCCCCAGTTGAGGTCATGCGTCAGGCACTTTTGAATCATCTGGCGATCGAGTAAAAGTATCAGCAAATTCCTCAATTTTGTTGCCCTAACTGATTCACCAAGGGCTAACAAACCGTTATGCTAATTTTTATGAAGCCTTAGTAGAGAACCCTTATGTTTGAGATCCCAGAATCAGTCAAAGTTTGGAGTCAATTTATTCACCCACTTCTCATGTGGGCATTGTTGGCGCTTTCAATTTACGCACTTTACCTGGGAGTGCAAATTCGTCGCACCCGTAGCGCTGAAGGCGATGTTAAAAAAGAGCTAATTAAAGGAAAGTACAATATTAAGCATTACCAAATGGGTTCGCTCCTGCTAGCACTCATGGTCTTAGGTAGCATTGGTGGTATGGGAATCACATACCTCAATAATGGCAAGTTGTTTTTTGGTTCTCACCTGCTTGCAGGCTTGGGCATGATGGGACTCATTGCTACGTCTGCTGCCCTTTCACCCTATATGCAAAAGGGTCAAGATTGGGCACGCACCACACACATTGCCTTAAACGTTGTCCTTCTGGGGCTATTTAGCTGGCAAGCAGTCACTGGAGTACAAATTGTTCAGCGAATTTGGGAAAAAATGGCAGTTGGTGCCGGTTAGTTTTTTGGGGGCAGTATCATGCCCCCGACATCCCCTCAACAAGCTATAGTGTTTAACCAAGCCTTTTAGCTTGTTAACCCGCTCCAAAATTTTCGCGCACCATGCAAGACGAAATTCTCAAAAAAGAACAGGAATTTCATGATCAGTGGGCTGCTGCCATTGATATTGAAGGCATCAAGGCCAAAGACTACTTTGAAGCTTGCACGGCTCCAGAAAATCGTTTTATCCTCAAGCGATTAGGTGATGTTAGAGGAAAATATTTACTGGATTTAGGTTGTGGTGCTGGTGAAAACAGCGTTTATTTTGCTAGTCGGGGCGCTCAATGCGTTGCCGCAGATTACTCTCCAGGCATGGTTGAAGTGGCGCTGAAGTTAGCAGCCGCGAACCAGGTGCAGGTCGAGGGCAAAGTGATTAATGCGATGAATATTGACTTTCCTGATAACACCTTTGATATTGTCTATGCCTCTAATCTTCTCCATCATATTCCTGAGCCAGAGTTAACCATTAAAGAAATGTACCGCGTGCTTAAACCAGGGGGCGTTGCCTGCTTCTGGGACCCGTTGAAGCACAATCCTGTGATTAATGTGTATCGTAGAATTGCTACTAAAGTTCGGACTGAAGACGAAACGCCGCTAGATATCAGTATCGTCAAAACGGTGCAGAGATTATTTACAAAAACGACCTATGATACTTTTTGGATCGCTACACTTTGGATATTTCTGCGCTTTTATTTAATTGAGAAAGTTAATCCTAATGAAGAGCGTTACTGGAAAAAAATTATTCTTGAACAAGTTCGCTTAGAGCCAGAATATCAGCGCCTAGAGAAACTAGATACTGTTCTAAAAAAAATTCCTTTTGTTAAACGCTTTGCTTGGAACCTTGCTGTTGTGGCAATGAAGTAAAGCTATGGTTGTCCAATTTTCCTTTATTGTGCCGATTTACAATGAGGAAGCGAATATTCCTGAACTTTTCCGTCGGCTTACGATCGTCATGGAACAGTTAGGGGGTGAAGTTGAGGTGATTTTGGTGAATGATGGTAGCCGCGATCGCTCTCTTCATTTTCTGCGCCAACTCCATGCCCACGATCCACGCTTCTGCTACCTCAGCTTCTCCCGCAACTTTGGGCACCAAATTGCGGTAACGGCTGGGCTTAACTTTTGCCGAGGACAGGCGATCGTGGTGATGGATGCAGATTTGCAAGATCCGCCAGAGTTGGTGCTGGAGATGGCGAAGCGGTGGCGAGAAGGCTATGCGGTCGTTTATGCCCAGCGCACCCAAAGACTGAAGGAAAACTGGTTTAAGCGGCTGATGGCTTACGGCTTCTACCGAGTGCTGCGTAACCTGGCAGATGTGGAGATTCCTACCGATACAGGCGACTTTTGCCTGATGGATCGGCAAGTGGTAGATTTGCTCAACGCCATGCCAGAGCGCAATCGCTACATTCGGGGGCTGCGGGCATGGGTTGGGTTTCGACAAACTGCTGTGTTGTTTGAGCGCGATCCTCGCTTTGCAGGCGAAGAAAAGTACACGTTCCGTAAGTCTTTTGCGCTAGCGGTCAATGGGCTAGTTTCCTTTTCGAGAGTGCCGCTACGAATCTCTACTTATATTGGACTGACGGCGGCGGCGATCGCTCTGTTCATGGCGGTTCTCGTTCTTTACTGGCGGTTCTTCGCGCCCAACTCGCCCCTGACCGGATATACGACCATTATCATTGCTGTCTTCTTTCTGGGTGCAGTGCAACTTATCAGCATCGGCATTCTAGGCGAATACATTGGGCGAATTTACGAAGAAGTTAAGGGTAGACCACTTTACACTCTCTCAGAAGTCTGTGGCTTTCAGCCTAAACCCGCGCCTCCAAAGATTTAAGGTATTCGGTATTAACGCCCGATTCGCGGACGAGGGAAATTTTCCCAGTGCGGGCAATTTCTCGAAGCCCAAAGCGGCTCAGCATCTGAACGATCGCCACCATTTTACCCGGATCACCTACCACCTCAAGCGTCAGAGCATCTTCGCCCAAATCCACCACCCGCGCCCGGAAGATTTGCGCCAGCTCAATAATTTCTGAGCGATTAGAGCTAGTCGCATTGACCTTCAGCAGCATTAGCTCTCGTTCAATGCAGGGCACTTCGGTAATGTCTTGCACCTTCAGCACATTGATGAGCTTGTAAAGCTGCTTGGTGACCTGCTCGATCGCCAAATCGTCGCCAAACACTACCATAATGATGCGTGAAATCCCGACCTGTTCAGCCGGACCTACCGCCAAGCTCTCAATATTAAAACCTCGACGGGCAAAAAGCCCTGCGATCCGGGTGAGGACTCCTGCCTCATCTTCAACCAGAACCGAAAGCGTATGTTTCATGATGCATTACTAGAAGCACAGCAATTAATCATATCTTGACTACTGCTAATTTTTGAGGCTTGTTGAACAATATTCAGAGCAAAACAGTACTGATATGAAAATAACACCCTCCTAAGATTCATCTCGCTAACTTCAGAGCAAACACTGAGGCGAAGTCAGTCAGGAAGAGCGTTTGCAAGTGTTTTAATTCAACTGGGTAGCCTTGCATTATTGTCATATTTCAGCATCCGCACTGCAAGAGACTCCTCCCATGCCAGTCAATCCTCTCTTCCCCGCCATTCAAGCTAACACGTTCACTATCAGTGATCAGCTTACTTCAGCTTCTGCACTAGTTTCAGATCAAGCTCGCCCCATGAGGGCAGTGGCAATGGCGGCAGATGGCAGCTTTGCAATTACTTGGTCGAGCCGAGGTCAAGATGGATCTGTTGGATCGGAGTGGGGAGCTTACGTTCGCTTTTTTGATCAAGATGGCACCCCAACGAGCGCTGAAATCAGAGTTAACCCAAATACTGACAAAAACCAGTCAACCACTTCGATCGCGCTGCTGCAAAATGGCAACTATGTCGTCACTTGGTCAGATGACAATGAGATATTGCCCGATGTCAGTTTGAGCGGAGTCCACGCTCGCATTTATCAGGCGAATGGGACTGCGGTAGGCGGTGAATTTCTAATTAACCAAGATACAGACGGCGATCAGTACAATTCTGCGATCGCCACCTCAGCCAACGGCAAATTTGTCGTAACCTGGGTGTCTAATGCTGACCTAATTGACGTTGAAAATGGGGTTCGTGCCCGTGTCTTCAACAGTGACGGAACTGCATTTGGCAACGAATTTCAGGTCAACTCTGTTATTGCTGGTAACCAACTTAAGCCCTCTGTTGCCATGGCAGATGATGGCAGCTTTGTCATCGTTTGGGAGAGTCAGGCACAGGATGGCGAGGGAGCAGGTGTTTTTGGTCAACGCTACACCGCAGCAGGTGTGAGACAAGGAACTGAGTTTCAAATTAATGAAATTACGGCGAAGGATCAAAAGACCGCCAGCGTAGCCATGGCAGCAGATGGCAGTTTTGTCGTGACCTGGACGAGCGACGAAGGTGCAATAAACGGCAACGAAATTTATGCACGACGCTATGACGCTGCTGGAGTTGCGATCGGGAATGAGTTCCGAGTCCTTAACCCCGGTGCAACATCTGGGATTATGGGCAACCAACGAGACTCTATCGTAACGATGACGGATGGAGGCGGTTTCATCATTACTTGGACTAGTGATGATGGTACGCTGGGCGATAGCTCAGGCTCAGGCGTTTATGCACGACGCTTTGATGCAGCAGGATTGGCGATCGAAGCACCGTTTTTAGTCAACACTGGACAAACACTGCTCAATCAAGACAATGCCTCGATCGCTGCCAATGCCAGCGGCGATTTCATTGTGGCGTGGACAAGCCAAGACCAGGACGGTAGCGCGAGTGGTGTCTTTGCCCAAGGGTTTACCATTCCGCTTAGTGCACCTCCCGTTTTAACACCCCTTGCTGCTTTGGTAGGGTATGCCGAAAACCAGGGTGCAGTCTTTCTAGATACTACTATTGGAGTGTCTGATGCAGATAGTGCTGACTTGCAGAGTGCAACCCTGAGCATTGGCAATTATGTGGCTGGACAGGACTCACTGGATTTTATTGACCAGAATGGAATTGTCGGTACATTCAACTTTGTAACGGGTGTTTTAACCCTAATTGGACAAGCCTCGGTTGAGAATTATCAAACGGCACTGCGATCGATTACCTATACCAATAGCAGCGACCAGCCCAATACGAGCGATCGCCCGATCACTATTTCTGTCAGTGACGGGGCGAGCAATAGCAGCGTTGTTCGCACTGTCAAAATTACGGCAGTGAATGATCTGCCGATTGTTGGTGTTACTAATTCGACCTTGATTTTTGCGGAAGACGGAGCAGCAGTGGCGATCGATCCTGCTGTCACTGTTACTGATTTAGATAACGACAACATCACAGGCGCAACCGTAACAGTTAACGGTTTGGTGGTCGGGGAAGACACAGTGAGCTTTACGAATCAGGGAACAATCTCTGGAACACTGGCTGGTAACGTGCTGACGCTGACTGGAACGGCAACAGAGGCTGAATATCAAACCGCATTGCGTTCTATTACGTTTAGAAGTACGAGTAATCCGCCTACTCCCGATCGCACCGTTGATTTTGTCGTCAATGATGGCAGTGGCAACAGTTTAGTTGTCTCCCGAACCATCCAGATCTCTGCGATAGACGATCCTCCAGTGGTAATGACCACGGGCACATTAATTTATCTAGAAAATACAGGTTCCCAAGTTATCGCTCCGACGACATTGACCGTTAGCGATGTTGATAGCGCCAACATTACTGGGGCAACCGTCAGAATTACGAACTTTGTGATGGGAGAAGATGTCCTTGCCTTTACTAATAGCCTTGGCATTATCGGGACTTGGAGCGATGGAACGGGCGTTTTAGAGCTAACTGGCACGACGACGATCGCCAATTACCAGGCGGCACTGCGATCGATTACTTACACCAACAGTAAGCCAACTCCCACAGCAGGCGATCGCATTGTTCAATTCACAGTCAACGATGGCACTAGCATCAGTGCCCCAGCCAGCCATATCGTCAAAGTTACGCTGGTTGATGATCCTCCGCTCGTGACTCCGACCTCTACTAACCTCAACTACGTTGAAAATGATGGCATTGTGGCGATCGACGAAGGCTTGGTACTCACCGATCCCGATAGCACTATTTTAACCGGGGCGATCGTCACCATTAGCGGCGTGGTTGCTCCAGAAGATGTCTTTGGGTTTGTATCGCCTAATAGCATTGTCGGTACTTTCAACGTCATTGATGCCACGACTGTCTCGTGGACTTTGACAGGCAGCGCCTCTGTTGCCGATTACCAGGCAGCGCTCCGTGCCCTAACCTATGCAAACAACAGCCTTACTCCTGCCGAAACTTCCCGCACAGTAACGTTCAGCGTGACTGATGATACGACGGTAACCAGTGTCGTGAAACAGAGAATTATTACTGTTGATGATACTCTGAATGCACCCATAATCACTACCACCGATGGTTCACTGACCTATAACGAAAATGATGAGGCAGTGATCATTGATCAGAACATTACTGTGATGGATATTGACAGCGACGATTTGGCAAGTGCAGCTGTCACTATTGGTGGTTATGTCGATGGGCAAGATATTCTTGATTTTACGCCTCAGCCTGGAATAGATGGAGATTTTGATCGGGCAACAGGTGTTCTCACCTTCACGGGCACTGCGTCAAAAGCAGATTATCAAACTGTTCTTAGCTCCGTTACCTACATCAATACTAGCGACAATCCTACGGGCTTCACTCGTACCATTCGCTTCCGAGCAAACGACGGAATTAGCGACGGCAACTTAGCGACGCGCACAATACAAATTATTGGGGTTAACAATCCTCCAGAGATCACGATCGACAGTGTTTCTTACATTTATACCGAAAATGCAGGAGCAGTTTTTGTCGATGGTGTCTTGACTGTTGAAGATGTTGATAACACCACCTTAGACCGCGCCACTGTTGCTATTAATGGCTACGTTGCCGGAGAAGATTCTCTAAGTTTTGTAGCCGCACCCGGAATCACTGGAGTATTTGATACCGCCACCGGAACGATCGCCTTTACAGGAGTTACTAGCGTTGCAAATTATGAAACGACGCTGCGATCGCTTAAATATACCAACAGCAGTAGCACACCCACTACCACTACTCGCACGATTGAAATTATAGTCAACGATGGACTGGCTGACAGCTTAGTAGCGAGTCGGAGCATTCAGGTTACTTCCAATGCGCCACCCATTATTACCGTTACAGCCGCAACGCTCAACTATTCTGATAACCAGGGAGCCGCTGTCATTGATAACGGGCTGACTGTGAGTGATAGCGATAGCCCTAATAGCCCTAACCTATCCAGTGCCAAAGTCACCCTTGTTGGATACGTGGCGGGAGAAGATGTTTTAGCGATTACGAATCCTCAAGCTGGCATCACGAGTAGTTTTGATACGGCAACTGGAGTCTTGACGTTGACTGGCGTTGTGGCGATCGCCACTTATCAAACTCTACTTCAATCCATTACCTATACCAACACCAATCCTACCCCTGCGGCAACCACTCGTACTTTGCAGTTTCAAGTTAATGATGGCGTTGAGGATAGCAACATTGGCAGTCGGGTTATTCAAATTGTGGTGAATGCTGCGCCTGTTATTACTACAGCCACTACTGCAATTTCTTACACCGAAAACCAGGGTGCCCTGGCAGTTACAGGCGGGTTGACTGTTAGCGATACCGACAGTCCTAACCTCAGTAGTGCAACGGTTCAACTCATAGGCTATGTCGCAGGTGAAGACACACTAGCGTTCGGGACGCTGCCAACTGGCATTACTGGAGGATTTGATCCAGCAACAGGCATCATTGCCTTCGTGGGTAATGCTACTTTGGCAAACTATTCAGCGCTATTAGCAACTCTAACTTATACCAATAGCAGTAGTAACCCGACAACGACACCCCGATCGCTTCAAATTATAGTTAATGATGGGATCGAAGATAGTGCTGCGACAAGTCGATCGATTCAGATTACCGCGAATACCCCACCTACTTTAATTCTAGCTGGAACGCTACTTGTTTATACAGAGGGACAGGGAGCGATCGCCATTGATAACGCTGTTCTCTCCGTCAGCGACACCGATAGCACCAATCTTGTTGGTGCAACCATTACCATTGGTGGTTATGTAGCAGCAGAAGATACACTGACCTTCGTTAATCAGCTAGGTATTACGGGCAACTTCAATGCGATAAGCGGAGTGCTGACCCTAACAGGTACAACTACACTTGCTAACTACCAAGCCGCTTTACGCACCATTACCTACACTAACAGCAGCGCCAATCCTACGGGAGTAACGCGATCGATTGAGTTCCGAGTGAACGACGGGATCGAGGGCAGCATTCCTACTAGCCGCGACATTCAAGTCAATACTTTAGAAAGTCCACCCAGCGGCAGCGGCAGCGGCACACCTCTGAATTACAACGAAAATTCTGGCGCTGTGCCGATTGATCCAAGCATTACGCTGACTGACCCTGATAGCACTAATTCGACGGGAGCAACAATTACTCTAACGGGCTTTGTGCCAGGGCAAGATGTCCTAACCTTCCTGAATCAACCTCCCATCATCGGCACTTTCGATCCGGTAACGGGAGTGCTGACTCTGACTGGAACGGCAACGGTTGCCCAATACCAAGCGGCGCTCCAATCTGTTACCTATACCAACACCAGCAATAATCCTGCAACCACGCCTCGGCAAATTGAGATTACCGTTACCGATGGCACGACGACGAGCAATCCAGCGATTATCCGCCCTATCATTATTACGCCGATTAACACGGCACCTATAGTCAACGCTACGGCTGGAAGTTTGCTCTATAACGAAAATGCCGGGGCATTGGCGATCGACACAAATATGGGAGTTAGTGATCCAGATAGCACTACGTTGACTGGAGCGACCATTACCCTAACTAACTATGTCGCAGGACAAGATACCCTCAGCTTTGTCAACCAAAATGGCATTTCTGGCAGCTTTAATGCTGGAGTTTTGACCCTAAGTGGATCATCAGCGATCGCCAATTATCAAATGGCACTGCGATCGATTACTTATACCAACAGCAGCAATAATCCTGACACCACCCTTCGCACGCTGCAAATCTCTGTGACAGATGGTTTTGCAATCAGCAATATCGCGACTCGTAGCATTCAAATTACAGCAGTTAATAACGTTCCAGTGGTAATCAGTTCTGTAAGCGTGCTGGCTTATGCTGAAAATGCAGGAGCAGTGGCGATCGATAGTGCAATTTCTGTAAGCGATGCTGATAGTGCCAGCTTGAACAGTGCCACTCTAGCTATTAACGGCTATGTGTTAGGACAGGATATCCTGAGCTTTACTACCCAAAACGGCATTTCCGGCGTATTTAATGCGGCAATAGGCGTATTGCAATTAACGGGTTCGTCTACGGTTGCCAATTATCAGGCGGCGCTACGTTCAGTTACTTACACCAACAACAGCAATAATCCCAGCACTGCCCTGCGCACACTGCGCGTTGTCGTCAGTGACGGCATCGGTACCAGTGCCCCTGCCGATCGCCTCATTCAGGTCAGCGTTGTTAACACACCGCCAGCGGTAATCAATTCCCTCACTCCTCTGACCTACACCGAAAGTGCTGGGGCAATTGTGGTAGATGGGGCGATCGCTGTTAGTGACGTTGATAGCAATACGTTGACCGGAGCGACGATCGCCCTCGGCGGTTATGTTAGTGGTGAAGACCTGCTTAATTTCGACAATCAGGGCGGTATTAGTGGCAGTTTTAATGCGGGGACAGGTGTGCTGACGCTGAGTGGTTCTGCCCCGATCGCCAGTTACCAAGTTGCTCTCCGCTCCATCACCTATAGCAACCTCAGCAGCAATCCTAGCGTTGTTGCTCGGACAGTGCAGTTCACAGTCAGCGATGGAACAACCCTGAGTGCTCCTAGTAGCCGTACCATCCAAGTTGTTCAACTTAATTCTCCGCCCGTCGTCGCCACTTCTACCGCCACCCTGTCCTATGTTGAACAAGCCGGAGCCATGGCGATCGATCCTGGCATGTTCGTACTCGACAGCGATTCAGCAAACCTAACAGGCGCAACTGTGACCTTGGGTGGCTATGTCGCTGGGCAAGATAACTTGTTATTCTCTAGTCAAAATGGCATCTCCGGTAGCTTCAATTCAACGGCAGGCGTGCTAACTCTGACAGGAAATGCGACCGTTGCCAGCTACCAGGCTGCCCTCCGCTCGATCGCCTATCTCAACAACAGCACCAATCCTGTCACCACAAACCGATCGGTACAGTTCACAGTGACAGACGGCACAGCAACCAGTAACCTGGCAATTCGCGGCATTCAGGTAACTTCAGTTAACAACCCACCTGTCATCATCTTGCCGTCTCAGGTGCTTACCTTTCCTCGTATGGCGGGAGCGATCGCCATTTCGCCTACCCTGGTTGCCAGTGATCCAGATAGTCCTAATTTAGAAGGCGCAACCATTACATTAGGTGGCTATGTTGCCGGACAAGATAGCTTGATTTTTGCCGATCAAAACGGCATTGTGGGCAGCTTTAACGCAGTTACAGGCACCTTATCTTTGACCGGAACTGCAACGGTTACTCTGTATCAAGCCGCATTGCGATCGCTGATTTACAGCAATAACAGCGACACCCCGGCAACCACTCCCCGCACCGTTAGCATCAGCCTAACAGACGGCGCGGCGAGCAGTAACGCTGCCACTGTTCAAATTCAGTTTGATAACAGGTTGTCAGTGCCTGTGTTGGATCTGAATGGCACAAGTGGAGGCGTTGACTTTAGCAGCACGTTTGTCATCAGCGGTGCGCCCGTGGCGATCGCCGCCAACGATGCCAAGTTGATGGGACAAAATAACGCGATCGCCTTTGCTCAAGTTAGAATCTCCAATCTCTTAGACGGGCAAGCCGAAGAACTGCTCGTCAACACGACTGGAACCGGAATTTCTGCGGCATATCGTAATGGCATTCTAACCCTCAGCGGCGCAGCTTCCCCTGAGCAATATTTACAAGTCTTGCGCACCGTTCAATATCAAAATCGTTCTGACCAGCCCGATCGGGCAACCCGCGTTATTTTGTTCTCGGTTAGTGATGGTACCACTACCAGTGAACCTGCACAGACCACAGTACAAATTACCCAAGTGAACTTGGATGCGATGGTCACTACCCCTGCAACCGATGTGATTTATGCCTCTAGCAGCGATAACACAGTGGTTTCAGTACTAGAAAACCTTCAGCAAAATGACACGATTGATGGGGGTGCCGGAACTGATACTTTTGTGTTGACCAATGGCGCAGGTGCAGCATTCGTGAGTGTTGGAGATCCCTCTAATCAGATCGGCGGTATTTTAACGGGAATTACTACGGTCAGAAACTTTGAACGCTTCGACTTCAGCGGCTTTTCTGGCAATGTCACGATGTTTGGCAGCGATGGAATTAATGATGATTTAGTGGGTGGTACAGGCAATGATGAAATTTATGGTGGAGCAGGGAACGATCGCCTGATCGGTAACGCTGGAAATGATACTCTCGATGGCGGACTAGGTAATGACACGTTGAACGGTGGAGCAGGTGATGATACTTACATTTTAGATAGTATTAGTGATTCTATTATTGAAACTTCAGATAACGGATTTGATACCGTTAAATCTAGCCTTTTAAACTACACGTTAGGCGAAAATCTGGAAGACTTAGTCCTTCTTAGAAACGCAGTATTAGGAACTGGAAATAACCTGAGTAATAACATTACAGGCAACGGTTTAAATAACACGCTGGTCGGCGCTGATGGCGATGATTTTATCATTGGTTCTGGCGGAAAAGATACTCTGCTAGGAGATGGGGGTGCCGATCGCCTGAATGGTGGAGCAGGCAAAGATCGGTTGGTGGGTGGTAAAGGCAACGATATGCTGACTGGCGGACTAGGAAAGGATCGGTTGACGGGTGGTAAAGGCAAAGATGTCTTCTTCATTGAATCGGCAAAACGCAGTAGCCGCGATACGATTACCGATTTTCGCCCTGCTGACGATCGAATTACAGTATCAAGACAGGGCTTTAGTGCAGACTTAAGGGAAGGTACGATCGCACCTAGCGAGTTTACGCTGGGCAGTCGGGCGAAGGATAGCAGCGATCGCTTTATCTACGATCAAGGCACAGGCAATTTATTCTTTGATGCAGATGGAACAGGAGCAGCGGGACAGGTCTGGGTGGCTCGATTGGCAAATCGGGCGGCGATCGGAAGTTCTAATATTGGGGTTGCGTTCTAATTTCTCTAATGGGGCAAGCAAGACACTTATTCTTACTATTAATCTGCATCAATTAATCTAGAGTGATTTATTTTGACTTCTTCTTCTCCTTACCTTCTTTTCCATCTTTGCTGCTTTTATCTTTCTTCTCATTGGGTACAGCATCCAATGCCCCTTCAACCTTCGCATTAAACCCATAAATCTGACGACTGCCCACAAAGCTTACCAGTTCAACTTGGCGATCGTCGCCTGGCTCAAATCGCACAGCCGTGCCTGCTGGAATATTAAGCCGCATTCCTCGAGCTTGCTCTCGAGAAAAATTAAGGGCAGAGTTGACTTCGTAAAAGTGAAAGTGAGAGCCAATCTGAATAGGGCGATCGCCTATATTTGCCACGTTTAGCGTCACAGTCTCCCGACCTGCATTCAGTTCGATTTCACCTGCTTCAACCAACAGTTCGCCAGGGATCATATGTTGCTCCGGTAAGGTCTAGAAAAAATATACCGTGGTGGCGAGTGATTTAATCCAATTTGTAGCAAATTTATTAAAGGCAACAGGTACAGGTAAAAGGCAAAAGGAATGAAGCCAGGGTCAGTCATCAGAATGATTGCGGGAACAAGCCCAGCGATGTTCCAGGGAATGAGTGGAGCGATCACCACGACACTGTTTTCTAAGTCGATCGCTAACTGATAGTGACCCTGCTCGTTCTCTTGATATTTCTTCTCCACCAATTGCTGGGTTAACAGGATGGCGATCGTTTGGGTACACCCAAAAGCAGCAGCCCCAGTTCCAATAATGCAAGTTCCTAAGAAATAGTCGCTGCGAGATTTTGCCCTAGATAGTAAGGTTTCAATACCTTCTAAAACGCGGGTTTCTGAAAAGATACCGACGAATGCTGTTGAGATGATAACGACTAGCGTGACACGCAGCATAGAGACAATGCCACCGCCCGCCAAAATGGCGTTGAGCGGGTGAGATTTCTCTAACTCAAACCCAAAAACTATGAATTTGAATAGTTCTTGCCATGAATAATCCTGGTAGAGGAGGGCGATCGCACTTGCAACAGCAATGCTAACTAGCATCGATAATTTCACCTCAACTTGTGCCCACGAAAGTCCGACAATGGTCAAGGCAGGCAATAGATTAATCCAACTGAGGTGAAAAGTTTGGCGAATGTTTTGCGAAAAAGACTGATCAGTTATGAGTACAGGATGCAGCCAAGACATTAACCCAAACAACGCCACAGATGCAGATAAGGGCAGCCAAGAAGTCCGCCACATATTTTGAATGTTGGTGTAGAGGTTTGTTTGAGTAATGCTTGCAATGAGGTTTGCCCCCGACGACATGGGCGAACAGCGATCGCCTACGTAAGCCCCGGAAATAATCGCCCCGGCAATAATATGTGGATCAACGTCACTGCCTTTTGCCATCATCATCAGCGCTAACCCAATGGTTCCGGCTGCCCCAAACGAAGTGCCAATTAGCAAAGACACCAAACTAGTGAGGGCAAACGCCAAGAGAATAAAATAGCTGGGAGAAATGAGTTGAATGCCGTAATAAACGATCGCTGGAACGGTTCCTGCTGCCATCCAAACTGCCATGACTGCGCCAATTAACAGCAGCACGCTAAAGACTGGAACCGATTGCCGACTCCCTCTCCATGCCATTTGCAGCAGGTCTTTTAACTCAAAGCCGCGTCTCATTAGCATAGCGACAATGAGCGTCATAGCCACTAGCAAGGGATAAGCAACAAAAACGCCTTGAGTGACGCTCAATACCAGTAAAACAAATGAACAAAGCAGCGCAAAGAATAAATCCATACTGGCGTTCCAATGAAATTGCTGCTGAAGCTCGCTTTCAGAAGTTGTTGCTCAATTTGGTTGGGTCGATTGTAGCGTTTTCCGTAAGTAAGGTTTTACTCGAACACCTCTTATAATGAGGAGAATGTAAACTTATGTAAAAGGGTAAGATTTATGAGCCACCAAACTCTAGAAGAGATTTCTGCCCAGCTAGACAGTGAAAGCACCCGCGATCGCATGGTAGCTCTTGCTTCGTTACGCAACGTGCCTGCCGAAGATGCGATGCCGCTCATCAAAAAAGTGTTGGATGACAAAAACCTGCAAATTCGTTCTATGGCAATCTTTGCCCTGGGTGTGAAGTCCACCGACGAAAGCTATCCTATTCTAATTAAGCTCTTAGAAAATGACCCTGACTACGGCATTCGAGCCGATGCGGCGGGTGCTTTAGGCTACTTAGAAGACCCCCGAGCCTTTGAACCCCTCGTTCGCACTTTTTACGAAGATACAGACTGGTTGGTGCGTTTTAGCGCGGCGGTTTCCTTGGGTAATCTCAAAGATCCCCGTGCCCATGATGTGTTGATCCAGGCTTTGGACAGTAAAGAAGTTGTGGTGCAACAAGCGGCGATCGCTGCCCTTGGCGAAATTAAAGACCTCGAATCGGTCGATCATATTCTTCGCTTTGCCCAGTCCGAAGATTGGCTGGTTCGACAACGCCTTGCTGAAGCCTTGGGGCACTTGCCAACCCCCAAAAGCATCTCAGCTTTGCACTATTTGGAAAAAGACAGCCATTCTCATGTTTCAGAGGCAGCAACTTTCTCCCTCAAGCAGTTAGCACAGGCTGAATAGAAATTCTGGGAGAAATCAATCCATCTCCATCATGGCGTTTTCCTCCTGCTCTTGATCCTCGTCTACAAATCCTTGTACAAATGCCCGGTATTCTCGCAAGGTTTCATCCACCCAACCCCGATCAGAGCTATCCGCGTAGAGGTGTACCAACGGTTCGCCCGCATCGGGTAAAACAAGCACCCAGCTGTCATGCTGAGGGTTAAGAATTTTCACGCCATCGGTTAAATCTAAATGCTCTGGTGGGTGGGTTTCTACTAAGCGCCGCATGAGGGAACCTTTTGCCGCCCAAGGACAGCGCACAGTGAGGGTGCGATGGGAGAGCCGGGGTAGCTCGGCACGGATTTGTCCGAGGGTACGGGGGACATGGTTGTAAGGATCGCGTTGCTGAAGCGAGAGCATTTCGATCAGTTTGGCGATGCAGAACATGGCATCGAAACCTGGATGGAGTTGGGGGAAGATAAAGCCCATTTCGCCACTGCCGCCCAAGACAACGTTGGGGTTGGTGTGACAAGCCTCCATTAAAGCTGTGGGGTTAGCTTTAGTACGAATAACGGTGGCATCGTGACGGCGGGCAATTTGTTCGACAGCGCTGGTGGCGTTGACAGGAACAACAACGGTGCCGCGAGGGCGATCGCTCAAAATCATATGTATCATAAGTGCAGTCAGCATTTCGCCCCGAATGGCACTGCCCGATTCATCCACTAAAATAAACTGCTCACCGTTTGCTGCTACCTGTAAGCCCATATTTGCCTTGAGCGCTTCTACAACATGCCCCAACTGGCTCAACAGCACCTCCCGATCGGAGGCAGAGGGAATAATTTGATTGAGGCTGGCGTTGAGAACCACGGCATCGCATCCAAACTTGGCGAGAAGCTGCGGTAACACTGCTCCCGAAACAGCGTAGGCGTAGTCAATGACTACTTTAGAACTGCTCCGGAGGATCGCTTCGCCGTTGAGATGACGTTCAAAACTGGTGCTGTAAAGGTCGTTTGCCTGCGTAATAATGACGACATTGCCAATTTCTTGAATTTGCGATCGCCGAAAGTCTTCCTTAAAATAAGCGCCCTCAATCTTTTTCTCACGCGACTTAGAAAGGTTGATGCCCTTGTGATCAAAAAACTCGATTAATAAATGATCCGATCGCTCTGGATGTACTCGCACATGGATGCCGCCTGCAACGATCAATGTTGGCACAACGGTTCGAGCAACGGGAATAGCGGTTGCTTCTAAGTTTTGAATGTTAATGCCAACGGACATTAGACCTGCAATCAGCGATCGCGATACCATGCGAGAAACATTGCGTTGATCGCGAGATACTGCAATTTGAGAGCCAGGTTTGAGGGTGGAACCAAACGCTGCGCCCAACCGGACAGCAAATTCAGGGGTAATATCCACATTTGCCAGTCCCGAAACGCCACGCAGTCCGAACAAGTTGCGGTGTGCCGTTTGCCCCCAAATCAAATTCATGTTGAGGGTTGCGCCCGGATCAATCCGTTTGCTGGGCCAGACGCGCACGTTTGGGTTAATCAGCGCCTCCTCACCCACCACCGATAGAGAACCCACGATCGCCCCTTCCAATACCTGCGCTCGCCGATCAATCCGGGTTCCTCTCGCCGCCACACAGGCGCGCAACTGTGCCTCTTCGCCTAAAATCACGCCATTCCACACAATGGGGCGCTTTAAGTTGGCATCTGCCCCCACCATGACGTTATCGCCAATGATGCTGCCAGCGTCGATGTGTGCCCGTGCCCCAATCCGGCAGTTGTTGCCAATGAGTACCGGAGCCCCAATCTGAGCGGTCGGATCAATGTAGGTATTTTGCCCCACCCAAAAACCGGGCGATCGCTCTCCATAGTCTACTTCCAGCTTGACCCGCTGATAGAGTGCTGCGTACTGTGCCTCGCGGTAGGCATCTAAATTGCCCACATCGCACCAGTAACCTTCTGCTACATAGCCATACATAGGAATGCCTTTTTCTAGCAGCAGCGGAAACAAGTCTTTAGAGAAATCGGTTTCCTGATGCTCTGGCAAATAGTCCAAGACTTCAGGTTCGAGAATGTAGATGCCTGTATTGACGGTATCAGAAAAGATTTCGCTGCTAGAGGGTTTTTCTAAAAAACGTTGAATACGACCGTGATCATCAATAATCACTACGCCAAACTCCATCGGGTTGGGCACACGGGTTAGGACAATGGTGGCTTGCGATCGCTGCTCCCGATGAAACCGAATCACCTCACCCAAGTCAAAATCGGTGACGCTATCGCCACTAATCACCAGAAACGTTTCATCCAGCAATTCCGCCACATTTTTAACGCAGCCTGCTGTGCCGAGGGGCTGATCTTCTTCAACGGCATAGGTCATTTGCACGCCAAACTCTGCCCCATCTTGAAAATATTCCCGCATTAAATCTGGCAAATAATGCAGCGTGGCAATAATTTCGGTAATGTGGTGCCGTCGCAGTAAATTAATAATATGTTCGGCAATGGGTCGATTTAAAATAGGCACCATTGGTTTAGGTAGATCGCACGTGAGCGGTCTTAACCTTGTCCCTGAACCACCCGCCATCAGCACTGCTCTCATACAAGCCTCCTTTGACGCTTTCCCTTATACCCGCATCGTAGAGGTTTCCTAAGGTCTTGGGAATGTAAGTTGAGCATAATCAATCTTTCGCAAGACTTCAGTCGGCTAATCTACACTTAAAAGGAACCTTTGGCTTTTATGAGCCTTTGTCGGTTCACGTCATTGGGTCGATGAATGTCAATAGAATCTAGGTCAGCTAAGGAGATTAAATTATGCCTGTGTGGTTAAGTTTTGCTGTATTGGGTGTTTATATCTGGGGCGCTTGGAAATTTTGGGCGGGGTTTAACCGGACTAACTTTAGTGAAGGAAAACTTTACCTGACTGCACTTTGGCCTGTGTTCCTAATTGCTAACAAAGGCTACCGTCAGAATTTTACTAAGGCGCTCAAAGGTCGGTAGTACTTTAGAAGTCGGGGTTTTTAGAAAATCTCGACTCTACTGGTTTAATGCACGTGTATCACGTATATGTAGACAGAATAGACAGATAGCTAGATTGATATTGATGAAAAAATCTAAAAATCAAGATTTGGTTAATTTTCTCGGCGATCGCCCAGCTGCTATTTCCGAGGAACAAATTGGGGCAGTCGCCTTGCGCTACAACAAAGAATACCGCCGAGAACCCTTCGATTTGCCCGCAGAGGTCGAAGCCATGCCTATTTTTCGAGAATGGGCTTCCGGCGCTTTGGCAAGCAAAATTGCTTCACCTTTTTGGGAAGTTGCTAAACCTCGCAAACAGCAAAAATGCCTGGATTTGGGCTGCGGATTGAGCTTCCTCATTTACCCTTGGGCAGAATGGGATGCCTTCTTTTATGGACAAGACATTAGCATCGTGGCAAAAGAAGCCCTGAACTCCCGTGGCTCTCAGCTAAATTCCAAACTATTCAAGGGCGTGCAACTAGGAGCCGCTCATCAACTGAACTATCCCGCCGACCAGTTTGACTGGGTAATTGCAACTGGATTTAGCTGCTATTTCCCCCTCAGCTACTGGGAAGCTGTTTTAACCGATGTCAAGCGAGTCTTGAAGCCAGACGGTTTTTTTGTATTTGATGTCGTTGATCCAGGCGCTGAGATAGCTGAGAACTGGGCAATTCTAGAGACATACTTGGGGGCTGAGGTCTTCTTAGAATCATTAGCTGACTGGCAGAGGACCATTAAGGCTGCGGGTGGACAAGTTACAAAAACGGTTCCAGGAGAATTGTTTCAGATGTACAAAGTGAAATTTTCTTAAATCAAGACAAAGCAGGAGGGCTAGGTGCGCTCCTGCTTGTTTTAGAAGAATGGTAAGGACAAGATTAGAGAACTTCTAACCCGTTCATCCTTGACGAATACTCAGCCTAGTAAAGCTCTTCTTCTTGATGAGTCTTGATGGTGCAGTCAGAAGTAGGATAAGCCACACAGGTGAGCACGAAACCTGCCTCAATCTGGTCATCATCCAAGAAGGATTGGTCAGATTGATCAACGGTTCCTGAGGTCAGTTTTCCTGCACAGGTGGAGCAAGCGCCCGCACGGCAAGAATAGGGCAAGTCTAGACCTTGCTCTTCAGCAGCGTCTAAGATGTACTCGTCATCAGGAACTTCAATGGTGGTGTTTAGCCCTTCAGCTTCGTTGATTAACGTGACCTTAAAAGTTGCCATGTAGTAGTCCTCTCAATGTTCTTAAACGGCAATTACGAGTTCACCCACAGCAAACCGAACGACTCACAAGAAGGTCAGGATTCGCTCTCCGGGAAAACTCTCTTTCTGATACTACGAGAAAACATCAGCACTGCAACCTCTGAATAGGGGATAAGTTGAATGGGATTCGTAATGAAAAACTTCGTTTAAACCCGAATTACTTATACTTTGGGTTCTCTGGACTGCTTTCTGACTGCCCATTTTCTCTCTGCATCCCCTTAAAGAACAACCTGGCGGGCTTTTTGTTGAGTTTTGCGGGTTGCCTAATAGAGAGGCATCGACCAAATTTTAACGGTCTTGTCTGCGCTGCAACTAACTAGGCGCTTGCCGTCTGGGCTAAGGGCGATCGCGTTGATCGCATCGGCATGATCTGACCAAGACTCTATCACTTTGCCTGTCCCTAAGTCCCATAGTTTGATGGTCGTATCGCCGCTTCCACTCACTAGAATTTTGCCGTTGGGGGTGATGGCGATCGCCTGCACGTCTCTAGTATGTTCAGCTAACGTGCCGATCATTTCGCCAGTGCGAGCATTCCAGAGCTTAATCGTCTTATCTTTACTGCCTGTTGCTAAAAACTGCCCATTAGAGCTAAAAGCGATCGCGTTAACACATCCTAAATGTCCAACCAAAATTTGCAGCAGTTCCCCAGTTTGCAGATTCCAAAGCTTAGTTTTGTTATCTAACCCGCCGCTTGCCAAGACTTTCCCATCGGGGCTGGTTGCTACGGTCTTAATCATTCCAGCTACACCCGTCAGCGTTTTCAGCAGAGCGCCCGTTCCCATGTGCCACAGCCGAATGGCTCGGTCTTCGCCGCCGCTACACAGAAACTTGCCGTCTGAGGTGATGGCTACTGAATTCACGTCTCGTGAGTGCTCTTTCAGCGTGCCTAGAAGTGTGCCCGTGTGGTAGCTCCAGAACTTGATGGTGTAGTCATCACTGCCACTGACTAGGGTTTTACCATCAGGACTAATGGCGATCGCATTCACGCCGCGGGTGTGTCCCCGCAAGGTCAGTAATTCTTCGCCGGAATGCAGATTCCAAATTTTGATCGTGTCGTCTAGGCTACTGCTGGCAAATGTTTTGGCATTAGGGCTAATTGCCACGCTGGTCACCCACGAGGAGTGCTTCGTGAGCGTTAAAAGACAGCGAGAGGTTGTTGACGCGATCGCTGCCTTTGCACCAGGGAATTGAACCTGAGGTGTTGCAGCTTGGGGAATCGGTATGACTGGCTGCTGGCTGGCGTGGGACGTTGCGGGTTGTGGAATTGCAGGTCTAGAACTTGAGGGCGGCGAAACTGGAGGTCTAGAGACTTGGGGCTGAGAAGTAAGCGTTCTGGATGGAGGTGATTGCGAGACTGATTGGGGCGGAGCAGAGGGACGAGCCGTTAAATAGGGGACTGTGGATTGCATTGGGGCAGAAGCAGGCATGAACGAATCGGCGTTCAGATCGCGCATGACTTCATCGGCTGATTGGTAGCGATCGTTCACCAAGTCTTTCAGCATTCCATCCAAAATATGAGAAATCTGGTCGCTAACCCTGACTCCTTTTTCTCTCTGCAAATACTCGCGCCAAGTCCAAAGTCCGTTAAGGGGATCGTACAAATTGTCGGGACGGGTTTGAGTCATTAAATGAAGGCAAGTGGCTCCTAGGCTGTAGAGATCGCTGGCTGGATAAGCCTTGCCGCCCCTGAATTGTTCTAAAGGAGAATAACCCTCAGTGCCGATGCGAGTTCCAGCCTCAACTCCAGCCTCAGCATCAAGCTGTTTAGCGACACCAAAGTCAATTAAAATGATGCGATCGTCCGATTGACGGCGCAAAATGTTGGCAGGCGTAATATCTCGGTGAATCACCTGGTTTTTGTGGATAAAGCGTAAAACTGGCAGCACATCCGACAGCACCTCCCGAATTTGCCGTTCGTTAAATGCGCCTTGCTGCCGCATCTGTTGAAGTAAACTCTGCCCTTCAATAAACTGCTGCACTAAGTAGAGATAGCCCCCCTGCTCGAAGTACGCTAGCAAGGTAGGAATTTGGGCATGTTCACCTAGCTCATCTAAACGAACTGCCTCTTGGTTAAAAAGCTGAATCGCTTTTTCCATGGATTTGCCCTGGACTTGAGGCGCAAATTGTTTGATGACGCAACGGCTTTTGAGGCGATCTTCATCGACCGCTAAATAGGTTCTTCCAAAACCACCTTGTCCTAAGGTCTGCACCGCTCGATACCGTCCTCGCAGCAAGGTTAGGGGTGTACCGCAGCTTTGACAACTACTCGCTTTGTCAGAATTAATTGGGTTTGGGCATTGAGGGTTAAGGCAACAAGTCATAATAGGTAGCGCACACGGGCGTTCACCTTTCCAGGGTTCCCGCTGAGATGGCGAAACCCAACGGGAAGAGGAGACTTATTTAGGCGCTTGTTTAGAAGCGCGCTGCTGGGCGATCGCCTGCTGAAACCCTATCACCACCAAGATATTTGCCAGCGTTAGGAAAGATTCTGCTCCACCATGCAAAAAGTCAACGTTTGCCAGTGATTCCCCGTAAACGACCTTGGCATAAATCCCCGCCGGGATCGTGACTGCCACAAATACTAAAGTCATACAAAACCCAATAAACCCTAGCCTGGGAGTTTGCTTCGCCTTGCTAAGGAACCAAAGAAAACCCAGGTAGGGGAAAAGAGATAAACCAAACAAAGTTTCAGGAGGCATGAGGCGGCACAAATGATTCGGTAATTAGAAGTGATTAGAACAGTGAGATAGCGCTTAGACAAATGACCTTTATTTCGCTTCCTTCTCTTCTTGACCCGATCGATAAATCCACCAAGCTGCCAAGCATAGCGTTCCATTTCCAATCAAAGTCGTGGCACCTTGCACCACAACCAGCCACTCTAGCGAAGGATCATTATCAAAAAAATGCCAGGTACAAGCACACATGGCGCTGACTAATGCAGGCAACATGGCAAACGAAAGACCGCGCCACGTTGGATTCTCTGTCACTTCGCTGTAAACCCAGATTAGCCAAATAGCGACAATCCACTCAATGACGCTAGAGACATGAATCATCCAGGTTGGAATTGAAAGGGCGTTCATGGAGTTTTCAAAACAGACTATGGTAAGGGTTATGTTACTGGAATTTGGTTAACAATGCGGGCAGTTTTGTGTGGTTATTATGGCAAAGGGAATGGTGGAGATGAGGCGCTGTTAGCAACTCTACTGCAAATGCTGCCTCGTCATGTTCAGCCTATAGTGTTATCGGGCAACCCAGCAGAAACCCGCGATCGCTATCAGGTCGAAGCCTGCGATCGCCAGTCAGCCTTTGAGGTGCTCCGTGCCCTGCGCCAATCCGATGCCTTGATTTGGGGCGGCGGCAGTCTTATGCAAGATGCTACTAGTGCCTTTAGCCCCATTTACTACGGCGGCTTAATGGGACTGGCACAACAACGCGGATTAACAACGATCGCCTGGGCGCAGGGTATTGGTCCTCTCAAGCGCGCCTCAACTCGCTGGCTAACCCGCAACATTTTTGCAGGCTGTACGGCGGTCAGTGTCCGAGACAGCGGCTCAGCGGCTTTACTAGCAGAGTGGCAAATTCCCTTTACTCTGGCTCCTGATCCGGTTTGGGCGTTGCAAGCCGAACCTGTTCCTAACCTGTGGGATTTGCCAGCGCCGAGGGTGGCGATCGCGTTGCGTGCCCATCCAGGGTTAACCCCAGAGCGGCTGGAGGCGTTGACCTTGGGGCTGATAGATTTTCAAAAGGCGACTGAGACTTGTATTTTGCTGATTCCGTTCCAGCCTGTGCAGGATTTAGCGATCGCCCAGTCTATCCATTCTCGCTTGCCCAATAGCCACATTCTTGCTTTGAGCGATCCGAAGCAACTGATGGGCGTATTTCGGGGAGTGGAAATGGCGATCGCCATGCGTTTCCATGGGCTAATCATGGCAGCGGCGGCAGAATGTCGCTGTTTTGCGCTCAGCTACGACCCGAAGGTAAGCCAACTGATGCAAGATTTGGAGCTTCCTGGATGGACAATGAATCAGATTCCTCTCGACCCCCAGGCAATCAGTCGAGAGTGGCTAGACCTATACGCCAATGGCGACCCGCTCTCCAAAGATCGGGTTCAGGTGTTGATCGATCGAGCCTCAACCCATCAAGCGTTTCTCCAGACCGCCTTGAGGTAACACGCATTATCAAAACTTGAAAACTTGAAAATGAATTTAAATAAGGTGTCACCAAAATCTTTTTCTGTGCTAATAAATTAGGAGTTAAATTGACGTGTTTCCTAAGGCACCCGAAACTCAGTAGTACACTGTCTTTTTAGCCCAAAACCTTATCTAACGCTCGCGTATCCGCCCGTCCGAGAGTCAAACCTATGAGTCAATCAAACGCCCCTTCCAACAATCAGCCTGATCCTCATCAATCTAAGTCAATGGACGAAGCACCCTTGATTTGGAGAGATCCTTTTACAGGGATGTATGAGCAAGAAGACTCAGAAGTCGATTTTCTGGTAGTTTCTTTGGCGGAGATTGAAATGACTCCAACAGATGGGGCAGTGGAGGTAGCAGAGACAGAGCCGATCGCCCCTAGCGCTGAATCATCTCAGCCTGAGGAATCTGTTCACCCAGCCGAACCTCCCGAACTCGCCGATTTAGTCAGCCTGATTCAGGAACTCAACCAATGCAATAGCGCTTTGTTAGATCGAGTTTCCCAACTGGAAGAAGCACTAGAGCAAAGCCATAGTTCTCTCCCTTGCATTGAGTCTACCGAACCGATGCCCCAGAACTTACCCAAGGCTCAAGAGCAAATCACCACGCTCTACAACCAACTTGAATTTGCCCACCAAACCAATCAAAGGCAGCAGATTTTGCTCGAAACCCTTACCGATCAACTTGAAGCCAGCCAGGAACGAGTGGCACAACTAGAGCGAGAAACCTCTCTGCTGCAACAGCGCTACACCGAGCAGTCCCAAATCCTCGCTCAAACTGAAGGCAACTGCCGAGACTTGCAAACTCGTCTCTATCGTCAGCAGCGCTACACTCTTCAGTTCAAGGCAGCATTGGAGAAATGCTTAGAAGTTCCGGTGCCCCAATACGAAGGTCAGGAGTTACCCTCTGCTCAAACTGCAAGCGATTACCTTTTCTTGCCAAAAGCCCAGCGCATCAAGCCTTGGGCAGCACAGTCTAATTCAATGCCAGGGAAAATGCCTTGGATGAATATTACTCCGGGTGCATTGGATAACTTCCAATCTGAGGATGCTCACTTAAAGCTTCAGCCCAACGAGAATCTGAATCTTCCTACCTTTACTTTACCTGAACTGCAAGCGCCTCACATGCCCTCGGTGCAAGCTGTCTCAGCATCTTCTGAGGAAGTTTGGAAAGAAGAAGCGCGCTGCTCCGCAGATACCGCAAGGGTCGCCCCTCCCACAATCCACTCGCAAATTGATCCCGTAACTGATCCAACCCTTGATCCAACCCTTGATCCTGTTGCCGACGACCCGGCTCTCATGGCGCACATCAGTTCGATCGTTCAGCCTCTAGCCGATTTGATTGCCGAAGCCATGCTGGCTGAACCGTTCCCAGTTGATGCCTTGCAATCGACGATCGCCCCTCCGAGCCCTGAACCCGTCTCTGCTCCAGCGGTCAGCGAATTGACCAGTGAATTGATGCATAAGCCTGCCCAACCGATCGCCACCGAACCCAAAGAGATCTTGCCGCCGCCCCTAGAAGTGCCAATGGCAGATGCAGAAGACGCTTTGTGGCAAGATTTAGCCCGGCTGATTGAGGTGTCCACCGAAGATGTGGTAAAGGCTAGTCTTTCTGGAGATTTTGCTGCTTTTGAGGCGATCGACTTTGCCGCCTTAGAAAACGCCACTCCCACAGCCAACATTGAGCAAGACCCTTGGGATGTTCCCGCAGTCTCCTCTCAGGCAGCTTCCCCTCAGCCAATTTCCCCCCAAGTTTTGGCATCGGTGCCAGTTCCCAAACCTCAACCTGTTGAAGCTCCTGTTCAAAAGGCTGTTCAATCCCCAACGATTCGACAGCCCGCAGCAGTTCAGTCTCCTCTCAATCCAGTGCCTCAAAGCTCGGTTCCTGCCTTTGTCGCAAATTCTCAAAACTCTCCTTCGCCTCTGGTCTATCCATTGCGTCCCCTCAAAAAGCGCCAATCTTTAGCCATGGTTGAATTGCCTGACTTTAATAAGCAGCCCTCTAGCCCTGTATCTCATTAATCAAGCGAAAAGTAGGCTGAATACAAAAGCCCCCCGGCTTCTTGAAGAGGTCAGGGGACTTTAATGTTTATGCCTCTAAGCAGTTTGCGAGATGACTCTATTAAAGAGACATTAGCTCAATACCATCTAGACCATTGTCTGCAATAAAGTACAGCGACCCGCCAATATTGGTCAAACGCTCAGGGTTGGAGCTGAGGGTCTTGCTAGAATCATTCGGATCAGCTTTCGTGTTGATGTCAACTAGCTTCATTGTGCTGGTGGCAGTGTTGTAAGACCATAACTCTCTGCCTTTGGTCGTGTTAAGTGCCGAGAAGTAAAGAGAACTGCCGATCGCCACTAACTCCTCAGGGTTTGTGCCCATTCCATTAGAAACGTCTGTAATGCTGACCTGCATTGGAGTCGAGCCACTATCAACCTTCCAAAGCCCTTCACCCATGCCATCGTTTGCATCTGCAAAGAAATAGACTGAGGTTCCAACTGTAACTAGGTTGTTGGGACGGGAACTTAGAGTCCCAAAACCTGTTGTGTCAGAGGCAATGTTTAGAAGAGATGCTGTGTCAGTAGTGGTATCCAATTTCCATAGTTCTGTTCCATCAGCGGTCGTGTGGCCTGAGAAGTAGAGTGTATTACCGACCGCCACAAAACTCTTAGGATCTGTCAAACCACTCTGAATTAAAGTGGCACCACTACCATCAATTTTTACAAGGGAGGAGGTAGTACCAGACACGACCGCAGATGCATACAGCTTGCCATTCGCCACCACAAACGCGTTAGGGTTGGAACTACGGGAAGGGTTAAGGTCTTGACTGATCGGTACTCCTGGCGAAATGCCTCCCGGATTATCTATCCGCCATAACTCTTTGCCAATAGAGCTACTATTCGCACCCTGTTCTGCCGAGAAGTAGAGCGTATTGTTATAGAAAGCAAGATTTCCAACCCCATAAACTGGGTCAGCAGGATCAACAGCAAAAGGAACGGCTTCGATATCTGTTCCTGCTACGTTAGTTCTGTAGAATTGCCGAGCATTAGGATCTAAGGCATTGTTGGCGAGGAAATAGAGTCGTCCTCCTGCGGCAGTCAAGCTTGTAGGACTAGAACCATTGCTTCCTGTTCGTAGATCTTTTACCAAGACTGTCCCACTGGCAGTTCCATCACTTCTCCAAAGTTCAGTTCCGGTTGAGCTATCATTTCCTGCAAAGTAAAGGAAGTTATTAGCTTCGGTAAAGTTGCTCAAAGAACCAGAGAAAGACTTAAGCTTCTGAGTCCCTTTCAGAGTTCCATCAGTTTTCCAAAGAGCGGTATCGGCTCCATCGAAAGCAGAGAAGTATGCTAATCCACCGACCTTGGTGAGAAGCTTGGCATCAGAACTATTGCCATTCTCTCCAATGACAGCGTTGTTATCATCAAGAATCTGAGTTCTTCCATAGTTAATGTCTCGCGTAATAGTCGGAACGCTGTTTTTAGGGTTGAGTGACATTGATAAGCTGTACTCAGATCCTTCGCGGGTTCCAACTACCCCTGGCTTAATCCGAATGTAGTACGTGCCCTCATCTAGGGTTCCGCCAAAAACTTCGGCGCTGTTGCCCGATCGTGATGAGGTCAAAATAGAAGTATTTGCAGTTGGAGCAAATCCGTCAGCACCAAATAACTCAACATCTAAGTTGCCTGTTAAACTTCCGCCAGAAATACCTTTGAGTTCTAAGTTTAAGAATTTGCGCTCACCTGGAGCAACCACAATCTTGAATAAGTCTTCTGTAGAATTCTTAGCGCCATCTAATACATAGTTAGATGCCAGTACCCCTAGAACGGTTGTGGGCGTTAGCAATGAAGCACTATCTGCTCCGCCTGCCAGGGTTCCTGTAAAGCCATCAGTCAGCAAGGACATACTAAGACTGTAGTTGCTTGTAGCGCCTGGAGTGCCTTGGAACACCCGCGCAAAATAGCTTCCTTCGTTTAAAGGAACAAGTATCGACTCAGCCTGATTTCCAAGAGTCGTCGTAGTTTTGATCAAAACTCCGTTAATGTCGAGAATCTCAACATTGGCATTAGCCGTTAGCCCTGAGAGGTCAAACTTATAGTCGCCAGCGCTGGTGCTGGGCACCGAGAATTTGTAGTAGTCTTGCTGGTCGCCATCGTTGACAACGCCACCTTGGGCTGTAAATAAGAAATCCAAAGGACGAGCACCTGCTAAAGAGTTGCCATCTTCGGGGATCGGAATGGGAGTTGGGTCGGGAGTGGGTATGGGATCGGGAGTAGGGATAGGATCGGGTGTAGGAATAGGGTCAGGTGTGGGAATAGGGTCAGGCATTGGGATGGGATCTTCGGGGAGCAGCGCGCCAACGATGGAGAGGCGATATTTGCTGTCTATTTTGCCGCTTTGCCGAATTCGGATGACATAATCACCAGAGTCAAGTGGGTTGAGGGCAATCTTTGAGCCTCTGGGATTGCGTGCCTTGGCAGAACGGATAAGTTCAAAATTGGTGCTGAGATCTGACCGATCAATTTGGCTAAAGTCAATGTTGCCAACATTTCCCCTTACTTCTTCAAGGGGGCGCTTAAGTTTGTAGAGTTCAACTCCGACTTTGGCTTTTTTAGAGATTTTAGAAAGGTTGACACCTAGGCTGCTCCGCCCAGATAGATTAAATTGATACAAGTCATCAAGATCCTTTCTGCCAACTTTACCGTTCCGATTAGTCACGAGTCCGACGTTAATGGCTCCGTTAAGTTGATTATCCCTACGCATACCCTTTGACCCCAGTAATGCTTACAACTAGGGTAGTTTTCCCACATTGGGGCTAGGAGCAACTATTTCTAGCAGTATTTATGAGGGCTTAATACGATCGCTCTTTCCTCTGTATTCCTCCCCGATCGCCATTGCGGTTTCTGCTGAAGGCTAACTTTAGAGGGCGGATTGAGGTGCTAATTGTAGCGGTACTTCTACGGGCGTACTGAGCTTGCAAGAGTCTATTAAGGGAGGCTGGTTCTCAACGATTAGCTTTTGATAGCCCGCAGTCATGAGGAGTTGGTTCACGGTCATTTTGGCGCGATCGCTTGCCGACTGCAAAATACCATTGGCACAGGCAGAAGCCACAATTTTGTCTAACGTTTGCCGCTGCGCTAGATCCTGTAGCTCTGGGGCAGCATCGGGACCCAAGCCCAAAAATCCGCGATCGTAGTCATAAACTTTAGAGCGGCTGACATCGATTTTGCTGTCTAAAATTCGCGGTGGCGGCAAGCGAAGAATGGTGGTATCGCCATTGAGTTGCACATCTTCAGGCTTTAACTCAGACAAATCAACGCCTGCCCGAACTTCTCCGTAGGCGATGTAGAGGAGGGTGGTTTTGCCAACAACGTAGCCGCCAAGGGTACGATCGCGGCTGGCTGGCACCACGGTTTCCATAGTGAAAATTGCGGTTGTTAGCTCACTGGCATGACGGATTTGCTGTACCACCATCGATCGCACATCAACTTGTGGTTCGGGCTGAGGCGCATTGAATAAGCCAGAGAGCTTCCCGAAAAATTGGTTTCCAGTTTGCCACATGCCCGCCAAAATGATGAACCCAATGGCGATCGCTCCCCCTGTGGTCATGATCGACAAGGTTTTGAAGATGCTGCTTAAGTGCGCCAAAGCGAGGCTTTTGCCAGATTGAGCATTCAGGTTAAGGTCACGATGATCGCGCTTGTCCTGATCCTGAGATTTCGGAATTCTCATGCGATCGCGTCCTCTTTTGGGCAGGGGCAAGTTTAACATCCCCAAGCATAACGCCTGTCAGAAATTTGAGAGCAGTCAATAATAAAGCGATCAGAATTAAAGAGTACAGTCATCTGACAACGATAGGGAGGAGAACCGCGATCGTTGAGAATTCGACTTATACTATTTCCGAATACTGTTTGACAACACCCTCGTTTCCTAAGCCCTAAAACCTATGCTGCTCAAGTCTACAACCCGTCATGTTCGCATTTTTGCGGCTAACATTCAAAATACAAATAACGAACTGGTGCCTAGTCCCGACACACTGACCTTAGATGTTGACCCTGACAACGAATTGCTTTGGAATGACACCGCTCTTCAGCAGGTCTATCGCAAGTTTGATGAGTTGGTAGATGCTTCTGAAGCCGTAGAGTTGACCGATTACAACTTGCGTCGAATTGGGTCAGATTTAGAACAGTTTGTGCGATCGCTCCTTCAAGCAGGCGGCATTTCCTACAACCTCAACAGCCGCGTCAAAAACTACAGCCTTGGCTTACCCCGTGCTGCCGATGATAACGGTGCCGCCAATCACCTTGATCTCTAAAGAATTCAAAATCTCAGAGCTAAAATTCAAAATCTAAAATCGAGATACGATATCCTGATGGAACCGTTGTATTCCTGGCTCCATTACTCATGGCGATGCTTGACTGCCATAATCCCGCCTGCCAAACGCCCAATCCTGAAGGTAATCAGTTCTGTCAGAACTGTCGTACGCCTTTAATCAGGCGCTATTTGTGGGCAGTAGGCAAAGATCGCTATGACCCTGATGAATTGCTAGCAGGGCGATATCTCTGCAAATCTAAGAACATTTTTCTTGATACGAAGCCAGGACTTCTTCCCAATAATCCTGCCGAGGTTCCCCCTCAATTAGTGCCCTACTTGCGCCTTTCACCTTGGCAACTTCATGTGCCACAGGTTTATGACTGGCTAGAAAGACAGGCTTCTAGTCCTATTTTGTTGCTAGAACAGGCGGCTCTTTGGGTGGAAAGATTAGAGGGAGAGGGTTTCAATGTCCAACTTCTGCCTGCCCTAACTGATGAATGGGGAAAAGCGACTGCACTGCGTCAGTTGAATTGGCTATGGCAGATGGCGAACTTATGGCAACCGTTTAATAGTGAGCAGGTTGGCCCAGGTTTGTTGAATCCTGAATTATTAAAAGTAGAAGGTTCGTTGCTGCGGTTAGTAGAGTTGCAGAGCGATCGCGAAAATGAGCCTTCTTTGGCGCAACTTGGGCAACTTTGGCAGTCTTGGGCGGCGATCGCACAACCCGAAGTAGCCTCTTTTTTACAACAGATCTGCCCGCAATTAGTTCAAGGTGAAATTTATAGCATTGAATTGTTGATAGATTATCTTGATAATGCGATCGCTCGTGTGGGTCAAGCTCAGGCTCGGCACGTGCAAACCGCCACCTGCACAGACCAAGGCCCAACGCGCCAGCGCAACGAAGATGCTTGTTATCCCCCCAGTGGCATCGTTCAAGCCCTGCTCTCGGTACAAGATCCTCTAGTAGTTGTGTGCGATGGTATTGGGGGTCACCAGGGAGGAGATGTAGCCTCAAACCTGGCGATCGAAGCAATTCAGAACCAAATTATATCCCTCGACCTCAAAAGCTCCAATGCCGCGACTTTGATGGTGGAATTAGAAAAAGCCGCTTGCCTTGCCAATGATCAGATCAGCCGCCGTAACGATAGCGAACAGCGCCTAGACCGTCAGCGCATGGGCACAACTTTAGTCATGGGACTGATTCGCGCCCACGAGCTTTATATCACCCATGTCGGCGACAGTCGCGCCTACTGGATTACCCGCTACGGCTGTCATCAAGTCACGTTAGATGATGATGTGGCATCGCGGGAAGTCCGGTTAGGGTACTGTACCTATCCACAAGCACTTCAGCAACCTGGCTCTGGGTCTTTAGTACAAGCATTAGGAATGAGTGCGTCTAGTTTGCTGTATCCCAATGTGCAGCGATTTGTCTTGGACGAAGACAGTGTGTTCTTGCTCTGTTCGGATGGCTTGAGTGATGGCGATCGCGTGGAGGAATATTGGGAAACTGAAATTCTGCCCTTGCTAGAAGGAAAGACTGACATTGAAACAGTTAGCAAGCGCCTCGTTGAGATTGGCAATACCCAGAATGGACACGATAACGTCACGGTAGGCTTAATCTATGTTCAAGTAACCCCTTCATCGCCCCCATCGCCCTCCGTTCTTTCAGAACAACGCTGGTCAGATCAGTTTACCTCTACTGCCCCAGTCTCTGTTCAGACCAGCCAGCCTTACTCAGCAGAGCCTGTTCCATCCGGGATTAAAACTCAAGTTCTTCCTCCTAAACAGCATTCTTCTAGGCTGCTACTACTCGGTATTGGAGCGCTGTTGGGCATTGCAGGATTATTAGGGTTTCTCTTCTGGTTGTCGGGCGTTAAACAGGCAGTTGCTCCTGGATCCGCTCCACCAATTAGCCCTCAGCCTAGCTCAACTATTTCTGCTAGTCCAATTGTGACCCCTTTAGAAATTGGTTCATTGGTGCAATTGAACCCCAAAAATCCTGCCCTTCTCCCGCCTCTTGTCTTACTCTTTGAGCCAATTGCTCCTAATCCCAATACCAGTTCCAATACGAGGACTGGGATAGCGCTTTCTCCACCTGCTTCCAGTTCTCCTGGGGCGATCGGCACGATTCCTAATGACGCAGTTTTGGAGGTTGTGAGTAAGAGAGGCACGACTCGGCAGGGACAGTGGGTGCAATTTAGGGTGTGTTCTGTTCCAGTCTCAAAACTTGATTCTTCGTTAACGTCAGGACAGGAGGGCTGGATTCGGGAGTCTGACATTAGTGCCTGGGTAGTGCCCATTGCTCAGGCGACTCCTCAGCAACAGGGAGCTTGCAAAAAAACGGCATCTCCATAAGCAGGTTTAAGCAGGTTTGATTACGAGAACGTTCTCGGAAAGAGCCGAGTTGGGAAGGGACTGATACATTAGGGATGGCAGCTTAGTTATTTATTTAGAGGGATTAGTACCCGCTACATGTCTTTGTTGGATACTCCTTGTCTTAGCTTGGCGATCGCTCGGTTAACAGCGGTCGAACCGCAGCACTACGCCGTCTGGGTTTTGCAGTCTCCCTATCCAGGGGGATATGTTCACCACGACCGCCTATGGTCGCCCGCGCTGACCGAAACCTGGCACTCCTGGCAAGGGCTGTTTTCACTCCGCGACCTGCCCGAAGTTCCTCGGTTCCCCGTGACCTTACCGCCCTTAGTTCCTGATGCCAAGGCAGAAGGACATCCTACAAGCTACACAGGGCGGTTAATGCAGCACCTGGGTATGAGCCTTTGGCAATGGCTGCTGGATGGAACTATTCAAGGAAGCTTTAATCAGAGCCAGGGAATTGCCATTGGGCAAGGTCGTCCGCTGCGGGTGCGAATGGAAATTCGTGACCCAGAATTAATTGCTGTCCCCTGGGAAATTATGCAGCCCCAAGCAGGCAAACAAGCAATCTCCCTAAGTCAACAGCTTTTGTTTAGCCGCACCACCACAGATGTAGACCCACTGCCGCCGCTCCGCTCTGAATACTTTGTAAAAATTCTGCTGGTGCTAGGACAAGAATCTGCAAAGGGAGGTTTGGCGCAACTCAATCTTGATAGAGAGGCAGCTTCCCTGGCAAAAATTTTGGAGAGCGTTGCCGAAGCATCGCCGCGCCGCGCCATTACTCCAGCCTCTTGCCAAGTGACTACCCTCATTCAACCCACTCCAGGTGAACTGGTTCAAGCCCTAGAAACGGGAGATTACAACGTTTTGTTTTATGCAGGGCATGGGGTATCTGCGCCTGATGGCGGACTTTTGTTTTTGCGCCCTGGGGAAGCGATGAATGGGACAGAACTAGCGCAGGTATTAGTCCGGTGTCAGGTTAAACTCGCTGTTTTTAATGCCTGCTGGGGCGCACAGCCCTATCAGCAATCCCATCAAGCTGTCCCTCGCAGCAGTTTGGCAGAGGTGCTGATTCATCATGGCGTACCGGCGGTGCTGGGAATGCGAGACTCGATCGCCGATCAAGAAGCTCTGAGCTTCATCCAAGTTTTTACTCAAGCACTAGCAGAGCGATCGCCCATTGATGAAGCGGTTGCCATTGCCCGTCAGCATCTTTTAACGCTGTACAAATTTAATCAACCCGCCTGGACGTTGCCTGTCCTCTACATGCACCCTCAGTTTGATGGTGAGCTACTTCGTCCCTTTACAGGCAACGTGACCGAAATCCCTGAGTACTCTGCCACCTGGATGGGAGAACAGCGAACTCCCTCGGCTTACTTGCGATCGCTAGAAACCCCGCCTGAAGTTTGGTCTGTTCGAGGCGGTATCATGCGGGTGGGCAGTCGAGAGGGCAATGATTTAGTGTTACAGCATCCGGGTGTTTCTCGCGACCACGCTGAGATTTTCTATCGAGATTCTTCGCGGCTAGATGATCTGGAGCCGAGTTATTTACTACGCGATCGCTCTCGGTACGGCACCTGGATTTCTAGCGATGAAGGCTGGCACAAAGTTCATCAGCAAGAAGTGCCGCTGCGCTCCCAAACTCAGCTGCGGTTTGGCAATCCTCGTAGCCAAGCATTAGAATTTGTTGTCGAATAATCTAAAAAGCAATAGACAATTGCGGAACTGGCTTACAGGCAGATGTAGTCATGCATATCAAATCGCATCTGTCAGAAAATTCGGGAGTAAATTGATGACCCAAGACCCTCAACGACCTAGTGTTTCAGCTTTCCAATCTCAAGCTGAGATCGAGCTTCTAAGACAAATCCTGCAAGAGCAGGCTTCTTATGTTTGGGATCCTGCTAGCCTCACCGCAGCGTCCTATTTTGCTGACTTAGAGCAGGAAGTTTTGAACGCGGGTTGGACGACTGAAGACCTAACCGAGCAAGGACAAATTTTTGCGACCCACTTAGAGCAAGTTTGGGCGACTGTTCCTGCTACCAATGGTCTTGCTGCCGATGTATTCCAACGCTTTGCTACACAAGTTCCTCAACGGTTGCTCAATATTATTATTCAAAGAGCACAGCAAGTTGCTTCTGCTAACCTGTCTTTGGCAGATCAATTGGTTCAGTGTGTTCAAGATATTCTGCCTAGTTGGGATACTGATGATTTGCAAGTCCTTGCCCGCCCCTTTGCCTACGCTATGCGAGGTTCAGAATCTGAAAGTCTAGAATCAGTTCTAAAGTCGGTTCATTGTACAGACTGGGATGACTTATCGAGCATTGAACAAGCTAGATTGAGCCTAGCAGTGGCGCGCTATACGCTTCTCCAAAGTTCTGGTGCTGGAGAAGAATCAAACTAAGGCAAATTTGTAAAGCGAGTTGCAAAATTTTGCGATCGGTTGGGAGATAAAGCCCTCGCTTTCAAGATCGCTGCTGCTAAAAACGCATAAGAGGCGATACCCACCAGCGCTAGTACCAGTAAATTCAAAGCTCCTGTTGCATTCCATAGCGCATGTAATCCGGCTGCTGTAAGATACCCTACACCCAAGATTTGCCAGCGTTTTGAGGGCTTGAGAACACTCAGCCCAATGAAATAGCCCAGATAACCGCTATACGCCATGTGCCCAGAGATAGAACCCAAAATCCGGGTAATTAGTAGCTGTAGACCCACTACCGCACCCTGACTTTGAAGCATCAAGTCATTGCTTGCTGAGGGCACATATTGCCCTAATGTTTCGAGGAGTGTGAATCCTACGGCTGAGGCTGTCCCTAGTAAAATGCCATCAAGTGGCTCCCAAACCCCTATTTTTTCGCGCCAGGGCGATCGCAACTTTGTACCAATGCCATAAGCCAGCAAGATAGGAATTGCCTTTAGTAATTCCTCCATTAACCCTGCTCCAAAGAACATTCGCACTAGCATCAGCAGGAAGTTCTCTGATGCGGCGCTTTGAGAAACTTTTCCGGGTAGAAAATCCCGGAACACAAAAACGAACAAATCTAAAAGAGGGCTGCTCAATACCAGCACCGTGACGATCGCAGAACCCGCCAATACCCACCAGGGCTTGCGTTTGCCACAAAGCTGGTAGACAAAAAAGTAAGCAATCCCGGCAATATAAGCTGCCAGCAGTAGATTGAAAAGATCTGACTTACCAATGGCAGTAAACATCAAAACCACAAACGCGATCGTAATAATCCCTGGAAGTAAATAAGCCTTCTGAGTTAAGTCTCTCCCAGTCGAAAGAATTGGAAATAACTGGCTAAAGGTGACATCTGAGACGACTACTGAGTGAACGGGTAGGGCAGAAATATTCTCAGGACTCCCATTCTGAGAAACCAATGAGCGATTAGTCGGCAATTCGACAAACTCAGTACTGGATTGAAGCCCAAAAATAAAATGGGGGCCTCCTTGTGCCAACGAGATGCGATCGCCAACCTGTAAACTTCGACACCCTCTCAACGGCTGCCCATTAACATAGGTTCCATTTGCGCTGCTAAGGTCACAGACCTGCCAACCTGTTGGTGAGGTAAAGGACGGTCGAACCTCTGCGTGCTTTCGAGACACGCCCCCATAACTTTCAGAATCGAGGAGGATTTGGCATTGGGGATCGCGCCCCATCACCATTCCCTGAGGGTCAATCAGTGAGTAAGAGGCAGCAATATCGCCGCTACAAGAGACTTGCCGGAGAACTGCGGGCAGGGGAGGTAATCCGGTCATTATTCTAGGGAGGAGAGGAAAGGGTTATGCTATTGCCCATTAGCTCTGGCATCTTGAACGGCTGCATAAAAGAAGATACCCGTTAAAGGGGTACTCAATGCCAAGATAATTCCAGTGATTAACCCACCCAGTTGAGGGGTTCCTGAAGAGAGTTCAAATATACAACCCACTGCCGCGATCGCCGCAACGCACGAACCTGCCAACAAAGCACCACTTTTTGGAGTCACTCGATTTCTTCTCTTTACTAAACAGGCTTAACTGCATCTATCGCGAACCCTTGCTTCACTAGCTCTTGGTTCATTGCCAAAACATTATCCACCCGATCGACAAATAGAACGCCATTTAAATGATCTATTTCGTGCTGAATTACTCGTGCCAGTAGCTCCTTCGCGACTAGCTTTCGGGGTTTGCCCTGCTCGTCTTTGTAGGATACTTCAATCATTTCAGGGCGAGTTACATCTAAAAATACTTGAGGAATGCTGAGGCAACCTTCCTGGATCACGCAAAATTCTTTGCTGGCACTAGTGATCACCGGATTAATCAACACCAAAGGTGGTGTTGCTGCATTCTCGGTGTCACAATCTACGACCAGAATCTGCTTGTGTACGCCCACTTGGGGAGCCGCCAAACCAATGCCCTCCTCACTGTACATGGTCTGGAGCATTTGTCTTGCCAGTTTGCGAATGTCATCATCGACTTTGGCAATTCGCTTCGCAGGCTGTCGCAGGACGCGATCGCCCAGATAATGCAGCCCTAGGGGCGGTTTCACTAACTTCTTCTTTTCAACCAAAATTTGAGCAGTCATGACATGGAAACTCGCAAACGACCTTTTAACATTGAACTACATTCTTCTCTCCATCTTAGTAAATCCTGCTCATCTCTGGAATTTTGATGCAAAAGTAATCGGCTAGCGCCTGCTGGTACTCTTGTTCAGTTTTAAGACGGCGCTCCTGGCGATCGCCCCATCGAGTTAAAATCAATCGTCGATCTACCAAAGTAATACGTCCTTCCAAGGTCGCCCGACTACAAAGCCGACGTTGTGTAAACTTCGACTCTGGCGAAGTCTGGTGGTAAACGCACATTCTGTGAAACTCGGAGAACTGATGCGGATCTGGCGTAAAGCGAAATTGAGTTTGCCAATGATCTGTTTTAAGCGCTTGTACCAGCCAATACTGCCCATCATGACTCAACCGATAGCCGCCACATGCCCCTTCCTGGCTCAAGCTTAGAGGTTCGGGAAACGACTCTCCAAACCCCACATCTACCAACCAATCCTCTTCAAGATGAACAAGTAAGACAAGATGGTCAAAGTTCTCTCCAAACCCGCCCTGTTTTCGAGCAACCTGGGCTGAAAGTAAGGATACTTCAAAGCCTAGTTGAAGCAGAACTTCTGCTAGTAATCCATTTAACTCATAGCAGAAGCCGCCACGCTGCTGCTCTACGATTTTTGTAAACAAGGCATCTGAATCAAGATTAAGGGGCTTCCCCAGATGAATATCAAGATTTTCAAAGGGAACGGTTAGCAGATGGGCTCTTTGCAAAGCTCCTAGTGTCTGAACCGTCGGTTCTATTGATCCACCGTACCCAATGCGCTGTAGATAAGCAGAAATATCCATGGTGTGCAATTTTTCTATCTGCTTAGGCAGTTCTGATTACAGCATACACACTCTAAGAGGATGTCTAAGAAGTCTAGATTGCTATCCGATCCGCCCCCTAAATCCCCCATTCTGGGGGACTTTGAAGGAGCATTGGTTCGGAAGTCCCCCAGAATGGGGGGTGGGGGGCGAGTGTAAGAATCTTTGATACTTCTCAGACATCCTCTAAGTTTATAAGTTATTTGCCCTTCATCAAAAGCTTGCGTAGATTCACGATCGCCTTCTCCGTCAGCCCCTAAAACCTACGAGAAATCCAGTAGTCTTTATCTAATTTTCTTTAAGCTACTTAGAATTTCTGCTGAAGGAATTATCATGGCTCATTAAGAAAGAGTCTGGCTTAGGAGCAATTGGAGAGTTCTAAACGTGCTGCAAATTTTTACGAAATCAGACTATTTACTCCGAGAAACCCTGCTAGGGCTAAAGCGAAGCGGCTGGATGAACTGGGCGGCAGTTAGTACGGTTACAGTGTTGCTGTTTCTGTTTGGCATGAGTTTACAGGCTTCTTGGCAGTTAGATGGTTTAGTTAACCAATTTGGTAGCCAGCTAGAAGTGTCTGTTTACTTGGAAACAGGCGTGCAGGCAGATGACTTGAAGCCGTTAGTGCAAGCGATGCCAGAAGTAACTTCGGTGACCTCGATTCCTAAAGAAGAAGCATGGGGCGAATTGGTCAAGGCTTTGGGCTTGTCAGACATTCAGGGAGCGAGTGAGCAATTGAATGGTAATCCGTTGGTAGACCAAATGACTGTGAAGGCGAAGAATTCGGAGACGGTGCCAGTCTTGGCAACGAAGCTGAAGCAGGTGCAAGGGGTTGAGGAGGTGAAATATGTAGATGAGGCAGTGAAGCGACTGGCGCAGTTAAATCAAGGGTTGAATTGGGTCGGCTTAGGGATCACAACAATGCTAACGTTGACAGCGATCGCGGTGATCAACACGACTATTCGCCTGATTGTGATGGCACGTCGTCGAGAGATAGAGGTGATGCAGTTGGTGGGTGCAACCGATACTTGGATCTACCTGCCATTTGTTTTGCAAGGCCTAATCTTGGGCGGCGTTGGAGCATTAATTGCTTGGGGGCTAATTGCTGGGGTGCAGGGATTTTTGACTAGGCTCTTGGCGCAGCAACCCGAGTTTATTAAGTTTTTGACAGATGGAATGCAGCTAACGGCTCAAGAGTCGCTTTCTCTGCCCTTAATCTTGCTGGCGTTAGGTGGCTCGGTTGGATTGATGGGTAGTTTGTTTGCAGTACGACGCTTTTCCTTGCGTTAGCTTTTTCTGGGTTCTATCTTTCTCTTTACAGCCCCTTACAGCACGATTATTTACAGTAGGCAGGGACGGGCGATCGCTGTTTGCAGCAGCCGATTGTACTCCTGGTTAGGCAAGATATACGCCCCAAAACGCTCCAGATGAGGGTTCATAATTTGGGCATCGAATAAGAGAAACTGGCGCGATCGCAGGTGTTCAACCAGCTTGACCATTGCCACCTTCGAGGCTTCAGGAATGTGGTAGAACATAGACTCTCCTATAAATGCTCCACCAATAACGATGCCCAAAACCCCACCGGCGAGGGTTTCGCCTTCCCAAGTCTCGAAACTGTGGGCGATTCCAGCCTGATGCAGCGCCCAATAGATTTCTTTCAATTCTGCTGAAATCCAGGTCGTTTCTCGCTGGGCGCAGCCTGCGAGCACTGCTTTGAAGTCTCGATCGACGGCAACAGTGAAACGATTCTGGTTAAGGATACGTTGAAGCGATCGCGGGTATCGAAACCGATCGTCTAAAGGGATCAGCGCCCGTTCGCGGCTAGAGTACCAGCTTAACGCCTCGCCTTCTCCGTCTGCCATCAGAAAATAGCCTTGGGTGTAACCCTGAATGATGGTAGAAACATCGAATTGCATAGAAGGGAAGTGGCTAGGAGAAACATCCGGCGGTTGAAACGTATATTATCTTGAACGATGAAGCGGCTGAATTACCTAATCAGATAGCATAGCGTTTATGCAGATTAGAGATATACAGATTGGAGGACGCAATGGCTGAGCCAATCCCATCCATTACATTGCCGCCAGCGCGCGATGCTCAGCAAGAGGGGGAGTGGTTACAGCGATCGCTCCATCAATGGCTTGACCAAGAATTTATTCCTGAAGCCGTGAATGAGGGAATTGCCCAACGAGCGGCACAGGTGTTTGTACGGCAGCGAATGGAAGGTGAGAACGATGTGAGTTCGCTAGTCATGGCGATTATTACTGAAATGCAGGCGTTTGATTTTTCTAGAAGCTTTTATAGCGAGTTTGCCGTTGCCAATGCAGTCAGCGATCTGTTGTTAGATAGCTTAGGCATCGATCGCTGCTGCGGACAATAGGCTAGGTTGTGGGGAGCATTAGAGTGCTGGTCTTGGGCTGAAAATCAAGGTTTGTATTAGAAACCACAGAAATTATCTCGCTCGACCAAATTTCTTTGTTAAGCGATCGAGCTTTAATCTGATAGGATGTGCTTGACACATAGCTCTACAGGCGCATCTATGCCCATTACCCTAACGCCCGAAGAAACGAGGTTTCAGCAGGAAACAAGGCTCGGTCGAGTGCTTTTGGTTGAAGACGAAGAGCTAATTAGAGAGACGATCGCTTTAGCGCTGTCTGAAGAAGGCTACGAAGTTGTAACAGCCGAGGATGGACGTAAAGGGCTAGAACTAGTTTGTCGCTCAGGAGAGTCGAATCGTCCTGAATTGGTGAATTTTGATCTAATTATTTTAGATTTAATGCTGCCCTATGTTAACGGTTTAGACTTGTGCCGGCTGATTCGGCGAGAAGGAAATAGTGTCCCTGTTTTGATTTTGAGTGCAAAGGGCAGCGAAACCGATCGCGTGGTGGGCTTAGAGGTCGGTGCAGATGACTACTTGACCAAGCCCTTTGGGATGCGAGAGCTAATCGCCCGTTGCCGTGCCTTGCAGCGTCGCCATCGTCATGCTCAACTTCAAGCTCAGGAAACTACGCTAAAATTTAACGATATTTCTCTATATCCCCAAGAGTGCCGAGTCACAGTTCGAGGAGACGAGATTAATCTTTCTCCAAAAGAATTCCGAATTTTAGAGTTGTTCATGAGCTATCCCCGCCGAGTCTGGTCGCGGGATCAGTTAATCGAACGGATTTGGGGCCCTGATTTTATGGGCGACAGTAAAACAGTAGATGTTCATATCCGTTGGCTCAGAGAAAAGCTAGAGGTTGATCCGAGTCATCCTGCGTATCTCTTAACCGTTCGAGGTTTTGGTTATCGGTTCGGTTAGGCATAATTTTATGGCATAGGTTTCGGGTTATTCTATCTGCTGTGCTCTGAACTTCTTCAGATGGAATCAAATCGTGGCAGTCTTAGGGTTTCTCTTAGGGTTAACGGTTGGCATAGGGTTACTGCTGTGGCAGCGATCGCGCTTTAATTTAAGGCTGAGGGTTTTAGCTAGAAAGCTGGGGACAGATGTGGAAGATAACTCTTTATCTCCCGCATCGCAGGTGGGTATCGCAATCGCTCAGATGAAAGAGGTGCAATATCACCTTGAGCAGAAGGTGGAGATATATTGGCAAACTTTACAGCGTGCCCCGATTGGCTACCTGAAAGTTGATGACGAAAATCGGCTGATGGAGTCAAATTTACAAGCCCGAACCCTCTTAGGGATCGATGAGGAAAGCCGCTCGGCAAAGCCCCGCTTGTTGTTAGAGCTTGTGCGTTCTTATGAACTAGATGATTTGATTGACCAAGCTCGAAATGTCGATCGGCGTTGTCAACAGGACTGGATGTTTTACTCTGTAAGCAATGATCCGGCTCAACTCTCGGAGCAGCAGTCTTACGCATTGCGGGGATATGCTTTCCCTTTAATGGAAGGTCAAGTTGGAATTTTTCTAGAGAATCGTCAAGAATCGCTGACTTTAATGCAGCAGCGCGATCGCTGGGCTTCTGACCTGGCACACGAGTTAAAAACGCCGCTGACTTCTATCCGTTTAGTGGCTGAAACTTTGCAAACTAGGGTTGATCCCGCTCTGCGGACTTGGATCGATCGCTTAATTCAGGAAACAATTCGTCTCAGCACGCTCGTTCAAGATCTGTTGGATTTAAGCCAGGTTGACCAGAACTCTTTTCAAGGGATTCAACTTCAGCCCAATAACCTGGTTGATTTAATTTATTCGGTTTGGCACAGCCTAGAGCCGCTGGCAAGACGCAAAGGAGTACAAATTGACTATCGTGGACCCACCCAGCTTTGGATGCCAATGGATACGGCACGAATTCATCGCTTATTAGTCAATCTTTTAGATAACAGCATTAAATTTAGCCACGACTACCAGCATATTTGTGTCAAGGTTCAGGTGGAGGATGCGCTCAAGCCTTCTCAACCTGCTCAGGTGTGCCTTGAGGTCATTGATTCGGGGTCTGGTTTTCCAGAGGCAGCTCTGCCCCACGTATTTGAGCGGTTTTACCGGGCTGATCCTTCGCGATCGCGCCAAGTCACGCTGTTGGCGGAAACGACCAGCGATATGGGGCAGAGCGATCGCTATACTAGTCAGCCTGACTTACCCAGTGGCAGTGGGCTAGGGTTGGCGATCGCTCGGCAAATTGTAGAAATTCATCAAGGTTCAATCACTGCCAGCAATCATCCCCAAACAGGGGGAGCCTGGCTCCAAGTTCGTCTTCCCATGGGTAGTTCAGACTCTCTACACACTTTACCCACCTAAATCTGTGGTTTGGTTACCGCAAAAGTCCTCCAGTCCTGTAATATTTGTACATGTGCAAACATGCTAAATCTGAACACAGAGTCCTGGCTTTGCCCCCAATCTACTCTCTTGGTTCAGTGCCCCTTCTTATCCTATGACTGAAAGGCTACAAAAGATTCTTTCCCAATGGGGGGTTGCTTCACGTCGTCAGGCTGAGCAAATGATTTTAGATGGACGCGTCTGCTTGAATGGGGAAGTTGTCCAAATTGGACAGAAAGCTGACCCTCAACAAGATTGGATTGAGGTAGATGGAACCCATATCCATCCCACTCACCGTCCTACTCCGATTTATTTGCTGTTACATAAGCCTGCAGGGGTTGTTTCTACCTGCCATGATCCTGAAGGACGTTCCACAGTAATTGATCTCATTGCCCTATCAGTGGGTATTGATGCTGGGGTTCATCCTGTGGGGCGGCTAGATACTGCCTCTACAGGAGCGCTGATCCTCACTAATAATGGAGCAATTACCTTTGGGTTGACCCATCCTCGTCATGCAGTGCCCAAAACTTATCAGGTTTGGGTCGACGGCTTGCCCTATGCCAGCACTCTAGAGCAATGGCGTGACGGAGTGATGCTAGACGAAAAAATGACGTTGCCTGCAGAAGTTCGGGTTCTCAATCAAGATCGAAACCAAACACTTTTGGAAATCGTACTTCGAGAAGGACGAAACCGCCAAATTCGTCGAGTGGCTGAACAATTGGGTCATCCGGTTCGTCAACTACACCGAACTGCTATTGGTTCAATCCGACTAGGAAAATTACCAAGTGGGCAGTATCGTTATCTAAGGGAGTCTGAAATTAAGTTTTTACAGGTTCAGGCTGAAGGTATCGGACAACCCCTGGCAAACTTAGGGATGACTGAACCAGATTTGAAGATTGGTGTGAGTGAAAGTAAAGGTCACAAGCTATGACTACAGAGATTTCCCTCCTACAAAAGAATGAGCAAGCAGAGCAACTTACGCAGATAGGCGACTATTTGCGGCAGATTCGTGAGGAGAATTTGTTGTCTCTCGAAGAGGTTTCTACCAAGACGCTAATTCAGCCTCGGCTGTTGCGGGCGATCGAGATGGGCAAGTTACAGCAGTTGCCTGAACCTGTCTATATTCAAGGATTTATCAAGCGCTATGCGGAAGCCTTGGGGCTGGATGGGACCCAGTTTGCGGAGGCGTTTCCAGTGGAGGGCAATGCCCGCAAGGTAGAGTCATCTTGGAATGATTCTGCGGCTGCCCAACTTCGTCCACTGCATTTATATGTCGCTTATGTCGGGCTCATTGTGGCATCAGTGAGCTTACTCTCTTATGTGGTCAATCGTTCGGAGCCTATTCCTAGCGGTGTCACCCGTTTAGAAGCTAGCCCTTCTAATGTCCAAAGAAGTTCAAGTGCTGCTGAGAAGTCCATTAGTCCTCAAACGATCGCCAGCCGCTCAACCGTGGATAAGCCCGTTAAAATTAATGTCAAGCTGACGGCTCAGTCGTGGTTGCAGGTTGAGGTAGATGGGCAGCCTGACTACGAAGGCGTTTTGTCGGAAGGAACTGAGCGTTCTTGGTCGGCAAAAAGCTTAATTCGGGTACGATCGGGCAATGCGGGAGGCGTAATGGTTGCTTACGATGGCAAGCAGGCAAAGCCGATGGGTGATCCAGGAGCAGTTGAAGAGAAGGTCTTTTCGGTCAGCCAAGACTCAGCAAGTTTGCCAGATTCGGCGATCGCTCCCATTCGATAAGGCTTTATCGAGTTCTGAATAATTTAAAAAGCAGAGAGGCGGCTTCTAATGAGCTACTTCTCTGCTTTTCAAGAGCTATTTTCGATCCTACTTAGGGTTGCGCCCGTAGATCTGGGTCATGGTACGGAGGCGATCGCTCATTTCAGGCGTTAAGGCACCTGCCTCGTAACGCCAGCCCCAGTTACATTCAGCCTGTCCGGGTGAGTTCATCCGCGAGGCAGTCCCTAATCCCAGAATATCCTGTAGAGGCGTAATGGCTTGGTTTGACACAGAGCTTAGGGCAAGACGAATCAGATCCCAGTGAACCCCGGCAGAACTCGGGGCACTGAGGTATTGGGTAACGCTGTGCTGTTCATCAGGCGATCGCTCTTCAAACCATCCTACAGTTGTATTATTGTCGTGGGTACCTGTATAAACCACGGTATTAGGGGTGTAGCAGAAGGGCAAATAGGGATTATCGGAGCCGCCATCAAAGGCAAACTGAAGAATTTTCATGCCAGGAAAGTCAAACTGATCCCGCAATGCCTCTACTTCTGGCGTGATGAATCCTAAGTCTTCGGCAATGATTGGCAGAGTGCCCAATTCTTTCTTAAGCTGTAGAAAAAGTTCTGTGCCCGGGGCTTCTACCCACTCGCCATTGATGGCTGTAGTTTCGCCTTGAGCCACTGCCCAGTAAGCCTGAAATCCTCGAAAGTGGTCAATACGAATCAGGTCAACGCAGTTGAGCATGACCTGAAATCGCTGCATCCACCAGCTAAAGTTCTCCTGCTGAAGGCGATCCCAATCATAAATGGGGTTGCCCCAGAGTTGCCCAGTCTCGCTGAAATAGTCAGGAGGAACGCCTGCCATGAGAAGGGGCTCACCTGTTTCTTGATCAAGGTGAAAGTATTCGGGACGTGCCCAAACTTCGGCACTGTCATGGGCAACATAAATCGGCAAATCGCCTAGGATTTGAATTCCTTTTTCGTTGGCGTATTGCTTCAGGCTTGACCATTGTTGAGCAAACTCGAACTGAAGGAATTTATGATAGAAAATTTCGGCGGCTAGCTCTTGTTGCTTGTGGGCGATCGCCTCAGGTTTACGCTGAGCAATTTCTGGCTCCCATGTTTGCCAACTAGCTCCCCGATGAATTTCTTTAAGCGCCATAAACAGGGCAAAGTCTTCGAGCCAAGCGGCAGATTGACAGAAAGCCTCAAATGCTTGGTATTTTTGCGGGTCTGGCTGCGCCCGGAAATGATCGCAAGCCTTCTGCAATAGCGGCATTTTGACGTGAATGACCCAGCCAAAGTCTACAGATAGGGGAAAATTAGGGGGATTAGATATATCGTCTATGCTCAGTAATCCTTGTGCTTGAAGCTTTTCTAAGCTAATGAGCAGCGGATTGCCCGCCATTGCCGAGAAACATTGATACGGAGAATCGCCATATCCTGTGGGGCCTAGGGGTAGAATTTGCCAAATCTGTTGGTTACTTTCAACTAGAAAATCAACGAATCGGTAAGCCTCGTTGCCCAAGTCACCAATACCAAATTGGCTAGGCAATGAAGTGGGATGGAGCAAAATACCGCTAGTTCTGGGAAAAGGCATACGGGTTAGAGATTAGAGAGGCAAAAATTGTTTTTCCAACATTTGACTGTATCATGATCTGAAAGTTCCAAGTGGAAGCGACACGTTGGATCTGCGATCGCCAGAGCCAGGCAATTGTCGTCTTGATTCTGCTCTAATTAATCACTTCAGGCACTTCAGATATTCATGAGTTAACCAGTTTTAGTACTTTTTGTTGTCTATCTTCCGGTTTGAATTTTAGGGTTACGTTTAGGTTCGACGCAATCATTCGTAGCCTAGCTAAATCATTCGTAGCCTAGCTATTGGCAGCATTGTTGAATGAAAGGGCGATCGCTCCCCTGCTGTGGTGCGGATAGTTTTTGGCAAGAGTCCAGACATTTCTTTATCTCATCTCTCTCATCTCTATCTTAGATCTGACGATTCAGGCTTAACCGATGACCTATAAGAATCCTGTTCCTACGGTTGATATCATTATTGAACTTAGCGATCGCCCCCATTGCCCCATTGTCTTAATCGAGCGCCTTAACGTCCCCTATGGCTGGGCGTTACCTGGAGGCTTTATCGACTATGGCGAATCAGTCGAAGTTGCAGCAAAACGCGAAGCCCAGGAAGAAGTTGGGCTAGGGGTTCAATTGGTCGAGCAGTTTCAGGTTTATTCTGATCCTGCCCGTGATCCCCGGCAGCATACCCTCAGTATTGTGTTGATTGCGATCGCTCAAGGAGAACCAAAAGCTGGAGACGATGCCAAAAATCTAGGAATTTTCGACCTTTGGCAACTGCCTTCTAATCTTTGCTTCGATCACGATCGCATCTTGCAGGATTACTGCTACTATCGGCGATATGGTTTTCGACCCAGGCTTTACGTATGACCCGCGAAATTATTCAGACCGACCAAGCTCCTGCTCCTGTAGGGCCCTACAATCAGGCGATCGCCGCAACTGGAACTTTGATTTTTGTGGCGGGGCAAATTGCCCTTGATCCTGTAACTGGAGAAGTGGTGGGGGAAGGAGATGTGGTACAACAAACCGAGCAAGCGATCGCTAACCTCAAAGCCATCCTCGCTGCCGCTGGAGTAACCCTGGCAGACGTGGTCAAAACCTCAGTGTTTTTAGTCAATATGAATGACTTTGCGGCAATGAACGCCGTGTACGCTAAATACTTTGACGAAGCGACGGCTCCTGCCCGTGCCTGTGTTGAAGTTTCGCGCTTGCCAAAAGATGTGCAGGTTGAAATTGAATGTATCGCTGTGAAAGATTAGGAATGTATTGCCGTAAAAGATTAGAACGGCAACTAGCCTCTCGTCTTTAGCAACTGCTTGACAGCCTTAACCAAATCCTGAGGATGAAACGGCTTAGTCATGTAGGCATCGGCTCCCTGCTTCATGCCCCAGTAGCGATCGAACTCCTCGCTTTTGGTCGAACACATGAGCACTGGAATGCTCTGAGTACTGGGGTCGGTTTTGATCCATCGACATAACTCATAGCCATTCATCAGCGGCATGATCAAGTCAGTAATGACCAAATCGGGCGCTTCGGTTTGAATTTTCCCCTTCGCCTCCACACCATTGATAGCCTCAATGACCACTAGCCCATTGCTCTGCAAAATCTCAGCAATCATTTGCCGTAAGGTGTGACTATCATCAACAATTAGAACTTTGCTCATGCCGATCTATTGCCCCACTCGCCCTAACGGTCAGCTTGCTAGCTAATCTAGAAAGTAAAATCCTATTCATAGTATTCCCATAAGGCTAGAAACAACTGCCTTCAGCTAAGATGAATCTTCTGAATCAGCAGAACGTCTATTTATCGAGTTGTGCAGAGGTACGTTGATGATTTGAGAAGTCTGTTCAACGATTGGTTAATCTCAAAGACTACGACTTAATAGATCTGATGTATCGTCCTGTTAATGCTCTGTCAGCCAAGTCTCTAGGTCTGCTAGGGTGCCAAAATCGAGTACTGCTTCGATGAGTTCCTCAAGCAGTGGCAAGGGTAATGCGGCGATCGTGGTTTTCATCTCTGGCGATAACTTTTGTCCTAATCGACGGGTCAACAGTCGCAAAACCAAATTTGCAGCCTCTACTAGTCGCCCTTCTTCTCTGCCTTGTTCTCTGCCTTGTTCTCTGCCCTCTTCTCTGCCCTCATTCTTGGCTTCTTGGTAAACCCGCGTTTCCTCTAATCGCATATTTAGCATTGCTTCTACCTCAACTCGGCTTAACTCGGAAAACTGATAAACCATAATCGTTGTCACTACCTCTATTATGGCGCGGCTCTCGGCTTCAGTTGTTGTTTCCTGTTCTGTTCTAGTCAGGAGGTGTCGTGCTTCAATAGGAGTTTGTTGGCGATTCAACGTTGTCAGTATCATTAAGGCTATACCAATGGGCAGATGACGAATGGCTCCTAATTCATTTAGATAGATGCGATGCACTTGCTCGCTGCTCAATAGTGCCCGATAGGGATGCAACTCACTTTGCTCTAGACTGCGAGATGGATAAATCACAACGGCTTGCCAGTCACAATAACGTGCCCGATTGCGATAAAAATATAAAAATGACTCGCCGAATACTCGTTCATAGAGTTGTTCATCTTTTTGAAACTGCACTTCGCAGAAATAAACTACGCCTGGTGTTCCTGTGTTAGGCGGTAGAAATACTCCATCAATCTCAAATTTTGGCTCTTTAACCGCGACTGAATCGAAACGATAGTCTTGGGCATTAATGGGTGGGTTGGGCAGTAGCTCAAACAGAGAGGCTGGGGTCTGTTGAAAAATTTTGTAGAAAATTGAGTCTCGGCGCATGGATGAAAATTAGGGTTAGGAGAATAAGCGATCGATCGCCCTATCTCTAAATAACGCATCAGCGATCGCCTTCGTTGATCGCCCTTGTTCGGCTTTAGAAGGGTACGAGGATTGTTATAGTAGATGGGATGATTTTCAGCCTCGGCTTTCCATGACACAGCCTCTGCCAAAGCTTCTCAATGAAGCCCTTTCTCTTGCCCTTGCCCAAAGTGTAAAAAGTAAGGCAAAAACCCCGTTTGACAATGCCTATCGTGCTGCTCTGGCAACCGAAGGAGCAACCTATGTTCAGGGTTTCCTAGTTTTTGCGGGGCAGCCCTACAAGCCCTTAGAACATGCTTGGATTGAGAGTCAAGACGAAGTTCTGGATCCTTCTTTGCCGTACCTGAAGCAAAAGCCTGAGGGGCTACATTACTTTGCAGCGCAGAGTTTGAGCGTGAAAAAATTGAAGGCGATCGTGGAAGAGGCAAGGGAAGACTATCCAGAAGACGACCCGCTGCCGACTTATGGCTCATCGCCCTATGAGTATTACGGCAATGTGATGCTAGGTGGCAAAGAGTATCAGGCAGCTTTCAAGGCAGCAGAGGCAAAGTGTCAAGAACTGAACCAGAAGCAGGCAGAGAACAATTAAGGAGTTCCTTTAATTTAGTAACTCCCTCAACTCTTCTCGCATCGATCGCGGCGCATATCCCAAGCTATATGCTACGGAACTATCCAACGAAGCATTGGGAGGACGAGGCGCAGACATTTTTACATCGGCTTGACGGCAAGCGTTTAATTTTGGGCTTTCAATCTGCAAAATATCTGCTAACAGCAGCCCCATTTCATAGCGTGATAGCTGCTCCTTGCCGCCCAAGTGCAAATAGCCTGTGACCTGTTTTTCTAATGCCATTAAAATGCCTTGTGCGGCGGCTGTGCCGCTGACTGGGTTGCGAATTTCGTCAGTGAATAAGTTAAGCGGCTGTCCTGACTTAAGGGCTTCGATAAAGGGCTGGATGAAGCTAGGACGGGGGGCAACTCCATACATCAGCGGCATTCGACAGATGGTGGCGGCGGGGTGTCGTTCTAAAATGCCAACTTCGGCAGCAACTTTTTGTTCGCCATAATGGTTGATGGGACAGACGCGATCGGTTTCACGGTAGGGCGGGTTTAAGCCGTTGAAAACTTGTTCTGAGGAAGTAAACAGGTAAGGAATTTGGGCAGCAGCGCTAAGTTCTGCGAGGTGCCATGAGGCGTGGACGTTAACAGCGGAGGATGGGATGGGATTTTCTTGGCAAGCGTTAGGACTTGAGATGGCTGCGGTGTGGATGACCGCATCGGGCTTGAGAATTTGAAATTGGGTTTTGAGTGCCGTGAGGTCAGTTAGATCGAGTGGGATGGATAGGATTTGGGGGAGGGCAGCCTCTTGCGGATGACTTGAGGCGACCCCTTGCGGGTATTTCGCCGCGATCGCCTGATGATGATAGATGCCATAAACCTGCCCGATTGCTTGGGCAAGCCGACAAAGATGCCAGCCCAAGAATCCGCTGGCACCAGTAACTAAAAGTTTTTTCATTTGTTTTGAAATTGCAGATCCAAATCTGAAAACATGTTCTATCCTTATCCTGACGTTTAGCTGATAGTATCCTCACTTTTTTATTCGCTGACAGAGACAATCCCTATGGCAACTAGAAATTCGCACACCCGTCCACGGCTTGCCACAAAGCTTCTGCTTCCCGCTGCTTTAGGGATAATGCTGCTGGCAGCTTGTAGCTCGATGACTCAGCCTTCAGCAAAAGCACCTGCTAAGACGACAGGAGCAACCGAGGAAAAGAAGGCAGATGGAGCGTTAACGTTCCCTCAGGCAACTTGCGGTGAGGAAGCTTCAACGCCGAGTGAGAACTGGTACCCGGTCTTTATTGATGGGGCGGAACTGACTGCAATTCGCAGCCAATATTGTGGCAACGCTATTAGCGAAGTACGCAGCAAAACGGGTGCGCCCACCGTTCAAGTTGCAAGCTTCACCAGCTATGAGAAGGCGAAGAAGTTTGCCGCAGCGGTTGGGGGCGAGGTAGATGTAGTGGGAAGTTCACCTGGAGCTAAGCCGGGCAGTAGCCAAGCTAACAGCCCTAGCTCAGAGGAATTGACAACAGGCAAAACTGCTACGCTTGCTTCTGCTGAAACGGGTTCGCCTATCAATATTCGTCAAAGCGCCAGTACTGATGCTTCGGTACTGGAAGTCGCGTATTCAGGTGATGCTATTAAAGTTGCTTCTAAAACCCAGGGCACTGATGGTTACACTTGGTACAAAGTTGAGTTGGATTCTGGGTCATCGGGTTGGGTACGCAGTGACTTGATTACTACAAGTACAGCCAGCGCCAACCCTACCCGCACTGCTGCTAGAGATACAACTTCGTCCACAACCTCATCTACGACCGACGCAGCATCGACTACAATCGCCTCTGCGCCCGCTTCAACTTCTAGTTCTTCAACAACGGCGGCTTCTACTCCATCGACTGGCTCAACGGCGACAACCCGTTCTACAAATGCCTCCAGTGAACGCACGGCAACGATTACTAGCAATGATCCTGACTCGCCAATTAATGTTCGATCGGGGGCAGGAACTGATGCAGAAGTGCAAGACGTTGCCTATGGTGGCGATCGTATTCAAATTACTGATAGCCAACAAGGTGATGATGGGCAAACTTGGTACCAGGTAGAGTTTGAATCGGGTGCATCGGGATGGGTACGGAGCGACTTTATCGATAATTAGGGGCTTTTCCCTAATGTAATTTCTCTTCAAAACTAAAAGAGGCATGATCAGCGACCGTGCCTCTTTTGGTTTTTTGATGTTTAATACATTGATACTTGTAACGCCTGCCTTTAATAGCTATCTTCCCCAGGAACTTGATCTTCAACATCAGGGATTTTTTGTTCCAGCGCTGCCGTCCGAATTGCAAGCCATTGATTGAACAACTCACTATTGTTAAAGTCGCTGAGGTCACTGTTTCGATAGCGCTGAAGTGCCTGTTCTAGCTCTTGGGGAGTGGTAGGAATTGAAGCCGAAGTTTGGTCTGCCATGGCTTAGTCTCCGTAAAATCGTTAGTTTGAAGCTGATTGCCTTGAATCTTCACTGCCTTGGAACTATCTACATAATGGTAAAGAAATATCAAAGCTTTCGCGTAGGCATTCTTATATTTCTTAACTGTAACAAGCAATACAAAACATCTAGTTTGCCAAGTCTGTAAACACTTCACGGATCGTCGGATGAACAATTTTGTGGTCTTGGATAGTTAAGCCTTTTCCTAAAGCTTCGCTTGATATTAATGCAGTTAAACCTTGATTTGCAAGTCTTTGAACATAGGGAAAAGTGCTGTTGTTAAGAGCTTGGGTCGCTGTCCAGGGTACGGCTCCAGGCATATTAGGTACGCCATAGTGAACGACTCCGGCTTCGATATAGGTGGGTTGGGTATGGGAGGTGGGACGTAGCGTTTCAATGCAGCCGCCCTGATCCACGGCAACATCTACCAGCACGGAGCCAGGACGCATTGTTTCGACGAGGGCACGAGGGACGAGGGTAGGCGCTTTGCGACCGGGAACGAGAACTGCCCCAATTAAAAGGTCGGCTTCTGGGACGATCGCCTCAATTTGTAAGGTACTGCTGTAAAGTAGCTCAACTCGTGAGCCAAACAGCGTTTCTAAGTAATCCAAGCGCTCTACGCTAATATCAACAATTTGGACTTGTGCACCTAGACCCACCGCCATTTTTGCAGCTTCGGTGCCCACTACGCCGCCGCCCAAAATCACGACCTTTCCAGGTCTTACCCCAGGTACGCCGCCTAACAGCACCCCTCGTCCCCCTTGCTGACGCTCTAAGAAACGCGCTCCAAATTGCACCGAGAGCCGCCCAGCGATGATACTCATGGGGGCAAGGAGGGGGAGGCTACGGTTTGGAAGCTCTACTGTTTCGTAAGCGATCGCCGTTACCCCAGAATTCATTAAATGTTCTGTTAAATCCCGATTGGCTGCCAAATGAAGATAAGTAAATAAAATTTGTTCCTTCTGAAGTAAAGAGTACTCAGATGCCAAAGGTTCTTTGACCTTGACTACCAAATCTCGGTTCCAAGCTGAAGGAGCATCGGCAACGATTTTGGCTCCTGCTTGAATATAGTCGGCATCAGAGAAGCCCGCTCCAATGCCTGCTTCTGTTTCGACTGCTACAGTATGTCCGCTATCCGAGAGCGATCGCACACTTGTCGGACTTAGCCCAACCCGAAATTCTTGGTCTTTGGTTTCTTTTGGCACACCAATTTCCATGGACTACCTCGATGATTCTGTGATTGGGAATGACGGGCAAATAATGCTCCGCTTCTCTATATTTACCCTAAAAAATCTCTCTCAATCGGTTAGCAATGAGCAGCGTGATTTTGGGCTAACTGAGATTCTGTCTCTCATTGAGACGATCTGTAGGAAATGGCGCAGATGAAAGCTCAACCCTACGAGGTTAGCGCTCTCATAGCAATCTTCGATAGACTGCATCTTTTGTTGCAATCAATATTTCAAATAACAGCTACGCTTAAAGATTATCTCTTGACCTTCTCTTAACCTGTATCTTTTAGTCTATTCAATTCAGGGTTATTTCCCTTGACAATATAAAATTATGGACTTGTTAGAGTATCAAGCAAAGGATTTATTCCACCAGATGGGCATTCCGGTATTGCCATCGCAGCGCATTGCCCACCCCCGAGATTTGAAGGGGCTGAAAATTTCATACCCGGTTGTACTGAAGTCACAGGTACGTACAGGGGGGCGGAGTAAGGCGGGTGGTATAAAATTTGTCGAAAATACGATTGATGCGGTGGCGGCAGCACAAGCCATTTTCCACCTGCCAATTATGGGGTGCTATCCTGAAGTACTCCTAGCGGAAGCGAAATACAATCCCGATCGCGAGTTTTATTTGGCAATTATGCTAGATAGCTCAACCCGTCGTCCGCTGATGCTGGGGTCACGGCAGGGCGGGGTTGATGTGGAATCGAAGTTAGAGCATATGCAGCAGGTTGTGGTTGATCAGGAATTCTCGTCGTTTTATGCTCGGCGCTTGGCGTTGAAAATGGGGCTAGAAGGCGAGTTAATTCAATCGGTGAGTTCGGTCATAGAAAAGATGTACAACCTATTTATTCAGCAAGACCTCGATCTCATTGAAATTAATCCACTTGCTGTGAGTACAACGGGTGAGCTAATGGCGCTAGATGGTAGGGTTGTCGCGGAGGATGCGGCGTTGGGACGGCGATCGAACATTGCGGCATTCATTGCCACCATCCCTGATACCGCTCCATCTAACCTATCTGGAGATGGGAAAACCAAATTAACCTCTGACCTCAAGCGGGTTCAACTAGAGGGGAACATTGGCGTTTTGTGTAATGGGGCGGGTCTGATGATGGCAACGCTAGATCTGATTCAGAGCGCCAAGGGTAAAACCGCCAGCTTTGTTGATATTGGCGGTGAATATCGCTATAACTGCCCGCCTGAGACGCTACAAGAACGGTTGCAGCAAGGCTTAGACCTCATTCTTGCTGATAAAACCGTCAAGGCGGTACTGGTTAATGTTTTGGGGAGCGTTATTTCTTGCCGTCAGGTGGCGGAGGGGATGACCTTTTATTTACGAAATCGCAAAAATACGCCGCCCATTGTCGTGAGGCTAGTTGGCGATCGCCTTGAGCAAGCTGCCGAACTACTGGCGAAAAGCAAAATTCCGATGACGGATAGCTTAGAAGATGCGATCGCTAAAACCGTTATCCTATCGCAGTCCTAGCTTCCGACTGATCTAAACTTACTGATCTAAACTTCTCGCTGATTGAACTTCCTCCTAATTTAATTTCCATGCTTTTCACGTCTGATAGCAAAGTAATTGTACAAGGCATTAAAGAGCCGCTGGGTTCGGTTTATGCGCCGCTCATGCAAGATTATGGCACCCAGGTTGTGGCTGGGATAAGTCCGGGGCACGCGGGTGAGTCCTTAGAGGGCATTCCCATCTTCGATATGGTGGAACAGGCACTGGCAACTGTTGCGGCAGATATTAGTGTGATTTTTGTGCCGCCTTACGAAGTGTTAGATGCTGCATTAGAGGCGATCGCAGCGGGTATTCGACAGCTTATTTTAATCACCGAAGGCGTGCCCCCTCTAGATATTGTTCATCTGTTGCGTAAAGCTGAAGCAACAGAAACCTTGGTGGTGGGCCCTAGTTGCCCAGGGGTAATTGTGCCTGGGAAGATTTTATTAGGCACTCATCCAGCGGCGCTTTATCGATCGGGAACGGTAGGGGTTGTTAGCCGCAGCGGTAGCCTGACCTATGAGGTTGCGCATGAGCTAACCAAAGCAGGTTTAGGGCAGTCGTTAGTCGTGAGTATTGGCGGCGATCGCATTCCGGGTTCTTCTTTTCAGCAATGGCTGCAAATTTTGGAAGAAGACGACCAGACAGAAATGATTGTCTTGGTAGGCGAGATTGGTGGTGATAGCGAAGAAGCCGCGGCTCGGTACATTACAGAACAAATTGATAAACCTGTCATTGCTTATATCGCCGGACGGACGACTCCCAAAGGTCAGGCAATTGGTCATGCTGGAGCGATTATTGCGGCACGGATGGCAGGCATGGGGACAGAAGTAGGGACAGCAGAAAGCAAGTTGGCGGCATTTAAGCAAGCCAAGATTCCGGTCGCCTCTAGTCCCTGGCAAATTCCAGAACTAGTGCATCAGGTGCTTCAAGCACAGCAGGCGCAACAGGCGTAAAAGCTGTCAGGTGTAAAATTTTATAGTGATTCATAGTTTGTTTGACACCAATGCCCGAAGGCCCTGAAATCAAACGTGCCGCCGATGCGATCGCCAAAGCGGTGATTCCACATCCGGTGACTTCTATTTTTTTTGCTTTTAATCATCTCAAGCCATTTGAGCAGGTTTTTGAGGGTCGAGAAATTGTTGGCGTTAAACCCCAAGGGAAAGCCCTGCTGATTCGGTTTGACAACGACCTTAGTATCTACAGCCATAATCAGCTATATGGCAAGTGGATGATTCGCGCTGCTCAGAATTATCCAAAAACGGGACGGCAGTTAAGGCTGGCAATTCACAATGAGAAGAAGTCGGCGTTACTGTACAGCGCATCAGATATTACGGTGCTGGACGATGTGGCGATCGCGACTCATCCGTTTTTAAGTAAGCTGGGGCTGGACGTGCTTGATCCAGCTACGACAGTCGCCCAAATTATCGAACGATTTCAGGATAAGCGGTTCTACCGTCGGGGCTTCCCAACACTGTTGCTAGATCAGCATTTTTTATGCGGGCTGGGCAACTATTTACGGAGCGAAGTCTTGTTTGTGGCACGGGTGCATCCGGCATTGCGTCCGGTGGATTGTTCGACAGAGCAGATCGAAAAGTTGGCAGCGGGGGCGATCGCAGTGACGTATCAGTCTTACAAATTTAATGGGATCACGAATGATTTACAGTTAGCAAGTCAATTGAAGCAGGCGGGAAAGCGGCGACGGGATTATCGGCATTATGTGTTTGGGCGGCAGGGACAGCCTTGCTTTATTTGTGGAATGGCGATCGTGAAAGAAGAAATGGGAGGAAGGCGGATGTATTATTGCCCGAACTGTCAGAGAAAGTAGCGGCTCTAATCGATTGGTGGATGCTACCCCACCTTCACCCAATAGCTACGAACTTCTATTGCGTCAGGATCATCAGCAAGGTGAAGTGTTACGACCGTCGCTCGACCTATAGGCGATCGTCCAATGATTCTCAGTCCCTCTTGAGTCCATTGAAAATGCTCAAACCAAGATTGAGTTCGAGGATTAAACAGTTTCACCGTTACGCCTGTTTCTGGATCAATTCCTTCCCTTTTGTCGCTTTTATAACGATTGCAGATGGGGCAAGCTAACCACAAATTTGATTCATTCTTAGAACCTCCCTTGGACACTGGAGTAATGTGATCAATCTCTAATCGAGCCATTACAAGGTGTTGCGGGCTAAGACAGTATCCGCAATGGTTACGAGCATCTTTACGGACACGCCATTCAACATCGGCTGGAATATATACCCGCGCCATCGTTACGATGCAAGAGGAGGTTTTAGACCCTTTTCTACAGCGACTTTCAAGGCGCGTGCCTTATGCACTAGCCCACGTCGATAAATTTTCATAAGCTGATCGAGATGATCGAGTTCAGTTGGACTAATTTGTCCCTCTTGATTTTGGGCTAGGAGGTCGCTGAGTCGCTCTTGTTGTTCTGGCTCCATGTGAAGATCGCACAAGGTCAAAATCTGCTCATCCGGTAATGATTCAATTGGAAGTTCGGTTACGGCTCGATCAATCCACTCAAGCAAAACGTCTTCTAGCCGCCGATGAGTCAATGAAGCAATTTGTCTGGCTTGTTGCGCCAGTGCCTCTGAAAGTTCAAGGGTGACAATTTCAGCCATGGTATTCAAAGATTTATTAGGCTCTCATTGTAACGCTATAGCGTTAAGTTGAATTGGCTCAATGTCCCACTTAATCAGGATCATAATGGTCTAAGCAGAACTGATCTAAAGTTAAATTAACTGACCTTTGCTCTAGCAGACATGCCTCTTCAAATCGCATCTTCTCCAAATTTCTCCGTCCCAAGTCTAGCTGAAACGCTCCGCCAACGCCGCCAAAAGCTTGCCCAGCACATTAATAGTCCTGTTCTTCTATGGTCGGGGCAGACGAGTTCTCGCAATTTTCCGGCGAATGTGTTTCCGTACCGTGCCAATAGTCACTTTCTGTACTTTGCAGGGTTGCCGCTGTTGAATGCTGCGATTCGTCTGGAAGCAGGACGCATGACGCTGTTTATGGATGATGCAACGCCCGCCAGTATTCTATGGCATGGAGATAGTCCTAAACGAGAAGAAATTGCGGTGCAAATTGGGGCAGATGAAGCGTTGCCGTTGAAGGAGTTGAAAGCGTACGGGGCGGCGACTTTACCTGTTCAAGATGCTGCAACGCGATCGCACCAGTCAGAAATGTTAGGGCGATCGTTACAAGATTTATCAGGAATCGATCGGGAGTTGGCAAAAGCGATCGTCCAAATTCGCTTAGTTCATGATGCCGGGGCGATCGATCAAATTCGCCAAGCAGCGGCTGTTACTGTGCAAGCGCATAAAGTCGGAATGGTAGCAACTGCTTCTGCCAAAAACGAAGCGCACGTGCGTGCCGCCATGGAAAGCGCCATTATGGGGCACAACATGACCTGCGCTTATAACAGCATTGTTACCGTACAGGGCGAAGTTTTGCACAATAACCATTATCACCAGGCGATTCAACCGGGTAATTTGTTGCTAGCAGATGTTGGGGCAGAGACAGAATCAGGCTGGGCTTCAGATGTAACGCGGACTTGGGCGGTATCGGGACAGTTTTCGCCTACGCAGCGGGCTATTTATGAGATCGTGTTAACTGCCCATGATTTATGTATTGGAGCGGCTCGTCCTGGTATGGAGTATAAGGATTTGCACTTGATGGCGTGTGAGGCGATCGCGGCTGGCTTGGTTGAGGTGGGCATTTTGCGAGGACAGCCTGAAGACCTGGTTGCAATGGATGCCCACGCGCTGTTTTTTCCTCACGGAGTTGGGCATATTTTGGGGCTAGATGTGCATGATATGGAAGACTTGGGAGACTTGGCGGGATATGAAGCAGGGCGAGTGAGAAGCGATCGCTTTGGGCTGGGATATCTTCGCCTCGATCGTCCTTTGCGGGCTGGAATGGTCGTTACTATCGAACCAGGCTTTTATCAAGTCCCCGCAATTTTGCAAGACTTGGAACGTCGGGAGCAATACAAAAAGGCTGTGAATTGGGAACGCCTTGAAGCATTCGCAGATGTACGTGGTATTCGCATCGAAGACGATGTGTTGATTACTGAAACAGGGAACGAAGTATTAACGGCAGAGCTACCAACAAAATTAGAGGCGATCGAAGAATTAGTGGGTTCTCAATCCTAAAAAAAATTATGAGCCTAAGTGCCTGAATCTATCCCATGCTAGCTTTGCAGCCCCTACCATACCTGCCTGATTTCCCAACTCAGCCCGTAACAGCTTCACATCTAGCCGCGAATATGCCACAACTCGCCGCTCAATTTCCAGCCAAGCAGCAGGAAAGAAAAACTCATAGCTCTGACACACTCCTCCCCCAATGATCACAGCCTCTGGTGTCAACACATAAATTAAACTAGCAATTCCAGTTCCCAATTCGCGTCCATAGCTTTGCCAAAATGCGATCGCTTCTTGATTGCCTTGCGTTGCTCTTCTGCCTAACTCTTCTGCGTCTAAGCCTGTTCGCCGCCGAATTGCCCGCACCGATACATGCTGCTCTAATGACCCATGATTGCCACTATTGCATTCAGCCCCATCAGGATTCAGCGTAATCAAACCTAGCTCTCCGGCCGTGCCCGCCCGCCCTACAAACAGATTGCCATTTAAAATAACTGCACCGCCTACCCCTGTTCCCAAGGTCAGCATCACCAAATTCTTGAACGGTTGCCCTGCACCAACCCAATATTCGCCTAGTCCCGCGCAATTCGCATCATTTCCAATCACTGTCGGTTTGCCCGTCTTTGCTTCTAGCCAGTCTGCTAACGGAATATTGATCCAACCGCCCAAGTTAATCGCATAGATAGCGATCCGTCCCGCAGCATCAGCAGGTCCCGGTGTGCCCACCCCGATCGCCACCACTGTTAGAGCATTAAGCTGAGCGATCGCCCTTACCATTGCTGCCAAAACTGCTTCAGGCTGGGGCGGTTGGGGGGTCGGAATTGTGAGAGATTGAGAGCAATTTCCCTGGCGATCGAACCGACCTAATTTAATAGCTGTTCCACCCAAGTCAATGCCGATAACTTCTTCAATTCCCATTAATTATCCCCTTGTGACAAAGGATTAATTAATTCGTTTAAGCCTTCACCTATTAGAGATAACCCAACCACCAACAAGGTTAGCGCTAATCCTGGAAACAAAGCTGTCCACCAAATTCCGGTGGGTAGGGCATCAAGAGCCTGACGTAAATCCATTCCCCATTCTGGTGTTTGTTCAGGCAAGCCTAAGCCCAAGAAGCCTAAACCGCCCAAGACCAGAACTGCATCAGCTGCATTGAGCGTGAATAGAACTGGAACGCTTTGAATAACGTTGAAGAACAGATACTTGGACAAAACACGCCACGTTGAAGCACCCATCGATCGCGCGGCTTCAATGAATAGTTCTGTTTTAATGCTGACGGTATGATTGCGAACCACTCGATAATACTGAGGAACGTAGGCAATACTGAGGGCGATCGCTGCATTAAACACTCCTTTCCCCACTACAAACGCCAACGTTACCGACAACAATAATCCTGGTAGAGTATAGATTGTATCCATCAAAAACAACAGAACTTTATCTAACTTACCGCCCAAATAACCACTGACTAATCCTAACGGTACGCCCACAACCAGGCTCATTGCCGTCGCTACCAGCACCACCTGCAAGGCTGCTTGACTGCCAAACAACGTCCGCGAAAACACGTCGTATCCTTGGCGGCTTGTGCCAAACCAGTGCTGGGCAGAAGGTGGTTGATGGGGCGTATTGGCTAGGGCTTCAATGGGACTTTGCAAAACTCCCCAAGATTGCAGCATCGGCGAGAACAGGGCAGCTACTACAAATAATGAGGTGAGCAATATCCCCGCCCCCATCATTTGAATGGAAAGGCGAGGATAGTGAGAGAGGGGCTGGAGTCCAAGAAATCGAGGGCGGGTGACTGTCATTGGGCAAGTAAACGCAGTGGGCAAAGCAAGGTAGTGAGCAAATCAATAAGAACTTTAACCCCGATATTGTCGCTTATTTCTGCCCTACCAGTTCACCCGTTTTTGAACGCGATCGCGCTCCCTCTTAATTCTTCCGTCAGCAATCACTTAACGAGTGCTTTAGCCTGCATAAGGGGTTCCAAACTTGTCTTGAAAAACATTGTATGAGAGCGGTAACCGACCTGGATTTTTCCGGGGTTCAGCGGCGTAGCCAACTGGGACAAGAAGCGCGATCGCCATTTCTGGCTTGTCTTCTAGCCCGATGACTGCTTTAACTTTCTCTTCTATCCAACCGTTCATTGGGCAAGTTGATAGTCCTAAACTTTCTGCTGCCAGCATTAAATGGGTAGCGGCAATCAACGCATCCTTAATCCCGTACTCGCGGGCTTTATCGCCCACGCTGGAGTAGAACTGCGGAATTGCAGTTTTGAAATAATTGACTGTTGCCTCTGACCAAGCGCCCGTTTCTAATCCTTGTTCATAAACTGGAGTTAAATCTCCCGTTCCGACCGAAAGATCGGTGGCAAACACAAACGTGACGGGAGCCTGCACGATTTGCGCTTGTCCCCAAGCGGCCTCGGCTAAGGCGGCTTTTTGGGCAGTATCTTGCACCAAAATAATACGCCATGCCTGAATGTTGTAGCTGCTAGGGGCAGCGACGGTCAGTTCAACCAATTGCTTGAGCAGTTCAGGGGCGATCGCATCAGACTTAAAGGTTTTAATCGAACGACGTTGCGCGATCGCGGTGGGCACATCAAGAGGCATGGGCTGATCTCCTAATTTGTTTTGCTAAGACTTGAATGATGGTTCAACAATCGCTGTTACTCAGGCAATTGATACTTAGGAGTTGCAATTAAATAACACCCTGAATCGCCCCCTAAATCCCCCATTCTGGGGGACTTCCGAACCTTTCAAAGTCCCCCAGAATGGGGGATTTAGGGGGCTGAAAAGTCAATGCGTCTCACTAGGTTTTATTTTCACGCAACTCCTTAGAGGATGTTTGAAAAGTTATGGCAAGTCAGATTTTACGCCAATCGCCTCACCATAATCCGGATCATCGCCAGATAGATCAGAGTCTCTGAGGTCTGCGGAAGGTGTTCATAATCTTTGTTCA
>JAESGK010000044.1_pt1 | contig 174537 bp, 176 predicted proteins | sample 9269681 | NCBI WGS metagenome assembly JAESGK01 (sample SAMN14515347, study PRJNA621673) | algae metagenome | isolation source: Timaviella obliquedivisa GSE-PSE-MK23-08B and co-occurring heterotrophs from... | place: USA: Grand Staircase Escalante National Monument, Utah | collected 2006-08-15 | reverse complement strand
GCTGCCAGGACCGTCGGCGCCCTGTGGGATGCCGTCGGAAAGCTCCTCGAGCGATACAGCCCCGACGAGTGCGCAAACTACTTCGCTAACGACGGATATGGTCTATCCAATCGAGATACGCTCTAGTTCTTCTTGACCAGCGGGCACTCACCCTGGTCCATCGGACGGAACGCGTCTTCGGCGGACATCTTGGCGACCACCTTGTAGTAGTCCCACGGCCCCTTGGACTCCGAGGGCTTCTTGACCTCGAACAGGTACATGTCGTGCATCTTGCGACCGTCGGCCCGGATGTAGCTCTGGCCGAAGACCGGGTCGTCCCACTTTATCTCCTTGAGCTTGGTCATCACCGCGTCGCTGTTGTCGGTGTTGGCGGCTTTCACGGCGTTCAGATACTGCAATGCGCCGGAATAGAAACCGGCCTGGATGCTCGTCGGCATCTTGCCGTTATGCTTGGCTGCGAAGCGCTTGGCGAAGGCACGGGTCTTGTCGTTGAGGTCCCAATAGAAGGCTTCCGTGAGGTTCAACCCCTGGGTGCGTTCCAGGCCGAGCGAATGCACGTCGGACACGAACACGAGGAGGCCAGCCAGCTTCTGGCCGCCTTTGACGATACCGAACTCGGCCGCCTGCTTGATCGCGTTGATGGTATCGCCGCCGGCATTGGCGAGCCCGATGACCTTGGCCTTCGATGCCTGAGCCTGCAGCAGGAACGAGGAGAAGTCGTTGGTGTTGATCGGGTGCCTGACCTCGCCCATCACCTTGCCGCCGGACTTGGTCACGACGGCGGCCACGTCACGCTGCAGGGCATAGCCGAAGGCATAATCGGCGGTGAGGAAGAACCAGCTGTCGCCGCCGGCCTTGACCACCGCCGAGCCGGTACCGTTGGCCAGCGCGAAAGTGTCGTAGACCCAGTGAACCGTGTAGGCGTTGCAGAGTTTGCCCGTGATGTCCGACGAAGCCGGATCGGGTGCGATGTAGATCCTCTTCTTGTCGGCGGCCACGCGCGAGGTGGCGATCGAAGAGGACGACGCGCCGGCGCCCAGGATCACGTCGACCTGCTCGGTGTCGAACCAGCGGCCGGCGATCGTGGCGGCAACGTCGGCCTTGTTCTGAACGTCGGCCTGGACCATCTCGATTTTCTTGCCGCCGATGGTGCCGCCGAAATCCTCGATCGCCATCTGCACGGCGATGACGGCGCCAGGACCGTTGATGTCGGAGTAGAGACTCGACATGTCGGTGAGCACGCCGATCTTCACCGTACCGTCGGTCAATTGCTGGGCCGGCGCAGAGGCCGACCACGCCGCGACAGCAAGTGCTGCGCTGCAGAACATAAGACGCTTCATGATTTCGCTCCCAAGGCTTTCTTGTTGTGTGAAGCCTAGCAAGGTGCTGGCATGCTGCAAATAGAAGGATTCGCCGGAATGCTCGAACAGACCCTCGACCTCGCGACCAAGGACGGTGCGATGGAGACGTTCATCTGTCATCCCGAGCGCGGCGGACCTTATCCGCCGGTGCTGCTGCTGATGGATGCGCCGGGTATCCGCGAGGAGCTGCACGACATGGCGCGCCGTCTCGCGACATCGGGCTACTACGTCATGCTGCCGAATCTCTACTACCGCGCCGGCCGCGATACGAAATACGGCCCCGACGTTCTCGAGCACGGCAGCGAAGAGCATCAACGGATGCGCGCGGTGCGGACCAAGATGACCATCCCGCCGGTGATGGACGACGTTGCCGCCATGATCGCCTTTGCCGACAAGCAGGCAGCGGCAAAAAAGGGCCCGGTGGGCGCCCATGGCTACTGCATGAGCGGTCCCTATGCCTTGGCTGCAGCGGCGCGCTATCCCGACCGGGTCCTGGCCGCGGCATCCTTCTATGGCACCTGGCTGGTGAGCGACGCGGTCGAGAGTCCACACCTCACGCTCGGCAAGGCCAAGGGGGAACTCTACATCTCCTGTGCCGAGCACGACGAGCTGGCGCCGCCGGAGATGGTGAAGGAACTAAAAGCGCTGTTCGACAAGTCAGGCGCGGCGGGCGAACTCGAGGTGCATCCCGGCGTTCATCACGGCTTCGCCTTCCCGCAACGCTGGTGCTACGACAAGCCTGCCGCCGAACGGCACTGGGAGCGGCTGATCGCGCTCTACCGGCGTCGCCTGGACTAGGCCGCGCGCTTGGTGCTCTGCCAGTTGTCGAGCTTCTCGCGAGCGCGATTCTTCGTAGGGTCCATTTCGCCCTGATGGCCGGGCACCTTGGCGGCGAGTTCGATCACGTACCCGTTGGGATCTCGGAAATAGATCGACCGGATGAAATGGTGGTCGGAAACGCCGCGCACCTCACGGCCTTCGGCTTTGCCCTTGGCCATCATCTTGTCGATGGCGTCGGGCTCGACCTCCAGCGCGATGTGCAGGTCGAAATCGTGCTGCTGCTTGAAGTCGAACGGCATGTCGGGGGCTTCGAAGAAGGCCAGGCAAGAACCATCGTCGAGCTGGAAGAAAGTATGCAGCACGCCGGTCGAGCGTCCGGTCTTGGTCTGCTCGATCTTCAGCGTGTGGACGAGCGGCAAGCCCAGGAAATCCTCGTAGAAGCGGCGCGTCTCTTCGGAGTCGCGGCAGCGATAGGCGTTGTGATGCAGACCCTTGATCATGGGGCTCTCCTCGGTTGCTCGCCCTGACATAGGACATGGGCGCGGAGCCGGCCAGAGCGGGACGGGTGACTTCGTTACCGGCCGGATAGCGTCGTGCGCAGGCGCCGTGCCGTGGCGATCTGCCAGATGGCCGCTGCCAGAACGCAGGCGGCGACCAGGAAGAAAGAGGTGCGGTAGCCGGCCACCGCCGCGATGAGGCCGAACAGAGGCGGGCCGATGACGGCACCGGAGAAGGCGAGCGCCGTCTGGACGGCGGCGACCGGTGCGACCTGGCCGGGCGGGGCGAGGTGCGCAAACTCGGCGATCGACACGCCGTTCCAGCTTATGACCACCGTGCCGTAGGCGAAGACGATCAGCCCGATCAGCCAGTAGGGCGTGTCCGACGTGATGAGGCCGGTCGCGATGGATCCGATGGCGATGCCGATACCGGTCCAGCCCAGCAGCATCATGCGCGGGAAGCGGTCGCCCAGGGCGCCGAGCACCAGGCGCTGCGCCGTGCCGCCGATCTGCGCCAGGAAGAGCAGGAAACCGGCCTCGGCGATGCTGAGCCGGCAATGTTCGTAGAGGTAGGTGACCAGGAAGAACGTGAACGTGTGCTGGGCCACGACATAGAGCAGGGCGGACCAGCCCAGCACGCGCATCTGCGGATGGGCGAGTGCGTAGCGCACCGGCGACCAGATGCCGGACGACTGACCCGATGGTACCAGCAATGCATCGAGGCGGGCGCGCAGAAATTCCAGGACAACCGCGCCCGCAACGAGCAGGCCGGCCGCGACCAGCGAGGCGACACGCCAGCCGATCACCGGCAGCAGCAGCGGCAACAGGATGCCGGCCGCGGCAAAACCGAGAGGCACGCCGGTCTGCTTCACCGAGAAGACGAGGCTGAACCAGGCGCGCGGCACACGATGGGTCAGGATGTGTGCCGATGCGGGATTGATCGGGCCTTGCGCCATGCCGATCAGGGCGACGGCCACGACCGTGGCGACCACGGAGGCTGCGGCATTCAGGGCAAGACCAGCGGCTGCGGCGATCATGGCGATCTGGCAGACCCGCACGGCACCCAGCCGCGAAATCCACACGGCGCTCCCGAGCGCCACGGCCGAGGCCACGACATAGATAACGGCCGTGAAGACGCCGACCAGCTTGGGAGCGATATCGAGATCGCGGGTCACCGCCGGCATCAGGACGCTCAGCGACAGTACGGCGAGCGAGACAAGCACCTGCGAGCCCAACATGGCCGCGATGGGTACGAGAGCCGATCTCAGATCCTGCCGCGGGCTATCCATGTGCGAACGCCGCGCCAGGCCTGTTTCTAGAGGCCGTAAAGGTCGGCTTTATTCAGGACCGTGTTGCGCAGGATGCGGATCGAGGCCACGTCGACCATGATGCCGTCGACGTTGATGGCACCGAGCCCCTGCGCCTCGGCTTCGGCATAGGCCTTCTCGAGCTTGCGGGCGCGGACGATGTCCTCGGCCTTGGGCGAATAGACATCGAGCGCGATGTCGATCTGCGAGGGGTGGATCGCCCACTTGCCGACCGCACCCAGGATCATCGAGCGCTTGCACTCCTCGCGGAAGGCGTCGGGATTCTTGAAATCGGCGAACGGGCCATCGACCGGATCGATGCCGGCGGCGCGGCAGGCCATGATGAGGCGGAAGCGGGCATAGTGCCAGACGTCGCCGGGATAGCCGGCGGAGTCGCCGACATTCTTGTTGGTGACGCCCATCGAGGCCGAGAAATCGCCCATGCCGAAGACCAGGCATTCGAGCCTGGGCGTGCACTTGGCGATGGCATCGACGTTCTGCATGCCCTCGACCTCCTCGATCAGGGCTTCGAGGCCGATGCGGCGCTTGAGCTTCAGTTTCTTCTCCATCTGGTGAAGCAGCTTGTCGGCGAACAGCACATCGGCCGGCGTCATGACCTTGGTCATCATGATCGTGTCGAGATGCTCGCCCGCGCCCTCGACGACCTCGATGATGTCCTCGTAGGCGTATTCTGTGGTGAGGTCGTTGATGCGCACGCAGCGGGTCTTCTTGCCCCAGTCGAGCGTCTTCAGGCCCTGGATGATCTTCTTGCGGGCATCGCGCTTTTGGCTGGGCGCGACGGCGTCCTCGAGGTCGAGGAAGACGTGATCGGCCTTCGATTCGGCCGCCTTCTGGATCATTTTCTCGCTGGAGCCGGGCGTGGAAAGCTGGACGCGGCGGGCGCGGCGGGGCGGGCGGTCGGTCATGTCAAATCTCCTCAGGCAACGATCTTCTCGGCCCTGAGATGCGCAATTTCTGCGCCACCGAGGCCGAGTTCAGTCAGATAGCGGTCGGTATGCTCGCCCAGCAAGGGGGCGCGATGGCGCACGCGGCCGGGGGTCTCGGTCATCTTGATCGCGACGCCCGCGACCCGGGTTTCGTGGTCGAGGCCGGGGTGGGGCACGGGGACGATCATGTCGCGGGCGGCGAAGTGCGGATCGGAGAAGATATCGCGCACGTCGTTGACCGGGGCGAACGGGACTTGGCTACCGAAATGGGCGAGCAGTTCCTTCTTGGTGTGCCGGCTGGTGAAGGCCGACACGGTGGCGATGATCTCGTCCTGGTGCGCCCGCCGGTCCTGCACGGTGGTCAGGCGCGGATCGGTGCCCAGCTCCGGCTTGCCGATCAGCCGGCAGAGGATCGGCCAATGGGCATCGGCATGGGCGGCGATGGTGATGAAGCCGTCCTTGGTCGGGAACATGCCGAACGGGCAGAGCAGGGGGTGATGGTTGCCCTCGGGCGTCGGCACGCCGCCGGTATAGGCATGCTGGTGCACGATGCGCTCGCAGAGCGACAGGATGGCATCGACCATGCCGACATCGACGAACTGGCCCTTGCCGGTCTTGTGGGCGCGGAAGATGGCGCTGACGATCCCGAAGGCGCACATGGTGGCGGGCATCAGGTCGCCGATGCCGGGGCCCACCTTCATCGGCGTGCTCTTGTCCGGCCCGGTGATCGCCATGATGCCGCCGAAGGCTTGTGAAACGACGTCGTAGGCCGGCCAGTCGGTGTAGGGGCTGCGACCGGTGCGCCAGTCGCCGAAACCACGGATGGTGGCGTAGACCAGTTTGGGATGCTGCTCGTGCAGCGCCTCGTAACCAAGGCCCAGCCGATCCATGACGCCGCCGCGATAGTTCTCGACCACGGCGTCGGCGCCCTTGCACAGTCGCATCACGAGATCGCGGCCCTCGGGCCGCTTGAGGTCGATGGCGATCGACATCTTGTTGCGGTTGACAGAGGCGAAGTAGCCTCCGAAGGCTCTTAGCCGATCGTCGGCGTGATAAGGGCCGATGATGCGGGTGTGATCGCCGTCGAGCGGCTCGACCTTGATGATCTCCGCGCCTTGGTCCGCCAGCAGCATGGTGCAATAGGGACCGGCCAGCATCTGGGTGAGATCGACGATACGGACTCCGTCCAGGGCACCGAGTGGAGCCTCGGCGCTCACTTGTCTCCCCAGTGACTGCGCCGCTTGACGAGGACGGTGCGCTCGCCCTCGAAGATGTGCTCGTCGTCCTGGTTCACGCCGTAATGCTTGAAGCGCACGACGCCGGCGTCGGGCTGCTTGGCTTCCGTCTTCTCCAGCACCTCGGTGTAGCAATAGAGCGTATCGCCGTGATGGAGGGGGCCTTTCAGGCGGATATTGTCCATGCCGAGTTCCATCAGCGCATTCTCGGCCGTGTCTTCGGCCGCAAGCCCGATGCACATCGATATGGTGACGCCGCCGAAGCCCAGCCGCTGACCGTAAGGCGTCGACTTGGTCAGGTGCTCGTTGAAGTGCGCCTCGGCCGTGTTCATGGTCACGTTGGTGATCCAGACCTGCTCCATCGGCTCCACGGTCTTGCCGCGCGCGTGCTTCATCACGTCGCCGACCTTGAAGTCCTCGAAGTAGTTGGTCTTCCCGGTGAGGGCAGAAACTTTGACAGAAGGGACTTTCATCAGTTCCTCCCGCGTCCGAGCAGGCGATCCGAGATGATGCGTTTCTGGATCTCGGAAGTGCCCTCGAAGATTTTGGTGAGGCGAGCATCGCGCCAGTGCCGCTCCACGGCGTGCAGCGTGGTGTAACCGGCGCCGCCATGGATCTGCAGGCCCTCGCTGCACACGCGCTCGGCCATCTCGGAGGCGAAGAGCTTGGCCATCGAAGCTTCCTTGTCGCAGCGCTGGCCGGTGTCGATCTGCTCGCAGACGAAGTAGTTGAGCTGGCGTGCCGCCTCGATCTGCGTCGCCATGTCGGCGATCTTGAAGCGGATCGCCTGGAATTCCGAGATCGACTGGCCGAACTGGCGGCGCTCGCCGGCGTAGCGGATCGAATCGTCGAGCGCACCCTGTGCGAGGCCAATGGCGCGGGCGGCGGTATGGGCGCGCGCGGTCTCGAGACCGGCGGTGGCGTAGTAGAAAGCCTGGCCTTCCTCGCCGATCATATCGGCGGCATCGACACGGAAGTTGTCGAAGGCCAGTTCCCAGGTCTTCCAGCCGAAATAGCCGATCTTGGGAATGGGGGCGCCATTGACGCCCTTCGGCAGTTCGCCGCGCTTCTTCTCGACGAAGAACATCGACAAGCCGAGATGGCGTTTGCCGGTGGGTGCATCGGAGGTGCGGGCAATGATGATCAGGAAGTCGGCGCCGTCGGCGAAGGTGCACCAGTATTTATTGCCGCTGATCAGATAGCCGGAGCCGTCCTTCCTGGCACGGCAGGAGATGTTGGAAATGTCGGAGCCGGCGTTGGGTTCCGACATGGAGAAGACGCCGAGGAATTCGCCCTTGGCCATACGTGGCAGATACCGCGCGCGCTGCTCCTCGCTCATCATCTGCGAGCCGATCAGCAGGTTGCCGCGCGCAATGATGGAGGCGACGCTCATCCAGCCGCGCGACAGTTCCTCGGTCACGATGCAGTACTCCGAGCAGCCGAGGCCCAGGCCACCATACTGCTCCGGAATGAGAATGCCGAAGTATCCAAGCGCGGCCATCTTGTCGCGCAGGTCCATCGGGATGTCGCCCTTCTCGGGGTCGAGCTTGTTGGCGACCGGCAGGACTTCGTTCAGCGTGAACTCGCGCGCCTGCTCCTGAATCATGCGGCGTTCTTCGGTGAGGAAAGGCATCTTTACGGATTCCTGAGACGGACGAGATTGGTGCGCTTGAAGTCGATGACGAGTTCTTCGCGCTGATTGAGGCCCTTGGTGTGCCAGGTGACGATGCCGAACCCTTTGTGCGAGTCGGAGGTACGCCGGTCGAGCACTTGCGATTCCGCGCGGAGCGAATCGCCGGGATAGACGGGCTGGTGATAGGTGAGCTCGTTGACGCCGAGGAACGGCCCGCCGCCTTCGCTCAGATCCTCGACGGTAAGGCCGAACACGGTGGTGAACACCAGCAGCGGATTGGCAACGATGCCGGGATGACCATGCACACGGGCGTAGGCCGCGTTGAAGTAGTGCGGGTTGAAATGCAGCGTCAGCGTCGAGAAGAGCGTGCTCTCCGACTCGGTGATGGTACGCCCCCAATGGTGGCTGAAGATGCGCCCGACTTCGAAATCCTCGTAGCGGTTGCCCTTCGGCACCAGCCGGGCGCGCGCCCTGAAATCCTCCGACATTCTGTCTCCGTCAGTTTTTGCCAGCTCAGTTTTTAGCCGACGCGCGGGCGAGTTCGCCGACGTCGGCGAGGCTGTCGATGCGCTCGATGGCATCGTGCAGGCGCTTGGCGCCTGCAGCGCCCAGGATCGGCACGACCAGGCTGTCGTACTTGGCCTGGATCGCCTCGCGCTGCTTGGCGATGTCGGTCCAAGGGATGCCCGAATCATGGGAGACTTCGACAGTGGTGCCGTCGTCGAGCTGGATCGCCATCTCGGCCAGCGAGTGGGCCCAGTCGGGCTTGAAGTCGATATCGACCTTGTCGCGCAGCATCCGGATGCGCGGATCCTGTGTGATCGCGTCGCTGTAGGACTCCAGGTTCGCGGTATCGACGCCGGTGAGGGCCATGGCGATGGTCTGGCGCAGCGAGAACTTGGCTTCGAGGCCGGTCGTCGGATGCGGGATGTTGCAAACCTTGTCCGAGCCCGAATCGATGCGCAGCAGGATCTTCTTCACCCGCTCCGGCGGGAAGTTGTTCTTCAGCCGGATTTCCTTAGCGCACTCGATGGGCGCGTGCGTCAGGTAGCAGGCGGCATGGTACTTGAAGAGATTGTTGCGCAGATGCCAGCCCGCCGGCGGTTCGCCAAGCGCTGCAGCAGCATTCATATGGTCGCTCTGCGAGGAGGCGAAGCCCTGGTCGCATTCCAGCGAATCGCCGCGGGCGGTGAAACCCCTGGCCGCCAAGCGGGCGGCGCGCAACCCGTGCTCCGACGCCGTGCCGGCATGGAGCGGCTTGCACATGGTGCCGAAGTTTGATTTCAGGCCGGCCGCCTGGGTGGCGGCGATGCCGAAGGCGACGGCAAGTTGCTTGTCGCTCAGCCCAAGCATGCGGCCGGCGGCGGCAGTGGCCGAGAAAGAGCCGACCGTGCCGGTGACATGGAAGCCCTTCTGGTAATGGCTGGGGGCAACGAGACGGCCGACGCGGCCCGAGGTCTCGTAGCCGGCAACGAAACTCTCGATGAACAGCCGGCCGGAAGCCTTGGTCTGTTCGCCCAGGGCAAGCAGCGCCGGGACCACGGTCACGGTCGGATGGCCGCCCATGGAGAAATTGACGTCGTCGTAGTCGAGGGCGTGGCTGGCGGCGCCGTTGATCAGCGCGGCCACCGACGGCAGCACCTTTTCGGATCGGCCGACCAGCGTTGCCGGCCCCTTGGCGCCATCTTCCAGCGCTTCAGCGACCAGGATGTCGGTCAATTCCTCCCGCGCGCCGGCTACCGTCACGGCGAACCAGTCGAGCAGGCACTGCTTGGTGCGCTCGATCAGGTCGTCCGGCAGGTCGTGCCAGGCCATCGTGGCGGCGCGGCGGGCGATTTCCGCCGTGACTTGGGTATTGCGCGAAGTGTCTGAGGTTTGCGGGGAGGCCATTCTTCCCTCCTGAAATGACGGTGCCGGAGTGTCGGACACCTGCCGTCCCCTTGTCCACTTGAGCCGCTGCTAGGGCTTCCGCGCAACGATATGGAAGATGTGCCAATGCTTGGCCGTGCCGCGCGGCGTGACGCCATCGGATTCTTCTTCCTCGAACAATTCCAGGTCGAGGCCTTCCAGCATCGCTAGCGTCTCCTCACGGCGCAGGAAGGTGATGCCAGGCCGATCGACCCAACTGTCGCGCGGCCCGTACCACTGGCCGCTGAAGCGACCGCCAGCGGGAAGTCCTTCCCGGATGCGTTCCCAAAGGCCGCGAAAAGCGGCGGGCTCGCAGAGAGGCATGGCGAAGCTCGAATTGATCAGCTGCACACCGATGGGGATGGGAACTTCCTCCAGCCTGGCGACGACGGGCGCCACGTCGCTGCCGGGAGGCAACGCACGCGCCTGCAACTGCCGCAAGGCCTCGGGTTCGGCATCGACGGCGATGACACGCCAGCCACGCCGCAACATCTCGATCGCGTCGCGGCCATCGCCGCAGCCAAGATCGAGAGCGAGCGCGCCCGATGACGTGGCACCCAAGGCGTCGAGTGCGGCCATCAGCGTTTTGCGCGGTGGCCGGTCGCGAAGCTTGTCGTAGTAGGAGGCCCAGGCGGCGGATCGCTTGCCTTCCGTCATGCGCTTCCTCTTGCCGGTACACGCTTGTCGCGCGACGTTTCGTGTGATCGTATCTCGGTCAACAACAATAAGGTCACTGCACGGGGAGAAAAACATGAAGATTCTGGCACGTCTTGCCGTCGTCGCCGCGCTTGCCTTCACACCCACGGCGGTGAGAGCCGACCTCAAGGCGATCGAAGCAGCTGCCAAGAAAGAAGGCGAACTCACCTGGTATATCGCGCACTATACCTCGGAAGGCGCCGAGGATCTTGGCCGCGGCTTCACCGAAATGACCGGCATAAAGGTCAATGTCGTGCGCACGACGGCACAGGTGGCCTATCAACGCCTGCTGCAGGACATCAAGAACAACCAGACGATCTGCGACGTGTTTTCGTCGACCGACGTCGGTCACTACGTCCGCCTGGCGGCCGAAGGGAGGTTCGAGAAGTACATCCCCGAGAGTGAGTCGAAAATCATTCCGGCGTTCAGGAATTTCGATCCTGCCGGCTTCTATCACCCGACGTCGGCCGGACTCGTGCTGCTGACCTATAATTCTTCGAAGGTAAAGGCGGAGGACGCGCCCAAGAAATGGACCGACCTTCTCGATATCAAGTGGAAGGGCAAGGTCTCGATCGGCCATCCAGGTTTCTCGGGTTATGTCGGCACCTGGGTTCTTACCATGAAGAACCTTTACGGCTGGTCGTTCTTCGAGAAACTCGAAAAGAACAAGCCGCAGATTGGCCGTTCCATCAACGACACGGTGACGGCGCTTGTCGCCGGCGAACGTCAGGTGGCGGCCGGCGCCGATGGCTCGACGCTGTTTAGCGCGGCGCGCGGCAACCCGCTGGCGATATCTTATCCGACGGATGGCTCCGTTCTGATCATCGCGCCCTCGGCGATCTTGAAGGGAAGCAAGCATCCCAACGCAGCGCGGCTCTTCATGGAGTACCTCTATTCGATCGAAGCTTCCAAGATCAACGTCAAGCATTTCGGCGTTCCGCTTCGGCCGGAAGTCCCGTCGCCACCGGGTGCCAAGCCCATCGGCGAGGTCAAGACGATCCGGCCCACGGTCGCGGAGATCAACAAGGGTATCCCGGAAGTAATCGAGCAGTGGCGCGATACGTTCGGTAATTGACGATGGCGGTGGCGGCGACCTCGAGCGAAGCCCCCGAGGCGCCGGTCCCGCGCGTCGCACGCCGATGGGATGCGACCTGGTTGCTGTGGATCGCGATCATCGCGATCCTCCTGATCCTGGTGGTGAGCCCGTTCGTCTATCTCGTGCTCACGAGCTTCCAGGCGGAGAACACAGGCGACTTCACGCTGTCGAACTACGCCACGGCCTACGGCCGTGCACGCTATATCGATGCCCTGTTCAACTCCCTGCAGCTGGGGGCGTGGGCGGCTCTCCTGGCCGGTGTCTTCGCCATTCCGCTCGCCTGGGGCGTCGCCCGCACCGACATGCCCGGACGCGGGCTCACGCGCATGCTGGTGCTCGCGACCTTCATCACGCCGCCCTACACAGGAGCCGTGGCGTGGATCCTGCTCGCAGGCCCCAACGCCGGCTGGCTGAACCGCTTCTACATGTTCGCGACCGGAGCCGAGGCGGGCCCGTTCAACATCTACAGCTTCACCGGTCTCGTCGTCGTCATCGCGCTCTATTCCTTTCCCTACATCTTCATCTTCACCACGGCGGCGCTCGAACTGGTGTCGTCGGAGATGGAGGATGCCGCCAACATCCTGGGGGCAGGGACCTGGCGGACGATGCGGCGCGTCACCCTGCCGCTCGCCCTGCCAGCCATCCTGGGCGGCTTGATCATCTGTTTCCTCGAAGCAATCGCACTCTTTGCGTCGCCGGCGATGATCGCCATTCCAGCACGCTTCAACGTGGTGACGACGCAGCTATTCCAATTCTTCGGCAACCCGGTCCGCGTCGAGGTGGCGGCGGCCTATGCCATGCCGCTGCTCGGCGTCACCGTCCTGCTGATCCTGGTCCAGCGCCTGATCACCTCGCGCAAAGGCTTTGCGACCCTGACGGGCAAGGGCGGTGAGCGGCGGCCGATCCGGCTGGGGCACTGGCGCTGGGCGATGTTTGGCTATGCCATGTTCGTGGCGAGCTTGTCGGTTTTCCTGCCGTATATCTTTTTGGTGCAATCGTCGCTGGCCAAGGCCTGGGGACGGGGCTTCTCGCTCGACAACCTCACGCTGCGCAACTTCAACTTCGTGCTGTTCGAGCATGCGACGGCGGCGCAGTCGGTGATCAACAGCTTCCTCTATGCCGGCGCGGCTGCCACCGCAGCGGTGCTGATCACGCTTGGCATCGCCTACATCGTCACCCGCCGGCTGGTGCCGTTTGCCGAAGTATTGGGTTTTCTCTGCGTGGCGCCGTTCGTGATCCCGGGCGTCGTGCTGGCGATCGGCTTCTATGCCGCCTATGCGCCACCGCCGCTCTCGCTCTATGGTACGGCCTTGATCCTGATCCTGGCCTTCACCACGCGCTTCCTGCCGATCGGCTACGTCAATGCCAGCGCGGCGCTGCGCAGTCTCAATCCGGAGATGGAGGAGGCCGTCCGGGTGCTGGGCGGCAGCCGCCTGATGGCGTTGCGGCGGGTCGTGGCGCCTCTGCTGAAACGCAGCCTGCTCGGCGCCTGGCTGCTGATTTTCATTCCGGCGACGCGCGAGCTGTCGTCGGCGATTTTTCTCTATGGCCCCAACACCAAGGTGGCATCCGTCATGATCTTCGACATGAGCGAGGAGGGGAACTTCGAATACCTCTCGGCGCTGGCCCTGATCCTGCAAGTCCTGACGTTGCCATTGCTGTGGATCGGCCAACGTGCGCTGGGACGCGACTTCATGCTGCGGCGGACCGCGACATGAGCAAGCTGATCCTGAAGAACGTCTCGCGCCGCTTCGGCGCCTTCGAGGCGGTCGCAGATTTCTCGCTGGAACTGCAGAAGGGCGAATTCGTCTCTCTGCTGGGGCCGTCGGGCTGTGGCAAGACCACCACGCTCCGCATGATCGCGGGCTTTGCGCCGCCCAGCACCGGCACGATCGAGATGGACGGCCAGCAGATCTCCTCGCCATCGGGCGTCGTGCCGCCCGAGCGGCGGCGTATGTCGATGATCTTCCAGAGTTACGCCATCTGGCCCAACATGACGGTGGGCGAGAACGTCGGCTTCGGCCTGCAGGTCCGGAAGATGTCGCGCGCCGAAATCGACCGCCGGGTCGATGCCATCCTCGATGTCGTGCAGATGCGGAACCTGAAAGGCCGCTATCCGTCGGAACTGTCCGGCGGCCAACAGCAGCGCGTGGCGCTGGCGCGTGCCATCGTGGTCGAGCCCGAGGTGCTGCTGCTCGACGAGCCGCTCAGCAACCTCGACGCCAATCTGCGCGAGGAGATGCGATTCGAGATCCGCCGGCTGCATGACGAATTCAAGATCACGACGGTCTACGTCACGCACGATCAGTCCGAGGCCATGGTGACGTCGGACCGCATCGTCGTCATGAACAAGGGCCGCATCGAGCAGGTCGACGCGCCGCATGTCCTCTATGGCCGGCCGCGCAGCCGTTTCGTGGCGGGCTTCATCGGTCGCACCAATTTCCTCGAGGGTGCGCGGAACGGCAGCGACGTTCGCTTCGACGGATTCACGGCGCCTTCAGGTGCGGTCGAGGGGGCGGATGGCGCCGGGCAATTGCTCTATTCCCTACGGCCTCAGGCCGTCGGCCTCAGCGCCCTGAAGCCGAGTGGCCCGGGACTTGCTGTCGAAGCCGAGATCACCGACCGGGCCTATCTCGGCGAGTATTGGGATTACCAGGCGCGGCCGCTGGGCGGCGCCAAGCCGATTCGCGTCTCGACGGCGCCAACCTCCGTTTTCGAGGTCGGCAGCCATGTCTGGTTGGAGATCGATCCCGCTGCCATGGTACGCGTAGAATAGACTTTTAGCCCAGAGTGAGAGCATGACCGCTGGACCGCTTGCCCGTTTCACCGTCCTCGATCTGACGCGGGTGCGCGCCGGCCCGACCGCCGTGCGCTACTTCGCCGACTGGGGCGCCAACTGCATCAAGGTCGAGATGCCGCCGGGCGTCGCCGAGGGCGACATGGGCGGGCCGCGCCATGGACCCGATTTCCAGAACCTGCACCGCAACAAGCGTTCGATCACGCTCAACCTCAAGGAGCCGGAGGGCAAGGCCATCTTCATGAAGATGGTGGAGAAGGCCGACGTGGTGATCGAGAACTACCGCGCCGACGTAAAATTCCGGCTCGGTATCGATTACGAAAGCCTGAAGAAGGTGAACCCGAAGATCATCCTGGGGTCGATCTCGGGCTTCGGTCAGGACGGGCCCTATGCCGAGCGCGCCGGCTTCGACCAGATCGCCCAAGGCATGGGCGGCATCATGTGGGTCACCGGCCAGCCGGGCGGCGGCCCGGTGCGTGCCGGTATCGCCGTGGCCGACGTGGGTGCGGGCTTGCATTGCGCCATCGGCTGTCTGATCGCCCTGCTCGAGCGCGAGGTTTCGGGGCAGGGGCAGTGGGTGTCGAGCTCGCTGCTGCAGGCGATGATCTCGATGTGCGACTTCCAGGCGGCGCGTTGGACGCTTGCCAAGGACGTGCCCGGCCAGGCCGGCAACAACCATCCGACCGGAATTCCGACCGGCGTCTTCAGGACGAGCGACGGTTACATCAACATCGCGGCCTCCGGCGATCACATCTACAAGCGCTTCTGCGAGAGCATCAAGGCGCCGGAGCTGTTGACCGACGAGCGCTTCTCGTCGGCCAAGGCCCGGGTCAAGCATCGCGACCTGCTGAACGCGGAGATCGACAAGCGGATGGCCGCCTTCACCAGCGCCGAGGCGGTCGAGAAACTAAACAAGGCGGGTGTCCCGGCCGGGCCGATCTACAAGATGGACGAGATGTTCGCCGACCCGCAGGTCAAGCATCTGCGGATGGCGCGTGAAGTGAACCATCCCAAGCTCGGCCTCCAGGAGGTGATCGGGCAGGCGATCAACATGAGCCGCACAACGGTCGAGGAATGGACCGCCACGCCGGAGCAGGGCGAGCACACCGATTCGATTCTGGCCGACTTCGGTTACGATGCCGCTGCAATCGATGGCTTCCGTAAGCGGGGAGTGGTCTGATGAGCAATTTCAGCCCCACCCCCAACATGATCGCCGAGAAAGTGGGACCGGTCGGCCGGCTGGTCTTCAACAAGCCGCAGAAGCACAACGCCACCTCGACCGACATGTGGGAGGCGATCCCGGTCATCCTCGACGAATTCGAGAAGGATCCGGCGATCCGCGTCGTGGTCGTCACCGGTGCCGGCGACAAGGCCTTCGTCTCGGGAGCCGACATCTCGGAATTCGAGACGGCGCGCAATACACCGGAGCAGGTGGCCTACTACGACAAGACCGGAGAGGAGGCCAACCGGCGCCTCAACAAGTGTTCTAAGCCGACGATTGCCCGCATCAGGGGCTACTGCATTGGCGGGGGGCTGGCGGTATCGCTGCTCTGCGACATCCGCATCGCCTCCGACATCAGCAAGTTCGGCGTGCCCGCGGCGCGTCTCGGCCTCGGCTACCGCGCCAGCGGCCTGAAGATCCTGACGGATCTGGTCGGACCGTCACATGCCAAGGAGATCTTCTTCACGGCCCGGCACTTCTCCGCCCAGGAGGCGTTCGGCATGGGCCTGATGACCCGAGTCGTGCCCGACGCAGAACTCGACTCCTATGTCGACGACTATTGCAAGCGGATCGGCGAGAACGCGCCGCTCACCATGCACGCCGCCAAACGCACCATCGAGGAGTTGACCCGGCTCGACGGCAAGCCCGACTTCGCGCGTCTCAGCGGGCTGGTGAAAGAGTGCTTCGACTCCGAGGATTACAAGGAAGGCCGGACAGCGTTCATGGAAAAGCGCCGGCCGATTTTCAAAGGACGCTAGAGGAGGCGGCCATGGCGGCATTGACCCATGAACAGCGCGACTCTTTCTGGCGCGACGGCTATCTCGTGGCGGAAGCTGCGGTCACGCCGGCCCAGCTTGCTGCCCTCAAGGCGGAGATCGCCTCGTGGGTCGAGCAGAGCCGGGCACATTCGGCGCCGTTCGGGCCGCCCACGATCGATGGCCGGCCGCGCTACGACATGGGCGTCGAGCACACGGCGGAAAAGCCGGCACTGCGGCGAATCAACAACCCGTCCGACATCTCCGACGCTTATCGAGAAGTCATGCTCGATGCGCGGATGGTGGACATGGTGGCCGAGTTGGTCGGCCCGAGCCTCAAGTTCCACCACTGCAAGATCAACCTGAAGCTGCCCGGCGCCAAGACCGAGGTGTCGTACCATCAGGACTTCTCCTACACGCCCCACACCAACGACGACATCGTGACGGCCTTGCTGTTCCTCGACGATATCGACGAGAGCAACGGCGCCCTCACAGTCGTGCCGGGCTCGCACAAGGGGCCGGTGCTGTCGCTGTTCGACGGTGATCGTTTCACCGGCGCGGTGGCGGCCGACGAGGAGAAGAAGGCGCTGGCGCAGTCGGTGCCGTGCTTCGGCAAAGCGGGCAGCGTCTGCCTCATGCACACGCGGCTGCTGCATGGGTCGGCCGCCAACGGATCGGACAAGTCGCGCGGCCTCTACATCTGCGTCTACACGGCCGCCGATGCCGTGCCGCTGGCGCGCAACCCGATGCCGAGCCCCAACGAGGGTCGCATCGTGCGCGGCACGGAAGCGAAGTTCGCGCGATTGAAGGAAGGGCTGGTCGAATTGCCGAAGCAGCCCAAGACAGCGTCGTTCTTCACCGTGATCGGGCAGGATTCGAAACAGGTGGCCGAGTGAACGATCCGTTTCCGGCCATCGCCGAGTCCTCCGCGACCGGAGAGACCGCCGCCCTCTTCGCCGACATCCGTGCCACCGTGGGCGTGCGTGTCGTCAATCTTGTGTGGCGTCACCTGGCGACCCTGGACGGCGCCTTGCCGTGGGCATGGGGGGCTGTGAAGCCGCTCTACCTGGCGGGCGTCCCGGATGAGGCCGCGCGGCGCTTCCGGGAGGCAATGGACCTCCCGCGGCTCGCCACGCTTGCCGGCGATCAGCCGGACAGCGTCGATGCCGTTCTGGCGACTTACGACCATTCGAATACCATCAACCTGTTCGCGCTAGGTGCGCTGGCCGCATGGTTGCGCGGCGAGGCGACGGTGGGACCGGCACCCATCGGCGGGCCGCGGCTGTCGCCACCCAACGTGGCGCTGCCGCCGCTGGCGTCCGAGACCGATGTGTCGCCGGAGACGTGGGCGCGGGTGCTGCGGCTCAACCGCTTTGGCGATCCCCGGCAACTCATCCTGGCCAGCATGTACCGTCACCTGGCTCACGCACCGGCCTTTCTGAGCGAGGTCGAGACGGCACTGAAAGCGGCCGAGGCCAACGGTTCCCTCGACCGGGCCATAGCTGTCAACCGTGCGGCCGCACAAGCGGCAGCACGGCATCTGGCCCGAGGCATCATCGCGGAACGGCCTGTTGCGGCAGACCGGATCGAAACGAGTGTTTCGGCGTTTGTCGACCATGCTATTGGCAAGATGGTGACGATTTGCCGGGCGATCCGCGTCGCGCGCTGCCGTCAATCGTCCTGACGCAGTATCTCGCGCATCGTGCGTCCCACGTACTCGGTGCGCAGCAGGCCCCGGCGTTGCAGCTCGGGCACGACCAGATCCACGAACTCCTCGATTGCGCCGGGGCAATAGATCGGCGACAGCATGAATCCGTCGCCGCCGGCGGTTTGCATGAAGGCTTCCATCTGATCGGCGATCGATTGAGCCGTGCCCACGAACTGCGGCAGGCCTACGCTCCGGCCGTGGCGTTCGGCAACTTCCTTCAACGTCATGGACTGGCCATCCGGCTTCAGAAAACGGGTCTTCAGCCGCTGCAGCTCGGGTTCCGTGCGCTCGGCCATCAGGTCGTCGATGGCAAGCTTCGACAGGTCGAAATCGGCGTGTGCAGACAATATGGTCATGCCGCCTTCGAGAGGCACCAGGCTGTTGTGGAACTCCTGCTTCTCGCGAGCCTCGGCCTCGCTGGAGCCGATGATCGGCTGGGCACCGAACAGGATCTTGCACTCGTCGGGATCGCGCCCGAGTTCCGCCATGCGTCCCTTGATGCCGGCGAAGTAACGCGCTGCATCCACGGCACGTGGCTAGATGCCGAAGATTGCGTCGGCATACTTCGCGGCGAAATCGACACCCTTGGGCGAAGTGCCGGCCTGGAGGATTGCCGGCCCATTCTGTGGCGAGCGTACGACGTTGAGGGGGCCACGCGACTTGAAGAAAGCGCCTTCATGTTCGATCCGCCGCACTTTCGTCGCATCCGCGAAGACCGGCCCTTCGCGGTCCATCACCACCGCATCCTCGTCCCAACTCGACCAGAGCTTTCGGCAGACCTCGATGAACTCATGCGCACGGTCGTAGCGAACGTCCGTCGGCGGTCGATCGACTCCGAAATTGGCATCCTGGTTGTGGTTGATCGACGTGACCACATTCCATCCTGCCCGGCCTTCGGTCAGGTGATCGAGTGTCGCCCACATGCGCGCGGCATAGAACGGGTGGTGCTGACTCACCGAGAAGGTCGCGGCGACGCCGATATGCCGCGTCACAGCGGCCATCCAAGACAACAGCGGGACAGGGTCGTGTTCGGGCGCCTGGGTCGCGTAGCGAAGCGCGGGATCCATCGAACCTTTGTAAGTATCGGAGATGTAATTGAGGTCGGCAAAAAAGACCATGTCGAACATGCCGCGTTCGCAGACCCGGGCAATGTGCTGATAGAGCGCCGGCCGGCTCCAGTCGAAGCCAGCCGCAGCCGTCTTCGGGTGCCGCCACATCGCCAGACTGTGATAGGTCGGCCCGTGCACCAGAAACTGAGCAAGGTGCATCTTCTTTTTCGTGCGCCGAGACATTGCGCTCACGGCGCTTCCGGCGATCCGCGCCGCACCAGCCACTCCTGCATCGCACTCTCCATGGTCATGAAAACGGCGCTGCCCTCGATCAGGTGCTGGATCAGGCGCTCCAGCATCATCATGCGGTGGCCACGGCCGATCACATGCGGATGGAAGGTGTAGGTCAGAATTCCGAAGTCGGGCTGTACGCGGGTCATGTAGGTATAGTCGTCGACGAAGTTTTCCAGTACGCCCGACGCGTTCATCAGGCCCTGCTGAACCGAGCCGTTCGGCAGGCGCATGTACTCGAAGTGGGGAAAATCGTCGAGCGACCAGCTGATCGGCATCTCGATCAGCTTGGTCTCGCGGCCACGCACGAAAGGCTTGTGCAGGTCGGCCACGTCGCCCTGGCGGGCGTAGTAGCAATCGTAGTCGTGGCCCATCATCGAGCTGTCGTAGCGAATGCCGTGCTTCAGCAGGATCTCGATCGAATGCGGCGAGAGATCCCAGGCGGGCGATCGGTAGCCGCGGGCCTTATGTCCGCTGATGCGTCTGATCGACTCGTTGCCGCGGACGATTTCCTCTTCCTCCTCTTCGCGCGACAGGGTGACGGGCAGGCGATGGGTCCAGCCGTGATGGGCGAGTTCGTGGCCGGCCTCGACATAGGGCATCACCGCCTCGGGTGTGCTGTCGATCGTGTGCCCGGGCGTGAAGAACGTCGCCTTGACCCCGTAGCGCGCCAGCAGGGTCATCAGGCGAGGGATGACCACAAAATCGTACTCGCCGCGCGATATCGCCGTTGGCGACGTCATTCCACGTGCAATGAAACCGGACAGGTGGTCATGGTCGAAAGTCAGGCAGACGATGTGACGCGGCATACCGATATCTCCCAATGGGCTCCCGAGCTTAGGCAGATCTGTTGCGTTCGCCCACGAGAGCCTGCATGATCCCTCTAAATATAAGCACGGCAAAAGTGCGACTCAGGGAGGAATCATGGTGGGCGCATCCGCCCAGCGCGCGGTTGCACGCGCGGGCGACTTCCAGCTCGTGGTCGAAGGTGTGTCCAAGCGGTTCGGAGGCGTGACCGCCGTTCAGGATGTCTCCCTCGAGGTTCCGCGCGGCGGCATCGTCTCCATCATCGGCCCCAACGGCGCCGGCAAGACCTCGCTGCTCAACATGATTTCGGGCTTTTACAAGCCCGACACCGGCCGGGTCGTCCTCGAGGGCCAGGACATCACCCAGAAGAAGCCGAGCGACATCGCGGCACTGGGCATTGCCCGCACTTTCCAGAACATCGCCCTGTTCAGTGGATTGACTGTTCTCGATAATCTGATGCTCGGCCGCCACGTGCGAATGAAGGCGGGTGTCCTGTCGAGTGTCATCTATTGGGGAATGGCACAGAAAGAAGACATCGCCCATCGCGAGGCGATCGAGGAGATTATCGAGTTCCTGAAGCTGCAGGATCTGCGCAAGCAGCCGACCTCGGCGCTGGCCTATGGCCTGCGCAAGCGCGTGGAACTGGGACGGGCGTTGGCGTCGGACCCGAAGGTGCTCCTGCTCGACGAGCCCATGGGCGGCATGAACCAGGACGAGAAAGAGGACATGGCACGTTATGTCCTGGACGTGAATCAGGAGCGCGGTGTCACCGTCGTCCTGATCGAGCACGACATGGGCGTAGTGATGGACATCTCCGACAAGGTGGTCGTGCTCGATCGCGGACGCGGCATTGCTGCCGGCACGCCCGACGAGGTTCAGCGCGATCCCAAGGTCGTCGAGGCCTATCTCGGAACGGCCAACAGTGGAAGCAGGGCATGATCGCTGACCGTTCCGCCGTCGAGGCGACCTTGCCGAAGCTGTTGCAGCGCAACGCCGAACTCGATCCGGCTGGCGCGGGCATCCGTGAGAAGACGCGCGGCGTCTGGCAGACCTATAGTTGGACGGCCTATCGCGACAGCGTGCGGGATTTCGCACTCGGCCTGGCCTCGCTCGGGTTCGAACGAGGCGACAAGCTGTCGGTGATCGGCGACAACCGCCCGCAACTCTACTTCGCCCAACTCTCGGCGCAGGTGTTGGGCGGCATTTCGGTGCCGGTATATCAGGATTCGATCGCCTCGGAGCTGGTCTATGTGCTGAACCACGCCGAGACGTCGGTCATCGTGGCCGAAGACCAGGAGCAGGTCGACAAAGCGCTGTCGCTCAAGGACAAGCTGCCGCGCCTGCGCATGATCGTATACGACGACTCGCGCGGCCTGTGGGGCTACGAAGACGCGATGCTGCGTTCGTTCGCCAGCGTGCTCGAAGGCGGGCGCGCTTTCGGCGAAGCCAATCGGGGCTTCTACGAGTCCGAACTCGGGAAGGGTAGGGCGGACGACACGGCGATGATCGCCTATACCTCGGGCACCACGGGCACGCCCAAGGGCGCGATGCTCAGCCACCGCAACATGATCGCGGCGGCCGAGGCTTTCATGGAAGTGAACGAGGTCAAGCCCGGCGACAACTGGCTGTCGTACCTGCCCATGGCGTGGGTGGGCGATGCCGCCTTCACGCTCGGCATGGCGCTGGCGGCGCGTCTGATCGCCAATTGCCCCGAGAACCCCGAAACCGTGCAGCGCGACCTGCGCGAACTCGGTCCCAATGCGATGCTGGCGCCACCCCGCATCTGGGAGAACATGTTGACCCAGATGCAGATCAAGGGCGGCGACGCCTCACCCTTGAAGCGCCGCATCTACGAATTCTTCCGCAGCCTCGCCGAGCGCTGCGAGCTCGATCGTTCGGACGGCAAGTCGGTGTCGCTGGTGGATCGTCTCGGACTCGCTGTCGGCGAGGCTCTGGTCTACGGGCCGGTACGCGATCAACTCGGGTTGCGCAATGCGCGCTGGTGTTATACCGGCGGCGCGCCGCTCGGGCCCGACACCTATCGCTTTTTCCGCTCCTTCGGCATCAACCTGAAGCAGGTGTACGGCGCCACGGAGGCCTCGGCGATGATCTCCTGCCAACCGGATTCCGAGGCCAATCCGAACACCGTCGGCCGACCGATTCCGTCCATCGAGATCAAGATTGACGATCGTGGCGAAGTCCTGCTGAAGGGGCCGAATGTCTTCATCGGCTACTTCAAGCAGGAGGAAGCGACCCGCGAGACGATGACGGAAGACGGTTGGCTGAAGACCGGCGACGCGGGCTTTTTCGACAAGCAGGGCCATCTCGTGATCATCGATCGGGCCAAGGATGTCGGGAAACTGGCCGACGGGTCGGCCTTCGCGCCGCAGTTCATCGAGAACAAGCTCAAGTTCAGTCCCTTCATCCGGGAAGCCGTGGCCTTCGGCGACCAGCGGCCCTTCGTGACGGCCATGATCGCCATCGACGTGCAGACGGCGGGAACCTGGGCCGAGAAGCGCGGCATCGCCTACACCAGCTTCATGGACCTCAGCCGCAAGCCCGAGGTCGCGGCCTTGATCGGTGCCGAGATCGCCAAGGCCAACGCCACGCTGCCCGACGTGCAACAGGTCAAACGCTACCTGCTCTTGAACAAGGAACTCGATGCCGACGACGCGGAGATGACACGCACCCGCAAGGTTCGTCGCCGCTTCGTGGCCGAAAAATATGCCAGCGTCATCGAAGCCTTCTACAGCCGCCGCTCGGAAGTCGAAGTGACCATGGAGATCACTTTCGAGGACGGCCGCAAGTCGACTTTGAATTCGACCATTGCGATCCACGACTCGGTATCGGGCGAACCCGCCCGGCGAGCAGCCTGAGGGAGCCGGGATGTCCGAGGACCTGGAATTCGCCTTTGCGCTGCTGCTGAGCGGCGCCTCGATCGGGTTGATGTATTCGCTGATCGCGCTCGGCTTCGTGCTTGTCTACAAGGCGACCGACGCCATCAACTTCGCGCAGGGCGAATTCGTCATGCTGGCGGGACTGATCGTGGTGACCGCTCTGGGTTTCCAGGCGCCCCTGATCGCTGCCGTCGTCATCGTCGTGCTGGCGATGATCGGCTTCAGCTTCGGCCTGGAAAAGGTCGTGCTCCGGCCACTGCTCGGCCGGCCAGTCGTGGCCGTCATCATGGCGACCATCGGCGTCGCCGCCGTGCTGCGTGGCTGGGGACCGCTGATCTTCGGCATCGAAACGCGCAACCTGCCGCTGCCGATCGGCGACGAACCCATCGCGATCGGCCCCGCCACCCTGCCGCCGATCCAGGTCGTGGGCGCCGTCGTGGCGCTTTTGTTCTTCCTCGCCTTCAACTGGTTCTTCAAGAAGAGCCGCATGGGCGTTGCCATGCGCGCCGTCGCCGACAATCAGCAGGTGGCACAAGCCATGGGCATCAATGTCGAGCGCTACTTCGCGCTCGCCTGGGCCATGGCCGGTGTCGTCTCGGCGCTGGGCGGCGTGGTGTGGGGCAGCATGCTGGGCGTCGATGTGCAGCTCGCCTTGATCGGCCTGAAGGTGTTTCCCGTGGTGATCCTGGGCGGCCTCGATTCGATCGGCGGCGCCCTGGTCGGCGGGCTGATCATCGGTATCGTGGAAAGTCTCGCGGCCGGCTACCTCGACCCCTACGTCGGGGGCGGAACTAAGGATTTCGCGCCCTATGTGCTGATGATCCTGGTGCTCATGATCCGGCCCTACGGCATCTTCGGCAAACGCAAGATCGAGCGCGTGTAAGGCCATGTTTCATCGCGAGTCCGGAGTCTTCAAGACGACCTACGCCGCCGACATGGCGCTCTATCCGCTGCCGATCGCCAAGTGGACGGTGGCAGTGCTGGCGTTGATCTTCGTCGTGATCGTGCCGCTCATGGTCCACGAATACTACCTGTCGATCCTGAACCTGATCTTCATCGCCATCGTGGGCGCGCTCGGCCTCAACATCCTCGTGGGCTACACCGGCCAGATCTCGATCGGCCATGGCGCCTTCATGTCGGTGGGTGCCTATACCGCGGCCAACCTTGCGGTGAAGCTCGACCTGCCATTCTGGCTGACCCTGCCCGCGGGCGGGCTGATGGCGGCGCTGATCGGTGTGATCGTCGGCATGCCCAGTCTGCGGATCAAGGGGCTTTATCTCGCTATCGCGACCCTGGCGGGCCAGCTCATCATCGAATGGACGATCAATCGCGTGCCGGCAATATCGGGCGGTGCCCAGGCCTCCATCGAGGTCGACCGACCGACCCTGTTCGGCTTCAGCTTCAACACCCAGGGCAGCCTCTACTTCTTCCTGCTGTTCTTCGCCGTGATCGCCATCGTGGCGACGCTCAATCTCGTGCGCAGCCGCATCGGCCGCGCCTTCGTGGCGGTTCGCGACCAGGACATCGCGGCCGAAATCATCGGCATCGATATCTACCGCTACAAGCTGCTCGCCTTCGCCATATCGTCCTTCTATGCTGGCGTCTGCGGCGTGCTCTACACCTACTATTTCGGTATCGCCAACTACGAGCAGTTCCAGCTCATCGTCTCGATCGACTATCTCGCCATGATCATCATCGGCGGGCTGGGTTCGGTGCTGGGCACGATCCTGGGCGCGGTGTTCGTCACATTGCTGCCCATCGTGATCCGCATCCTCATGGAGAATGTCGGAGCACTGTTCTTCACCGCGGCCGAAATGGCCAACGTCATATCGGGCTTGCGGCTCGGCGTGTTTGGCGGGCTGATAATCTTTTTCCTGATCGTCGAGCCGGAGGGGCTCAATCGACTGTGGAGGAACATCCGGAGCTATTTCCGGGTTTGGCCCTTCTCGTACTAGAGCGGGGCATTGCTGCGAAAGGGAGGGACCCATGGCAAGGTTCGTTAAGAGTTGGCTGGGACTGGCGGCAACGACCGCGACCCTGGCGTTGGGCGCGGGGCAGGCCTTCGCTCAGAAAGAAGTCGTGTTCGGGCTGCAATGCGACCGTACCGGACCGACCGCGAACGTGGGCACGGTGCTGTGCCCGGGCTATCAAGACTACATCGCCCTGGTGAACAGCAAGGGCGGCGTCGAGGGCCACAAGATCAAGGTCCTCGAGATCGATAACGAGTACAAGGTGCCGCCCGCCATCGAAGCGCACGAGCGCTTCAAGAAGGAAGGCGCCGTCCTGGAAGGCCTCTACGGCACGCCGCAGACCGCGGCGCTCAACAAGAAACTGGAAGAGGACAAGATTCTCGGCACGTCGCCGGGTTTCGGCACCGCTTCTGCCGCCGACGGCAAACGCTATCCGTATACCTTCCCGATCGCGGCCAGCTACTGGTCGCAGGGCGGCGCTGCGGTGGCCTTCGCCAAGGAGAGGCTGGGCGATCTCAAGGGGAAGAAGATCGCGTACATCTACTATGACAATCCGGCGGGCAAGGAACCGCTGGTCATCCTCGAGGATCTCGCCAAGGCGGAAGGTTTCGAGATGCGTACCTTCGCGGTACCGGCGCCAGGCCTCGAGATGGGCGCGCAGATCCTCGATATCACCGCGCGTTTCAAGCCCGACTTCATCATCGCCCATCTGTTCGGGCGCGCACCTTCGGTTTCCATCAAGGAACTGAAGGGCAAGGGCTTTCCACTCAGCAAGGTGGTTTCGCTGGTCTGGGGCGGCGCCGAAGCCGACATCATCGCGGCAGGCGGTATGGGCGTTGCCGAGGGCTACAACACCATCCAGTTCGCCGGCGTCGGCAAGGACTTCCCGGTGATCAAGGAAATCGAGGCCATGTACAAGGCGCAGGGCAAGCCGGCGCCGAAGGAAATGGACTCGACCGTGCTCTACAATCGCGGTGTGCTCACGGCTGCCTTGCATGTCGAAGCCCTGCGCAACGCCATCAAGGCCAAGGGCGGCGCCACGCCCAACTCCGAGGAAGTCAAGAAGGGCATGGAGTCGGTGAAGGGCTTCACGCTGGGCGGCCTGGTACCGCCGATGGAGATCACGCCGGCCGACCACGAAGGCGGCGGCTGGGTCGAGATCTGGTCGGTCAAGGGCGGCAAGCTCGTGAAGACCAAGAACTGGTTCCAGGGCTACCGCCCGGTGATCCTCAAGCACCTCGCGGCCGAGGCCTCGAAGTCCTGAATGCGTCAAGCGTAAATGACGGGCGGGCGGCGAGGTATCGCCGCCCGATCCCTCTACCGGATTTGCCATGCTGTCGATCAACAATATCGAAGTCCTCTACGACCGCGTAATTCTCGTCCTCAAGGGCGTGTCGATCGATGTCGGCGAGGGCAACATCACGACTTTGTTGGGCGCCAATGGTGCCGGCAAGACGACAACGCTGAAGGCAATTTCCGGCGTGTTGCGCAGCGAGCGCGGCGAGGTCACCAAGGGGACGATCCATCTCGGCGACCGACGCATCGACGGCATGCGGGCACACGACGTCACAGGGCTCGGTCTCGCCCAGGTGTTCGAGGGCCGCCGCGTGTTCGAAAACCTGACCACCGAGGAGAACCTGATTGCCGGCGGCCATGTCCAGAAGCACGGCGGAGGCGTGAAGCAGGGGATCGAACTGGTCTACACGTACTTTCCGCGCCTCCGGGAGCGACGGCACCAGCAGTCCGGCTACCTTTCGGGGGGTGAGCAGCAGATGCTGGCGATCGGCCGGGCGTTGATGAGCAACCCCAAGGTCGTCCTGCTGGACGAGCCGTCGCTCGGCCTGGCTCCCATGCTTGTCGAAGAGATTTTCGGCATCGTCGGACGCTTGGTCCGACAGGAGAAATTGTCGGTCCTGCTGGTCGAGCAGAATGCTGCCATGGCGCTGGCCGTGGCCGATCACGGCTATGTCATGGAAAACGGCCGCATCGTCCTGGAGGGGCCTGCCGACAAGCTGCGCGACAACTCGGACATCAAGGAGTTCTATCTCGGCCTGAACGAAGGCGGCGCGCGCAAATCATACCGCGACACGAAGCATTACAAACGGCGCAAGCGCTGGCTATCCTAGCCGAGCGGGCATCTTGCCTTGATGCATGGATTGCGGCACGGGACACAGGACATGGACGACATCGAACGGCTGCAGGAAGCGATCGCGTCGGCGAAGCGGATCGTCGCCTTCACCGGCGCCGGCATCTCGACCGAATCCGGCATTCCCGATTTCCGTTCTCCCGGCGGTATCTGGACGAAGTACAAGCCGATCTACTTCGACGACTTCATGTCGTCCGAAGAAATGCGCCGGGAGTCATGGCGGCGGAAGTTTGCGACCGACGAGGTCATGCTCAAGGCCGAGCCCAATGCCGGTCACCGGGCGCTCGCCAAGCTGGTCGAGCAGGGGCGCATGAGCGCCATCATCACACAGAACGTCGATGGCCTGCACCAGCGTTCCGGTGTCCCTGAATCCCGCATCATCGAACTGCACGGCAACGCCACCTATGCGTCGTGTCTCGATTGCGGCCACCGCTGCGGCCTCGACCCGATCCGTCGGGCGTTTCTCGACGGCGGCAAGCTGCCGCTCTGCGAGAAGTGCGATGGCATCGTGAAGACCGCCACCATCTCGTTCGGCCAGGCGATGCCGGAAATCCAGATGGCGCGTGCCCGGGACGAGACTCTGGCCTGCGATCTCCTCATCGTGCTCGGCAGCTCGCTCGTCGTCTATCCGGCGGCAGGCTTCCCCGGCATGGCAAAACGCAAGGGCGCGAAGCTGGTCATCGTCAATCGCGACCCGACCGACCAGGACGACAGCGCCGACATGGTCGTTCATGGCGAGATCGGGGCAACGATGAGCCGGGCGATCGGCGTCAATTGATTGGCCGTCGTTGCGAGGCACGACCGGACGCGGTTTAATCGCCGCCAGTCAGGGAGGGTCGCCATGTTGATCAATCGCAGGGCCGCAGTGCTTGGCGGCCTCGGTGCCGCCGTGCTGGGCGGACTGCCGGCGGGCGCCCAGGACATCATCTTCTTCCGGATCGGCACCGGCGGCACCGCGGGAACCTATTTTCCGATCGGCGGCCTGATCGCCAACGCCATTTCGAACCCGCCCGGATCGCGCGCCTGCGCCGACGGCGGATCGTGCGGCGTGCAGGGGCTGGTCGCCTCCGCGGTGGCTTCGAACGGGTCGGTGGCCAATGTCGCGGCGATCGCCAGCGGCAGCATGCAGTCGGCCTTCATCCAGTCCGACGTGGCCTTCTGGGGCTACACGGGCACGGGGATCTACGAAGGCCGGCCCAAGGTCGATACGCTGCGGGCCATCGCCAATCTCTATCCCGAGAGCTTCCAGCTCGTGGCCCGCAAGGGGTCGGGCATCAAGACGATCATGGACCTGAAGGGCAAGCGCGTGTCGCTCGACGAGCCCGGCTCGGGAACGCTCGTGGATGCACGGCTCATCTTCGCGGCCTACGGCCTGACCGAGAAGGACGTGAAGGCGGAATATCTGAAGCCGCAGCAGGCCGCCGACAAGCTCAAGGAGGGCACCCTCGATGCCTTCTTTAACGTCAGCGGCTGGCCGCAAGCCGCGATCTCCGAACTGGCGGCCACGACGGGGATCGATCTCGTGCCGATCGATGGCCCGGAGGCTGCGAACCTTGTCAAAGAATATCGCTTCTTCGGTGCCGACGAGATTCCCGACGGCGCCTACAAAAACGCAGCCGGCGTGAAGACGGTCAGCGTGAACGCGATCTGGGTGACGTCCTCGAAGCTGCCGGACACACTCATCTATGCCATCACCGCCGCACTGTGGAATCCCAGCACCCGCAAACTGCTCGACTCGGGCCATGCCAAAGGCAAGGCGATCAAACTCGACACGGCACTCGATGGATTGGGAATCCCGCTGCATGCCGGCGCCGAGAAGTTCTACAAGGAAAAGGGCCTCATCAAATAGGGGCCGACCGGGAGTGAGGACGTGTCCATGCGACTGAAGAACAAGATCTGCGTCGTCACGGCGGCGGGGCAGGGCATCGGTGCGGCGACGGCCAGGGCCTTTGCCCGGGAAGGCGCCACGGTGTGGGCGACCGATGTCGATGCCGGCAAGCTCGGGGCGCTGGCAGGCGTTGCCGGCATCCGCATGCACAAGCTCGACGTGCTGGACAAGGCGACGATCGGCGCCCTGGCGGCGCAAACCGGCGCCATCGACGTGCTGTTCAATTGCGCCGGCTTCGTCCATCACGGCACGATCCTCGATGCCACCGACGAGCAATGGCAGTTCGCCTTCGACCTCAATGTCCGCAGCATGTTCTGGACCATCCAGGCCTTCCTGCCGGGCATGGTGGGCAAGGGCGGCGGCTCGATCGTCAACATGTCCTCTGCCGCCTCGTCGGTGAAGGGCGCGGCGCTGCGGTTCGTCTACGGCACCACCAAGGCGGCCGTGGTCGGGCTCACCAAATCGGTGGCGGTGGATTTTGTCGGCAAAGGCATCCGCTGCAACGCGATCTGTCCCGGCACCGTGCAGACGCCGTCGCTGGACGAGCGGATCGGCGCCCTGGGCGGCGGCGCGGATGCCAGGCAGTTCTTCCTGCAGCGCCAGCCCACCGGCCGCTTCGGCTCGGCCGACGAGATCGCGGCCCTCGCCGTCTATCTGGCCAGCGACGAGGCAGGCTTCACGACCGGGACGGTGAATGTCGTGGATGGAGGCTGGAGCGTCTGACGATGGATGTGCCGGGGGAAATGTCGGCGATCGCGGCACTGGCGCCGGTCATTCCGGTCCTGACGATCGAGCGGGCGGCCGACGCGGTGCCGCTGGCACGAGCGCTGCTCCGGGGCGGCCTGCCGATCCTTGAGATCACGCTGCGGACCGGGGTGGCGCTGGAAGCGCTGCGGGCCATCGCCGGCGAGGTTCCGGAGGCCTTTGTCGGCGCGGGGACGGTGCTGAACGCCCGGCAACTCGACCAGGCCCGACAAGCCGGCGCCCGGTTTGCCGTCAGCCCCGGCTGCACGCCGGGCCTCGCCACCGCGGCGGCGGCCTCTGGCTTGGCCTTCTTGCCCGGTGTTCAAACGGTGACCGAGGCCATGGAGCTTGCCGAACGGGGTTTCGGTTTGCTGAAATTCTTCCCCGCCGGCAGCGCGGGTGGCCTGGACTGGCTGAAGGCGGTGGCCGCCCCCCTGGCCGGATTACGCTTCTGCCCGACCGGGGGGATCGGCCCCGATAACGCTCCGGCCTATCTGTCGCTGGCCAATGTGGCTTGTATCGGAGGGTCATGGGTGGCGCCGAAGGACGCGGTTGCGGCAGAGGACTGGACGCGCATCGAGCGGCTCGCTGCCGCAGCCGCCAACCTCAAACGACCCTAGCGCTGGTGCGGGAAAGATGCTTCAAGGTCATCCAAGGAGTTCGGTCTAGCCCCATGAACAAATTGGCTTTTGCCGTGATTGCGCTGGCCCTGGGTGCCAGTGGTGCTGCCCAGGCGGATTCCGTTCTGGTTCTCAACTCGGAAGAAGCTTCCTACAGCATATTGAGTCGCAGCAGCCGGATCGAGCTGGCGCGGCACCCGGTCGGCCGCGAGCCGCACCATGTGATCGTGACGCCCGACGGCAAGGAGATGCTGATCGGCTCCACTGCCACCAACGAGCTGCTCGGACTGGATATCAAGACCGGCGAACGCAGGCGTATCGTCAAGGACATCATCGATCCCTATCATTTGGGTTTCAGCCCCGACGGCAAATGGTTCGTGACCGCAGCCTACAGGCTCGATCATGTCGACATTTTCCATGCCGATGGCTACCGCCTCGCCGGTCGCATCTTCATCGATGGGCTGCCGAGCCACATGGCCTTCGACGCCGAGTCCAAGACCGTCTTCGTGACGTTGCAGCAGAGCGGCCGTTTGGCGGCCTTCGACCTGCAGACGCAGACGCTGAAGTGGAACGTTCCCGTCGGTAACGCGCCTGCCGGCATCATCATGCTGCCGGACAACAAGCGGCTGCTCGTGGCCTTGACGGGCCAGGATGGGATCGTCGTCGTGGATCCTAAGGATGGCGGCGTGAAAGGCACGCTGCAGACCGGCAAGGGCGCGCACAACTTCTGGCCCAAGGGCGACGGTCGCCATTACTTCCTGAGTAATCGCGTCGAGGGCACCGTGTCGCTGATCGATACGACCGAGATGAAAGTGGTCGGCAATGTCCGTGTTCCGGGTGGCCCGGACTGCATGGACATTACGCCCGACGGCAAGGAACTGTGGGTGACTCAGCGCTTCCTGCGGAGAGTTGCGGTGATCGACGTCGAGCAGCTCAAGGTTGTCGCCAGCATTCCTGTGGGCAAATCTCCGCATGGCGTGTTCATGATGAAATCCGGGACGGTGGTGCCGGCAAGCGGGCCAGTGCGCACGACGTCGACGGCGGGCGAGACCAAGTAGGGCGCGCCGATGCGCGAACTTACAGACCTCTGGGTCACCGTCCAGACGTGGATCTTCGAGACCCTCGTCGGTCCGGTCATCTTCCATTTCGGGCTGATGGCCTGGTATGAGCCGGCCTTCAACGCCGTCGAGTTCGTGATGCTGGGTGCCGTCCAGATCGCGGTCATTGCCATCGGCATGCGCTTTTTCGAGAAGCGGTGGCCGCTCGAGAAACCCGGCAAGGACGACCGGCTGATCGGCGTCGACCAAGTCTACACTGTGCTGAACAAACTCGGCATCGTGCCGCTCGCCATCTTCATCGTGACTTTTCCGCTGGTGCAGGAGATCGAGCTCACGATGCGGACCTGGGGATTTGCCCCGCCGCGCCTGGAGCGCGTCCTGCCGTGGATCGGCGACAACGACCTGGTATCGTTCCTGGTCTACTTCGTTCTCTACGACTTCGCCGCCTATTGGCTGCACCGCGCGCAGCACGGCTTCTCGTGGTGGTGGTCGCTGCACAGCCTGCATCACAGCCAGCGCCGCATGACGGTGTGGACCGACGACCGCAACCATGTGATCGACGACACCCTGGTCACGCTCGCCCTGGTGCTGTTCTCACAGTTTGTCGGCGTGCAGCCGGGCGAGTATGTGACGATCCTGCTGGTCGGCCGCCTGGTCGAGAGCTGGTCGCACGCCAACGTCGACATGCATTTCGGCTGGCTGGGCGAGCGGCTGCTGGTTGGCCCTCGGTTCCATCGGCTGCATCACGCGCTGGCGAATCCCGACGAACGACATATCCACGATCACAATTTCGCGCCGGTGTTCCCGATCTGGGACATCCTCTTCGGTACGGCGATCTACGATGGCCGCAACCGGCCGACCGGCGTCGACGACCCGGTGGTCGATGCCGACAATGGCCGTGGCTGGGTCGTCCAGCAGGTGACGGTCTTCTGGCGCTTCGCGCGTGCCCTGGTGCCGAAACTCAGGCGCGCGACAGCACTTTGAGGACCTCGGCCCGCCGCGGCATGGGTGTCACCGCGCCATAGCCCGTCGTCGAGAGCGCCGCGGCGACATTGGCGTAGCGCGCCGCCGCCTCCGGCTCGTCGCCTGCCAGCAGTCGTGTGAGGAAAGCCCCGTCGAACGTGTCGCCCGCGCCGGTCGCGTCGACCGCCTCGACCTTGTACGGGGCAATGCGGGTGCGCTTTCCGGTCGTGGCGATCAGCGCGCCATCGGCCCCCATCTTCAGCGCCACCAGCGGCGCGCCGAGCTTGAGGTAGTAATCGGCGATGGCGTCGGGCTCCTCCAGGACGGTAAGCTGCCGGGAGTCATCGAGGCTGGGCAGGGCCAGGTCGCATCGGGCGATGGTGGCGTCGATCACCGCGCGCGCGACGTCGAGTTCCCAGAGCCGTAGGCGCAGGTTGGTGTCGTAGGAAACTTTCACGCCGGCCTTGCGGGCGGCCGAGATCGCCGCGTCGCAGGTTTGCCGGGCGCTGTCGCTGATCGCCTGCCCGATCGCCGAGAGGTGAAAGAATTTCGCGCCGGCGATGTAGTCGGCGGCCAGGGTCTCCGGCGTCATCAGGGAGGCCGCGGAATTCTTGCGCAGGTAGTCGAACTTGTGGCCCGCCGCGCTGTGCGTCACGAAGCTGACGCCGGTCGGCGCCGTGGGATGGCGGGTGACGCGGGAAGCATCGACGCCCTCCGACTTCCAGAGATCGAGGAAGGCGTCGCCCATCCAGTCCTGGCCGATGCCGGTGAGATAGCCGGTCGAGGCGCCCTGCCGCGCCGCCGCGATGGCGACATTCTGCGAATCGCCCCCGAAGCCCTGTAGCCAGGTGCGGCCGTCGCCCTCCTTGGGGCGGTTGAATTCGATCAGGGGTTCGCCGAGGCAGACGATGTCGGGAGAGGTGCTCATCTCGCAAGGTTTGTCACGGCGTCGGGCGAACCTCAAGCGAGGCGCTGGACTTCCGGGACGCCTTCTCGCAGGGTTGCGTCAATAAAAATTCGGAGAAAAGCGGATGGCCAAGAAGAAGAGCGCGAACGGACCGAAGGATGGCAAGCGCCGGCTGCGCAGCCGCGACTGGTTCGATGCGCCGGGCGAGCCGACGATGGCCGCGCTCTACCTCGAGCGCTACATGAATTTCGGCCTGACGTTGGCCGAGCTGCGCAGCGGCCGTCCGATCATCGGTATTGCCCAGACCGGCAGCGACCTCTCGCCCTGCAACCGCCACCACCTCGACCTGGCAAGCCGCGTGCGCGACGGCATTCGCGACGCCGGCGGCATCCCCATCGAGTTTCCGGTCCATCCCATCCAGGAGACGGGCAAGCGGCCAACCGCGGCGCTCGACCGCAACCTCGCCTACCTCAGCCTGGTCGAATGCCTCTACGGCTATTTCTTCGACGGCGTCGTGCTGACCACCGGATGCGACAAGACCACGCCGGCCATGATCATGGGGGCGGCCACGGTCAATATCCCGGCCATCGTGCTATCGGGCGGGCCGATGCTGGACGGCCACTTCGCCGGCGGCCTCGCGGGCTCCGGCACCATCGTCTGGTACGCCCGCCAGGAGTTGGCGGCCGGCCGGATCAATATGGAGCAGTTCGTCCAGATGGTGGCGTCCAGCGCTCCCAGCGTCGGCCACTGCAACACCATGGGCACGGCGCTCTCGATGAACAGCATGGCCGAGGCGCTCGGCATGTCGCTCACCGGCTGCGCGGCCATTCCCGGGCCCTACCGTGAGCGCGGCCAGATCGCCTACGAGACCGGCAAGCGCATCGTCGACATGGTGTGGGAGGATCTGAAGCCGTCCGACATCATGACGCGGAAGGCGTTCGAGAACGCCATCGTCGCCGCCAGCGCGCTCGGCGCCTCGACCAATTGCCCCCCGCACATCAACGCCATCGGACGCCATATCGGCGTGAAGCTCGAGAACAAGGACTGGGACAAAATCGGCTACGACATCCCGCTGCTGGTGAATTGCATGCCGGCCGGCGAATACCTCGGCGAAGCGTTTCACCGCGCAGGCGGCGTGCCGACGGTGATGGCGGAGCTGCTCGCCAAGAAGAAGATCCATGGCGATGCGCTCACCGTCACGGGCAAGACGATGGCGCAGAACCTCAAGGGCGCGAAGCCGGCCGATGGCGACGTGATCAAGACCTACGACAAGCCGATGCTTGGGACGGCGGGCTTCGCCGTGCTGACGGGTAATCTGTTCGATTCGGCGATCATGAAGACCTCCGTCATCTCGTCCGAGTTCCGCAAAAAGTACCTGGAGCGCAAGGGCGACAGGGATGCCTTCGAGGGCACGGCAATCGTGTTCGAAGGGCCTGAAGATTACCATCACCGGATCAACGATCCGAAACTGCCGGTCGACGAGAACAGCATCCTGTTCATCCGCAACGCCGGGCCCGTGGGCTATCCGGGTGCTGCCGAGGTGGTGAACATGCTGCCGCCGGATCGACTGGTAAAAGGCGGTGTGCTGCTGTTGCCGTGCGTCGGCGACGGGCGGCAGAGCGGCACGTCGGCCAGCCCCTCGATCCTGAATGCGTCGCCGGAATCTGCCGTAGGCGGCGGGTTGGCCTTGCTCAAGACGGGCGACAAGGTCCGCGTCGACATCGGCAAGCGGACCGCCAACATCATGATTTCCGCCGCCGAGTACGCAAAGCGTAAGGCCGCCTGGAAGCCGAACCTCATCGAGAGCCAGACGCCGTGGCAGGAATTGCAGCGCAAGTTCGTGGGCCAGCTTTCGAGCGGCGCGTGCCTCGACTTCGCGGTCAACTTTCAGAAGATCGTCCAGACCAAGGGAGTGCCCCGGCACTCCCATTGATCGGTCGCAGGGCCTAGCGGAACAGCCGTTGCTCGACGGTGACCGGCAGGTCGGCGCGATGGATCAGGATGATGGCCCACGGCGAGGTGGGCTGTCCGACGGGGCGGGCTGGCTGCGGCGGCAGACTACTGGTCACGGGTGCGCCCACACCAGGGGCGGCAAACCCAGCACTACCGGGGCCTGCGGGTGCAAGGGCAGTGGTGCCGGCAGACCCAATCGGCGGGGCGCTAGCCACGGGCCGCGGCGCCGAACGCTGCGCCAACATGACCTCGGGCGGCATGCGTTCCTCGAAAACGACCACGATGCGGTCGCGCCGCCGGCTGGTCGAGAGCACGTTCACGGCATAACCCTCGCCGCCGCGGCGGCCGAGGAAGATACCGACGGCGTTCATGCGGCCCGGCTCGAACATGTCGGGCGCCGGCAGACCGACGCGGCTCCACAAAGCGCGCCATTCGCCCATCGTACCGGCAACGACATGTTCGGGCTGGCGGGTCGTGGCGGTGGCGCCCTGCCAATGCCGGGCTTCGACCGATTGCGCCATCAGGGCGCTGCCCACAGTCAACACCAAGCCTGCGGCCAGGATGCCGATGGGCAGGAAGCGCCGACCGATGGCGGCTGTGGATGTCCGGGAGACCGACCTATTGCTCAACCGCACTCACAGGAACTCGCGACTGGAGAAAGTTAAGAGCACAAGAAGCCCCCACACTTTGGCTCAAATGCGGCCATGGCAGGCCGGCTGGGGTGGTCCTCCGTATCAATCGTCTCCGCATGTTGCATTCATGCAACACAACCTGCCGCTAGCTGCGCCTGGCCCGGTCGGCGGCGTTGGTCGACTGAATCTGGTCGCGGATGCGCTGCCAGTCGGCGTCGCTGTAGGCCATCATGTTCGAGAAGGTTCCGTTGCCCATGATGCCCATGGCGCCATCGATCGCGATGACCTCGCCATTTATGTACTCGACTTCCTCGCTCATCAGGAAAGCCGCCATGTTGGCGAGTTCGTGCGGCCGGCCGACACGGCCCATCGGGTTGCGCACCTTGTAGCGGTTGGCGTCATCGTCCTTCATCGGATTGAGGCGGGCCCAGGCGCCTTCGGTGGGGAAGGGGCCCGGCGCTATGGCATTGAGGCGGATGCCGTGACGCGCCCATTCGACGGCGAGGCTCTGGGTCATCACCGCGACGCCGGCCTTGGACATGGCCGAAGGCACCACGAAGGGGCTGCCGGTCCATACCCAGGTCGTCAGGATGCTGAGCACGCTCGCCTTGCGCTGCTCCGCGATCCAGCGCTTGCCGCAGGCGTTGGTCATGTAGAACGTGCCGTGCAGCACGATGTTGGCGATGGCGTCGAAGGCGCGCGGGCTGAGATCCTTGGTCTGCGAGATGAAGTTTCCGGCGGCGTTGTTGACGAGGCCGTCGAGCGGTCCGCTGCTCCAGATACGCTCGACCATCTCCTCGACGGCGGTGGCGACCCGGATATCGACGGCATGCGTGTCGACCTGGCGGCCGGGGTACTTGGCCATGACCTCTTTGGCCGTCTCCTCGAGCACGCTGCCGCGCCGGCCGCAGATCACGCAATCAGCGCCCAGTTCCACGAATTTCTCCATCATCATCCGGCCCAGGCCCGTCCCGCCGCCGGTGACGAGGAAGCGCTTTCCCTTGAAAAGATCGACTTTGAACATTGGCAAATGTCTCCTTGTTGCATCGGTTATGTCGTCTAACTGGCACCGGTGACCGGCCACAAGGACTGTTGCGCTCATTCTCCGGAATGATAGGATTTCGACATAACAAAAAGGGATCGTTGAATGACGACCCACCAGGGGGAAGCGAGCGGGGACGCGAGTACAGTCGAGCTGCGTGGTAAAGTTAAGTGGTTCAACGCGGTCAAAGGCTACGGATTTCTGGCCCTCGACATCGACAACAGCGACGCGTTCTTGCATGTGACGACACTTCGACAATCCGGGCATGAGGATCTCAAGCCCGGGTCAACCGTCGTGTGCGCCGGCGTGCGTGGCCCCAAGGGCTGGCAAGTCATGAGGGTTCTCGAGGTCGATTCGTCGACCGCGGTCGCGGTCGCGCCCAAACCACCGCCGATTCCGGATGGCGTCGCGATGGGCGAATACATCGTGGCCCTGGTCAAATGGTACAATAACGAACGCGGCTACGGCTTCGTCACCCGCGAGGCCGCCGACGGCGACATCTTCGTCCATGCCGCGGTGCTGCGTCGGCACGGCATGGATGCGCTGGCTCCCGGCCAGAAGGTCATGATCCGCGTCGCCGAAGGCCAGAAGGGCCTTCAGGTCATCGAAATCCGGGCGGCCTGACGCCGCCTACTTCATGTCGCGCAGGTAGGTGTCCGGTGCCGGCGCCTGCTTGATCAGGCCGCGCTTCACCAGGAATGCCGCGAAGGTCTCGTAGCGCGCGCGGTCGAGGGCCACGGGATCGTCGGCCAGCAGCGGCAGCGTGTCCTTCCAGGCGAGGCGGTTGAGGTCGTTGTCGAGTTCCTTGCCGGACTTGGAGAAGATCGCCCAGGCTTCGGCCGGATTGGCCTTCAGCCAAGTCGTCGCCTCGGCGACCGCGGCCAGCAGCTTCTTCGTGCGGGCGACATCGACGGTCTCGCGCTTGGCGATCAGGATCAGCTCGTCGTAGATCGGCACGCCGTACTGCTCGACCAGCCAGATACGGCCCTTGGCCTTATTCAATTCGAGGTCGTTGAGCTCGAAATTGCGGAAGGCGCCGATCACGCCGTCGACCTGCTTGCTCATCAGCGCCGTGGTCAGCGCGAAGTTGACGTTGATCAGTGTCACGTCCTTCAGCGTGAGGCCGGCGGTCTCGAGCATCGCGCCCAGCAGGGCTTCGTCGAAGCCCGCGATCGAATAGCCGATCTTGCGGCCCTTGAAGTCGGCGAGCGTCTTCACCGGACTGTCCTCCAGCGCCACCAGCGAATTGAGCGGCTGGGCGACCAGGACGCCGACACGCGCCAGCGGCAGCCCTTCGGCGACCAGCATCTGCAGGGTCGGCTGGTACGAAACGGCGTAGTCGGCCTGACCGGCGGCCACCAGCTTGGGCGGCGCGTTGGGATCGGCCGGCGCGATCAGCTCGACGTCGAGCCCGTGCTTGGCGAAGATGCCACGCTGCTTGGCAACGACCAGCGCCGCATGGTCGGGATTGACGAACCAGTCGAGAAGGACACGGACCTTGTCCTGCGCCAGTGCGGGCAGGGAAATGCACGTGAGGGCGAGAGCCAGGATGGCTTGAAGCAGGATACGCATGCTTATTCTCCTTGGGGTGATTGCCAGGGGACCAGTCGTCGGGCGGCCCAGTCGGTCGCGTGATAAAGCGCGAGGCCGAGCAGGCAGAGCAGGAAGAGGGCGGCGAAAGCGAGCGGCGTCTGGCCGCGCGCCAGCGATTGGGTCATCAGGTAGCCCAGCCCCGCGCTCGCGCCGACCCATTCGCCGATCACCGCGCCGATCGGCGCCACGGCAGCGGCAATGCGCGCACCGGAGGCGAAGGCGGGCAGGGCGGCGGGCAAGCGGATCTGCAGCAGCACGGCACTCGATCCGGCGTCCATGGTGCGGGCGAGGTCGAGCCAGCCGGGATCGGTGCGACGCAACCCGTCATAGAGCGTGCTGACCACCGGGAAGAAGATCACCAAGGCCGCCATCGCGACCTTGGAGGCCATGCCGTAGCCCAGCCACAGCACCAGCAGCGGGGCGATGGCGATCACCGGGATGGCCTGGGAGACGATGACGAGGGGCAGCGCCCAGCGCCGCCATCCCGCCGAAGCGGCGAAAATCACGGCCAGGGCAGCGCCCAGGATCAGCCCGAGGATCAGGCCGAGGACCATCTCGGCGGCGGTCCATACCGCCTGCTCCATCAGCAGGTCGAAACGCTCGATCAGCACGGCTCCGACGCGCGATGGCGGCGGCAGGATGTAGACGGGCACGCCGGTCGCCCACGCCAGCGATTCCCAGGCGAGCAGCAAGCCGATCGCGGTGATCAGCGGCCTCATGCGGCGCTCCGCAGCTGAGCGATCAAGCGGCCCTGCAGGCCAAGCAGCACCGGGTCGGATGCATCGCGCGGGACCGGGCCCGGCGGCTCGATCGGTGGGCTGACGGCAAAGGGCACCCCAGACAGGACCCGGACCTGGTGACCTAGCCGCAGCGCCTCCAGGGGATCGTGGGTTACGAGGACGACGGTCCGGCCCGTGAGCAGTCGCGCCGCCAGGTCCTGCAACTCCAGCCGCGTGACGGCATCGAGATGTCCGAACGGCTCGTCCATCAGGACCACGGGCCGGTCCTCGCAGAGCGTGCGGGCGAGGGCAACGCGCTGGCGCATCCCGGCGGAGAGCGCTTCGGGGCGGTCGCGCAGCCGGTCGCCCAGGCCCACATCGGCGAGCAGCGCCCGCGCCCGTGGTTCGGCAGCCCTGAGTGCCGCTGCGTCGCCGCGCAGGCGGTAGCCGAGCAGGACGTTGCCGAGGATGTCGAGCCAGGGCAGGAGCAGGTCGCGTTGCGCCATGTAGGCGAGCGGTTGCGCCCGTTCGGTGCCGGGCAAGAGGCCGGCCAGCCAGCGCAGCAGCGAGGTCTTGCCCACGCCGCTGCGGCCCAGCAGGCACGTCGTTCGGCCGGCCGGAAACTCCAGCGCGAGATCGGCCGCAACCACGCGGTCGCCAAAGGCGATACGCGCGCCGCGCACGGAAAGAGAAGGAGCAGCCACCACGAAACTCACCAGTCCCTACGCCGGCATTAACCGGATCAGGTTCCCGGGGTCGTTCTTTCGAACCTCTCAGCCGCGGTGCGGCTCCCCCCGATGATTGGCGGCCACTATGGGAAGCGGCCGGGCGTCACGCAAGTGTCTTGAGTTTGACGAAATCGGGCTCTATCCCAGGGCATGGCATTCGCAGGCTTCCAGCGCCGGCTCGGCCGCCGCCTCTTCTTCGCGACTCCCCTGGTGTTGGTCGCTGGCGCCGCTACGGCTCAGAGCGCCGACGTCAAGTTCAAGCGCTCGGCTCTGGTCATCGAGACCGGCGGCCGTGAACTTAAATTCGATGTCGACATGGCGACCAACGACATCGAGCGCTCGCACGGGCTGATGTTCCGCAAGAGCCTTGGCCCCTACGAAGGCATGCTGTTCGATTTCCACCAGGAGGCGCCGGTCAGCTTCTGGATGAAGAACACGCTGATCCCGCTCGACATGATCTTCATCGCAGCCGACGGCACCATCCGGCACATCCACTCAAACGCCGTGCCGCTGTCGACCGACACCATCCCCAGCCAGTTCCCGGTGCGCGGCGTGCTCGAGATCAACGGCGGCAGCGCCAAGCTGCTGGGCATCAAGCCTGGCGACAAGGTCAAGCACGCGATCTTCGGCAACGCGGCCTAGGTTCTGTTTCAGCGCTTCAGCGCACAGCTCATGCCGTCGCCGACGGCAAACAGGACGAGATCGATGCGCTCGTCGGTCTTGAGCTTCGCATTGAGCGCGCGGAGCGCGGACGTGTCGGCGTCGACCTGCGCCAGATCGGCGACCCGTCCACGCCACAACACATTGTCGATCAGGATGAGGCCGCCGCGGCGCACCAGCTTCAGGCAGCGCTCGTAATAGGCGTCGTAATCTTCCTTGTTGGCGTCGATGAAGGCGAGGTCGAGCTGGCCGGCGAGGCCCTGGGCCAGCAGCCAGTCGAGCGTGCCGAGCGCCGGGCCGATGGTGAGTTCGATGCGGCTCTCAAGACCGGCTTCCTTCCAGGCGCGCCGTGCGACCTTGGTCCAGTCCTCACTCACGTCGCAGCACCAGAGCTTGCCGTCCGCAGGCAGCGCCTCGGCAATGCAGAGCGAGGAGTAACCGGTGAAGGTGCCGACCTCGACCGCGCGGCGGGCGCCGATCGCCCGTGCCATGAGCGTGAGCTGCTGGCCCTGATGGGCCGAGATCTGCATTCCGGCTTGCGGCAGCCGGGCGGTCTCTTCGCGCAGCCGGCGCTTCACCGCGCTTTCGCGCAGCCAATTGTCGTCGACATAGTCGGCCAGCGCGCCATCGATTTTTGCCCAGCTCTTCATGGTCTCTCCTGTTGGCTCGGAAGGCCCGTCTCGCTAGGGTCGCGCCCAATTGAACGAGGGATTTGGGGAACGGGCATGTCAGATATCGAGATCGCGCGACGCGCCATCAAGAAGCCTATGAACGAAGTCGCCGCGCGCCTGGACATTCCAGCCGATGCGCTGGAGCCGTACAGCCGCGACAAGGCCAAACTCGACGCCAGCTTCGTGAAATCTCTGGAAGGCCGCAAGTCCGGCCGGCTAATCCTGGTGACGGCCATCAATCCTACCAAGGCGGGCGAAGGCAAGACCACCACGACGATCGGACTGGGCGATGCGCTCTGCCGGCTCGGCAAGAAGACCGCGATTGCCTTGCGTGAACCCAGCCTCGGGCCCTGTTTCGGCCAGAAGGGCGGCGCCACCGGCGGTGGCCAGGCGCAGATCGTGCCGATGGCCGAGATCAACCTGCATTTCACCGGCGACTTCCACGCCATCACGACCGCGCACAACCTGCTCGCGGCGATGCTCGACAACCATATCTACTGGGGCAATGCGCTGGGTATCGACGGCCGGCGCGTGTTCTGGCCGCGCGTGCTCGACATGAACGACCGGGCCTTGCGTGACGTGGTGACGAGCCTCGGCGGCGTCGCCAACGGCTTTCCCCGCCAAACGCGCTTCGACATCACGACGGCATCGGAGGTAATGGCGATCCTTTGCCTCGCGCGTGACCTCGCCGATCTCGAGCAGCGCCTGGCCCGCATCGTCGTGGCGGAAACGCGCGATGGAAAGCCAGTGACGGCGGGCGACCTCAAGGCGGCCGCGGCAATGGCGGCGGTGCTGAAGGACGCGGCCAAGCCCAACCTGGTGCAGACCCTAGAGAATAACCCGGTGCTGATCCATGGCGGGCCGTTCGCCAACATCGCGCATGGTTGCAATTCGGTGATCGCCACGCGGGCGGCTCTGGCGCTCGCTGACTATGTCGTGACCGAAGCAGGCTTCGGCGCCGATCTCGGCGCGGAAAAGTTCCTCGACATCAAATGCCGGCAGGCCGGGTTGAAGCCCGAACTCGCGGTGGTCGTGGCCACGGTGCGAGCACTCAAATTGCACGGCGGCGCCGACGAGAAGGCGCTCGAGAAGGCGCTCGAGAAGGAAGACCTTGGTGCGGTCGAGCGCGGCCTGCCGAATCTGCTCCGCCATGTCGAGAACCTGGCCAAGTTCGGCCTGCCGGTCCTGGTCGGCATCAACCGGTTTTTGAGCGACACGCCCGCCGAGCTGAAGCTGATCGAGGAGAAGTGCGCCGCCGCCGGCGCCAAGGCCTATCTCTGCGAACATTGGGCCACGGGCGGAGCAGGGGCCGAAGCCCTGGCAAAGGCCGTCGTGGCCACGCTCGACGAGGGCAAGGCCGCCTTCAAGCCGCTCTATCCCGACGACATGCCGCTGGCGCAGAAGATCGAGACCGTGGCCAAGGAGATTTATCGCGCCTCGGGGATCTCCATCGTGGGCACGGCACAGCGCCGGCTAAAAGCGCTGGAGGCGGCGGGCTATGGCAAGCTGCCGGTCTGCATCGCCAAGACGCAGTACAGCTTTGCCGCCGATCCTGAACTGCGCGGTGCGCCAACAGGGCACACGCTGCCGATCCGCGAGGTGCGGCTGTCGGCCGGAGCGGGGTTCGTGGTCGCCATGGCGGGCGACATTATGAGCATGCCGGGCCTGCCGCGTGTGCCGGCGGCGGAGCGCATCCGGCTCACCGCCGACGGCGAGGTCGACGGGATCTTCTAGTTGGGGCGGAAGGCGTACTTCTTCAACTCGTCGAGCGGCACGACGCGGAGCGTCGCCGCATGAGTCGCCTCGAGCACCACGTGCGGGGCGGCATCGCCGTCGAGCGCTTCCTTCCAGCGGGCGGCGCACAGGCACCAGCGGTCGCCCGGTTTCAGGCCGGGAAAGCCATATTGCGGCATGGCGGTGCTGAGGTCGTTGCCGTGGGCTTTCGAGAAGGCCAGGAAGGCCGAGGTCGTGACGACACAGACCGTGTGCAGGCCGACATCCTCGGCGCCGGTGTTGCAGCAGCCGTCGCGGTAGAAGCCGGTGACGGGCTGGAGAGAGCAGGGCTGCAGGGCGCCGCCCAGGACATTGACCGAGGGCGCGCGGCCGGGGCGGCCCTCTTCGGGCGTTTGATCGAACATGGGCTCAGTGTAGCACCCGGAATTTGCGCTTTCGAGGGACAGCCGCCGCTGGTAGAAGTCCTCCGCCTGCAAAGTCCTTGCGGCGGGGCGTAGCGCAGTCTGGTAGCGCGTCTGCCTTGGGCGCAGAAGGTCGTCGGTTCGAATCCGGCCGCCCCGACCACGGCCCCGTAAGCAGAGTATTGGAGTTGGCGGAGTATTGGAGTTCATGAAGGTTCGCATCTTCAAGCCGGCCAAGACGGCCATGCAGTCCGGGACCCGGAATACCCACGAGTGGGTGCTCGAACCCGAGCCCTCGCCCAAGCAGGTCGACCCGCTGATGGGCTGGACGAGTTCGCGCGACACCATGGAGCAGGTGAAATTGCAGTTCGCGACGCTCGACGAGGCCAAGGCCCATGCCGAGAAGAACGGCTGGCAATATACGGTCGAACTGCCCCATGCGCGGCCGATCAGACCGAAGGCCTATGCCGACAATTTCGCCTACACACGCGTCGGCCGCTGGACGCACTGACGGCAAAGCCGTTACTGGCGTGCTACTATACAAATTCGGGCCCGTAGCTCAGGGGATAGAGCACCTGCCTTCTAAGCTGGTGGTCGCTGGTTCGAATCCAGCCGGGCTCGCCAATCTCCGTCGCTCGCTTGCCTCGTCGTTCACACGACCGTGGCGCGTCGTGATGTGACCGGCCGGCTGGTAGCCTACATGATGATCACGTCTCCTTGAGCCTGTTTCGGGTTCCCGGGATCGGCGCGATTCACTGCAACGGACTGGAGAGGCCTATGAAACTCTGGGGAGCGGTATTCCTGTCGCTCTTGCTTGCTGGTGCAATGCCGGCGTGGGCCATCGACGGGTTCGTCGCCATCAAGAGTCCTCTCGCAGCAAAGGCAACCATGGACCGCTACGAGGCCATCGCCAAGCAGCGCGGGCTGTTGGTTTTCGCACGGGTCGACCATGCAGCCGGCGCCGAGAAGATCGGCAAGACGCTGCGGCCGACGGAAGTGCTGATTTTCGGCAACCCGCAGGGTGGCACCCCTTTCATGGAGTGCGCCCAGTCGGTCGGAATCGATCTGCCGCTGAAAGTGCTGGTCTGGCAAGACGCGGTCGGACAGGTCTGGCTGGGGTACAACGATCCGGCCTTCCTGGCCAAACGTCACGATGCTGCCCAATGCCCGGCTGTCGACGGCCTAAGCAAGGCCCTGGCGGGACTTGCCCAGGCAGCTGTCGCGCCTTGACCGGGCGCGGCTATCTCGGTCCGATCCGGAAGCCGCAGAACTTGTTGCCATCGAGGTCGCGAAAGTAGGCGCCATAGAACGCCTGTGGTCCTTCCTCGCCGCGCAGGCCTGGCTGGCCTTCGCACGCGCTGCCAAGCTCGAGGGCCTTGGCGTACAGCGCATCGACCTTGTCGCGGCTGTCGAGCATGAGTGCCACCATCATGCCGTTGCCTACCGTCGCCGGCTCGCCGTCGTGAGGTTTGACCACAGCCAAAGCTGGCTTGCCGAAGGCAGTGCCGTACATGGTGAAGGCATTGGCCTGGTCGATCCGCATGAGTTCTTTGGCGCCGATGGCCGAGAGCAGGTTGGTGTAGTAGGCGCGCGCCTTGTCGATGTCGTTGGTGCCGACGGTGACATAGCCGATCATGGCCTTTGATCCCTGTTGTTGATTGCCAACACTTAGTTCCGGGTCCCCGCGAAGGCAACCATCGATGCGCCGGCGCCAATCAGCAGGCCGCCGCCGGCCTTGTTCACGATGCCGATCGCCCGCGGGTTGCCGGCGAAGCGGCGCGCCTTGCTGGCGATCAGGGCGTAGCCAAAGGCATTGGCGAAAGCCAGGACCAGGAAGGTTGTCTCGAACACCAGCATCTGCGTCAGGAAGTCGGCCTTGGGATCGAGGAAGGCGGGCAGAAAGGCCACGAAGAAGGTGATGCTCTTGGGATTGAGCGCCGTCACCAGCCAGGCGTGGCCCAGCATCTTGGCAGCCGAGACGGCATCGGTCCGCGGCGGGGCGTCCATCGTGTCGCCGGCCCGCCAGAGCTTTATGCCAAGATAGACTAGATAGGCGGCACCCACCCACTTCAGGGCAGTGAACAAGGTGGCGGAAGTGGCGAGGAGGGCGCCCAGACCCAGCATGGAGAGCGTCATGGCGGTGAAATCGCCCAGCGCCACGCCGATCGCCATGGGGAGCGCCGTCCGCCAGCCTTGCCCCAGGGCATAGGACACGACTAGCAGCACGGTCGGCCCCGGAACGAGCAGCAGGATGGTCGATGCTGCGGCGAACGCGGCCCAGGCTTCGAACGACATTTTCTCGCCTCCTCAGGTCCAAGCCCCAACAGAGCCACAGGAAGAGGGGAAAAGTCAGCCAGATTTCCGCCTCTTTCCATCGTCAAGATCGAGCGTCGAATATCTTGCCGGAGGCAAAATGGCCCGCACCAAGGCCCAGCCCTACCATCATGGACAGCTCCGCGAGGCCTTGGCGTCGTCCGGCCGGGCGCTGCTTGAGGAAAAGGGCATCCGCGGCTTCACCCTGCGCGAATGCGCCCGGCGGGCCGGCGTTTCCCATGCTGCACCGGCCTATCATTTCGCCTCGATCGACGACCTGCTGGCGGAGCTCGCCGTCCAGGGTTTTAACGAGCTGGCGGCAGCCATGACCGCCGAGGCTGCGCGGGCGGAAGGTGGCGTCACCAGCCATCTGGTCGCGCAAGGCGTGGGCTACATGGCCTTCGCCGCCGGCAATCCGGCGCTGTTCCAGCTCATGTTCAGCCGGGAGGCGAACCGACTCGAGACGCCGGCGCTGGCCGCCGCGGCCGAGGCCGTGCGCAATCTCCACGCCGCCGCTGTCGAAGCCGCCATTCCGCACGCTTCGGGCGAGATCAAGCAGCGCATGGCCGATTTCGCCGGCGCCTCGGTGCATGGCTTTATCAGCCTGCTGCTGGACGGCCAGATCGGCGGCAAGGATTCGTCCCGGGCGCTGAAGGCCCGGGGTTTGTCCCTGCTGTCGGCGATGGCCGAAACCGTCGTCCGCGTCGGCACCTAGAGCGGGATGCGGAACAGCAGTGTCTCGCCGCCGCCGTGGCCGGCCGCCTTGGTGAAGCGTTCGACCAGATAGCCGCCACTGGCAGTGATCACCTTTTGCGACGGCAGGTTGTCGGGATCGGTGGTGAGATCGACGTATTCGAGACCGAGCTTGCGCGCCTCCGGCAGCATCAACGCCAGCGCTCGCGTGGCGTAGCCCTGCCGCTGCTTCCACGACACGACGGCGTAGCCGAGATGGCCAAGCACATGCTTCGGCAGGTCGGACGTGCCGGGCTGCCAGCGGAAGTTCACGGAGCCGCAGAACCCGTCGTCCCACATCCAGCGGCGGTAGCCCGGCAGGCGCTGCACCGTGCTGCCGTCGCGCAGCTTGATGGGCCCGCCCCTGGCCTCGGGATCGTCGAGCGAGGCCACGAAGGCGGCGGGATCGGCCGCAATCATCGCCAGTTCCTCGCGGGCGGATTCCTCGCGGCGGAGATTGTCCGACCAGAAGCCGCGACGCAGCGCATCGGCATAGGCCGGCAGCCGGTCGAGCGAAGGGACCACGAGGTTTATGGGATTTCCCAGTAAAGCGGGAGACGGTCTACAACACCGGCCCGTTGACACTCAAGTGGCGTTTGCCTAGTCTTGTGGCTCCATTTTGCCTCCATTTTGGAGCCAATCGTGACAGTCAATCTCTCGATCAAGAATGCGCCGGAAAAGCTGGTCCGCAAGCTGAAGAAGCGCGCCGAGCGCAACCATCGTTCGCTGCAGGGAGAATTGATGGCGATCATTACCGAGGCCGTCGAGGAGAAGCCCCGGCTGACGGCCGCCGATATCCTGCGGGAAACGCAGGCACTCGGTCTGACGGGACCGTCGGAGTCGGCTGCGATCGTTCGCGCGGATCGCGATGCGCGTTGAGGTCGTGGATGCTTCGGCCATCGCGGCCTTGTACTTCGGCGAGCCGGAGGCCGAGGCCATTGCCGATCGCCTCGCCGAGGCGCAGCTCATCGCGCCAACTCTGATCCGTTTCGAAATGAGCAACATCGCCGTCAAGAAGATCGTTCGCGCACCATCGACGGCGCCGGTCATCATGGAACGCCTGTTGGCGTTTGTCGGGGGGCCGCTCGAGATTTGCGAAGTCGATCACGGCGAGGCCCTTTCGCTTGCTCTTCGGTCACGGCTGACGGCCTACGACGCGTCATACTTGTGGCTGGCGCGTCATCGGCAATGCGGGTTGGTCACGCTCGACCGTCAGCTTCAGCGTGCAGCGGCCGAGTTTCTGGCGTCATGAGTTCCAGCCCCGTCCTCGTCCTCGACATCGATGGCGTCGTCTCGCTCGCCCAGCCCGGATCGGCGCACCCCTGGTACGCCACCCTGCAGGCCGATATGGGGATCGACTATCAGGCCCTGGAGCGCGACTTCTTCCGCGGTGAATTCCTGGAGGTGTTGCGCGGTCGGCTCGACCTCTACGTCGCGCTACAGGACTATTTCACGCCGCTTGGTCTCGCCGACCGGCTGGAGGAGTTCGTTGCCTATTGGTTCGAGAAAGACGCCATCATCGACCGCGGCGTGCTGGCCCAGGCCGACGATTGGCGCCAGCGCACCGGCGGCCGCTGCTTCGCGGGCACGAACCAGGAGCATCATCGGGCGGCCTATCTGCGCGATCACGCCGGCCTTGGCGCGCATTTCGACGAGGTCATCTATTCGGCGGCGCTGGGTGTCTGCAAGCCGGAGCGGGTGTTCTTCACCAATGCCCAGGCGCGCATGGGGGTGACGGTGGCCCAGTCGATCCTGTTCGTCGATGACAAGGCCGAGAACGTCGATGCCGCGCGCGCCTGCGGCTGGCGGGCCATGCTCTATCGCGGGCCGGAAAGCCTCGCCGGCGCGCTGGCGCAGTGGGGCTAGCTTCGCTGCCGGCGGCGATGGCGGGACAGGAACATCTGCGCCACGAAGGCCAGGCCGAGGTAACTGGCGATGCACAGCACCAGCACGCCGACTTCGCCAAGGGTTGGGTTGGCGATGAGAGCCATAAGGCGATCGCCCATGATGCAGACGAGCAGCAGGCCCGGCGTCATGCCGACCACCGAGCCGATGGCGAAGTCGGAGAGCCGGAGGCCGCTGGCGCCCAGGGCCAGGTTGACGAAAGTCCCTGGGGCCACAGGAACCACCCGGAACGCGACGACGACCAGGACGCCACGCTCCCTGATGCCTTCGAGGATATGCTGGAACTTCGGGCCGAGCAGGCGGGCAAGCGGAGCCTTTCCGAGCCAGGCTCCGACGAAGTAGACGAGGAACGCGCTGCTGAAGACGCCGAGCATCGAGTAGGTGAAGCCGTACCAGGGCCCGTAGACCGCCGCCGTCGCCAGCACGAGCGCATTGACCGGGAAGGCCACGACGGCGGCCAGCAGGAACGCCGCCAGGACCAGAAGAGGCGCCCAGGGGTCGCCCCGGGCGCTGGCCAGGAAGCCCTGGATCCGGTCGGTGGTGATGATCTCGGCAAGGCCCGTGACGTGCCAGGCGGCTGCGATCGCCAGAATTCCCAGCAAGACGGCCGCGACGGCCAGGAGGGCTTTCATCTGCATGAGAGGCCACAGTACGGCAAATTGAGAAACGTGCTAGATCGAACGCATGCTGATGTTCGATATACCTTTCGGGACGACCGACTGGGCCGACCTGGCCCCGACGGAGCATCCCGGCGAGACCGGCAAGGCGTTCTGGCGGACCAGGACGTTCAACAACATCCGCGTGCGGATGGTCGAGTACACGCCGGGCTATCTCGCCGACCACTGGTGCCTGAAAGGCCACGTCCTGCTGGTGCTGGAAGGCGAACTGCACACCGAACTGGCCGACGGGCGCACCGTCGTGCTGAAGCCGGGTCAAAGCTACCAGGTGGCCGACGGCGACCTCGCCCACCGCTCGCGCACCGCGGGCGGCGCCAAACTTTTCATAGTGGACTGACATGACGGACATGATCGGATTTATCGGCGTCGGCACCATGGGCGAGCCGATGTGTCGCAACCTGGCGAAGAAGAGCGGCATGACGGTGCTGGCCGCCGACCGCGATCCGGCGCCGCTGAAGCGGCTCGAGGCGGACGGCGTCAAGACCGCCTCGCTCGACGAGATCGCCACGACCTGCCGAACCACCTTTCTGTCGCTGCCCGGCGGCAAGGAAGTGGCGCAAGTCTGCCTGGGCGAGGGTGGGCTGGTCGACAAGGCCAAGCTCGGCTGGACCGTGATCGATCTCAGCACGACGCAGCCGCGCCTCGCGCAACGGCTCTACGAGGAGTTCGAGGGCAAGGCCTCGGCCTTCGCCGACGCGCCGGTTGCGCGCACGCGCCAGGCCGCGATCGACGGTACGCTCTCCATAATGGTCGGCGCCACGCCGCTCACCTTCGAGCGCATCGAGCCTCTGTTGCGTCACATGGCGAGCGAGGTGACGCACTGCGGCGAAGCCGGCGCCGGCCAGACGGTGAAAATCCTGAACAACATGGTGCTGTTCCAGACCGTGGTGGCGCTGGCCGAGGCGCTCAGCATCGCCCGTGGGCAGGGCGTCGATGGCAAGGTGCTGTTCGAGACGCTCGCCAAGGGCTCGGCCGATTCCTTTGCGCTGCGCAACCACGGCATGAAGGCGATGCTGCCGGGTGAGTTCCCCGAGCGCGCCTTCTCGACCGAGTACGCGCTGAAGGACCTGAGTTACGCCATCGAACTGGGCGAGCAGCACGGCGTGCCCGGCCTCGGCGCGGACGTCGTCCGCGAGGTGATGGAGCGTGCGGTCGAACTCGGCCACGGCAAGGAATACTGGCCGGTGTTGCTGAAGGCCATCGAGGACGCCAAGGGTAAAGGCTGAACTCTTAGGCCTTCGGCGCGACGCGCTCGTAGCCTTTGCCGCGCATGCAGTCGGCGGTGAACCAGATCTCGGCGCGTGTCCGATCGGCTTCCACGCTGCGGCTCGCCAGTTCGCGGGTCGGCCGCCACGAGCCCGCGAAGAAGGGCGGACTGCTGAACGGAAAAGTGAGCAGATATGAATAAGCCCGCAGCGCTTCCTGCGTGCCGACGTGACGGCAGTGCAGAGTGTCGCTGTCCAGCGCCGCCCGCTCGACACCCGGCTTCTCCCATTGGTTCGGCATCTCGCAGGCAGCGAGGAGCAGTATCGCGATGAAGGGCAGGATTTTGCGCACGGCGATGATATGGTCGCCGCGGCCGATGGAGTTGTGAAGAGGGAGACGTTCGGATGGCGCGTATTGCTGTGGGTGGATTCCAGCACGAGACCAATACTTTTGCTCCGCAGCAGGCCACCTGGGACGAGTTCGTACGCGCCGATGCCTGGCCGCCGCTGCTGCGCGGCCCCGAGATGATCGCGGGCGTCGAAGGTTTCAACATTCCGATCGCCGGTGCCGTGAAGCGCCTGGCCGAGCTCGGCCACGAGATCGTGCCGCTGGCATGGGCCGCGGCGGCGCCGGCTTCCTACGTGACCGAAGACGCCTACGAGAAGATGTGGGCGCTGTTCGACGAGGACCTGAAGAAGTTCGGGCCCTTCGACGCGGTCTATCTCGACCTGCACGGCGCCATGGTGGCCGAGAACACCGAGGACGGCGAAGGCGAGTTGCTGCGTCGCATCCGAGGCGTCGTCGGCAACGACCTGCCGATCGTGGCCAGCCTCGACTATCACGCCAACCTCACGCCCGAGATGGCCAGCCTCTCGACCGCGCTGGTGGGCTACCGCACCTATCCGCACATCGACATGGCGGTGACGGGCAAGCGCGCCGTCGAGTTGCTGGACAAGCTCCTGAAGGAGCAGCGCCCGGTCTATCGCGCCTACCGCCAGCTCGATTTCCTGATCCCGCTGGTCTGGCAGTGCACCTTCATCGAACCGGCCAAGGCGATCTTCGATCTCGTGGGCGAACTGGAGGCGGGCGAGAAGAGCCACAATCAGGGCATCGTCAGCGTCACGCACACGCCGGGCTTCCCGCCGGCCGACATCGCCCAGTGCGGGCCGGCGCTGGTGGTCTACGGCCACGACAAGGAGGCGGTCGAGGCCGCCGCCGACAAACTCGCGGCGACCGTGAAGGCGCAGGAGAAAGCCTTCAACGGCGAACTGCTCGATCCCGACCAAGCGGCGTTGCGCGCGATCGAGCTTTCGAAGAAGGCCAAGAAGCCGATCGTGCTGGCCGACGTGCAGGACAATCCCGGCGCCGGAGGCACGTCCGACACGATCGGTCTCTTGTCGGCGTTGATGCGCCACAAGGCCAAAGGCGCCGTGATTGGCATGATCGTGGATGAAGAATCGGCGCAGGCCGCCGTCGAGGCGGGCGAGGGCAACATCATGCGGCGCGGTATTGGCGCCGTGGTGGGCTATGCCGGCGAGAAGCCGGTCGAGGCCGACTGGCGCGTGGTCAAGCTGAGCGACGGCGTGTTCACCGGCACCGGCCCGTTCTACGGCGGGGCCAAATTCCAGATCGGGCCGATGGCGCTGGTGACCGACGAGGCCTCGGGAGTCTCGGTTGTGCTGGCCTGCAAGCGCGTGCAGGCGGCCGACCAGGAGATGTTCCGCACCGTCGGCGTCGAGCCATCCAAGGTGCTGATCCTGGCGCTGAAATCGACGGTGCATTTCCGCGCCGACTTCCAGCCCATTGCCGAGACCATCCTGGTCGTGCAATCGCCCGGCGCCCACATCACCGACCCGGTGGACATGCCCTACAAGCACCTGCGCAAGGGCATCCGGCTCCGGCCGATGGGGCCGGTGCACGCTTAGCTCTTTTCTCCCGGTCCGCGTGAGCGAGTCAGTTGGACAGGGGTTCACGTCGTCGCCTCGTCATGCTGCAACAGCCAAGTCATTGTTTGCATTGGCTGAATCTGCAATCCATCGAGCGAGACATTGGACGCCGAGTGACTCGTTTCACGTCGCTGTCCCATCGCTCGGATGGCGGGCAGGGCAATCGCATATGACTCGAAGATCCCTCACTTCGTTCGGGATGACACCGGTTTCTGCATCGACGCACCGCGCAAAGCCCAGCAATAGTGTCATCCCGAACGAAGTGAGGGATCTTTTGCTTCCCCTCGAAATGCGAGCTGCCACAGGTTTTTAGGCCATATGTGATTGCCCTGGGATGGCGGGGGAGAGCTGCGGCAAGCTGACGGCATGGCGTGCGGTCATGAGTCTTCCTGTGGGTTCTCGCTTTCTGCGGCAGGAATACCAGAAGGATAGGATAAGTCAATAGGCCGATCCGGTAGGCAACAGGTCAATTGACGGGTGACTATTTGGTCACCTATTGTCCACTGACAGTGGATAACGACAACATCTTCAAGGCGCTTGCCGACCCGACACGTCGGTTGCTCCTGGATCTGCTGTTTCGGCGTGACGGTCGGACGCTGAAGGAACTGGAGGCGGGAGTCACGATGACGCGTTTCGGCGTCATGAAGCATCTCAAGATTCTGGAGGAAGCCGAACTCGTCGTCACACGCCGGTCTGGGCGGGAGAAGCTGCATTTCCTGAATGCGGTTCCGATCCGGACGATCCACGACCGATGGATCAACAAATACCGTGAACGAGAGGTCTCGGCGCTGCTGGCGCTCAAGGCCGAGCTGGAAGAAGGGGACTGACGGACATGACTGACAAAAGCGCAACCACCCAAGTCTACAGGATTGTCATCAAGGCAACGGCTCAGGCGATCTGGGATGCCATCACCAAGCCCGAGTGGACCGAAAAGTACGCCTATGGCGGCCGCGTCGACTACGCCCTGAAGGCGGGTGGTAAGTACAGCCACGAGGCCAGCGCCGAGATGAAGGCGGTGGGATTGCCCGATGTCATCATCGTCGGCGAGGTCATCGAGAGCGATCCGCCGCGCAAGCTGGTCCAGACCTGGCACCCGCTCTTCGATGCGGCCACGACGGCGGAAACGCCCACGCGCCTCACCTATGAGATCAAGGAGCATCAGGGCGGGGTCTGCACCGTGACCCTCATCCACGACACCGCAGGCGCGCCGCTTGTCGCCGGCATGGTGGCGGGTGGTGGCGACACGAGCCAGGGCGGCGGTGGCTGGCCGTGGGTCCTGAGCGACCTCAAGTCGCTGCTGGAAACCGGCAAGCGGATGTGAGCCCGATGGCCAAAGCATCTGGGGCCAAGGCACTCGACAAAGTCGTGATGGAAAACGTCAACAGTCCGGGCGGCCATGTCGTGCGGGTCGACGCCGACAAGTACAACGCGATGAAGCGGGCGATCCTGGCCGTCCTGCCGAAAGCCTCGGCGGGCATGACGGTCGCTGACCTCAAGAAAGGCCTGTTGCCGCTCCTGCCGGACGCGCTTTTCCCAGGCGGCGCCAAGGCCGGCTGGTGGCTCAAGGGCGTCCAGCTCGATCTCGAGGCAAAGCGCCTGATCGCGCGCATCGACTCCAAGCCGATGCGCCTGCGCCGACTGTGACATCGATGGCGAGGTAGCTACGCCGTATCACGGTGAACATCGTGAACGACGATGCCCTCGCCCTCCGGTGGCATCTCGAGCCAGGGACGGTGCTGGAGTGTCCGCGTCGTGTCCTCGTAGCCGCTCGCCCAGTGCTCGCGCATCGACGTGCCGGAGAACTCATAGTCCTTGGCGTGGCCCTCGTAGGATTTCTGCTGGTAGATCAGCTGGAGAATCGCGATCTCCGGCAGGTCGGCCAGTTGCTCCTTCAGCCGCCGTTCGTCGTCGCTCAGCAGTTCCGCCGGAATCTTCACCAGTGCCTGGTGAAGCTTGGTCTTCCAGGCGTGGATGCGACGGAAGAGGTCGGTGTTGTAGCGGGTGCGCGACGAATACATGATGTCCTTCTGACGGGCCATCACATCCTGGATGTCGCGCGGCAGGGCGCCGCGCGCGCTGAACAGGTCGACCTGGAAGACCATCGTGTTGATATGGTCGTCCTGGTCGAGCAGATGCTGGAGCGGCGTGTTGGAGACGATGCCGCCGTCCCAGAAGTGATCCGTCCCGATCTTCACCATCGGCAGGGCCGGCGGCAGGGCGCCGCTCGCCATCACGTGCTCGGGCTCGATCGTGTCGGTGGCATTGTCGAAATACATGAAGTTGCCGTTCAGCACGTTGACGGCGCCGACGGCCAGCCTGGTTTCCTTCTCGTTGATCAGCGAGAAGTCGACCAACTCGAGCAGGGTCTCGCGCAACGGCGCATTGTCGTAGTAGCTGGTTGCCGTGGTCGCGCCGGGGAAGCTGAACCACGGGCTGGGGCTGCGCGGCGTGAAGAAGCCGGGTTGCCCGTGCATGATCGTCATCCAGGAGCTGGCGGCGTTGCGTGCCTTGCGGAACACGTCGCCGTCCGGCGTATAATTCCATATCTTGCGTTCGGTGATGCGCTCCCAAAAGGTGCGCAGCCGCTCAAGACGCAGCGCTGGCGGATTTCCCGCGATGATGGTGCCGTTGATGGCGCCGATCGACACGCCCGAGATGTAGTCGGGCTCCAGTCCGGCTTCCTGCAGGGCCTGATAGACGCCGGCCTGGTAGGCGCCGAGCGCGCCGCCGCCCTGTAGCACGAGCGCGATCCTGTGACAGCGGTCCGGCCGCGGAATCCGACGTGTTGCCTGTCCCCGAAGCGGTTGAATTCTGACGTCCATCTGGCCCCCCAATGCTGGGGAGAGAATGACCGTCGGTCGATGACGCAGTCATGACAGGGCGATGTACGGCTACCTGGCTGCGTCCTCGTTCCGAAATGCCGGCCGGAGCGCCCGGCTTGCCTTTATCTTTGGAACGGAAAGGGGACTCCGGGCGTTAGCTTGAAGTTGGAGTGTCACAGTCAGAGCAATCGCGCTGTCGTGCACTCTCAGGAGCCAACATGGATACCACCACACTACTCATCATCCTGGTTGTCGTTCTGCTGCTTGGCGGCGGCGGCTGGTACGGCCGTGGACGCTGGTACTAAGCCAAGGGTCGAACAAGCAGAGGTTGGTGTTTACGACTCGTTTCGGAACGCCGGGCGGAGCGCCCACACCATCGGCACGGTGGTCAGGGCCACGCAGGCGACGACCGCAAGCGCCGTCGCGAGGCCGATGACGTCGCCCAGCAGGCCGAACAGCAGCGGGCCGGTGGCGCCGGCCACAGAGCCGCCGGTGTAGAAGACGGCGAAGGCCTGCGTGCGCTTTTCGGGGCTGACGAACTCGGGAACGGTGCCATAAAGCACCGACGAGGTGCCGCTCAGCATCAAACCGATGGCCGGGAGCAGCACCAGCGCGAGGTCGAGCGACAGCGGCAGGACGGCAAGGATCAGTAGCGTCGTCGCCACCTCGGTGAGGATGACCGAAGGCACGACGCCGAGCTTCTGGCCGACCCAGCCCATCACCAGCTTGCCGGCCGCACCTCCGGCGAACAGCAGCGACAGCCCGAGGCCGATGGTCGGCAGGTCGGCGCCTTTGTCCCGAAGCAGAAACGGCAGGAAGATGAGAAAGCCGGTGCGCACCAGATCGTCGGCGATGTGGATCGAGAAGAGGAGCCAGTAGGCCCAGGGCCGGTCCTGGCCGGCGACGGTCTTCGACGGCTCGGCCGTACCGTGCGTCACGATGGGTTTCAGCGAGGCCAAGATGACGCTGGCGCCAACCACGGCCAGCGTCGCCATGACGACCATCGCCTGCTGCCAGCCGAGCGAGGCGGCGACCAGAGCGAACAGCGCCGGCAGCATGACCTTGCCGACATCGCCGGTGAAATTGTAGGTCCCGAGTGCGGTGCGCGAGCGCGGCCCATGATAGGCGGCGGCGACGAGGCTGGAGGCGATGGGATGCTGCGTGCTGCCGCCGAGGCCGGCGAGCAGTAGCCCCGCGATCACGCCGTAGAGGGAGCCGGTCGGGCCTGCGAGGCAGTAGCCGACGGCGATCAGGCCGGTGCCCAGCGCCAGCACGCGCACGCCGCCGAAGCGCTCGGCGAGCTTGCCCGACGGGATCTGGCCGACCGCCATGGCGCCGGAGTAGACGGTTTTCAGTGCGCCGATGGCGCCGTAGCTCAGGCCGAACTGCGATTGCAACAGCGGATAGAGGACATTCAGGAGATCGGTGAAGCCGTCGTGCAGGGCATGCGCGCCGCCGCACACGGTGAGCGTTCGACGTTCGGAAGGGGCAGGGGTGACGGCGACTGTCATCGCACTGTCACATTACAAGACTTGTCCTCGTCCGTCTTGTTTTCTGGACGAGAGCTACCGACCCGGTATCTCCGCGTACCAGAAAGCGAGCTGCTGCTGGAAATCGGCGTCGGCTGCGGCCACGTCGGTCATGATCGCGGGCTTGCCGGTGCGCGGATAGCGCACGCTCTGCAATCTGGTGAACCTGGTGTCGGCCATGTGCAGGATCAGCACGTCGCCCGCTCGGCGATGGAAGATGAACTCGTGGATCTTCCGGATGTTGACCAGGCTCACGACGTAACGTCCGCCCGTGCCTTCGCCCGAGAGCTGGCGCACCGGAATGTCGCGGCCCTCGTTGGTGATGCCCATCGGCGCCAGCGCTTCCGGCGCCATCATGTTGTCCTTGCCGGTCCTCTGGATCATCCGCACCAGCCGGTCGCCGCGCGGCGACAGGGTGGTGATCTTCGCCGGGCTTTGGCAGGCGCCGAGCGGGAGCAGGAGGCCGGCACCGAGCAACGCGCGCCGTAAAAGTACGCTGTTGGACAAACTCAATCCTTCCCGCTGGAGGTCATGTCGACGACGATCGGCGCGATGGCATCCAGCTTGCCATCGCGAATCGCCCGGAAGAAACAATTGTGCCGTCCGGTATGGCAGGCGACGCCGGTCTGGTCGACGAGGACCAGCAGCGTGTCGCCATCGCAATCGATACGCAGGTCGACCAGTGTCTGGATGTGGCCGGAAGTGTCGCCCTTGCGCCACGGCGCCTGGCGCGAGCGTGACCAGTAACAGGCACGGCCGCTGCGCATTGTTTCGGCGACGGCGTTGCGATCCATCCAGGCCATCATCAGGATTTCGCCGGTGTCGTGCTGCTGGGCGATGGCCGGGACGAGGCCTTGGGCGTCGAACCGGATGGCGGCGAGTGCGGTGTCGATCTCTGGCGGTTGGTATGTGGTTGGGGTCATGGCGACCTTGGCCTCCGGAAGGAACGGGGCGTATAGTCGCCTCGTTTCTGCTTGGCAAATCTGGGTAATCGGGACCTCGTGAAGAAGACGGCGAAAGCGGCTGTCCACAGCCACGACCATCAGCACTGCGTCGAGGATGCCCTGGCGGCAGCCGAGAAGCTGTGCGCGGCGAAGGACCTCCGGTTCACGCCGCTGCGCCGGCGGGTGCTCGAATTCATCTGGTCGAGCCACAAGCCGGTCGGCGCCTATGCGCTTCTCGACAAGTTGCGAAGCGAGGACCTCGGCTCGGCGCCGCCCACGGTCTACCGCGCGCTCGATTTCCTGAGCGAGAACGGCCTGATCCACCGCATCGAGCGCATGAACGCCTTCGTCGGCTGCAGCCATCCCGGCGAGGCGCACCGCGGTTTCTTCCTGATCTGCGTCCAGTGCGGCAACGCCGAGGAAATGCAGGCGAGCGATCTCGGCGACGCGATCGCCGCCGGTGCCGCCAAACGCGGCTTCACCGCCCGCGAGATGACTCTCGAAGTCACCGGCGTCTGCGGAGATTGCGGGAAGAGTTGATTCCCTTCACCGTCTGCGGGGAAGGAAAGCGATATCGGCTACGCGTTGTGGGCGCGGTTGAGGCGCTCGAAGCCTTCGGCGAGGTCGGTCTTGAGGTCTTCGACGTCTTCGAGGCCGATGTGGACGCGCAGGAGCTGCTTGCCCTCGGGCCATGGCACGGCTGTACGGTACTGGTCGGGGTGGGCGGGGATCATCAGGCTCTCGTAGCCGCCCCAACTCGCGCCCATGCCGAAGATGTCCATGCCGTCGAGCATGGCGGCGACCGCGGGGCGCTTGATGCCGTCGCGCAAGGTGAAGGAGAAGAGGCCGGACGAGCCCTTGAACTGCTTCTTCCAGTTCTCATGGCCGGGGCAGTCCGGTAGGGCGGGGTGCAGCACCTTGTCGACTTCGGGCCGTGCTTTCAGCCAGTTGGCGATCTCGAGGCCGCTCTTCTCGTGATGACGCAGGCGCACGCCCATCGTGCGGAGCCCACGCAGCGCGAGGTAGCAATCGTCGGGCGCGGCATGGAATCCGAACGACTGGCAGGCGGTCTTGCACGTCTCGAAGAGGGCGCGCGTGGCGCAGGAGATGATGCCCATCATCGCATCAGAATGGCCGACGATGTACTTGGTGCCGGCATGCACGGAGATGTCGCAGCCGTGGTCGAATGGCTTGAAGTAGAGCGGGGTCGCCCAGGTGTTGTCGATGATCACGATGGCGCCGTGCTTCTTGGCGATGGCGGCAATGGTGTCGACGTCCTGCACCTCGAAAGTCTGCGAGCCGGGCGCTTCGAGATAGACGATCTTGGTGTTTGGCCGGATCATCTTTTCGATGCCGGCGCCGATCATCGGATCGAAGTAGGTGGTCTCGACACCGAAATTCTTGAGCGTGGTGTTCGAGAAGCGCCGGGCCGGGCCGTAGGCATTGTCGGTGACCAGCATGTGATCGCCGGACTTGAGGAAGCCCACGATGGCGCCGGTGACGGCGCCCAAGCCCGACTGCACGGCAATGGAGCGGTGCGCGCCCTCGATGGCGGCGACGGCATCTTCCAGCGCCTTCTGCGTCGGCGTGCCGTTGCGGCCGTAGCCAAAACCCTCGAACGGGATTCGATTCTCGAACTTCTCCATCGTCGGAGAGAGGATCGTCGAGGCGTGATAGACGGGCGGATTGACGATGCCGAAGTTGTTGTCAGGATCGCGGCCGGCAACGGCTAAAACAGTATCGGGTCTGGTATAAGTTTTCTTGGAGGTCATGCCTTCGACTATGGCACAGGCCTCACGCCGGCGGCCAGCGATAGACCTTCGGCCAGAGCACGCGCGGATCCTGCAGATCCCTGGTTTCGCTACGCACGGGCTGAAATCCGGCCTTGCGATAGGTATCGAGCGCCTTGGGGTGGTCGAGCGTGTTGGTGTTCAGGATCACCCGCGCCGGATCGCGCGCCAGCGCCCGCTCGATCGCGCGGTCGAGCAGCCAGGGTCCGATCCGCTGTCCGATGTAATCGAGCGTGAGGCCGAAGAAGACGATCTCGTCCGCCTGCAACTCGAAATAGCCGACCAGCGCGCCGTCATGGCGGGCGACATGGAGTTCATGCCCGGGAGCGGCCAGCAGTGTGGCCAAGGCCTCGTCGGTCAGCAGGCGGCGCTCGTACCAGAGCCACGGCCGGCCGACGCGATCGTAGAGCTCGCGATAGAAGGCCACGGTCGGCGCCTCCACCCAGCCGAGGGCGACCTCGAGGTCCGGCGCTTGCCCGCGCCGCGTCCAGTCGGGTCGCGTCAATTCGAGATAGGTGATGCGAATCGGTAGGCGGCCGTCGCCGCGCGGCGACGGCTGATGCGCGAACAGGCCAGGGGCCGCCTTAGGCACCGGTGACGATGGGCGTGTCGGCCCGGCCGCCCCATTCGGTCCACGAACCGTCGTAGATGGCGGCCTCGGGCGCGCCCGTCAGGTAGAGGCCGAGGCCCACGACGCAGGCGGTGACTCCGGAGCCGCAGCTTGCCGTCACCTTCTTAGCCGGATCGATGCCGGAGGCGGCGATGCGTGCCGCGAGCCTGTCGGCCGGCAGCATGGTGCCGGTCGCGGAATCGATCAGCTCGTTGTAGGGCAGGTTATAGGCGCCCGGCATGTGGCCGCCGCGCAGACCGGCGCGCGGCTCCGGCGCCTCGCCGCGGAAGCGGGCGGCGGCGCGGGCATCGACGATCTGCTCGCGCTTGCTGTCGATCAAGCCCAGCACGTCGTCGACCGAGCGCACCAGCGTGTTGTCGAGGCGGGCGGTGAAGTGGCGGTCGCGCGGTGGTGTCGGGTCGTCCGTCACCGGGTGGTTCTCGCGCAGCCATTTCGGCAGGCCGCCGTCCAGGATGGCCACGTCCTTGTGACCCATGGTGCGGAACATCCACCAGACGCGGCAGGCGCCGGTCATCGGCGTGGTGTCGTAGATCACGATCTTGTTGCCGTCGCCCAGGCCAAGCTTGCGCACGCGCGAAGCGAACTTCTCGGGCGGCGGCAGCATGTGGGGCAGGGAGCTCTTCTCGTCGGCGATCTCGTCGATGTCGAAGAACACCGCGCCGGGAATATGCTGCTGGGCGAATTCGGCCTTGGGGTCGCGCTTCTGCGCCGGCAGATAGAACGAGCCATCGACGATGCGCACGTCGGGCGCATCGAGACGGGCGGCGAGCCAGTCGGTGCTGACGAGCGCGTCGGGTCTTGCGTAGTTCATCTCGTGTTTCCTCTCTTTTGGACCGCGAGCGTCCCGCTCGCTCATGCGCATGAGCGAGCGGGACGCTCGCGGTCCGGAAGATTCAAGCCAATGAGATAATGAAACGGCGGTTCATTTTGCCCTTGTTTTCGATTTTGATGCATTCGACGCGGCCGATCTCGCCGGTGCGCGCGACGTGGGTGCCGCCGCAGGCCTGCAGGTCGACGCCCTCGATCGCGAGCAGGCGCACGCGGCCGGCGCCCATCGGCGGGCGCACGCTCATGGTCTTCACCAGTTCGGGCCGGGCGTTCAGCTCCTCGTCGGTGATCCATTGCGGCGTCACCGGCCGGTCGAGGGCGATCAGCTTGTTGACCTCTTCCGTGACCCATTCCTTCGCCGGCACGTCGCCCTCGAGGTTGAAGTCGAGCCGGCTCTTGTCGGCGCCGACCTGACCGCCGGTGACGTTGCCCTTGATGACCGCCGACATGACATGCAGCGCGGTGTGCATGCGCATGTGCAGATAGCGCCGCTCCCAGTCGAGTGCGCTCTGGATCCTGGCGCCGACTGCCGGCCGCGGCGCATCCGGTGCCAGCACATGCAGCACGTCGCCGCCACTCCCATCTGCAGAGGGGGCCTTCAGCGCATCGACGATGCGGGCCTCGCCGCCGTCCCAGCGCAGCAGGCCGGTGTCGCCGGGCTGACCGCCGCCGGTCGGATAGAAGATGGAGCGGTCCAGCCGCACGCCGCGCTCGTCGAGCGCTGTCACGGTGGCGTCGGCTTCCTTGAGATAGGCGTCCTGACGGAAGAGTTCTTGGAACATGGAAGTGGGCATGGAGGGGATTTAGGCCCTCGCCAGACGCGCCGCAACTTCCCTCGACGTCGGCATCGAGGGCGCCGCGCCCAACCGCTCGACGGAACAGGCGGCGGCGGCGTTGGCATAGCGGGCGGCCTCGACCGGCGTGGCCCCCGCGGCGAGGCGAGCGGCCAATGCGCCCACGAAACAGTCGCCGGCCCCCGTCGTGTCCACGACCTTGGCTTTTAGCGCCGGGAGACGGATCGCGCCCTCGGCGGTGACCACGACGGCACCACGCTTCCCCAAGGTGGCGACGACGGTGCGGGCGCCCTTTGCGCGCAGCTGCTCGCAGGCGGCGACGATCGCCTCGATGGGGCTCTTGGAGGTGAGGTCGGTGTCCGTGGCCTGCGACAGCTCGATCTCGTTCAGGACCGCGACGTCCACCGACTTCAACAGCCGGCTAGGATGGCTCACGAACGGCGCGAGATTGAGGACGGTGCGCGCGCCGGCGGCCCGTGCTCGCTCGAGCACGGCTTCCGTCGTGGCGAGCGGCGTCTCGAACTGCGCAACCCAGACTTCATCGCGGTGCGGCGCGTGGCGGATCACTGCGGTCGTCAGGTGCAGGTTGGCGCCCGAGGCGACGGTGATCGCGTTGTCGCCCTGGGCTACCTGGATCAGCGCCACGCCGGTCGCCGGCCCGTCGATCTCGCGGACGCCGGAGCTGTCGACATCGTTGTCGGCGAGGAAGCCACGCAAGGCATCCGCGAAGGAATCCTTGCCGACGGCGCCGACCATGGCCGTCGCGGCACCGAGGCGGACCGCGGCGATCGCCTGGTTGAGGCCCTTGCCGCCAGGCAGGAACGAGGCCTTGCCGCCGAGGAGCGTTTCGCCCGCGGCAGGCCGTCGTGCACTCTGCACGACGACATCCATGTTGAGGCTGCCGCAGACGACGACCCTGCTCATCGAGTGGGGCTCATGTCATCCAGGACGGCAGCGGCAGCTTCTTCTCGCGCAGGAACACCGGGTTGAACAGCTTCGACTGATAGCGCGAACCGCCGTCGCACAGCACGGTCACCACGGTCTTGCCCGGCCCAAGGTCACGTGCAAGGCGCATGGCGCCCACGATATTGATGGCGGTCGAGCCGCCCAGCACCAAGCCTTCATTCTGGATGAGATCGAACAGGACCGGTAGCGCCTCCTCGTCGGTGACCCGGTAGGCGAGGTCGATCGGCGCGCCTTCGAGGTTCCTGGTGATGCGGCCCTGGCCGATGCCTTCGGTGACCGAATTGCCCTCGGCCTTCAGCTCGCCCTTGGCGTAGAAATTATAGAGCGCCGAGCCCATCGGATCGGCGATCGCGATCTTCACGCCGGCCTTGCGCTCCTTCAGTGCCATCGCGACACCGGCCAGCGTGCCGCCGCTGCCGACCGAGCAGGTGAAGCCGTCGATCCTGCCGTCGGTCTGGTCCCAGATCTCGGGCCCCGTCGTGCGATAGTGGCCGTCGCGGTTGGCGACATTGTCGAACTGATTGGCCCAGACGGCGCCGTTCGGTTCCTTGGCGGCGATCTCCTTGGCCAGCACCTCGGAATAGCGGACGTAGTTGCCGGGATTGGCGTAGGGCAGGGCGGGGACGAGCCGAAGGTCGGCGCCGCACAGGCGCAGCATGTCCTTCTTTTCCTGGCTCTGCGTCTCGGGCATCACGATCACCGAACGGTAGCCCAGCGCATTGGCGACCAGGGCGATCCCGATGCCGGTGTTGCCGGCCGTGCCCTCGACCACCACGCCGCCTTTGCGCAGCGCGCCGCGCTTCTCGGCGTCGCGGATCATCGCGAGCGCGGCGCGATCCTTCACCGAGCCGCCGGGATTGAGGAATTCCGCCTTGCCGTAAATCTCGCAGCCCGTCGCCTCGGAGGCGGCGCGCAGCTTGATCAGCGGCGTGTTGCCGATGCTTTCGATGAAACCCGACCGGACGTTCATGACTTGCTCGCTGTGCTGGACCCTGCGCTCCCGACCGGACGGTAGACAGGGAGCAGCCTCGGGCGCAACCGGCTCAGGACCAGTGGGCCCGCACGTCGTCGCGATGAAGCGCCAGCCACTGCAGAGCGATCACGGCCGTCGCATTGTCGATCTCGCCGCGGTCGAGCATCGCGCGAGCCTCGGCGAACGGTACGACCTTGACCAGGATATCCTCGCCTTCGGTTTCGAGGCCGAACACGCCGCCGGCATTGGTAGTGTCGGCGCGGCCGACAAAGAGCGCACAGGTCTCCGACATCGCGCCGGGACTGGCGACGACGTTGTGCATCGGGATCAGGTCGCCGATCTCGAGGCCGGCTTCCTCGACCGCCTCGCGGCGGACGACGATCTCGGGCGTCTCGTCCTCTTCGATGATGCCGGCGACGGTCTCCCAGCCCCAGGGGTGGAGTCCGGCGACGTACGAGCCGGCCCGGAACTGGCGGATCAAGACGACCTCGTCGCGCAGTGGATCGTAGAGCAGGACCGCGGCGGCGTGACCGCGCTCGAACACTTCGCGGACGACGAGGGGGCTTTGCCCGCCTTTGAAGAGGCTGTGGCGGAACGAGTAGCGGCCGACTTTGAAGTATCCCCGGAAAGCCTCGACGTGCTCGACCAGTTCGACCTTTTCGTCGGGCGGAGGAGGGTTAGCCATGGGGACAACTCCACAGGCAAAAAGGGGCCGCTCCCTTCCGAGAACGGCCCCGATTGGCTCCGGAGGTAGGACTCGAACCTACGACCGGGCGATTAACAGTCGCCTGCTCTACCGCTGAGCTACTCCGGAATGGAAATCGGCGCGGGCGGCGGTATCCTGCCCGCGACGGCGCGATGTTTTGACAGAGCATCCCTGCCCACGCAAGGGCCCCACGCAAGGGCATCGGTCGTCGCGGTTTTTGGAGGCCTGGGCCGGAATCGAACCGGCATACGCGGATTTGCAGTCCGCTGCATCACCACTCTGCCACCAGGCCGCGCGAGGAACGGCGGGTGCTATACTCATGCTGCGACAGAACGGTCAAGCCGAGCGGCCGGAGCGCCCTTTGACGCTGTCGCCGCGCGCCGCCTATAAACACCGCTACATGTAGAGGTTGCTTGATGACGGATTTCGCCCTCGCGCGGCGCAACATGGTCGATGGCCAGCTCAGGCCGAACCGGGTGACCAACGCGGCGCTGCTGGCCGCGCTCGGCGAGTTGCCGCGGGAGCAGTTCCTGCCCGATTCCGTCCGTTCCGTCGCCTATGCCGACGAGGATGTGCCGCTGGGCGGCGGCCGCTACCTGATGGAACCCATGGTTCTGGCCAGGCTGATCCAGACGCTTCAGCCCCAGCCCGAAGACAAGGCCCTGGTGGTCGCAGCCGGCCGGGGCTACGGCGCGGCCCTTCTGGCACGGCTCGTGAAAGCGGTGACGGCTCTCGAGAGCGACCCGAAGCTGGCGGCCGCAGGCGAGCAGACGGCCAAGGATCTTGGCCTCGCCAGCGTCCAGTGGAGCACTGGCAAGCTTGAGCAGGGCAGCCCGGGCTCGGCGCCATACGACGTCATCCTGATCGAGGGGGCGGTTCGGCAGGTTCCTCAGGCGCTCTTCGATCAATTGGCCGACGGCGGCAGGCTTGCCGTGACGATCTCGGCGGGCACCGGCGCGATGGGCGTCGCACAGATCTTCGTGAAGGATGGCGGCGTGACGTCGGGCCGTCCCTTGTTCGAGGCCGGCACGCCGCTCCTGCCGGGGTTCGCGTCGCCGCCGCGCTTCACTTTTTGACGAAATTGCAGCGGGTTGGCTACTGCATCGGGGACTACCAAAGTCCGTTGCCGCAGTGCTAGGCTCCCCGCCCATATGAGAGTCAGTCCCATGCGTATTCGACCAGCTTTGAGCCACGCCTGTGCAGCCGCAGGGCTCGCGCTTGCGGTCGGGCTGGGGGCGCCACCGGAGGCACGCTCGCAGAGCCTGATCGAGGTCCTGTCGACGACCTATAATTCCAATCCCGATCTTCTGGCCAGCCGCGCTTTGCTGCGGCAGACCGACGAGACGCTGGCGCAGGCGGTGGCAAACTGGCGGCCACGGGTGACTTTGTCGCTGAACTACAACAAGAATATCGACCAGAACTACGCGATGCAGGCGCCAGGCCAGCCCCTGACGCCGACCTTCTATACCCTGAACGGCAAGTCCACCGTGCTTCAGCTGACCCAGCCGATCTTTCTCGGCGGCCAGACCGTCGCCAATACGAAGCAGGCGCAGGCAAACATTCAGGCGCAGCGCGCCGCCCTCGCCGATACCGAGCAGAGCGTGCTTCTGTCGGCGGTGACGGCCTACGCCGACCTGGTACAGAACATCGCCATCGCCGATGCGCGACGGAACAACGTCAACGTTCTCGTCCAGCAGCTCGACGCAACGCGCGAGCGTTTCCGCGTCGGCGAACTGACGATCACCGACGTGTCGCAGGCCGAAGCACGGCTTGAACTGGCCAAGGCCGACCTCGTGCAGGCCGATACCCAGGTTCGCATCGCCGAAGCCGCCTTCCAGCGCACCGTGGGCGTCAGGCCGTCCAAGCTGGGCGAGATCCCGCTGGTCGGCGGGCTGCCGGGCAGCGAAGAAGAGGCCGTGGCGCTTGCCATGGACGGCGGCGCCCGATCGATCAGCGCCCAGTATCGAATCTCGGCGGCAGCCTATGGCGTGAACAGCGCTGTCGGTGCACTGCTGCCCCAGATCAACCTCGTGGGTACCGTCCAGCAGCAGTTCGACGTGCAGGTCCCCGGCGACAGGTTCTACAACTACATCCTCGGCTTTCAGGCCACGATCCCTCTGTATCAGGGCGGCGGCGAATGGTCGAAGATCAGGCAGGCAAAGGAGCTGGTCGGGCAACGGCGCAACGAACTCGACAGTGCGCGCCGGGCCGTGGCGGAGAACGTCATCCGCGCCTGGCGACAACTCGACTCGTCGCGTTCGCGGGTGACGTCGTTCGAAGCCCAGGTCCGCGCCAACGAAGTGGCGTTGAACGGCGTGCGGCAGGAGGCCCTGGTCGGGTCGCGCACGACCCTCGACGTATTGAACGCCGAGCAGGAACTGCTCAACTCGCAGGTCAACCTGATCCAGGCGCGCCACGACGTCCAGGTTTCGTACTACGGGGTTCTCGCCGGCATCGGCCGCCTGACGGCGCGCACTCTCACTCTTCCGGTCGAATATTACGACGAAGAGCGCTATTATAACGACGTGGGTTCCCGCTGGATCGGCTGGGGCAATGGCGACACCGCGGCCCCTGCCGCCTCGGGTAACGTCTCTACGGGCAGCCCTGCCGCGGGAGGCAGTAGCAGATGAGCGATGCCAGGAACGCGAACAGCGACCCGTCGATGGACGATATCCTCGCCTCGATCCGCAAGATCATTTCCGACGACGAAGCGCGCGCCCAGGTCGGCAATCAACAGGCGCTGAGTCAGTCCGCCCGCCCGACCGTCGTCCCTCCGGTCGAACCGCGTCTGCCCCTGGCGACCGGAAGCGCGAGCCGAGACGATGTTCTGATGCTGACCGACCTCATCGAGGAGCCGAAGTCCGGCGCTGCAGGTCCCAGGCCGGTGCCGATTCCGCTGCCCCGGATCGATCCGGCGCGCGCGGCGGAGATGCCGCAGCCATCCTTCGAACAGCCGCCTCTCGGGCAGTTGCATGACGGGGAGCTCGTCGGCTCGGGTGCGATCGGTGCGGCCAGCTCGGCCTTTGCCCGGCTCAACCAGGCCGTCCAGGAAAGCGTGCCGGCGCCGACAGCCCACGATCCCGGCCCGGCTATCGACGCCAACGGCAAGACCGTCGAAGACCTGGTCAAGGAAATGCTGCGTCCGATGCTGAAGGATTGGCTCGACAAGAACCTGCCGCCGATGGTCGAGCGGTTCGTCGAACGCGAGATCGTCCGGCTGACCCGCCGCTGACCTAGAGGCGCCCTCCGTAATTCAATGCCACGGCGCAGCCCGTGGCTTTTTTGTTTATAAGGCTAGAGATGCTCGACAAGACCTACGACCCGAAGGAAATCGAAGCCCGCCGCTACCCGGAGTGGGAGCAGGCCGGGGCTTTCAGCGCGAACCCTGGGTCGGCCAAGCCGCCCTATTGCATCGTCATCCCGCCGCCCAACGTCACGGGCAGCCTGCACATGGGCCACGCCCTCGACAATACGCTGCAGGACGTGCTGATCCGCTGGCGCCGCATGAAGGGCGACGACGTGCTGTGGCAGCCCGGCACCGACCACGCCGGCATCGCCACGCAAATGGTCGTGGTGCGCAACCTCGAGCAGGAAGGGATCGGCCTCGCGGTCGAGGGCGCGGCGCGGAGCGACGCCAACAAGAAGCTGCTCAGCCGCGAAGAGTTCGTGGCCAAGGTCTGGGAGTGGAAGGCTTTTTCAGGCGGCACGATCACCGGCCAGCTTCGCCGGCTCGGCGCCTCGTGCGACTGGAGCCGCGAGCGCTTCACCATGGACGAGGGCCTGTCGGACGCCGTGCTGAAGGTGTTCGTCGAACTCTACAAGGCCGGCCTCATCTACAAGGACCTCAGGCTGGTCAACTGGGACCCCAAGATGCTGACGGCGATCTCCGACCTAGAGGTCGAGTCGCGCGAGGTGAGGGGCAGCCTCTGGTACCTGAAGTATCCGATCGAGGGCGCTGCCGACGAGTTCATCGTCGTGGCGACGACGCGGCCGGAGACGATGCTGGGCGACACCGGCATCGCCGTTCATCCCGACGATCCCAAGTGGAAGCACCTCATCGGCAAGCATGCCGTGCTGCCGCTGGTCGGCCGCCGCATCCCGATCGTCGCCGACGACTATTCCGACCCGGAAAAGGGATCGGGCGCCGTGAAGATCACGCCGGCGCACGACTTCAACGATTTCGAGGTCGGCCGGCGGCACAACCTCGAAGCCATCAACATCTTCGACAAGTTCGCGCGAGTGAACGAGAGCGCGCCGGAGAAATATCGCGGCCTCGACCGCTTCGACGCGCGCAAGAAGATCGTGGCCGAAATCGAGGAGCTTGGGCTGCTCGACAAGATCGAGCCGCACACCCATGCCGTGCCCTATGGCGATCGCGGCGGCGTGCCGGTCGAGCCCTATCTCACCGAGCAATGGTATGCCGACGCCAAGAAGCTGGCCCAGGAGCCGATCGCGGCCGCGCGCGACGGGCGCGTAAAGTTCGTGCCCGAGCGCGGACGCGACGAGTTCTTCCGCTGGATGGAGAACATCCAGCCCTGGTGCGTGTCGCGCCAGCTCTGGTGGGGCCATCAGATCCCGGCCTGGTACGGGCCGGACAAGAAGGTCTTCGTGGCCATGTCCGAGGACGAGGCCAGGGCCGAGGCGCGCGCCCATTATGGCAAGGACGTTGCACTGGAGCGCGATCCAGACGTGCTCGACACCTGGTTCAGCTCGGCCCTGTGGCCGTTCTCGACGCTCGGTTGGCCGGACAAGACGCCGGAGCTTGCAAAGTACTATCCGACCAGCGTGCTGGTGACCGGATGGGACATTCTGTTCTTCTGGGTTGCCCGCATGATGATGATGGGCATGCACTTCGTGAAGGAGGTGCCGTTCCGCACCGTCTACCTGCATGGGCTGGTGACGGACGAGAAGGGCCAGAAGATGTCGAAGTCCAAGGGGAACGTGATCGATCCCCTGGAGCTGATCGACAAGTATGGCGCCGATGCGTTGCGCTTCACGGTGGCGTCGCTCGCAGCCTCGCAGGCCGGCCGCCTTCGCCTGGCGCCGGCCCGAGTAGAGGGTTCGCGCAACTTCGCGACCAAGCTGTGGAACGCCACGCGCTATGCCGAGATGAACGGTGCGGCACTGCCGAAGGGGTTCGATCCCGCCACGGCGAAGCTCACCGTCAACAAGTGGATGCTGGGCGAACTCGCGCGCGCCAATGCGACGATCGACAAGGCACTGACGGAATTCCGGCTCAACGATGCGGCCAGCGCGCTCTACGAGTTCATCTGGGGAATCGTCTGCGACTGGTACGTCGAGCTGACCAAGCCGATCCTGCAGGGCGAAGACGGTCCGGAAAAGGACGAGACCCGCGCCGTCACGGCCTTCGTGCTGCGCGAGACGGTGAAGCTGCTGCATCCGGTGATGCCGTTCATCACCGAGGAGCTGTGGGACAAGCTCGGGCACCGTGCCGAGCATGGCGCGTTGATCGGCCAGCCTTGGCCGACCGCGCCGGCTCTCGCACCCGATGCGGATGCCGAGATGGGCTGGCTGGTGAAGCTGATTTCCGACATCCGCTCGGCGCGTGCCGAACTGAACGTGCCGGCGGCGGCAAAGCTCAAGATGCTGGTGGTGGGCGGCGATGGCACCACCGCCAAACGGCTGGAAACGCATCGTGCCGCGATCGAGCGGCTGGCGCGCATCGAGGGCATCGAGGCAGCTTCCACGGCCCCGAAAGGCGCGTTGCAGATCGTGGTGGGCGAGGCGACGTACGCGTTGCCGGTCACCGACGTGATCGACCTCAAGGCCGAAGGCGCGCGGCTGCAGAAGGAAATCAAGAAGCTGGCCGACGAGGTCGGCAAGATCGACGCCAAGCTCGGCAACGCGGCCTTCGTGTCGAAAGCGCCCGAAGAAGTGGTCGAGGAGCAGCGCGAGCGCCGCACTCAGGCCGAGCAGATGCGCGAGCGGCTGAGCACGGCGCTGGAGCGGCTGGGGGCGTAAGGATTTTCCGGACCGCGAGCCTCCGGCTCGCTCATGATTCTAAAGCGAGCCGGAGGTTCGCGGTCCGGGAGATTCACTTCAGGGGCTTCGTCCACCAGTTGGAGGCGATGCTCAGTTCGGAACGGCGCAGCACTTCGGTCTTGGCGAGGTCGCGATCGGCGCAGGTCACCAGGATCTGCGCCGCGCCATGCTCGTTTATCAGCGTCGTGGCGTGGGAGAGCAGGGCCTCGCCGATCGTCAGCCAGTAACGGGGCTCGATCACGCAGAAATCGTCGATGAGGTAGGTATCGCCTCCCGGATCGAAGACCGGCGACGCCGGAAACTTTCGCGCGATCAGGAATCCGAGGAACTGACTGCCCTCGATTGCGATCAGGAAGTACGAGTCCGGTTCGGTCAGCAGCCGCGTGAAGAACAGCTTCGTCATCGCTGCCGACTGCGCGTGCTTGCGCCAGAATGTCGGCTGGTACTTCTGTTGCTGCTGTCTGTTGCGTTCCGCAAGGTCTACGGTTGCTTCGATGTCGGACGCGGCGGCTTTGCGGACGTCCATGGCAACCCCATCCGGCTATGACGCTTTGCGCAGGTCCGGCACGTAAGGCTTGCTGGCGAAATGCTCCTGATCGCCCGAAGCGAAGCGCAGGCCTGCCCGACGGATCGCGCCGTCGTCGACCGGATCGAGCGGGACATAGAAGCGGTCGTCGACCCTGGTGAAGGTATCGTTGTCGACGCGGTTGTAGCAGATCAGGAGGGTCCAGCGCCGGTTGGCCGAGCGGTTGGCGTCGGAGCGGTGAATGGCGTTGCAGTGGAAGACCAGCGCGTCGCCGGCTTCCAGTTCGCAATACTCGAGCGGGCATTTCTCCAGGATGTGCGGCATGCGCCTGGGGTCGACCTCGTTCTGGGTCGGCGACAGCGGCGTGTGATCGATGCGGCCGAGGCGATGCGAGCCGGTGGCGATCTGCAGGCAGCCGTTATTCCGGTCGGTCTTGTCGAGGGCGATCATGACCGAGAGCAGATCCGGCCTGAGACAGCCGTTGTAATACCAGTAGCCGTAATCCTGATGCCATTCCCAGGCGCCGCCGACTTCCGGCTCCTTGGCCGTGAGCTTCGACTGATAGTGATAGACCGGACCGCCAAGCAGGGCCGCCGACGTGTCGACCATCCGGTGCGTGCGGGCGGCGAGGCCGTATACGCTGTCGCCGGCGCGATTCCAGAGTGCGATCCGGGTCGAGCGGCCCTCGCCATCGCGACGGTCGAGGATGCTGTCGCGGACGGCGGGATCTTCCTCCATTGCGCGGGTCAGGAGCTTGACCTCGTCGGGCGCGAACAGGCCGCGCGCGTAGGTGAAACCCTTCTCGTTGAATTCGGCGGTCTGGGCTGCACTCAAGACGTTCGGCATGGCTTCCTCGCCTAGATCGGGCGGAAGAGGTTGTGACCGCCCTCGTCGGAGACCGTTACCTTACGCCCAAGTTGCTCGCGCGTCAGCATGTCGGAAAGCAGGGCGGGGTCGTCGGGAGCCATGGCGACAAAGCGGTCGCCGGAGGCATCGAGGCGGCCCACTATGTAGCCGCGCTCCGGTGCTTCTTTGCCGTAAGTGACGCAATAGGTCTCGATCGTGCCGGTCCCGGATGGCTTGGTGTCGACCCGGCGCTTGGGTCCGGCATCGAGTTCGGCCTGAAACTTCTTGGGATCCTCGCGCCGCCACGGACCTTTGGTCGGTTCCGTGGAGTAGAGGCCGGCCGAGTGCTTGGTGAGGTAATTGCCGTTGGCCGTCACCATGCCGAACGAGCCGGGTTTGCGGCGCACGACGTTCATCATCTCGGCGATGGAATGGGTGACGTAGTTGTTTCCGGGGCCGCCGAAGAAGGGCAGGCCGCCAGTGACGCTGATCGGCCGCGGATCGTCTTCGGCGATGCCGATTTCCGTCATCGCGACTTCGACCGCGGACGGGAAACAGCTATAGAGATCGAAGGCATCGACGTCGGCGACTTTCTTGTTCGCCATGTCGAGCGCGATGCGCGCGCAGCCGCGGATTGCGGGCGAGGCATCGAGCTTCTCGCGCTCCGAGACAACCCAGGTGTCGGTGCCGTCGGCGCAGCCGTGCAGGAACACCCAGCGGTCCTGCGGGATGCCCCATTCGCGCGCTTTCTCCACGGAGGTCATCAGCACGGCGGCCGATTGATCGATGATGGCGTTGGCGTTCATCAGCCTGGGATAGGGGAAGCAGATCCAGCGGTTGTCGTCGGAGATCGTCGACAGGGCATCGGCGCTATAGCCTTCGCGGCGCGTCGCCAGCGGGTTTTCCTTGGCCACGGCGGCAAGCCGCTCGAACAGCCGCCCCATCGCCTTCATGTGGCTGTCGACATCGCGCTTGAGACCGCGACGGATCGCATTCTCGAGAAGCGGATAGAAATGGATGGCGGCGCGCAGCTCGTGGCGGGCTTCCTCTTCGCTGAAGCCCCAGCGCGGATCGCCGATCCGGACGGGATCGCCACCGCCCGGATCCTCGTTCCAGTCGAGCTTCTGTCCGGCCCGGCGCGCGATCTGCGTGCTGCGCAGCAGTTCGGCGCCGCAGATCAGGGCGAGCCTGGTCTCGCCGCGCGCGATCTCCTCGGCGAAGCGGTTGACCAAACACTGGGGCATGTTGCCGCCGGAATGGCTGTAGAGGAGTTGCCGTGGATCGGCATGCAACCGGTTGGCGACGCTCCGGGGCGGATTGCTGGAGCGGCCGTAGGGCGAGGCGAAGCGCGGGCTGATGTCGCTGAAGAACTCCATCACCGCCAGCGCATCGACCTCGTGGCCGAGCGCATGGCCACCGATCGCGGCCTGCGTGTCGGCCAGCGCCCGGTTTGCCGCTTCGGTGCAGAAGGCCACGCGCGAGCGTTCGCTCGATGGCTTGCCGGCCGTATCGGTGATCTGGCCGCAGCCGACCAGAATGGGGGTACGTGGGTCGATCATTTCACTAGAGCCTTAATTTCGGCGGCGCTGAGGCCGGCGTCAGCCAGGACGTTCCTCGTATCCTCGCCCAGGCTGGCGACTTTGGGGCCGCTCTGGAGCGCCGAGCCGGAGAAGCGGAAAGGTGGCGCGGGCGACTTGAAGGCGCCGGCACTGTCCTCGATCGTGCAGAGCGAGCCGCGATGTTCGACCTGCGGATCTTTCAGCGCCTCGGTTACGGTGACATAGGGCGAGCAGGGTACGCCGTGCTTTTCGAGGATCGCGACGCATTCCTTGACGGTCATGGTCTTCGACCAGGCCTCGAACTCGTCGACGAACTGGCCCCAGTTCATGCGGCGGTCGGCATACTTCTCGAAGCGCGGGTCGGTCAGCCAGTCGCGGCGCCCGGCGGCCGTCGCCATGTCCTGGAAGGTCTTCTCGCTCGCCGTCGCCAGCATGACGTAGCCGTCGCTGGCCTCGACCGGCCCGTACATCGGCCGCGACGGCATGTCGAAGTCGAACTGCGCGCGATTGACCTCGCCCAGCAGCATGCCGACCAGGGTCTCGAACATCGAGACGTCGACCATCTGGCCCTTGCCCGTGACATGGCGCTGATGAAGCGCGGCCAGGATGCCGCCCATGGCATAGGCGCCGCTGGCGTAATCGGCGACGAAGATGCCGCAATTGTCGGGCCGCTCGCGGCCCTGCTGGTAGAAGGCATGCGCCATGTCGTAGCCGGCCGAGGCGTGGATCACCGGCGCGTAGGCGGGCCGGCCGGCGCCCGGACCGGTCTGGCCGTAGCCCGAGATCGCGCCGTAGATCAGGCGCGGGTTGATCTTGGCCAGCTCCGGATAGTCGAGGCCCAGCCGCTTCATCACGCCCGGCCGATAATTCTCGACCACGATATCGACCTTGGCGACCAGCTTCTTCACGGCGGCAATCGCTTCGGGGCGCTTGAGGTCGAGCACGATCGATTTCTTGCCGGCGTTGAGCTGGCCAAACATCGTGCCGGCACCGTTGCGCTGCACCGGCCTGGAGCGCATCAGGTCGCCGTCCGGCGATTCGATCTTGATGACGTCGGCGCCCATGTCGGCCATCAGGCGCGTGCAATGCGGACCGGCAATGGTGGTCGAGAAGTCGAGGACGCGCAGGCCGTGGAGCGGCCTTGTCTGTTCGGTCATGGGGTCACCGCGTTACGAGGATGAGAACGACGCCGCCGATCACGAGGAGACTGCCGATCCATTCGCCGATCGACGGCTTCTCCTTGAGGACGAGGCGCGAGGAAATGAAGGTGAAGACGAGCTCGATCTGGCCGACAGCGCGCACCAAGGCCGCATTCTCCAATGTCATGGCGAGCGCCCAGCCGGCCGATCCCAGCACGCTGAAGATGCCGACCCAGATGGAGGAACGCCAGTTGTGCCAGACCTTGCCGAGTTGCGGCCGGTCGCGCCGCGCAAGGTAGAGTCCCATCAGCACGACCTGGATGGTGTTCATGCAGGCGAGCACCGTAATGCCCTTGATCAGGAAGTCGCCCTCGGTCAGGAGCTTGGAGGCCTCGCGAATGGTGCCAGCGGCGATCGCGAAGACCGCACCGGACAGGATGCCGTAGACCGCGCCCTTGTGCGTGAGGTCGGCAAGGACACCGCGTATGTCGGAGAGCTTGCCGCGCACGCTCAGGATGGCAACGCCACCCAGGCAGACGAAGATGCCGATCCAGGAGCCGAAAGCCAGCGGTTCGCCGGCGATGTAGGTTGCGAACAGCGCCACGAACACCGTCTCGGTCTTGGAGTAGACCGTGCCGACGGTGAAGTTGCGCAGAGAGAAAGAGTGGATCATCAGCGACGTCGCCACGATCTGGGCGACGCCCGCGATGGTGACGAGGCCGAGGAAAGCCAGCGTGATCGTCGGCACCGTCCGGCCGGTGCCCCAGACGAGGAAGGCCAGGGCGGCAAGTGCCAGAGGCGCGCCGTAGAGGTAGCGGACGAAATTCGCGCCATCGACGCTCAGCAGGCCGCGAATCTTCTGCTGCATCGTCGTCCGGATGTTCTGGCACAGCGCGGCAGCGATGGTGATCGGTATCCAGAGCGGCAAGGCATCTTCTCCCTAGCGGGAGTGTATGATCTCCCCTGAGCCGCGTCTGCCGCCCAGATTTCCGCGATGCAGGCGTCATTCCGGCTGCACGTGGCCTATCCATCGGCCGCCGACGTGGCTAAGTTTCAGCGAAGAAGATTAAGACGGCCATCCAGGGGGAAAGCCAATGCTGCGAAAAGCGCTCGGTCGGCGAAGCATCGTCGGGGCGGCGCTTTCCGCGCCCCTGTTCGGATCAGCGTGGTTCAGTGGGGCGGGCTGGGCGCAAGGCGCCTGGCCGACCAAGCCCATCCGCATCGTCGTACCGTTCAATCCCGGAGGGGCGATCGACGCCCTGGTGCGCGTGATCGCCGACGGGCTGACGACACGGTTGGGCCAGCAGGTCCTGGTCGATCCCAAGCCAGGCGCCAATACGATCATGGGCGCGGAGATCGTCGCCAAGGCGCCGCCCGACGGCTACACGTTCCTGATCACGACGAATTCGACCCATACCAACAACCCGTCGCTCTACGCCAAGCTGCCGTTCGATCCCGACAAGGACCTGATTCCGGTCTCGCTGGTCTCGCTCGGCACCATCTTGGTGCTGGTGAAGGCCGATGCGCCGTTCGGCGATCTCAGGGGCATGGCCGCGTGGGTGAAGGGGCTGGGACGGCCCGCGACCTACGGCAGCTGGGGCATCGGCTCCAGTGCCCATCTCTATGGGCTGATGTTTGAGAAATCTCTCGGCGGCCTGTACAGCCACGTTCCGTATCGTGGCGACGTGCCCGCGCTGCAGGACGTGGCCAACGGGACGCTCGACATCACTTGGGCTAGTCCGACCAGTGCCAGGCCGCAGATCGCGGCCGGCCGGGTGAAGCCGCTGGCCGTTGCTGGCGCCAAGCGCTCGGCATCGATGCCCGAGCTTGGGACCTTCGCCGAGCAGCTGGTCGCGGGTTTCGACCTCAGCCTCTTCGTGGCGGCCTATGCGCCGGCCGGAACGCCAGCCGATATCGTCAACCGCCTGCAGCGGGAGATCAAAGCGGTCATCTCCCGGCCCGAGGTGGCCGAGAAGATGATCGCCCAAGGCCAGACGCCCGTCGGCTCCACCCCGGCCGAGCTCGCTGCCGTGCTGGCGCGCGAGACGCCGATCTGGGCCGACCTCATCAAGCAATCCGGCGCCAAAGTGGAGTAGGGAGCCCCCGCATGAGTGCAACCACCGATATCCGCTCGGCTTACAGCCTGGCGCCGCCGACCTACAATACGAAACTCACCGAGGTCGGGCGCGGGACGGCGATGGGCGAGCTGCTGCGGCGTTACTGGCATCCGGTCGGCATGGCCGCGGACGCCGGCGCGAGACCGCGCGCGGTCAAGGTCCTCGGCGAGGAACTGATCCTGTTCCGCGACGGGCAAGGCAAGGCCGGCCTGGTCTATCCGCGCTGCTGCCATCGCGGCACGACGCTCTACTACGGCAAGGTCGAGGAGCGCGGTATCCGCTGCTGCTATCACGGCTGGCTGTTCGACGTCGAGGGGCGCTGCCTGGAAATGCCGTGCGAGCCCAACCCGACCGGCACGCAGTGCCAGCGCGTGCGCCAGCCCTGGTATCCGGTTGAGGAGCGCTACGGGCTGGTCTTCGCCTATCTCGGCCCACCGGAGAAGAAGCCGGTGCTGCCGCGCTACGAATGCCTGGAAGTGCTTCAGCCAGGCGAGTTCGTCGAGGCCGACGACTCCAGCATCGGCAGCGGCGGCATCGCCATTGCGCCCTGCAACTGGCTGCAGCATTTCGAGAACGTGGTCGATCCCTATCACGTGCCGATCCTGCACGGCTCGTTCAGCGGGCCGCAGTTCGCAGCCCAGATGAATGCCTTTCCGAAAGTGAAATTCGAGTACGGACGCCAGGGCGTGAAATCGACCTCGATCCGGCCCGGTTCCGACGGCAAGCGGTTTCGCCGCGTCACCGAGGCGGTGGTGCCGACCTTGCGGGTCGTGCCCAACCCGCAGGTCGCGCAGTACGGCATGGTCGAGTCGATCGGCTGGACCTTACCGATCGACGACACGCATTACCGCATCTACGTCGCCGGCCGCGTGCGCGAGAAGGGCGAGCTCACCAAATTCAAGTCGCGCTACAACGGCAAGACCTGGGCCGAGCTGACGCCCGAGGAGCACCAGAAATTTCCCGGCGACACCGAAGCCCAGGTCGGCCAGGGAGCGATCACCTTCCATTCGGAGGAGCATCTGATGTCCTCCGACCAAGGCGTCTCGATGCTGCGCGTCCTTCTGCAGAAGCAGATCGATGTCGTGGCGTCAGGCGGCGATCCGATCGGCGTGGCCTTCGACGAGGCTGGCGCCTACGTCAAGTTCGACGCCGGCCAATATCTCGACGAGGCTTCAGCTTAGGTCGACGCCTATTGCGTCCGCCACGGAGGCGAAACCGTCGCGAACGAGAAGGGCGGCCAGCTCGTCCTTGATGCGGCGGACGAGCGGCGGGCCATCGTAGACCATGGCCGAATAGAGCTGCACCAGCGTGGCGCCGGCGCGGATCTTGGCATAGGCGTCGGCCCCCGAGCCGATGCCGCCACATCCCACCAGCGGAAACTGGCGCTCCACGCGTTGCGCGGTCTTGCGCAGAACCTCGGTCGAGAGCGTCGTCAACGGTGCGCCCGAGAGGCCACCGGTCTCGCCGCGCCGCTCGGACCGCAGCGACGCCGGCCGCGACAGCGTCGTGTTGCCGACGATGATGCCGTCCGTCCGCAGATCGCGGCAGACCGCGACGATGTCGTCGAGATCGTCGTCGGTGGCATCCGGCGCTATCTTCACGAGGAGCGGTACGGACTTTTGGGCAATCGCATCCTGCACGCGCTTCAAGAGGCCGGCCAGTTCGGTGCGGCCCTGGAGATTGCGTAGGCCCGGTGTGTTTGGAGAGGAAATGTTGCAGACCAGATAGTCGGCGTAGGGCGCCAGGGCCACGCTGCAGGTGACGTAATCCCCCGCCCGGTCGCCGCTGTCCTTGTTGGCACCGACATTGACGCCCACGAAGCCGCGGCGGGGCCGAACGGCCAGCCGGGAACGGGCGGCCTCCAGCCCCTGTCCGGGGAAACCCATCCGGTTGATGACGCCGCGGTCCTCGGGCAAGCGGAACAGTCGTGGCCGCGGATTGCCGTCCTGGGGCTGGGGAGTGACGCTGCCGATCTCGACGAAGCCGAAGCCCAGGCCGAGCATGGCGTCGGGAACCTCGGCGTTCTTGTCGAAGCCGGCGGCCAGGCCGATCGGATTGGGCAGCTGGCGGCCCCAGACGGTGACCTGGAGCGACGACGGGTCGGCTTTCCGGTTTCCCGGAAGCAACCCGCTTTTCAGCGCACGGATTGCCAATGCATGCGCCGTCTCCGCGTCGAGGCGGGAGAGAAGCTTGTCGGCGAGGGGGTACCAGACGACCATCCCGTCTGGTTAGCAGAGTGTCCCTGTGGAGCGCTTTGCTCCTAGCGGCGGTCGAAGCCGTTCTGCGGGCGGACCGCCATCGAATCGGTGAACACGACCATGAACAGTTCCCGGAAGAGGTGTTGTACGCGCGGATCGTCCGGGCCGCTCGCCGGCGTCCACGCGGTCGTCTGCGACATCGCCACGTCGTTGCGGCAATAGATGGCGAAGAGCTTGAAAAGGCCGGGGGCCGGCGGGGCGGTCCGCATCTTGCCCTCGCAGACCGCATCGGCGCGGAGATCGTTGGCGTAGTCGAACACGAGGACCAGCCGGTAATAGGGCCGCGGCATTTCCACCGGCTTGGCATAGGTGAAAGTGAGGTTCGGACGCGGCTTGGCAATCTGCATCACCGGCAGCAGGCGCTGCGCCATTTCGTCGGCGGCCATGTTGGGAAAGGGATTCCCTTCCAGGACGACCTGAAAGGTCTTGTTGTCGCTCACCGCCCAAAAATCGGTGTAGTCGTACTGGGGCGCATAATAGACGCCGCCGATGGTCGCCGCGCTGGAAAGCGCGGGGATGGCGACGACGGCGGCGACAGCCGCGGCGACCAACTTCGCAAAACGCATGCGAGCCTCCTCCTCAAGTCGGATCAGACGTCGAGATCACGGGCGAACTTGGCATTTTCCTGGATGAAGGCATAGCGCTTCTCGGGTTTCCGCCCCATCAGATCCTCGACCAAAGTCGCCGTCCGCATGGCTTCGCGACGGGCATCGACGTCGGCCGCGGTCGGCACATCGACCTTCAGAAGGATGCGCTTGGTCGGATCCATCGTGGTCTCGCGCAGATGGACCGACTGCATCTCGCCCAGTCCCTTGAAGCGCGTCATCTCGGCCTTGCCGCCGAACACGGTGCGCAGCAACTCGTCCTTCTGCTCCTCGTCGTGGGCATATTCCGTTCGGCCGCCCTTGCTCATGCGAAAGAGCGGTGGCTGGGCAAGGAAAAGATGGCCGTTCTCGATCAGCTTCGGCGTCTCGCGATAGAAGAACGTCATCAGCAGTGCTGCGATGTGGGCGCCATCGACATCGGCGTCGGTCATGATGATGACGCGCTCGTAGCGCAGCCGGTCGTCGCTGTAGTGGGCGCCGGTGCCGCAGCCCAGCGCCTGGATGAGGTCCTGGATCTCCTGGTTCTCGCGCAGCTTGTCGGCGCTGGCGCTGGCCACGTTCAGGATCTTTCCACGCAACGGCAGGATGGCTTGCGTCTCGCGGTTGCGCGCCGCCTTGGCCGAACCGCCGGCCGAATCGCCCTCGACCAGGAAAATCTCGGTGCCGATGGATCCAGTGCTGCTGCAGTCGGCCAGCTTGCCCGGCAGGCGCAGTTTGCGCGTCGCGGTCTTGCGCTGCTGCTCGCGGTCCTGCTTGCGGCGCAGCCGGTCCTCGGCCTTGGCGACGATATGCTCGAGCAGGACGTTGCCGGCTTCCTTGTCGCCGGTCAGCCAATGTTCGAAATTGTCGCCGACAATGGTCTCGACCAGCTTGGTCGCCTCGACGCTGACGAGCTTTTCCTTGGTCTGGCCCTGGAACTGCGGCTGTTCGATGAATACCGACACCAGCCCCGCCGAGCCTTCGATCACGTCGTCGGCAGTGATGATCGAGCCCTTGCGGTTGCCCGTGAGTTCGGCATACCGCTTCAGGCCGCGCAGCAGCGCGCTGCGGAAGCCCGACTCGTGCGTGCCGCCTTCGGCCGTCGGCACCGTGTTGCAGTAGGACCGGACGAAGCCCTCCTCGTCGTTCGGCCACCAAACTGCCCATTCGACCTTGCCGCCAGCGGTCCCGTTGGTCTCGCTCCTGGCTTCGCCGGCGAAGGGCTGCGGCACGACGGTGGGCCGCTGGCCGATCTCCGATGTCAGGTAGTCCTTCAGGCCACCGGCAAAGTGGAACGACTCCTCGGCCGGAATGGCGCTGTCCTTCGGCAGCAGGGACGGATCGACCTTCCAGCGAATCTCGACGCCCCGGAACAGGTAGGACTTGGAGCGCGCCATGCGGTAGAGCCGCTCGGCCACGAAAGCATGCTTGCCGAAGATTTCTGGATCGGGATGGAAGGTGACGGTCGTGCCGCGTCGGTTGGGCGCGGGGCCGGCCGACTTGAGCTTCGACGTGGGCTTGCCGCGCGAGAAAGTCTGGACCCAGGCTTGGCGGTCGCGCGCGACCTCGACGATCAGCTCGTCGGAAAGGGCGTTGACCACCGAGACGCCGACGCCGTGCAGACCGCCCGACGTCGCGTAGACCTTGTTGTTGAACTTGCCGCCGGAATGCAACGTGGTGAGGATGACCTCGAGCGCCGACTTATTCTTGAACTTCGGGTGCGGATCGGTCGGGATGCCGCGGCCGTTGTCGCGCACCAGGATTCGGTTGCCGGTGAGTATTTCCAGCCAGATCGTGTCGGCATGACCGGCGACGGCCTCGTCCATGGCGTTGTCCAGCACCTCGGCCACGAGATGGTGCATCGCCCTCTCGTCGGTGCCGCCGATATACATGCCGGGGCGCTTGCGGACAGGCTCGAGGCCTTCCAGGACCTCGATGTCGCGGGCGGTATAGGAGGTATCCTTGGTCGCCGTGGCGCGCTTGCCGCCACCCGACTGACCGAAGAGATCGCCGTTCTTGGCCATGTTGCTTCTTTTGTTGCCGGCCGCGCGAGGGGATCACTTGATGGCCGGTGGGGCATGGGTATGGTAGCAAAATTGGCCGAAATCAACCATATCCGGTGGAGAATCGATGTCTGAAAGTCGCCGTGATCCCATCGTAAGAACAGTGCCGCAGCCCGCAGATATGAACGGGAACGGCGATATTTTCGGCGGCTGGGTGCTCTCCCAGATGGACATCGCGGGCGGCTCGCTAGCTGCCCGGGCGGCCAAGGGCAGGGTGGCGACCGTGGCGATCACGGCCATGACCTTCGTGCAGCCGATCAAGGTGGGAGACATGGTGTCGATCTATGGAGACGTCGTGAAGATAGGCCGAACCTCGATCACCATCGCGCTCGAAACCATGGTGCAGCGCCGCCACGAGCAGGTCGACCTTCGCGTGACCCACGGCACTTATGTTTTCGTGGCCATCGACGATCACGGCAAGCCGCGGCCCGTGCCGCCGCAGGAGATCACGGCATGAAGGCTGCCTTCGGACTGCTCCTCGCGATCGCAGGACTCCTGGTTTCCCCCGTGGCGTCCGCCCATCCTCACATCTGGATCCAGGAAGTGGTCCGGGTCGTGGCCAAGGACGGCAAATACACCCATGTCGAGATCGAGTGGCGGTTCGATCCGTTCTCCAGCGAGATCGAGATTCCCCTGATCGACGAGAACCAGGACGGCAAGTTCTCGGCCAAGGAAACCAAGACGCTGGCCGACGAGATGATGCCCGAGCTCAAGAACTACGGGTACCTGACGTGGCTCAATACCGGCGGCAAGGATTTCCGGCCGACCCAGCGGCCGGCCTTTTCGGCGAGGATCGACGATCCGGCAAGCTTCATCCCGCCGGAATGGGACCGCACGGCCGGGGACAATGCCGGCATGCCGATGCCTCAGAACAAGAGGGCAGGGCAGCCCGATGCGCCGCGCAAGAAGGGGCCGCGCAATCTCGTCTACATCATGCGCTTCGCCTTGCCCGAGCCCAGCAAGTCGGTCGCGATCGTGACCTACGATCCGGACGATTTCATGCGGCTTGAAGTCGACAAGGCCTCCATCCCGGTAGGCTGCACGCTCTCCAGGAACCCGGCGCACAAGACGGAGTTCGTGCGTGGCTACCCTGTCTTTGCGGATATCGTGACGTGCCAGCATCCATGAGGCCTGTGTCCGCGAGAGCCGCCGTCCTGCGCTCGCCGTTCCTCTGGATCGGCGTGCTGCTTCTGTTGGCGCTGATTGGCGCGCTGGTGTTCAGCGACGGCGTTGCCGAACTGGCGCGGTATTCCGCCGACTATCAGCGCCGTATCCAGCAGGTCCTGTCGACGTCGCTGCGCGACATAAAATCCGGCTCGGGATCCCTGGCGCTCTGGACGCTTGCCAGCGTGTGCTTCGGCTACGGCGTCGTGCATACGCTGGGACCGGGGCATGGCAAGGCGGTCGTGGTGGCGTACTTCCTGGACAGCACCAAGCCCAGGGCCTGGATCGAAGGCATCTTCGCCGGCGCCTGGATCGCCTTCACGCACACCCTAGCGGCCCTTCTTCTCGCTGGCGCGCTGAAGCTCTTCTATAGCGTGGGATTGCTGGGCGCGTTGCGCGAAGTGCGCAACGTCGAGATCGTCTCCTATGTCCTCATTCTTCTGGTCGGCTTCTGGCGACTCTGGGCAGGGATCACGGGGCGCCTTCACGAGCACGACCATGGCGATGGCCATGACCATGCCCATCATGGTGGGCACGGTCACCAGGGGCACGATCACCATCACCACGACCTTCAGCATGCGCCTCGGCGGACGATCGCCGGCTGGCTGCTGCTGACGGCCGCCGGCATCGCGCCCTGTGCCGGCGCCCTGGTGGTGATTCTGCTGTCGGCGGCACTCGGCGTCCTGTGGGCCGGCGTCGTCGGCGTCGTCGCCATCGCCCTGGGCATGGCCATCACCCTGGCCGCCATCGGCATGGCCTCGATGGTCGCGCATCGCCTGATCATCGGCGACGGCCGCTCGCAGGAGATCGGCCGCTTCACCACGATTGCCGCTTCGCTGATCGTGATCGCGACGGCTGGAACGCTGCTGCTGGGCGCGCTCGAACGCTTCTTCCGCTGAGCACCCGAAGTGACGGAGATCGCGGCCCCGAGCCGGACGTCCCGGCCGCTGCGCGGTGTGCTTTTCATGTGTATCGCCTGTGCTCTGTTCCCGATCATGAACGGGATCGTGAAGCTGCTGGCGGCGACCTACGAGCCGCAGCAGATCGTCTGGTTCCGCATCGTCTCGCACCTGGTGCTGGTTGCAGCCGTGTTCATGCCGCGCATGGGGCTGGGGCTGTTGCGCACGCGGCGGATCGGCACGCAGTTCGTCAGCTCGGTCATGATGTTGCTGTCGACGCTGTTCTTCTTTTCGGCGGTGAAGTCGATCCCGGTCGCCGAGGCGATCTCTGTCACCTTCGTGGCACCGCTTGCCGTCGTGCTGCTGGCCTGGCCTCTGCTCGGCGAACGCATCACTTTGTTCCGGATGGCGGCCGTCATCGTGGGGTTCGCCGGCGTATTGATCGTGATCCGACCCGGCAGCACCGTGTTCCAATGGGCGTCGCTGCTGCTGCTGGGCAGCGCCATGTGCTACGCGATCTACCAGATCCTGATCCGGCGCCTGGCCGGGATCGACGCCCCGCCGACCTCGATCTTCTACAGCGTGCTGCTGGGCGCGATCATCATGTCGATCTGGCTGCCCTTCGTATGGAAGATGCCGATAGGCTGGAGCGACTGGGCGCTGCTCTGCTCATTGGGTGTCTTCGGTGCGCTCGGGCACTATTGCGTCGCCAAGGCCATGACCTATGCCTCGGCCAATTTCGTGGCGCCGTTCAACTATACGCAGATGATCGGCTCGGTCATCGTGGGCTACTTCATGTTTGCAGAAGTGCCGGACTTCTACACATGGCTCGGGACGGCCGTGGTGGTCGGTGCAGGCCTCATGGTCGGCTGGCAGGGCAGGCGGGCAACCAAGGCCTAAGGAGAGCAACATGCCGTATCTCGTCGCCGCCGATCTGCCGACCGTGTCGGCGGGCGCGCGCTTCCGGGCGCTGCTGGAACGTCCCGGTATCCTGCAGATGCCGGGCACGCACAACGGCATGGCGGCGCTCCAGGCCCGCAGCGCCGGCTTCGACGCGCTCTACCTTTCCGGCGCCGGCATGTCGGCGTCGATGGGGCTGCCTGACCTGGGCGTGATCACGGTCGACGAGGTCTGCTTCTTCATCCGACAGGTGGCGCGCGCCTCGGGCCTGCCGGTCCTGGTCGATGGCGATACCGGCTACGGCGAAGCGCTCAACGTGATGCACATGGTGCGGGCCTTCGAGGAAGCCGGCGCTGGCGCCGTTCATATCGAGGACCAGATCCTTCCCAAGAAGTGCGGCCATCTCAACAACAAGAAGCTGGCCGATGCCAACGACATGGCGGCCAAAGTCCATGCCGCGTCGCGCGCCCGCCGCGATCTGTTCATCATCGCCCGCACCGATGCGGCCGCGAGCGAAGGCATCGACGGGGCCGTGGCGCGCGCCCGGAGGTATATCGCGGCGGGCGCCGACGCGATCTTTCCCGAAGCTCTGCACAATGCCGACATGTTCCGCGCCTTCGCCAAGGCGTTGCCGGGCGTGATGCTGCTCGCCAACATGACCGAGTTCGGCCAGACGCCGTTCTTCACGGCCGCTGAGTTCGAGGCGATGGACTACCGGATGGTGATCTGGCCGGTCTCGGCCTTCAGGGTCGCCAACAAGGCGCAGGAGAGGTTGTTCGCGGCACTGCGGCGCGACGGCGGCGCGCAGAACATGCTCGACCAGATGCAGACCCGCGCCGAACTCTACGCCACCGTCCGCTATCGCGACTACGAGGCGCTCGACGCCTCGATCGTCCAGACGATCGTGCCGCAGGGAATGCCGCAGCGCGACTAAAGCCCCAAGGCGGAGAGGTCGGGGGCGCTGCGGTGGAAGTCGGTCGCGTCCTGGAAGGCTTTGCCCAGGCGCAACACGTCCCGTTCGGCGAACGGCTTGCCGACAATCTGGATGCCGACCGGCAGACCCCCCGACTGACCGGACGGCATGGCGAGGCTGCAGAGGCCGAGGTAATTGCCCGGTCGTGTCAGGTAGCCAGGGATCGGCGAGGTCTCGTCGACCTCGGAAAGTGGGATCGCCGGGATCGCCATGGTCGGCATCACGATGGCGTCGTAGGGCCGGAACCAGTCGGCGAAGATCTGCCGTCGCTCGGCCATCATGCGGATCTCCTCCGCATAGGCACCGGGCAACAGCAGTTTGGCAGCCTGGGCGCGCGCCCGCACGCCGGGCCCGATCGCCTTGCTCATATCCTCGATGTAGTCGCGATGCAGGGAATAGGCCTCCGACGAGATCATCGTTCCCGCCGGTCGCGAGAGGTCGAAATACCAGTCGGGCAGGCGCACCGCTTCGACCGTGGCGCCGAGGCTTTCGAACGTCCGCGCCGCCGTCTGCCAGGCCTTGGTCACGTCGGCGTGCATGAAGTTGGGCAACTGCTTCGTGTCGGGAATGGCGATGCGCATGCCCTCGATGGAGCGCGGCTGCGTGGCGAGCGTGAAATCCTCCAGCGGCTGACCGAGCGTCGTCGGGTCGCGCGGGTCCGGAGCGGCCAGCGCGTTCAGCATCAGCGCGCAGTCCTCGACCGAGCGGGCCATCGGTCCGATCGAATCGAGAGTCCAGCTCAGCATGATGGTGCCGGAGAGACCGATGCGCCCGAACGTGACCTTCAGGCCGACCAAGCCGTTGAAGGCCGAGGGAATGCGCACGGAGCCGCCGGTGTCGCTGCCGATGCCGGCCGGCGTCAGCCGGGCCGCAACGGCGACACCGGTGCCGCTCGAGGAGCCGCCCGGCACCCGATGGGTCGCAACGTCCCACGGGTTCCAGGGTGCGCCCATCAGGGGATTGGTGCCCCAGCCGCCGAAGGCGAATTCGACCATATGCAATTTGCCGAGCGGGATCATGCCGGCAGCGGTGAGGCGTTCGACGGTGTTGGACGTCTCGGTGGCGATCCGCCCCTCGAACATCTTCGAACCGCCGGTTCCGACCTTGCCGGCGATGTCGCAGAGATCCTTGTAGGCGACCGGCAACCCGTGCAGCGGCGGCAGGGGAAAGCCGCCGGCACGCGCGCGGTCGGCGCCATCGGCCATCGCCTGCGCGGCGTCGGCATAGACCTCGGTGAAGGCATGGAGCTTGTCGTTGCCCTTGATGATCCGGCCGAGCAACGAATCGATCACTTCGCGCGAGGAGAATTTTTTGGCCGCAAGACCGGCAGAGAGTTCGGTCAGAGTGAGAGTGTGCAGGGTCATCAGTAGGTCGCCCTTCCGCCTGAGAGATCGAATGTAGCGCCAGTTGCAAAGGTACATTGGCTGGAGGCGAGCCAGGCGACCATCTCGGCCACTTCTTCCATGTCGCCAAAGCGGTTCATCGGGATCTTCGACAGCATGTAGTTGATGTGCTGCTCGGTCATTTGGCTGAACATCTCCGTCTTCACCGCCGCCGGCGTGACGCAGTTCACCAACACGCCTGTCGTAGCAAGTTCCTTGCCGAGCGACTTGGTAAGGCCGATGACGCCGGCCTTGGAGGCGGAGTAGGCGGAGGCGTTGGGATTGCCTTCCTTGCCGGCCACGGAAGCGATGTTGACGATGCGTCCCCAGCCGCGCTTGGCCATGCCGTCAGCGACGGCGCGATTGCAGAGGAAAACGCCCGTCAGGTTGATGTCGATCACTTGTCTCCAGGCATTCACGGGGTAGGCGACCACGGTCGCATTTGGTCCGGTGATGCCAGCGCTCGCAACCATGATATCGGGTGGCGCCAATCGCTTCTCCGTGGTGGCCAGCGCCTCGGCCACCGACGTTTCGCTGGTCACGTCGACTGAAACGGCGATGGCGCCCTTCAAGGCGGCGGCGGACTGCTCGGCGCGTGCGAGATCGCGATCCCAGAGGGCGACGCGGCCGCCACCGGCGGTGATTTTCGCAGCGCAAGCCAGGCCGATCCCACGCGCGCCGCCGGTCACGATCGCCGTCCGGCCCTCGAACAAATCCCCTGCCATGCTTGTCTCCCAAGCGCTTGAACCGCCTAGCGATTCCCACCATATCGGTGCCCCGCGCCATCCGCTACACTGACGGTTCCGAGTTCTTCATGTAGTGTTTCCAGGAGTTGCATGTCTTCCGCCACGCCGGCATCCATCGACGCCACCCTCGAGCTTCTGAAGAGCGGCGACTATATCGCCGACCGCAGCCTCGCCACCGTCCTCTACCTCGCCCTCAAGCTAGGGCGCCCGTTGTTCTGCGAGGGTGAAGCGGGAGTCGGCAAGACCGAGATCGCCAAGGTTCTGGCAGCGACTCTCAAGCGGCCGCTGATCCGCCTGCAATGCTACGAAGGGCTCGATGTGGCGTCCGCCGTGTACGAGTGGAACTACGCGCGGCAGATGATCGAGATCAGACTGGCCGAAGCGCAAGGCGTGCATGACCGCGGCCAGTTGGCGGCCGATATCTTCGACGAACGATTCCTGATCCGCCGTCCTTTGCTCGAGGCACTCAGCCCGCACACCGAAGGCGCGCCGATCCTGCTGATCGACGAGTTGGACAGAACCGACGAGCCGTTCGAGGCCTACCTGCTGGAGCTGCTGTCCGACTTCCAGGTCACGATTCCCGAACTCGGCACCGTGAAGGCGGCCGAGATCCCGATCGTCATCGTAACCTCCAATCGCACGCGCGAAATCCATGACGCGCTGAAGCGCCGCTGCTTCTATCACTGGGTGGACTATCCCGATCTGAAGCGCGAACTGGAAATCCTCAAGGTCAAGACGCCGGGATCGAGCGAGCGCCTGTCGCGGCAGGTCGTGGGATTCGTCCAGGAACTGCGCAAACTTGACCTCTTCAAGGCGCCGGGGGTGGCGGAGTCGATCGATTGGGCGACGGCATTGTCGGAGCTGAACACGCTCGACCTCGATCCCAGGACCATCAACGATACGTTGGGCGTGTTGCTCAAGTACCAGGACGACATCCAGCGCCTGCAGGGCACGGAAGCGGCCGAGATCCTGCGCAAGGTGAAGTCCGATATCGCCGCCGAGCCACTGGGCTAGGCCGGGTGATGGACGCGCTGCCCGAATCGGCACCCGCGCCCGATCCGCGCGAGGGCAAGCTCGCCACCAACATCGTGCACTTCGCTCGCACGCTGCGGACCGCCGGACTTCGAGTGGGTCCCGGACAAGTCCTTCGCGCGATCGAAGCGGTCGAAGCGGCGGGCTTGCGGAAGAGGGACGATTTCTACTGGACGCTGCATTCGGTGTTCGTGAACCGGCGCGACCAGCGCGAGATCTTCGACCAGGCGTTCCACGTCTACTGGCGCAATCCGCGGCTCCTGGAGAAGATGATGGAGATGCTGCTGCCGCAAGTTGGCGTGCCGGCGGAGCAGGACGAGCGCAAGCAGCTCAGCCGCCGCCTGCAGGAGGCACTGCAGCCTGGGCGCGGCGAAGCGCCGCCCGACGAGGGCGAGCCGCCGGAAGTCGAGGTCGAGGCGACCTTCACTGTTTCAGACCGTGAGATCCTGCAGCACCGGGACTTCGAGCAGATGTCGCAGGCGGAGATCGACGATGCGCTGCGGGCCATCGCCCGGATGCGCCTGCCGGTGCCGGAGCGGCGGACCCGGCGATTCCGCCCGGCGCGGCGTGGCCCCAGGGTGGATTTCCGCGCCTCTCTGCGCCGCGCGCTCAGGCCGGAAGGGCTGATCGAGCTGCGCCGCCGAGAGCCGCGCCGCCGGCCGCCGCCGCTGGTCGTGCTCTGCGACATCTCGGGGTCTATGGCGCGCTATACGCGCATGTTCCTGCACTTCATGCACACGATTACCAACGATCGGGACAGGGTCTTCTGCTTCACCTTTGGCACCCGGCTGACTAATGTAACGCGTTCCTTGCGTTATAGGGATGTGGATATAGCGCTGGCCAAAGCCTCGGCGCAGGTCGAAGATTGGTCGGGTGGCACACGGATCGGACAGTCACTGCATGAGTTCAACAACAAATGGTCGCGGCGCGTGCTGGGGCAGGGGGCCGTGGTCGTGCTGATTACCGACGGGCTCGACCGCGAAGGCGGTGACGGCCTCGCGGCCGAAATGGAGCGACTTCACAAGTCGTGCTCGCGGCTGGTTTGGCTCAACCCGCTCTTGCGCTACGGCGCCTACGAACCCAAATCCCAGGGCAACAAGGCCATGTTGCCCCATGTCGATGAATTCCGCCCCGTTCACAATCTCGAAAGCCTGGCCGGGCTGATCGCGGCGCTCGGTGCGGTGACGCCCGGTGCCGATCGGCGGCTGGCCACGTTGCAGACAGAACTGCGCAAGGAGTAGACATGATGAGCGACGCGCTCGATGTGCTGGATCAGGTCGGCAAGTGGAAGAGTTCAGGCAAGGGTGTCGCCATCGCCACGGTGATAACGACCTGGGGATCGTCGCCGCGCCCGGTCGGCAGCCAGCTCGGTGTCGATGATTCGGGCGCCATGGTCGGCTCGGTGTCGGGCGGCTGCATCGAAGGCGCCGTCGTAAAGGAGGCGCTGGCGGTGATCGCCGACGGCAAGCCGCGCCTTCTCGATTTCGGTGTCACCGACGAGCAGGCTTGGGATGTGGGCCTGGCCTGCGGCGGCAAGGTGCAGGTGTTCGTCGAGAAGGTGGGCTGAGCGATGAAGGCCGAAACTGTCGCGGCTCTTCAAGAGGCGCGCACCAAGCGCCACCCCTTGGTGCTCGCCACCCGTCTCAGCGATGCCGGCGAGACGCTGATTTATGCCGACCGGGCCGAGGGCGTCCTCGCCAAGGATGCGGCGCTGCTTGCCGCCGCGCGTCGCGCGCTGGGAATCGGCCGCAGCGAGACGGTCGATCTCGGCGGCGAGAAGGTCTTCCTCAATGTCTACGTGCCGCCGCCGCGCCTGATCATCGTGGGCGCGGTCCATATCGCCCAATCGCTGGCGCCGATGGCGGCCATGCTCGACTTCGACGTCACCGTCGTCGATCCGCGCGGCGCGTGGGCCACCAGCGCGCGCTTTCCCGGCGTAAAGGTGATCCAGGACTGGGCCGACGAGGCGTTCCAGGCGATGGGGCTCGATGTTTCCACCGCCGTCGTCACCTTGACGCACGATCCCAAGCTCGACGATCCAGCGCTCGAGGCGGCGCTGAAGTCCGATGTCTTTTATATCGGCGCGCTCGGCAGCCGTAAGACCCATGCCAAGCGCAGGGAACGGCTGGCCGAAGTAGGCATCACCGACGAGATGTTTGCGCGCGTCCACGGGCCGGTGGGCCTCAATATCGGCGCCAAGTCGCCGGCCGAGATCGCGGTGTCCATCCTTGGCCAGATAGTCGAAGTGCGGGCGCGTCGTCTCGAAATCCTGGCCGGACCGAAGGTGGTCGCAGCGTGAGATTTGGCGATACTCCCATCGACGAGGCCGCGGGCGCGATCCTGGGCCATAGCTGGCGTTCGGGCGGGATCAACTTCTCCAAGGGACGACGACTGTCGGCCGACGATGTCGGCAAGCTGAAGGCTGCCGGCGTCGCGACGGTCGTGGCCGCACGGCTGGATGCCGACGACGTGCACGAGGACGAGGCGGCGGCGACCGTCGCCAAGGCCTTGGCCGGCAAGGGCATCGAGGTCACGGCGCCTTTTACAGGCCGCTGCAACCACTTTGCCCGTGGCTCGGGGCTCGCCGTCGTCGATCACGCACGCATCGACGCGCTGAACGAACTCGATGAGTCGGTCACCGTTGCGACCTTGCCGCCCTTCGCGCGGGTCGAACCGCGCCAGATGGTGGCGACAGTGAAGATCATTCCCTATGGCGCGCCGAAGTCGGCGGTGGCGCGCGCGGTCGAAGTCGCGCATTCGGCCAACCGGCCGCTCATCTCCGTGGCGCCGTTCCGTGCGATGCGGGCAGGGTTGGTGCAGACAAGGCTCCCGGGCACGCGCGACAAGGTGCTCGACAAGGCCCTCGGCACGACGACCAAGCGCCTGACGTCTCTCGGCAGTACGCTGAGCGGCGAACGTCGCGTGGCGCACGATGCCGCGGCCATTGCCGGGGCGTTGAAGGAATTGAAGGCGGAAGGCTGTGACCTTTTCCTGATCGCGGGCGCGTCGGCGATCGTGGATCGCCACGACGTTGTGCCGTTGGGCATCGCCGAAGCCGGCGGCACGGTCCATCATTTCGGCATGCCGGTCGATCCCGGCAACCTGCTGCTGACCGCCGAACTCGACGGCAAGCCAGTGCTGGGGCTGCCGGGCTGCGCCAAGTCGCCCAAGTACAACGGCCTCGACATGGTGCTGGAGCGGCTCGCCGCAGGCCTCACGGTGGGCCGTGCGGAGATCGTGCGCATGGGCGCGGGCGGCTTGCTGGCCGAGATCGCGAGCCGGCCGCAACCGCGCGACGACGAGCCGTCGGAAGGCGAGGGCCCGCAGCAGGCGCCGCGCGTGGCCGTCCTGGTGCTGGCCGCCGGCCGGTCGACACGCATGGGCGGGCCCAACAAGATGCTGGCCGACGCCAATGGCGCGCCGCTGGTCGTCCACGCCGTGAAGGCGGCGCTCGGATCGCAGGCCGTCGAGATCGTCGTCGTACTCGGCCACATGGCGGAGCAGGTGAGGGCAGGCATCGAAAGCGCCATCCCCGGACGGTCGCGCCTTCGCTTCGTCACCAATCCGGATTTCGTCGATGGTCTTAGCACATCGGTGCGGACCGGCATCGGCGCACTCAGCAGCAACGTCGATGCCGCCATCGTGCAGCTGGGCGACATGCCCGGCGTCGGCGCCGGCCTGCTAAATCGCCTGATCGCAGCTTTTAGCCCGGTCGAGGGCCGCGCCATCTGCGTCCCGACGGTGGGCGGCAAGCGCGGCAATCCCGTCCTGTGGGCGCGGCGTTTCTTTCCCGAGATGGTCATGCTCTCCGGCGACAGCGGCGCCAAGCACCTGATCGGCGAGCATGCCGATCTCGTCTGCGAGGTCGAGATGGCGGGCGAGGCGGCGATCACCGACATCGACACGCCCGAGGCGCTAAAAGCCTGGCGGGAGCGGAGTCCGGCATGAGTTTCGACGTGAAAGCCGTCCGAGAGCAATTCCCGATCCTGTTCCAGATCATCGACGGCCGGCCGGTCCACTATCTCGACAATGGCGCTTCGGCGCAGACACCCAATGCCGTGCTCGATGCCGTGCGGACCTACGAGACCACCGGCCGGGCCAATGTGCTGCGCGGCGTCCATCGGCTCGCCGAGCGCGCGACCGACGCCTACGAGAATGCGCGCACTGAAGTCGCGGCCTTCCTGGGTGTCGCTCCCATGGAGATCGCCTTTACCGGCGGCTGCACGGCGGCGATCAACCTGGTGGCCTACTCCTACGGCTCTCTCCTGACGCCAGGCGACCGCATCCTGCTGTCGGAGCTGGAACACCATTCCAATATCGTGCCGTGGCAGATGCTGCGGGCGCGCGCCGGCATCGAGATCGACATGGTGCCGGTGACGGTCGACGGCCGGATCGATCTCGAGAAGCTGCCGAAGCTGATCACGCCGCGGACCAGGCTGATCTCGCTGGCCCACGTTTCCAACGTGACAGGGGCGATGGTCGATGTCGGCGCCGTGGTCGCCGCCGCCAAGACCGTCGGCGCCAAGGTCATGCTCGATGGTGCGCAGCGCGCCCCGCACGGGCCCATCGATCTGCCGGCGCTCGGTGTCGATTTCTACGTCTTCGCCGGCCACAAGGCCTATGGGCCGAACGGTATTGGCGTGCTGTGGGCGAAAGCCGATCTGCTCGACGCCATGCCGCCGTTCATGGGTGGTGGCTCGATGATCGGCCGCGTGACATTCGCCGAGACGACCTGGGCGCAGCCGCCGCGACGCTTCGAAGCCGGCACGCCGCCGATCGGTCCCGCGATCGGACTCGGCGCGGCCTGCAAGTGGATGCTCGCGCTCGATTGGACTGGTGCGCACGCTCACGAGATGACGATGGTGCAGCATCTGATGGACGGGCTGCAGAAGATCGACGGCGCGCGGATTTTTGGCCCGGCCGGGCTGCAGAACCGCTATCCCGTCGTGTCGTTCATGCTGGACGGCGTCCACCCTCACGATGTCGCCCAGACGCTCGATGCGTTCGGCGTCGCAGTCCGCGCTGGCCATCACTGCGCGCAGCCGCTGATGGACCGCTTCGATCTCGACGGCACGACGCGTGTTTCCATGGCGCCGTACAACGACAGCAGCGACATCGATGCGCTGCTGACCGGTGTGCGGCATGCCGCCAAGACGCTTCGATGAGCGACCAGCTCTACCAGGAACAGATCGTGGCGCTCGCCAAGGCCAAGACCGGCGCGGGCAAGCTCGACAATCCGACCAGGTCGGCCCGCCGCGACAACCCGCTGTGCGGCGACCGGGTGACGATCGACGTCCGGTTGGACGGGCAGGGGCGGATCGCCGAGATCGCCCATCAGGTACGCGGTTGCCTGCTCTGCCAGGCTTCCGCCTCGGCGCTGTCCTCGATCGCGGTCGGCCGGGATGCCGCGGGCATCGCCGATATCAGGCACGACGCCGAACGCGCCATCGGCCGCGAAACCGGCGAGGCGCGGGAGCCTTTCACGGCCTTCGCGCCGGTCGCCGCCCACAAGTCACGGCAGGAATGCGTGCTGCTGCCGTTCGAAGCCTTGAAAGACGCACTCTCGTAGATTCGTCGCATGGCCGCCCCGGTTGCGTCATAGTCCGCGCTCACGGTGCGCGGGCAGCTCCGGGGAGGCCTCATGCGATTTCTTCTGACCAGTCTGGCTCTTCTGAGCCTTTTCACCTTTCCGACTCTCGCCGTTGCCCAGGACCTAGCCCTGAAGCGGGTGATGCTGTCGTCGGGCGGCATGGGCTACTTCGAATATGAAGCCGCCGTCGACGGCGATGCGACGCTGAAGCTCACGGTCTCGCTGCAACAAGTCGACGACGTGCTGAAGAGCCTGGTCGTCTACGACGACAAGGGCGGTGTCGGCGGTCTCAGCCTGCCGGGGCGCGAGCCTCTGGCCCAGGCCTTCAAGGATCTCCCGTTCGACCAGGATTCGCTGGGCTCGCCCAGCCAGTTGCTGGCAACGCTCAAAGGCGCGCAGATCACGGTGGGCGGCAGCCGCGCCATCTCGGGCCGTATCGTTTCGGTCCAGGAAGAGACCGTCGCTCTCGGCGCCGACAAGGGAACGACCACGCGCACCCGCGTCACCCTGTTCACCGGCCTTGGCCTGCAGCAGTTCATCCTCGAAGACGCGGAAAACCTGCAGTTCGCCGATGCGGCGCTGCGCGACAAGGTGGCCCAGGCGTTGGTCGCCATCCAGGGCAACCGCGCCAAGGACGCGCGCACCATCGAACTGTCGGCACGCGGCACGGGCAAGCGCACCGTGCGCGTGGCCTATATCGTCGAAGCGCCGGTGTGGAAGGCATCGTACCGCCTGACCCTGGCCGCCGACCAAGCGGCGCCGCGCTCGGCACTGCAGGGCTGGGCCACGATCGAGAATATGAGCGGCCAGGACTGGAAGGACGTCGAGCTCACGTTGGTCTCCGGGCGGCCGGTTGCCTTCCGTCAGGCGCTCTACAATGCCTACTACGTCACGCGGCCGGAAGTGCCGGTCGAAGTTGCCGGCCGTCTCGTGCCCGGCGTCGATCGTGGCGGCGTCCAGGCGGATCAACTCAGCAAGGCATCGCCACCGGCAATGCCTGCGCCGGCGCCGTATCGCCCGCAGCAGGAGCGTTCCATGGGAGCAACTGCCGCGCCGCCGCCACCTCCGCCGCCGGTCGCCGCCGCGGCCGAGCAGATCGAGGCCTCGGATGCCGCGACCCAGGTCGTCTTCAAGTTCCCGCGCGCCGTCAACGTCGACAACGGCCGCACGCTGTCGATCCCGATCATCGACCGCCAGGTGCCGGCGCTGCGGATGGCGCTCTATCAGGCCGACGCCGCGCCGCGCAATCCGCTGGCCGCCATCCTCCTCACCAACGACGGCGAGAGCGGCCTGCCGCCGGGCCTGATCACCCTCTACGAGCGCGACAAGGCCGGCAGCGTGGCCTATGTCGGCGACGCCCGGCTCTCGGGCTTCCCGGTCGGCGAGACGCGGCTGCTTGCCTATGCGCTCGACGAGAAGATCACCATCGAGCGCGACGTCGCCCAGACCGACCGGCTCGCCACGGGAACCATCTCCCAGGGCGTGCTCAAACTCTCGCGCATCGTCCGACAGACCGCGGTCTACCGCGTGCGCGGCCCTGCCAAGGAACCGCGCCAACTCATCGTCGTGCAGCGCCGGCTGCCGGGCTGGACGCTCACCAAGCCCGACGCCAAGGGCATCGACATCAGCGAGGGCAACTACCGTATCCCGTTCACCCTGCCGGGCGGCGACCAGACCCAGACTTTGGAAGTCGTGCAGGAGCAGACGCAGCAGCAGGAGCTGCGTCTGGTCGATGGGGCGGCCGACCAGATCCGCGTCTACGCCCAGGCGCGCGAGTTCGATGCCAAGACCCGCGATGCGCTCACCAAGGTGCTGCAACTGCAGCAGTCCGTGGCCGAGGCCCAGCGCAGGGGCATGCAGGTCGATGCCGAGCGGCAGGCGATCGTGCAGGAGCAGGCGCGGCTGCGCGAGAATCTTGCCCGCGTGCCGGCCAACAGCGACCTGCAGCGCCGCTACCTCGCCATGCTCGACAAACAGGAAAGCGACCTGGAAGCGCTGGCCAAGCGCAAGGTCGATGCGGAGAAGGCCGTCGAGACGGCGCGCGATGCTCTTCGGACGTACGTCGCTCAGCTCGGCTAATTAGCCGGCGCGGAGTGTTCGTACGGCGTCGTCGCGCCGGAAGAGGTAAAGCAGGGTCCGGAGCGCCACGCCACGCTCGGACTTGAGATCGGGATCGCGGTCGATGATCAGGCGCGCGTCGTCGCGAGCGGCCTGCAGCAACTCGCCATGGGCCGCGAGGTCGGCCAGGCGCATCTCGGGCAGGCCGCTCTGGCGCGTGCCTAACAGCTCGCCGGCGCCGCGCAGGCGGAGATCCTCCTCGGCAATGCGGAAGCCGTCCTCGGTCTCGCGCATGATCGCGAGCCGCGCCTTGGCGGTCTCGCCCAGTGGCTGCGCATAGAGCAGCAGGCAGCTCGACTTGCCGGCGCCGCGTCCGACCCGGCCGCGCAGCTGGTGCAACTGCGCGAGACCGAAACGCTCGGCGTGTTCGATGACCATGACGGTGGCGGCGGGCACGTCGACGCCGACCTCGATCACCGTCGTCGCCACCAGGACCGACAGGCGCCCATCGACGAAGGCCGCCATGGTCGCTTCGCGTTCGGCGCTCTTGAGCCGCCCATGCAGCAGGCCGACCTTGCCGGGATAGCGGCCGCTGAGCAACTGGAAGCGTTCCTCGACATTGGCGAGGTCCACTTCCTCCGATTCCTCGATCAGCGGGCAGACCCAATAGACGCGCGCGCCGGTCCCGATCATGCGGCCGACGCCCGGCACGACCTCGCCGATCCGCTCCAGGGGAAGCGTGCGGGTGTCGATGGGCAGGCGGCCGGCCGGCTTCTCGATGAGCTTCGAGACGTCGAGATCGCCATAGGCCGCCAGCATCAACGTGCGCGGGATAGGTGTCGCGGTCATGACCAGCAGGTCGACCGCATGGCCCTTGGAGGAAAGCGCCATGCGCTGATGGACGCCGAATCGATGCTGCTCGTCGACGACGGCCAGCGCCAGATCGGCGAACTCGACTTCCTCCTGGACCAGCGCGTGCGTGCCGATGACCAGACCGATCGAGCCGTCGGCCAGGCCGCGCATCGTCTCCTTCTTCTGCTTCTGGCCGTCACGCCCGGTGAGGAGCGCGAGGCGAACGCCCGTGGCTTCGGCAAGCGGCGCGATGGTGGCGTAATGCTGGCGCGCCAGCAGCTCGGTCGGCGCCATCAGCGCCGCTTGGGCGCCGGCCTCGACCGCGATCAGCATGGCGAGGAAGGCGACCAGCGTCTTGCCGCTGCCGACATCGCCTTGGAGCAGGCGGATCATCCGCTCGGGCTTGGCCATGTCGGCCGCGATCTCCTCGACCGCACCCTTTTGGCTGGCCGTCAGTTCGAACGGCAGCGCCTCGAGCGTGACCTTGTGCAGGCGCCGGTCACCCTTGGTGGCGCGGCCGCTGACTGTGCGGTTGTGATGCCTGACCAGCGCGATGGCGAGCTGGCTCGCCAGCAATTCATCGAAGGCGAGGCGGGCGCGCGCCGGATGCAACGGCGCGAGATCGGACTCTTCCGCCGGCGCGTGGGCCTGCGCGAGCGCCGACTTCCAGTCGGCCCAGCCGTTGCGCGCGCGGTACGCCGCGTCCTGCCATTCCGGCAATTCAGGTGCGCGTTCGATACCGGCGGCAATAGCCTTTTGGATCGGCCGCTGGGTGAGGCCCGCGGTGAGGCCGTAGACCGGCTCGACCCGCAGGATCGACTCGCGCTGGTCGAGCGGCACGACGTGATCGGGGTGCGTGATCTGCACTTCACCTTGGTAAAGATCGATCCGGCCGCTCACGACGCGGATCTCGCCGGGGGGCAGCAGCTTCTTGAGGTAATCCTCGCGGCCATTGAAGAAGGTGAGGCACAGCCGGCCGGTCTCGTCGCTGCACCAGACGCGGTAGGGCTGGCGCGGACTGCGCGGTACCAGATGCTCGTCGACCGTCACCGTGAGCGTGGCGATTTCACCCGCCTGGGCGCCCGCGATCTCGGGTGCGTTGCGGCGGTCGATGAGGGCGGAGGGCAGGTGCCACAGCAGGTCGACGATCAGCGGCCCCGTCAGTTTCTCCACGAGCTTGCCCAACCGCGGCCCAATTCCGGGCAGCGATGTCACTTGGGCGAAAAGGGGGGTCAGGCTTTGCGGGCGCATCTGTGAGGTATGGGCGTGTAGCAGGCTTGTGGGGCCGCGTGACTCCGCCATCGCCGCCGCCTATATGCTACGCCCCTTTTCGGGTCGGACCTGGGGAAAAGATGAGCGGCGAGGCGGATATCGAGACCCGGCGCAAGCGGCTGCTCTATCGCAGCATCTACCGTGGCAACAAGGAGAACGACATTCTCCTTGGCCAATTCGCGCGCGCGCATATCGCCTCCTTCGGTTCGACCGAGCTGGACCAGTACGAACGCCTGCTGGATACCGGCGACAACGACATTTTCGACTGGGTTTCAGGCAAGGCCGACGTTCCGCCTGAGGCCGATACGGCCGTCCTGCGTCTGGTCATGGCGTTCCGGGTGAATTTCCAGTGACCATGCCGCTCGCCGACACGCTGGCTGCGATCCATCGCAAGGCCGGCCGCTGGACCATCGCGGGCCTGCCGGAAGGCGCGGATTCGCTGGTGCTCGCGGATCTGGCGCGCTCGAGCGGCGGGCAGGACATTCTGCATGTGGCGCGCGATGGGCAGCGGCTGGAGCGGCTTCAGGACGGGCTGCGCTTCTTCGCCCCGGAGCGCGAGGTGCTGGTTTTCCCGGCGTGGGATTGCCTGCCCTACGACCGGCTGTCGCCGCACCCGGACATCGTGGCGGAGCGGCTGACGACGCTGGCCAAGCTCGCGGCGGCCCGGAAGCCCGGCGCGCCGGGCAGGATCGTCCTGGCGTCGGTGGGAGCTGCTCTGCAGAAGGTCCCGCCGCGCAGCCTCTATGCCGATGCCGCCGTTGCCCTGCGCAAGGGCCAGACGGTCGACGTCGACTGGCTGGCGAAGTTCCTCGGCGAGAACGGCTATGGCCGCGCCGAGACAGTCATGGAGCCTGGCGAGTTCGCGATCCGTGGCGGTCTGGTCGATCTCTTCCCGCCCGGCACGGCCGAGCCGCTGCGTCTCGATCTGTTTGGCGACACGCTCGAAGAGATCCGCTCCTTCGATGCCATGAGCCAGCGCTCGACCGGCCCGCGCGACGAAGTCGTGCTGCTGCCGGTGAGCGAAGTGCTGCTCACCAGCAACGGCATCGCACGTTTCCGCAGCGGCTATCGCGAGCTGTTCGGCAATGTCGGCGGGGATGACATCCTGTACGAGGCGGTATCGGCCGGTCAGCGTCACGTCGGCATGGAGCATTGGTTGCCGCTGTTCCACGAGAAGATGGAGACACTCCTCGACTATTGCCCTGAGGCGACGGTGACCTCGGACCACCAGATCGCCGAGGCATTCCAGGCGCGGCACGAGTTGATCGCCGATTACTACGATGCCCGGCGCAAGACCGGCGCCAAGGGCGGCATGAGCGGCGCTGCGGACTATAAGCCGATCGCGCCGGAACTGCTCTATCTGAGCCCAAAGGAGTGGGACGGTCTGCTCGACGGGCGCACTGCTGCCGCCTTCACGACCTTCGATGCTTCTCCGTCGGCCACCAATACGATCGATCTTCACGGACGCCGCCATGAAGGCTTCGCCCAGGCGCGCACCGCGCAGGGCGTCAACCTGTTCGACAAGGTGGCCGAGCATGTGAAGGCCGCCAACGGTGCCGGACGCCGGGTGGTGGTCGCGGGCTACACCGAGGGTTCGGCGAGCCGGCTGCAGCATCTCCTGCAGGAGCATGGCGCCACGACGCCCGTTCCCGTGCCCGATCTCGCCACCATGCTCGGACTGCCTCAGGGCGCGATCGGCGTAGCGATCTGGCCGCTCGAGCATGGTTTCGTGCTGGATGGGCTGGAAGTCATCGGCGAGGAGGACATCCTTGGCGATCGCCTGTCGCGACCGGCCAAGAAGCGGCGGCCGTCGGAACGCTTCATCGCGGAGGCCTCGGCGCTCAGCGAAGGCGATCTCGTCGTTCATCGCGAGCACGGCGTCGGGCGCTACGAGGGGCTGGTAACACTCGAAATCCAGAACGCCCGCCACGATTGCCTGCGGCTGACTTACGAAGGCGGCGACAAACTCTTCCTGCCGGTCGAGAACATCGACGTGCTGAGCCGCTACGGCGCGTCGGAGGAGGGCGCCGTCCTCGATCGTCTGGGCGGCGTCGCCTGGCAATCGCGCAAGGCGCGGCTGAAACAGCGCATTGCCGACATGGCGGACCGGCTGATCAAGATCGCGGCCGAGCGTGCGATCCGGCGCGGCGAGACGATGGTGCCGCAGGACGGGCTCTACGAGGAATTCTGTGCCCGTTTCCCCTATTCCGAGACCGAGGACCAGCTCCAGGCGATTTCCGATGTGCTGGAGGACCTTTCCTCGGGCAAGCCGATGGACCGGCTGATCTGCGGCGACGTCGGCTTCGGCAAGACCGAGGTGGCGTTGCGCGCCGCGTTCGTGGCCGCCCTCTCGGGCAAGCAGGTGGCCGTGATCGGCCCCACGACGCTCCTGGCGCGGCAGCATCACCGGACCTTCGTCGATCGCTTCCAGGGGTTACCGATCCGGATCGGCCGCCTGTCGCGTCTGGTCGCGGCAAAGGAGTCGAAGGAAACCAAGGCCGCACTCAAGGAAGGCACCGTCGACATCGTCATCGGCACGCATGCGCTGCTGGCCAAGAGCATCGACTTCAAGGACCTTGGGTTGCTGATTGTCGACGAGGAGCAGCATTTCGGCGTCGGCCACAAAGAGCGGCTGAAGGAGCTGCGCGCCGACGTCCATGTGCTGACTCTGACGGCGACGCCGATCCCGCGGACACTTCAGCTGGCCCTGACGGGTGTGCGCGACATGAGCCTGATCGCCACGCCGCCGGTCGACCGCCTCGCAGTGCGCACCTTCGTGACGCCGTTCGACGCCGTTGCCATCCGCGAGGCGCTGCTGCGCGAACAGTATCGCGGCGGACAGAGCTTCTATGTCTGCCCGCGCATCGAAGACCTGGCCACGGTCGCGGCCGAGTTGCGCGAGCTGGTGCCCGAGATGCGCATGGCCATGGCGCACGGCCGCCTGGCGCCGACCGAGATCGAGAACACGATGCAGGATTTCGTCGACGGCAAGTTCGACGTGCTGCTGTCGACCAACATCGTCGAGAGCGGTCTCGACATCCGCAACGCCAACACGATGATCATCCATCGCGCCGACATGTTTGGCCTCGCCCAGCTCTACCAGCTGCGAGGCCGCATCGGTCGCGGCAAGACCCGTGCCTACGCCTATCTGACGGTACCGCCAGGCAAGGCGCTCAACGAGGCGGCCTCCAAGCGCCTCGACGTCATGCAGACGCTCGACACGCTGGGCGCGGGCTTCCAGCTCGCCAGCTACGATCTCGACATCCGCGGCGCCGGCAACCTGTTGGGCGAAGAACAGTCCGGCCATATCCGCGAGGTCGGCATCGAGCTCTACCAGCAGCTCCTGGACGAGGCCGTGGCCTCGGCGCGGGGCAGGGCCCAGGAAGCGGAGAGGGCCGACTGGTCGCCGCAGATCAATCTCGGCATCCCGGTGCTCATCCCCGAGGAATATGTCGGCGAGCTCAGCGTGCGGATGGGCCTCTACCGCCGCATCGGTGCGCTCGAGAGCCAGGCAGAGATAGATTCCTTCGCGGCCGAAATGGTCGACCGGTTCGGCAAGATGCCGGTCGAGGCCGAGTTTCTGCTGAACACGGTGGCGCTGAAGATGCTTTGCCGCGCGTCGGGCGTCGAGCGGATCGATGCCGGCGAGAAGGCACTGGTCCTGTCGTTCCACGACAACAAGTTCGCGCGACCCGACAAGCTCATCGCCTGGATACAGAAGAACGCGCCTTTGGTGAAGCTGCGGCCCGACCACCGCGTGATCGTGCAGCGCGTTTGGGCCGACGAGCGGCAGCGGATTTCCGGCGTGACTTCGATTTTGGCCGGGCTGGCGAAACTCGCGGCTTGAGCCCGGCTTTCGGCGCGGCAAGCAGCGCGGCTGCCGCACGGCGGGCGCAGCGCAGCAGCCAGTCGCCGAGCCGCCGGTCGCCCGAGGCGCGGGCCATGCCGATCGCACCGACACACAGCACGGCTGCAACCGTGGCATTTTCCTCAAGCCGCCGGGGCTTCGGCCGGCCTCGTCCCAGTTCGGCAATCAGCCCATAGATGGCGTTGGAGTAGGCGAGTCGCGCGGGCAGGGGTGCGCGGCCGACATCGCCGGGCAGAGCGGCCAATGTGCAGCCGATGGAGACCTCGCCGATATGGTCCTTGTGAAGATAGTCGTCCAGAACCCGTGCCGCCTCGCGGCCTAGCGCAAGTGGATCCTCGCCAGTCCGCGCGCGCAGTAACCGTAACAGGCCATGGCTCGTGCGCACGACCTCCGCAAACAGGTCGTCCTTCGAGTCGAAGTGAGCATAGAAGGCGCCACGCGTCAGTCCGGCCGCCAGCATGACGTCGTCGATGGTGGTCGCCTCGTAACCGCGCAAACGGAAAAGGCGGGCGGCATGATCGAGTATATCCTGGCGGGTCCGAGCCTTGCGGTTGGGGTTGACCGGCACGACATTTCTCCTTTTTATGATATATAACATATAATATGTTGATTATCATACTATGGTGATGGGAGGCTCCGATGCATGTCGAGCTGCTGCAGTTCCGTTACTCGCCATACAACGAGAAGGTACGATGGGCGCTCGACTTGAAGCGACTGCCGCACCGGCGGACCGATCTGATGCCCGGACCGCACATGGGGAAGGTCCGCAGGATTTCCGGCCAGACCGCCACGCCCGTTCTCGTGATCGACGGCCGCGCAACTGCCGGATCGGCGGCGATCCTGCGCGAGCTGGACCGCCTTCGGCCCTCGCCACCGCTGTTCGCCCAGACGCCAGAGGTCGTCGCTGTCGAGGAAATGTTCGACAACGACCTCGGGCCGCGCATCAGGCGCAAGGTACTGGCGTTGCTGCTCGAGGATCGCGGTTACTTTTGCCGGGTCTTTGCCGAAGGCCAGAGCTCGATCAATCGCATCGCCTACCGGATGATGCTTCCGCTTGCGCAGGGCATGGTGCGACGTGGAAACGGGATCACCGGGCAGATGGCCATCGACGATGGCGAAAGCGCCCTTCAGGAGGGATTGGCATTCGTTGCCGAGCGGTCACGGGCGACTGGCTATCTCGCGGGCGACAGCCTTACCGCGGCCGACATTGCCGCTGCATCGATCCTGGCGATGGCCGTCGATCCGCCGAACTCGACCATGACCAAGCCACGGCCGATGCCGGCAAGCACCGCGAACTGGATCGCGTCGATTCAGGCTCATCCGGGGGCACTTTGGGTGCGGGAGATCTACGCCCGTCACCGTTCGGTTCAGACGGTAGACTGAGCAGCGCTGGTCGCCGCGTCGCGTTCGGCGAGGTTGAATACTTCGACGAAGGCGGAGGGCGGCTGGGCGCCGGAGACGGCGTACTTGCGGTTCACGATGAAGCAGGGAACGCCGTTGATGCCGAGGCGGCGGGCGTAGACGTCTGAGGCGACGACCTCCTGGCGACCCTCGTCGCTGTTGAGGTAACGCCGCGCCAATGTCGCGTCGATCCCGGCGCGCACGGCGCACTCGATCAGCGTATCCTGATCGCCGATGTCGAGGCCTTCCTCGAAATAAGCCTTGAAAAGCTCGGCCACGACCTCGTCCTGGACCTCGCTCTTGGCGCTCCAGTGGACCAGCCGGTGCGACAGGACGGTGTTGGGCGTGCGCTTGATGCGGGAGAACTGGAACTCGATGCCCGCCTCGCGGCCGCTCTCGGCGATGGCCTGGTAGATCTGGCGCGGTCGGTCGCCGCCGCCGAACTTGGCGCGGACATAGTCGTCGCGGGTCATGCCCTCGGCCGGCATGTCGGGATTGAGCTGGAACGGCCGCCAGGAAATGGCCACGTTGCTGCGCCCGCTCAACGCCAGGGCACGCTCGAAGCGGCGTTTGCCGATGTAGCACCAGGGGCAGATCGTGTCGGAGACGATATCGACGTAGATCATGGCGAGAGCTTACGCTTTTCACGCCAATGCAGGAAGAGAGCGGCGCCGGCCGCCACGCCGAGCGCAACGGAGGTGAGCCAGGCCGCACTCGGCCAGCCCGCGGCGGCGACCAGCGCTCCGGTGATCGGCGGCCCCATGAGACTGCCGATGTTCGACCCCTGCATGAGTAGGCCAGTGGCGGCGCCAGCGAGCTGCGGTCGCGGGGCATGGACCGGGATGGCCGTGAACAGGGAACCCGGAATGACGCCGATCACGGCAGAGTAGACGCCGGCCAGGACCAGCCGCATCACGTCGGGTACGCCATCGACAAAGATGCCGGCGGCGCAGAATGACATCGTGACCGCGGCACCCACGATCACCACGACACGCGGCACGCCATGATGCAGTAGCCAGCCCGCCGAGAGATTGCCGGTAACGTTCACCATGGCGACCAGGGCGGTGACGATAGCGGCGGTCGAGGTCGAGAAGCCGAGCCGGTCGATCTGGAGCGTTGGCAGGAATCCCACGACCGCGAACCAGCAGCAGGAATAGGCGCCGAAGCAGAGAGCGATGGCGAGCGGTCCACCGCTGGTCGCCACTTCCTTCATTTCACCCAGCACCGGGCGGTGCGCGACCGGAACGGGATCGAGTTCGCGGCGGTGGTGTGCGCCGATGAGCAAGGCGGCCACCATCAGGACCGAGGCAGCCGAAGCCACCAACCAGACGATGCGCCACGAGGCGAGCGGAAGGATGACGGCCGCGATCAGCATCATCGTCCCGGCGCCGGCCGGCATGTAGGTTGTCCAAATTGCCATGGTGATGCGCTGGCTGGCCGGCGTGCAGATCCGCAGCAGCAGGGTCGGGGCGGCGACGGTGACGGCGATGAAGCCCAGCCCCTCGACCACGCGCGTCACCAGCAGCAGTTCGACATCCACGGCAAAGGCGCCGAACAGGCTTGCGACCGCGCAGAGGCCGGTGCCGAGCAGGACGAGGCGGCGATGCCCGAAGCGGTCGGCGGTGAGCGCGATCGCCATGCCGCCCAGGGCCGTGATCAGGTTGATGGTCGAAAGCAGCCAGCCGGCCTGGCGCAAGCTCGCATCCAGCTCCGCGCGGATCGACGGGATCGACGGCGGCATCTTGCCGACATGAAGCGCGGCAACCACGCCGGCCGCGACCAGGAGAGCAATCAGCGGCCAGGGCGTGCGCATGTTTCCTCTCGCAACGGCTCTCGCCTATAAGGCGGGCATGAAACAAGGGAGCCGCGGCGATGTCCAAGCTATTCGACCTTAGCGGCAAGGTCGCCCTGGTTACCGGCGCGTCATCGGGCCTTGGCGCGCATTTCGCGCATTGCCTCGGCGCGGCAGGGGCCTCGGTCGTGCTGGCCGCGCGCCGCGCCGATCGGCTGGCCTCTCTGCAGGCGGAACTCGGCGCCAAGGGCGTGAAGGCGACCGCCGTGGACCTCGACGTGCAGTCTGGCGCGTCGATCGCCGCCGCGCTCGAGGCCGCGGGGCCACTCGACATTGTGGTCAACAACGCCGGCATCTCGATCGTGAAGCCCGCGCTAGACATGCCGGAGGCGGATTGGGACGCGGTCGTCGATACCAACCTGCGTGGCGCCTGGCTGGTGGCGCAGGGGGCGGCCAGGCGCTGGGTCGCCGACAAGCGGCCGGGCAGCATCGTCAACATCGCCTCGATCCTGGGCCTGCGCACCATCGGCCAGGTGGCGCCCTACAACGCCTCGAAGGCCGGCCTCATCCACCTCACGCGCGCGCTGGCGATGGAGTGGGCGCGCCACGACATCCGCGTCAACGCGATCTGCCCGGGCTACATCGAGACCGAGATGAACGGCCCGTTCTGGAAGACACCGGGCGGTCAGCGTCTGATCGACCGCATCCCGCAGCGGCGCATCGGCCAGCCCGGCCATCTCGACGGCGCCATGTTGCTGCTGGCGTCCGAGGCCGGCGCCTTCATGACCGGCAGCGTCGTGACCGTCGACGGCGGCCACACCGTCAATTCGCTCTAGAAAAAATTTGCAAGTTCAGCAGGTTTTTGCTAGTATTTTTGCCATGATGGGATACGCCTGACGGATCGAACCGCCGGGTTTTTGTGGTCCGCCTGCCGAACACTCATCTCGATAAAGCGACGACCTCGGTGGCACAGTTCGTCGGGTTCCGATTCTCCTGCTCTGCCAATGAGTTGGTTGCGATCCATGGCGCAACTCGCAGAACATTCCGTGGCACAACGAGGTGTGCCGAAATTCGGAGGTCACCAGCCGTTGATGCGGTCGTAGACGTCGACCACGGACTTGCCGCCGTCGAGGTCGCTGTCGACGACGTAGTAACGGTCGTAGGCCGCCGCCGTGATGCAGGCATGGTTGGGCAGGATGCGGACGCGCGAGCCGACCGGGAGGTCGGCATAGGGCAGGGGATCGTCCGAGCCGACGAAACCGTGCTCCTGCGAGCACTCCATCACCGCAATACCGTGCATCGACGGGCCGGCGATCGTCCCGTAGCCGACCTTGGGGTGGAACTCCTGGGCGCTGATGTCCTTGGAGAGCGCGAGCGCTCCGGCATCGACCAGGAGCTGATTGCGGTGCGGATAGTGGCCGATCACCGAGGCCAGCACCGAGAGAGCGAGATCGCCGGCGCCACAGGAGCCGATGAACTCCTGGTCGAGATCGTTGAAGACATAGACGCCCGGCCGCATCTCGGTGATGCCGGTGAAATCCCTGGAGTGCGTGGCGGTCGGTGTCGAGCCGCCGGAGACGATCGCGCAGGGGATGCCGGCGGCGCGCAGCGCCTCGGCCGCGCCGACGATGGCGCGACGTTCCTGCTCGGCCACGGCGGCAAGGCCGTCGGCCGTGCTCTGGTGATAGGAGTGGCCGGCATGGGTCATGACGCCAGCCAGATCGATGCCGGGTGCCTCGTGCAACACCCTGGCGATGTCTAACAGGCCGGGCAGCGCCGGGAAGGGCAGGCCGGCGCGGCCGGCGCCGCTGTCGATTTCGATGAAGACGGAGAAGGTATCGCCGCCCGTCGCGGCCGCGGCGATAGCTCTGGCAACGGCCAGATTGTCCGTCACCACCCCGAGGTTGACGCCCTGGCGGCGCAGTTCGGCGATGGCCGGCAGCTTGGCCGGCACGATGCCGACGCCATAGAGAATGTCCTTGAAGCCGCCGTCGGCGAAATAGCGCGCTTCGGCGAGCGTCGAGACCGTAATGCGACCGTCATGACCCTCGACGGCCATTCGGCCGATCTGGACGGATTTAGCGGTCTTGAGGTGGGGCCGCAACATCACGCCGGCGTCACGCAGCCTTTCGCTCATGCGCTTGAGGTTGCGCCGCAGGATCGCCCGGTCGAGAATGAGCGAGGGCGTCGGGAGTTCGTCGATCGTCTGTGTAGCCATGGTCAGAATTCTAGCATGCCGATCGAAAACGAACGCAAATTTGTCCTCGACGACGACGGCAAGCTCGAAGCGCGCCTGGCGGAAGCGCCCGACGTTACGCGCACGGTCGTGGATCAGGCCTATCTGGACGCCCCCGGCCTGCGCATACGCTCGATGGAAACGGGCGCTAAACGCATCCACATCTTCACTTACAAGCGGGAGATCGACGGCAAGGTCGTCGAGATCGAAACCGAGATCGCCGCGTCCGACTTCGATCGCCTGTGGAGTCAGCGCCGCGAATCGCTCCGCAAGACGCGCTATTCATGGCCGGACGGACACTTCCACTGGGACGTCGATTTCTTCAAGATGGACGACGGCCGGACCTACTTCGCCATGGCCGAGGTCGAGATGCCGGAGAACGACGTCACGCCGCCGCCGCTCTCGAACCGGCTCGCGAGCCACTTCCTGGCCAACGCGCCGCACCGCGACCCGCGCTTCACGTCCAAGCGCTTATCGGATCCGGTCTTTGCCGGCAAGCTGCTGACCGACATTCGCCAAAAAGGGAAAGTCGAATGAAGATCGCACGCATCGACAGCCATTCGGTCAAAGTGCCGTTCGCTTTCGGCGGCAATCCGACGGGCTACGGCGGACGTAACTGGACGACCAACAACATCCTGCTCGTGCGGGTCGAGACCGACAACGGCCTGGTCGGCTGGGGCGAGGCGTTCTGCTACGGTTGCACCGATGCCGTGCGGGCGGCGCTCGACCACATGATCGCGCCCATTGTCATCGGCCGCGACGCCGGCGACATCGGCCGCCTGTCGCGCGACCTGCAGCAGATGCTGCATCTCTTCGGCCGCTACGGCATCACCACCTTCGCTTTGTCGGGCCTCGACATCGCACTTTGGGACATCGCCGGCAAAGCCGCAAACCTGCCATTGCACCGGCTGCTGGGCGGCGCCGGCCGAGACGGCCTGCCGGCCTATGCCAGCCTGTTGAAATACCGCGACCCCGAGCGCGTGGCCGCGCGGGTCAACCAGGCGATCGGCCAAGGCTATCGCCACATCAAGCTGCACGAGACGGAAGAAGCCGAGGTCAAGGCGGCGCGTCTGGCGGCAGGTGACGACGTGGCGATCATGGTCGACACGAACTGCCCGTGGACCCCCGAGCAGGCGCGCCACATGACCCTGAAGCTGCGGCCTTACAATCTGCATTGGCTGGAGGAGCCGATCTTCCCGCCCGAGGATTTTGCCGCCATCGCCAAACTGCGCGCCGGCACCGGTGTCGCCATGGCGGCGGGCGAGAACAACTGCACCTCGTTCCAGTTCCGCGAGATGTTTGCCGCCGGCGCGGTCGACTATGCCCAGCCCAGCGTCACCAAGGTGGGCGGCGTGACCGAATTCCAGAAGGTGGCGGTGCTGGCCGATGCGGCGGGCGTGACGCTGATGCCGCACTCGCCCTATTTCGGGCCGGGCTTCCTCGCCACCCTGCAGCTGATGGCCGCCCGCGCCGAGCCGGACGGCATGATCGAGCGCTATCACATGGATCTGGAAGCCAGCCTCTATGGCGAGCTGGTGAACCCGGTGAACGGGCGCTTCATCGTGCCGACAGGTCCGGGGTTGGGACGCGATCCCGATCCCGACGTGATCAAGACTTACGGGGCCTGATCCGCGGTACCTGGACCAGCGGCCAGGGGTCGGGAAGCTGGCCGACCGGACAGTCGATCAGCATCGGGCCGCCCTTGGCGATGCCACGCGAGATCGCGGTGCCCAGTTCCTCCGGCGACTTCACGCGCACGGCGTCGAGGCCGAAGCTCTCCGCCAGTTTGACGAAATCGGGGTTGCGCAGGTCGCTGGCGATGGTGCGGTTGTTGAACGATTGCTGCTGGATGCGGCGGACGTTGCCATAGGCGCCGTCGCTGAACACCACGGCCATGACGCCGATGCCGTGCTGTGCCGCCGTCGCCATCTCCATGGCCGTAAACAGGAAGCCGCCGTCGCCGCTGATCGACACCACGGGCGTGTCGGGCCTGGCACTCTTGGCGCCGAGCGACGTGGCATAGCCCCAGCCCAGGGTGCCCTGATAGCCCGGCGAGAGAAACGTGCGCGGCTTGTACGTCGGATAGGCGAGACGGGCGGCGTAGCCCATCTGGGTCAGCTCATCGACCAGGATACCATCTTCCGGCAGCGCCTTGCGGATCGCCTCGAGGTAGGCGATCTGCGGCGCGATCGTGTCATGGATCCGCTTCGAGGCTGCTGCCTTCGTCTCGGCAACCGAGTCGGCCCGGCCATTGCGCTTGGTGTTGTGCCTGGCCAGCCGGTTCGCCAGAGCCTTCAGCGTTGCGGCGGCATCGCCCACGATACCGATCTCGGGTTTGCGTTGGCGGTCGAGCTCCTCGCTGTCGACATCGATGCGGATGATCTTCAGTGAATCGTCGAGGCCCCAATTCTGCTGCTGCGGCTGCAGGCGTGTTCCCACGGCCAGCACGACATCGGCCTCGCCCCAGAAACGATACCCGGCCGGCATGGTGACCGACAATTTGTGCCGCCCGTCGATCACGCCCTGGCCCATGCGGCCGGTCATGACCGGCGCCTCGAGCATCTCGGCGATCAGACGGACATACTCGCCGGCGACTTGCGCGCCGCCACCAACGACGATCATCGGACGCTCGGCGCTGCCCAGCAGCTTGGCCGCGCGCTCCACGGCTTCCTCGTCGACGGGGCAGGGATCGGCCTGGGCTGGTGTGGCGATCAGCTCGACCGGCGCTCGCCGTGCCCAGGTATCCATGGCGCATTCCAGGGCAACCGGCCGCTGCCGGCCGGACAGCAACCGGCGGAACGCTTCGTTGACCATGCCCGGCGCTTCCGCCGGCGACCGCAGGCGATCGGCCCATTTAGTGAGGCCGCGCATGATCGCCAGTTGATCCGGCAGCTCGTGCAGCAGGCCGACATTGCGGCCGATCATGGCCTGCTGGATCTGCCCCGTGAGCGCGAACACCGGCGCATTGACGGCATAGGCCGTCGACAGTGCCGCCGTCGTGTTCAGGAACCCCGGCCCGGGCACGACGACATAGGCCGAGGGCTTGCCCGTCGCCATGGCATGGCCGAGGGCCATGTAGGCGCAAGCCTGTTCATGCCGCGCATGGATGGGGCGGATCGCGTTGGTGCGGTCGTACAAGGCGTCGAAGAACGGATCGTTCTGGACGCCGGGCAAGCAGTACAGCGTGTCGATGCCGTTCACTTCCAGCATCGACACGACGGCTTGAGCTGTGGAGAGGGTTTTCATCGTCCTAATCCACTCGAGCTCCGGACTTGCGAATGACAGGTGCAAGGCGCGCCTCTTCGGCATCGCGGAAGGCCAGGGTATCGGCCGGCGATTGCCACCAGGCGGTCGCGCCGAGGTCCTGGAACTTGGCTTTCAGGTCATCGCTCTCGAGTGCCTTCTTGGAGAGCTCGGAGAGACGCGAGACGACATTGGGCGGCAGCTTCGCGGGGCCGGTAAGGGTGGTCCAAGACACGATGTCGAATTCGGCCAAGGTCTCGGAGATGGCTGGTACTTCAGGCGCGACCGGCGTGCGCTTGGCGGAGGTGACGGCGATCGGCCGGACCTTGCCGGCGCGAACCTGGGCCAGGGAGCCGGGAATGTTGTCGAAGATCATGTGGACCTGCCCGGCAAGCAGATCCTGCATGCCCGGCGCCGCGCCTCGGTAGGGCACATGCACCATGTCCACATCGGCCAGAATCTTGAAGAGTTCACCCGACAGATGCAACGTCGTGCCGGAACCGGCCGACGCGTAGGAATACTTGCCGGGGTTTTTCTTCAGGAGCGCGATCAACTCGGGCACGTCCTTCACCGGCACGTCGAGATTGACCACCAGCATGTTGGGCAGCCACCACATGGTCGAGACGAAGGTGAAATCTGCGCGGGCGTTGAACGGCAGCTTGGCGTAGAGCGTCGGCGCGATCGCGTGGCTGGCGACGCCGCCCAGGCCGAGCGTGTAGCCGTCCGCCTCCGATTTTGCGAGGACATCCATGCCGACATTGCCGCCGGAGCCACCCTTGTTCTCGACGATCCACTGCTGTCCGGAAAGCTCCGACATCTTGGCGCAGAAGATTCGCGAGAGCGTGTCGGTGGCGCCACCCGCCGGGAAGGGGTTGATGTACCGCACGGTCTTATTGGGATAGGTCCCCTGCGCACGAGCAACGGCGGGGGCGGCAAGGGCGCCAGCCAGGCCAGCCACGATCGTCCGGCGCCCGATGGCGCCCTTGAACTTGTCCATTGAATTTCCTCTCATTTTTGCGGCGTGAGCTTGCCAAAGACGGGGCTGCCCGTCGATTGATCTCGCTGAATCTTCGTCGGATGTGGCGCGATTGTGTCCGACGCCGCCATCGTACGCTTTCCTGGTGCTTGAAAAGTCGGAAAATGCTGTCACTTATGACGCCGAACCGCAGGTCGGCATTGGGGTCCGTCCGCGGCGCCATGGGGTACGATCATGCGGGGTTTTGTCGGGCGCATCATGCTTGGCGCGGCTGCCTGTGCAGCAAGTGCCAGTCTGCTTGGGTGGGCTCTTTCGTCGGCCTACGGTCAGGCGCCGGCCAAACCGGCGCAGCAGGGCGGACCTCCGGCAATCGACGTCTGCAACGGGCTGACGGGTGCGGACGCAGCCACGAAGGTCGTTGCCTGTACGGAGGCGATCAAGACCGGCTCGTTGGTCGGCGGCCCGTTGGCTCTGGCCTACCTCAATCGCGGCCTGTCGGAGAGCGGGGCGGGCAGCCCGGCGCGTTCCAAGGCCGATTTCAGGGAAGCAATTCGGATCTTCAACGAGGCCATCAACGCCCAGCCGACCAATCCCTATCTCTATACGCAGCGCGGCGTCGTCTACCAGACCATCGGCGAGGCCGACCGGGCGATCATCGACTACAGCGATGCCATCCGGCTTGCGCCGCGGGAAACCTATCCGCTGATCAATCGCGCCGTCGTCCTCTACACCCGAAAGGACAACAATGAGGGCGCGATCGCCGATCTCACCGCGGCATTGAAGATCAATGTCCGCGAGATCAGCGCCTGGATCAACCGCGGGATCGTCCACCGCAAGAAGGGCGACCTGAACAAGGCGATCTCCGATTTCACCGAGGCGATCAAGCTGTTGCCTCCCAAGATCGAACCGGTGCGAGCCACCTTGCTGCCGGACTCGGTGACGAGCCAGCTGGCTCCGCAGGGCAAGGACCAGAACCGGATCGCGCTGCAGGCAGCGTTCGTCTATTTCCAGCGCGGCTTGTCCTACTACGACAAGAATGCGTACGACCAGGCAATTGCCGATTTCAGCGAGGCGATCCGCCTCAATCCGAACGACGGCTCGTCGTGGGTCGGACGCGGCGCCGCCTATATGTACAAAAACGATCTGAAGAAGGCGATCTCGGACTTCGACGAGGCCGTCAAACTGCAGCCGGGGCAGGCCTTCACCCACATGCAGCGTGGAATTGCCTACCACCGGATCGGCGACGCCGACGGCGCGATCGAGGATTACACGGCCGCGCATAAGCTCACGCCCAAGGACCCCACGCCGCTCGTCAATCGCGGCATCGTTCTCTTCACGAAGAAGGGCAAGTTCGATGAAGCGATCACCGACTTCGACGCGGCGCTCAAGCTCAACCCCAAGGAGGTGAATGCGCTCGTCAATCGCGGCGTCACCTATCGACAGAAGAACAATCCCGATCGCGCCATCGTCGATTTCACCGAGGCATTGAAGCTCGGCATGCAGACCGCGGAGATCCTCCGGCTTCGCAAGGAGGGTCCGGGCGCCATGGACGGCGAGAAGGCGCAGGCAGCGGATCAGGTGGCGAATGCCTATTATCAGCGCGGCATGGCCCAAGTCGACAAGCAGGAGTACGACGAGGCCCTCAAGGACTTCGAGATGGCCATGCAGATCAATCCCAAGGAACCCCGCGCCTTCCTCGGACGCGGCGCGACCTACCTGAAGAAGGGGGAGAGCGTACAGGCCGTCAAGGATCTCGACGAGGCCATCCGGCTGGCGCCGGGCATGGCGTTCGCCTATTTCGAGCGTGGCACCGCCTACCATCGCATCGACGACTACGACCGTGCGATCGCCGATTATACCGAGTCGATCAAGATCGATCCCAAGGAGCCGCTGACATTCATCAATCGCGGCATGGCCTATGTCTTCCAGAACAAGGTCGATGCCGCCATTGCCGACTTCGACTCGGCGCTCAAGCTCAGTCCTGACAATTTCAGTGCGCTCACGCAACGGGGCTATGCCTACGCGCTGAAGCGGGATTTCCCGCAGGCGATCTCCGACGTCAACGATGCCTTGAAGTTGAGTCCGAGCGACCCGACGGCCCGCTACTATCTGGGCCTCGTCTACGCACTTCGCGGCGATACCGCGCGCGCGCTGGAAGAATTGACCGATGCGATTCGCACCGACCCCACGAATGCCCGCTTCTACGGCAGCCGGGCGAGCATCTATTCGGGGGCCGGCGACTACAACAAGGCCATCGAGGATCTTAATCAACTGATCAAGCTGCGTCCCCGGGACCCCGCCAACTATCTCAACCGCGGGATCGCCTACTTCAGCAAGGGCGACTACGAAAAGTCGATCGCCGACTATACCGACGCGCTTCGCCTCGATGCGAAGATGGTGCCGGCCCTCAACAACCGCTGCATGGCCCACGCGGTCCTCGGCAAGAACCTGACCCAGGCACAGACCGATTGCGCCGAGGCGCTGAAGCTCGAGCCCCAGGATTCTTTCGTGCACATCAATCGCGGGCTCATCGAGTTGAAACTGCACCAATATGCAAAAGCGATCGCCGAGTACGACGCGGCGCTGGCCATCGATCCGCAACGCGCCCGCGCGTACTTCGGGCGCGGCCTGGCCAAGATCAAGACCGGCGACAAGGCCGGCGGCGAGGCCGACATCCTGACGGCCAAGGGCCTGCAGCCCAACGTTGCCGAGGAATTCGCGCGATTTGGCGTCAACTAGCCGTCGTGGCGTTGTTGGCGGAGGGGGTGGGATTCGAACCCACGGTGCGCTTGCACGCACGCCGGTTTTCAAGACCGGTGCCTTAAACCGCTCGGCCACCCCTCCGGGATGCGCTTGTTACTCCGTCCCGAGCGGCCGGTACATATCCCGCTTGTCGCCATGAATCCTGCTAGAATTGCAGGGATATGGTTCCTCCCGCCGCTTCACCCCACGGGCGCTCATGATCAACCGACGGATGTTGTGCACCCTGGCTGCGCTCATGCCGCTGCCGGCGCTGGCCCAGACGAACGATGCCAAATTCGCCACCTGGCTGCGCGGCGTGCGCGCCGAGGCGGCGCGTGCCGGCGTGGACGAGAGTACGCTCGCGGCTGCGCTCGACAACATCGAGGAGATTCCGCGGGTCCTCGAACTCGCGCGCAATCAGCCCGAATTCAAGATGACGTTCGAGCGCTACCAGGAACTCGTCGTCTCGCCCGAGCGGATCAGCCGTGGCCGGACGCTCCTGGCAGAGAACCGAAGTGCCATCGACCGCTTCGCTGCGCCTGCGGGGATTCCGGCATCGATCATCGTGGCGTTATGGGGAATCGAAAGCAACTACGGCACGCGCCTCGGCGATTTCGATGTCGTGCCGGCGCTGGCGACCCTCGTCTACAATGGGTTTCGTGCCCAGTTCTTTCGTGCCCAGCTCATCGCGGCACTGAAAATTCTGTCTCAGGGCCATGTTGGGCTGCAGGCGATGAAGGGCTCATGGGCCGGCGCGATGGGCCAGTGTCAGTTCATTCCGACCAGCTTCGTCGCCTACGCGGCCGATGGCGATGGCGACGGCCGGATGGACATCTGGACCAACAGAACCGACGTCTTCGCCTCGATCGCGAATTACCTGCGCCGCGTGGGCTGGCGGCCCGGCCTCGAGTGGGGGGAGGAGGTGCCGGCAGGGACGGCGGCGGGACAGGGTATGCGCATTGTCCGCCCGGCCGGCGCCAGCGGGCCTGCCTTCCGGACCACCGAAAACTTCCGCGTCATCCTGCGCTGGAACCAATCCGACTTTTTCGCCCTGGCCGTTGGCTTGCTCTCGGACCGGATCGCGGCCTGATGCCCTGAAACGGCATGGCTCCACCCGCCGCCCAAGATGATGTATGATGCCACCATCATGCGGCTACCCCTAGTAAGCTCAAGCTTTGGTTCCATGGGACTTCTTCGCATCTCTGGCGCCCTGATGATGATCGCCTGCCTGGGGGCATGCGGCTCGAGTCCGGGCGGCAAGGTGAGCGCAGCGAACGCCCAACGCGGCGCCTACAAGATCGGCAACCCCTATAAAATCGACGGTGTCTGGTACACGCCCAAGGAAGATTTCAACCATGTCGAAACCGGCGTGGCCTCATGGTATGGGCCGGGTTTCCACGGCAAGTCGACCGCCAACGGCGAGCGCTACGATCAGAGCGACCGTACGGCGGCGCACCGGACTTTGCAGATGCCATCGATTGTCAGGGTCACCAATCTCTCCAACGGCCTGTCCACCGTCGTTCGGATCAACGACCGCGGCCCGTTCGCGAGTAACCGGGTGATCGACCTCTCGCGCACCGCCGCCCAGGAGCTCGACGTCATCCGCAACGGAACGGCGCGCGTGCGGATCGAACAGCTCCAGGCCGAAAGCCTGGCGGTCAAGGATGTCGCGATCAACGGCGGCGGACCGTCGGAGCAGAACGACGCGGTTGCCCAGTTAGCGACCGGCCGTCGGGTGCCGCAGCAGCAGGTCATTGCGACTTCGCAACCAGCTACAGCGCCCTTGAGCAGGAGCGGGCCTACGATTGCTCCTGTGGCGTCGCCGCCACCCGCACCGTCGGGAGGTGGTTTTTACGTGCAGACCGGCTCTTTTTCGACAGCCGAGAACGCCGGACGCCAGCGCGACGCGGTGCGCAGTTACGGTTCCTCGGAGATTTCACAGGCTTCGGCCAGTGGCCGCGATATTTATCGGGTCCGGCTGGGGCCCTATACGACCTCCGACGCCGCCGGCATTGTCGCCGACCGGCTGAAACGGTCAGGTTATGGTGATGCCCGTGTTGTTGGGGATTGATCGACTGCGCCCCATAGTGGCGCTTTTCGCTGCGGCCGTCCTCGTCGGTGCCGCAACGGCAACTTACGCGCAGCAGGTCGACCCGCCGCGGCGTCAGCAGACGCAGCCGGCGAAACCTCCCGCCAAGGCCAAGCCTCCGGCAGCCAACTCTGCCAAACCGGCGGCGCCTTCCGCGGCGGCAAAGGCCGAAGCCTTGCCGCCGTCGCAGGTCGGCATCGGCACTCATGCCAAGCAAGCCTTCATGGTCGACCCGCAAACGTCGACGGTGATGCTGTTCAAGGATGCCGAGCAACCGATGGCGCCCTCGTCGATGTCGAAGATGATGACGATCTACATCATCTTCGAAGAACTCGCCGCCGGCCGCCTGAAACTCGATTCGCGCTTCCGGGTGAGCGAGCGCGCGAGGGCGATGGGCGGATCGCGCATGTTCCTCGAACTCGGCAGCGAGGTCTCGGTCGAGGATCTGATCAAGGGCATTATCGTCCTGTCCGGCAACGACGCCTGCGTCGTCATCGCGGAAGGCCTGTCGGGCAACGAAGAGAGCTTCGCGGAGCGCATGACCAAGCGGGCGCGCGAACTCGGCATGACCAAGTCGGTGTTCAAGAACTCCTCCGGCTGGCCCGCCGAGGGCCAGTACACCACGGCGCGCGACCTTGCGGTGCTCTCGTGGCGCACGATCGACGACTATCCGAAGCTCTATCGCTACTACGCGGAGAGCAACTGGACCTACAACAACATCCGCCAGGAAAACCGCAATCGCCTGCTCAAGATCACCCCCGGCACCGACGGCCTGAAGACCGGCCACACCGAGGAAGGCGGCTACGGCCAGGCGACGTCGGCAGTGCGCGACGGCCGCCGCCTCATCCTGGTGGTCAATGGTCTCGCCTCCATGGCCGAGCGCGCGCAGGAAACGTCGCGGCTGATGGAATGGGGCTATCGCGAATTCTCCAACACGACGATCTTCCGTGCCGGCGATACCGTCGTGGAGGCGCCGGTCTGGCTCGGCGCGCAGGACAAGGTGGCGCTGGTCGTCGGGCGCCCGGTGCAGCTCACGGCCCCCTCGGGACAGGCCGTTTCGCCGCGGGTAGTCGCGCGGTTTGAGGGGCCGTTGCCTGCGCCGCTCGTCAAAGGCACCAAGGTCGGCATCGCGGCCGTTACGCTGCCCGATGGCAGGGTGATCGAGTATCCTCTCGAAATTGGGTCGGATGTCGCCCGCATGGGCGTCGTCGGCCGCGTCGCGACCATGATCCAGCACTATCTATTCGGCTGGCTGTCGTGAGTGCCCACGCGTCGGGACGTTTCATCACGCTGGAAGGCGGCGAGGGGGCCGGCAAGTCGACCCAGGTCTTGCGCCTCAAGAAATGGCTGGAAGGCAAAGGGCACGAGGCCGTGGCCACGCGGGAGCCGGGCGGCGCTCCGGGCGCGGAGATGGTGCGCAAGCTGCTGGTCGAAGGGCCTGCCGAACGCTGGGATGGCGTCACCGAGGCGTTGCTGCATTTTGCCGCCCGGCGCGATCACCTGCGGTCGACGGTGTGGCCGGCCCTGAAGCGCGGCGCCTGGGTGATCAGCGACCGCTTCGCCGATTCGACCATGGCCTATCAGGGTTATGGGCACGGCGCCGATCGCACGATGCTGGGCGGCCTTTACGATATGGCCGTCGGCGAATTCTGCCCCGATCTTACGCTGATCCTCGACCTGCCGGTCGAGACCGGCCTGGCGCGGGCAGCGGCACGGCGCGGCAAGGAAACGCGCTACGAGAGTCTGCCGGTCGCGTTCCATGAACGTGTCCGGGCGGGCTTCCTCGATATTGCCACGATTGATGCCGAGCGCTGCGTCGTGATCGACGCCAGCCGCGACGTCGACACCATCGCGGCGGCGATTGCCGAGGCCGTAGCCGACCGACTGGACACGTGAGGCGATGGCCAGGGGCAAGACCAGCGCGGATCCGGCCGAGTTGGCACAGCTCGAGTGGCCGAATGCATGGCCAGCGCCGTGGCGGAACGACCGACTAATCGGACACGACGATGCCGAGAAGACCATGCTGGCGGCCCAGCAGAGCGGACGCCTTCATCATGCCTGGCTGCTGACCGGACCGCGCGGCATCGGCAAGGCGACGCTCGCCTGGCGCTTCGCGCGGTTCCTTTTGTGCGGCCAGCAGCAAGGCGGCCTGTTCGGCGACGGGCCGGAAAATCTTGACGTGCCGGTTGACGCTCCGGGCCGCAACCTGGTCGACGCACGCACGCATAGTGGGCTGTTCCATTTGCGTCGGTCACTTCACCCAAAAGACAACCGAATCCGCGATGAAATTGCGATCGATGACGTGCGAGATCTTGGCACATTCATGCGCAAGACGGAGGAGGGATGGCGTGTCGCGATCATCGACTCTGCTGACGAGATGAACCGCAACAGTGCCAACGCAATACTGAAAATCCTTGAAGAGCCACGTCCCAATTCAGTGCTCTTGATAGTCAGTCACGCGCCGGGTCGCCTGCTGCCCACGATCCGCTCGCGCTGCCGGCGGCTCGCCCTGCAGCCGCTGGCCGACGAGACCGTCGTGCGCCTGGTCGGCGACTATGCGCCGAACACCAAGCCCGAAGAGAGGGTCGCCCTGGCACGCCTGGCCGAAGGCAGCATCGGGCGTGCCCTGGAACTCGCCGGGGCAGGGAGTCTCGATCTCTACCGCGAGATGATCGAGGTGCTGGCGACGTTGCCCGAACTCGACATGCCGCGCCTGCATACCTTCGCCGAGCGCTTCGCCAAGCGTGGCGAGGAGGCCAACGCCGACTGGCGGTCTCTCAATTATCTGTTCGACGGCTGGCTGAAGAGCCTCGCCCGGCATTGGGCTTTGGGCACGGAAGCTGCAGCGATCGTGCCGTCGGAGAGCGGCCTGAACGGGCGTTTGCTCGCTGCCGCCAGCCTTGATCGCTGGATGGAGGCGTGGGAAAAGATCGCCCATCTGTTGTCCCGAGCCGATGCCGTCAATCTCGACCGCAAGCAAACGGTTCTCGGCAGCTTCCTGGCCCTCCAGACGGCAATGCGCTGAAGCGCTGAACCCGGCGTCCCCGGAAGGGTGGTGCGGGAAGGGCGATGGTTCGGAGTTCGGTCATCATGTCGGGTCGCAGTACTTTTTACGTCACCACGCCAATCTACTACGTGAACGACGTGCCCCATATCGGGCACGCCTACGCGACGCTGGCGTGCGACGTGATGGCCCGTTTCAAGCGTCTCGACGGTTACGACGTGCACTTTCTCACCGGCACCGACGAGCACGGCCAGAAGGTCGAGAAAGCCGCCGAGGCCGCCGGGCTGTCGCCGCAGGCCTTCACCGACAAGGTGAGCCAATCGTTCCGCGACCTCCTCGGCGTGATGAATTTCAGCCCCGACGGCTTCATCCGCACCACCGAGCAGCGCCACTACGCCGCCTGCCAGGCACTGTGGGAGAAGCTTGTCGCCGCGGGCGACATCTATCTCGGCAAGTATGCCGGCTGGTATTCGGTACGCGACGAAGCTTTCTACGCCGAGAGCGAGACCGAAGTCGGCACGGACGGCAAGCGCCGGGCCGGGCCGGTCGGCAACGAAGTCGAGTGGGTCGAGGAGCCGTCGTACTTCTTCAAGCTCTCGGCCTGGGGCGACCGGCTGCTCGAGTTCTACGACAGGAACCCGCGCTTCATCGCGCCGGAAAGCCGGCGCAACGAGGTCATCAGCTTCGTAAAGGGCGGCCTGCAGGATCTCTCGGTATCGCGCACCAGCTTCAACTGGGGCGTGCCCGTGCCGGGCGATCCCAAGCACATCATGTACGTCTGGCTGGATGCGCTCACCAACTACATCACCGAGTGTGGCTACCCCGACGAGAGCAATCCGCTATGGCGGTTCTGGCCGGCCGACCTTCATATCGTCGGCAAGGACATCATCCGCTTCCATTGCGTATTCTGGCCGGCCTTCCTGATGGCTGCCGGCGTGGCAGCACCGAAGCGGGTCTTCGCCTCGGGCTGGTGGACGACGGAAGGCCAGAAGATCTCGAAGTCGCTGGGCAATGCCATCGATCCCGTTGCCGTGACAGCGGAATTCGGCGTCGATCCGTTGCGCTACTTTCTGCTGCGCGAGGTACCCTTCGGCAACGACGGCGACTTCCAGCGGCGCGCTTTGATCGGCCGTCTCAACGCCGACCTTGCCAACGCCTACGGCAATCTGTGCCAGCGTGTGCTGTCGATCGTGGCCAAGAACTGCGACGGCAAGGTGCCGGCCAAGGGCATGCTGGTCGACGCCGACAACGCGCTGCTCGATCGCGCCAAGGGGCTGCTTGCCGTGGTGCGGGGCGACCTTGACGAACAGGCATTCCATCGCGCGCTCACTTCGATCTGGGAGGTGATCGCCGACGCCAACCGCTACGTCGACGCGCAGGCGCCGTGGGCCCTTGCCAAAACCGACCCGGTGCGCCGCGACACGGTGCTGTGGGTCCTGGCCGAGACCATCCGGCGGGTGACGCTGCTGGCCCAACCTTTCATGCCCGACTCGACGGGCAAGATCCTCGACCAACTCGCCGTACCGGACGATGCCCGGGCCTTTGCGGCGTTCGACCGCGAACTCGCTCCGGGAACGGAGTTGCCCAAGCCGCAAGGCGTGTTTCCGAGGTTTGTCGAACCGGCGGCCGCAGCGAGCTGACATGCTGATCGACAGCCACTGTCATCTCGACTTTCCCGAGCTTGCCGGCGACGAGGCGGGAGTGCTTGCCCGCGCCCGGACGGCGGGCGTCGGCGGCATGCTGACGATCGGCACGCGACTCGACCAGTTCGAGCGCGTGCGCGCCATTGCCGAGCGGCACGACCATGTCTGGTGCTCGGTAGGCGTTCACCCGCACGAAGCGAAAGAGGAAGGGCAATGCACGCCCAACAGGCTGATCGAGGCCACGCGGCATCCCAAGGTCGTGGGCATCGGCGAGACCGGGCTCGATTTTTACTACGAGCACAGTCCGCGCGAGGAGCAGGTGGAGAGCTTCCGCGCCCATATCGCCGCGTCGCGCCAGACCGGCCTGCCGCTAATCGTCCATACAAGGGACGCCGACCGCGAGACCATCGATGTTCTCGAGGAGGAGGCGGGCAAGGGGGCCTTTCCAGGCCTGATCCACTGCTTCAGCTCCGGACCCGAGGTAGCGAGCCACGCGCTGGCCCTGGGGTTCTATATTTCGATTTCAGGGATCGTCACCTTCAAGGCGGCGGAGGCCCTGCGCAGCATCGTCCGTGACATTCCCCTGGGCCGGCTGCTGGTCGAGACGGACTCGCCCTACCTTGCGCCCGTGCCGAAGCGCGGCAGGACCAACGAACCGGCCTATGTCGCCCACATCGCCGCCAAGGTCGCGGAGCTGAAGGGTGTGAGCGTCGGCGAGCTCGAGGCCGCGACCACCGAGAATTTCTTCCGGCTGTTTGCCAAGGCGGAGCGTCAGCAGTGCGGGTGACGATCCTCGGCTGCGGCACCTCGGCAGGCGTTCCGCGACCGGGCGGCAAGGACGGGAAGGGCGAGTGGGGGGCGGCCAACCCCGAGGACGGCCGCAACCGGCGCCGGCGCTGTTCGATCCTGGTCCAGGACAAGGGCAAAACCGTGCTGGTCGACACCTCGCCCGACTTGCGGTCGCAAATGCTGGACGCCCATGTCGAGCGCGTCGATGCGGTGATCTGGACGCACGAGCATGCCGACCAGGTGCACGGCATCGACGATCTGCGGCCCTATGCGATCCGCCAGGGACGCATTGAGGCCTGGGCGGACCCGCGGACGCTAGCAATCCTGCGCCAACGCTTCGGCTACTGCTTCGAGGCGGAGGGTGGTGGCGTCTACAATCCGATCTATGAGGCCAATCAGATCACAGGGCCCTTCCAGGCCGCCGGCGTGCCGGCGGTTCCCTTCGTCCAGGACCATGGTCTGGCGCCGTCGATGGGCTTCCGCTTCGGGCGGCTGGCCTATGCCAATGATGTCGTGACGTTGCCCGAGAGTGCCTTCGAGACGATTGCGGGGGTCGAGGTACTGATCGTCGATGCCATGAGATATCGGCCGCATCCGACACATGCCCACCTGGAACGGGCGCTCGAGTGGATTACGCGGGTGCAGCCGGCCCGGGCGTTTTTGACCAACCTGCACGTCGATATGGATTATGCTGAGATCGACAGGCTGACGCCGCCGCACGTACATCCTTGCCGGGACGGTCTGGTGATCGAAGTGGATTGAGATATTCTTTCTAGAACAAATACTTGAAATAACATCCTCATATGGAGAATGAAACAAAACAAAAGGGGTCCGGCCGCAGGCTGTTCCTGGCGACAGCCGGCGCAGCGCTCTGCGTGGCCTCGCCGGCACGCGCCAGCGACAAACTCGATGCCGGCGGCCTGACCTTCCTGGACTTCGCGACCCTCGACAACGGAGCGAGCTTTTCCCGCGGCGACCCGATCATCGCCGGTGGGCCTAGCCCGCCCGTCGCCAAGGTCCTCGGCATCGACAGCACCAAAGGGTTTGCCCGGATCCGCTTCGAGCAAATCCGGGTGACCCTGGCAGTGCCTCTCGGTTGGCAGGCCACCGAGGATTGGGAGCGGGGCGTCAGCTACAGCAACGACAAGCGATACCGCCTTGTCGTTTGGCGGGTCGATTTCGACTACGAGAGCGTGAAGGACGCCGAGCACTATGCCTCGACCAAGGCCGGCGCCATCCAGGCGCGTCGGCCCGGCGTCAAGGCTCAGGCCCGCAAGCTCGGCGATGGGACCTTTCTGGTGGTGTTCGAGAACGCGCCGAAGGCCCAAGGCGATGCCGAGCAGCGGGTCGTTTTCGACGTTGTTATCCCACAGCCAGGCAAGCCCAAGCTTGGCGTGCTGTTGACGCTGGGCGTGCCCGCGAGTGAAGGCGGTCGCGGCATCAAACTTCTCTCTCTCCTAAAGGAAAGTATGAAAATAGACTGGTAAACACTTAATTTACCTAATATATTTATATTTGTCATAATATATATTATACGATAATTTGATATACGATACGGAGCAACATGACTTCTAGTCGTCCCACCGCCGAGACGCTCCCCAAGGAGCCGTTGCCGCGCCTCCTCGCCGTCATGGCCTGGCTGCGCGACCGTCAGCACGGCTGCCCCTGGGACATCGACCAGACCTTCCAGACGATCGCGCCCTATACGATCGAGGAAGCCTACGAGGTCGCCGACGCCATCGAGCGCAACGACATGCCCGCGCTCAAGGAAGAGCTGGGTGACTTGCTGCTCCAGGTCGTCTACCACGCCCAGATCGCCCAGGAGGCCCAGGCCTTCGGCTTCGCCGACGTGGCTTCTGCCATCGCCGAGAAGATGATCGACCGCCATCCGCATGTGTTCGGCGATGCCACGATCGATACATCCGAGGCCCAGACCGTGTCCTGGGAAGCCCGCAAAGCCGCCGAGCGCGCGGCCAAGCAGACCGCTCAGCCCGCGGGCGCCCTGGACGGGGTGGCACGCGCCCTTCCCGCCCTCCTGCGCGCCGAGAAGATCCAGAACCGGGCTGCCCGGGTCGGCTTCGACTGGGCCGATACCGCGCCCGTCATCGACAAGATCGAGGAGGAACTGGGCGAGCTGCGCGCCGAGATCACGGCCGGCACCGTGGATCAAGCCCGGCTGACCGACGAACTGGGCGACGTGCTGTTCGCCGTCGCCAATCTCGCTCGGCACTGCAAGGTCGATCCCGAGGCGGCCCTTCGCGCCACCAACGACAAATTCGAGCGCCGGTTCGGCTATATCGAACGCCAACTGGCCACGCAGGGCCGCAAGCCCGCCGATGCCAGCTTGGTCGAAATGGAAGCCCTCTGGCAGGAAGCCAAGACGCGCACCTAGGATCGCGGTGCCAGCAAAGGCACCTGGACCATTTCGAACACCGCCCTCACCTCGGTCTGTGTCGCCTGTGAGGCCGCGCTGATAATGCCGGCGTTGACCGGCTGCGCCGGCTCATAGGGCGAGCCGTCGAACCGCACCGAGGCGCCACCTGCCTCAGCCATCATCATGGCGCCGGCGGCATGATCCCAGGGTTTGGCGATCCGGTAGAGGCTGAAAGCCGCACGGCCCGACAGGATTTCGAGATACTCGGCGCCAGCACAGCGCAACGTCGAGACCCATCCCAGCCGCTTGCGCTCGGCCGCCGGTAGTTGCGTGTCGAAAGCCTCGATGACCTTGTAGCCGACGAATCCATCGGGACTGCCGGCGGGCGCCGACCCGGTCACTGGCACACCGTCTAGCGTGACGCCCTGCCCTTCGAGCGCGACCGCCATGTGCCCGTGCGGCGCATCGTAGATCCAGGCGCCGACCGTTGCCGCGTTCAGCACCAGGCACACGATGACGGCGAAAGTGTCCTTGCCGGCGGCGAAATTCGCCGTCCCGTCCAGAGGGTCGACGATCCAGCACATCTCGCCCGACCGGCCGATCAGGTCGAGCAGGCCCGGATCGCTCTCCACCGCCTCCTCGCCCACGACCGGCACGCCCGGCAGAATCTTTGCCAGTCCCGCAGCCAGCCGTCGCTCCGCCGCGACATCGGCCACGGTGACCACATCGCCCGGCCGCTTCAGGCGTATATCGTCCTTGGAGAGGTTACGAAACCGCGGCAACAACTCTGCCGCGGCGGTGTCCCGGATCAGGTCGGCAACCCGCGACGGGTCACCGTTGCCCAGCATCGCGCTCAGCCAACGACGCCGAAGAGATCCTCTTCCTTGAGAATGACGTGGTCGACGCCGCCGATTTTGACCTCGGTGCCCGACCATTTGCCGTAGATCACCTTGTCGCCGACCTTGACGTCGATCGCCTGCAACCGTCCGTCCTCGAGCCGCTTGCCCTTGCCGATCGCAACGACCTCGCCCTGCATCGGCTTTTCCTGCGCCGTGTCGGGGATGATGAGGCCGCCCTTGGTCCTGGTTTCGGCAGTCATCGGCTTCAGCAGCAACCGATCATGCAAAGGCTTGAATTTCATGATATTTCCTTCGTCTGGGATGGTGCCGCTTATAGGTTTTGCGCCGGAGCCCTGTCAACGCGCAAGCCGGCGCTCGAACTGCGCCGCGGCAGCGGTATCGAGGGCCACGGTCAGCAAAGCCAATTCACCTTCATCGCGCCGGTTGCGGACCTCGCCGTGGCGGTAAAGCCAGGCGATTGTGGCGCCGTCGCTCAACGGCACGGAAATCTCTCGGGCGGTCCCTGCCCGGCCCAGGAATTCGCCGATCGCCTCCAGGAGATGATCGACGCCCTCTCCGGTCAGGGCCGAGACAGGATACTGAAGTGCACGCTCGGCACCTGAGGCGGCTCGGGTCTGCAGCATGTCGAGAGTCTCCGCCGGCAGCGCATCGATCTTGTTCAACGCCTCGATCAGCGGCTTGCCGCTACCTTCCTCCAAGGCGCCCAGATCCTTCAGGACCTGCTCGACATCGGCACGCTGCTGCACGGTCTCGGGATGGGCAATATCGCGGACGTGGACGATCAGGTCCGCTTCGATCACCTCCTCCAGCGTCGCGCGGAAGGCAGCGACCAGATGCGTCGGCAGATCGGAAACGAAACCCACCGTGTCGGAGATCACGCACCCTTTGCCGTTCGGCAGCTTGATCGACCGCATCGTCGGATCGAGGGTGGCGAAGAGCAAATCCTTGGCCATGACGCTGGCGCCCGAGAGCCGGTTGAACAGCGTCGACTTGCCGGCGTTGGTGTAGCCGACTAGGGCGACCGTCGGCAGCCGCGCCTTCTTGCGGCCGACGCGATTGACGGCGCGGGTCCGCTGCACGCCCTCGAGATCGCGCTTGATGCGAACGATGCGCTCGCCGATCAGGCGGCGGTCGATTTCGATCTGGGATTCACCAGGACCACCCAGGAAGCCGAAACCGCCGCGTTGGCGTTCGAGATGGGTCCATGACCGCACCAGTCGACCGCGTTGATAATCCAGTGCCGCGAGTTCGACTTGCAGCCGGCCTTCGTGTGTTCGCGCGCGGGCGCCGAAAATCTCCAGGATAAGACCCGTGCGGTCGATCACCTTGGTCTGCCATGCCTTCTCGAGATTGCGCTGCTGGACGGGCGTCAGCCTGTCGTCGACGATCACCAGGCCAATGCCCAGTTCTTCGACGGCTTCCTTCAGCCGCTCGACGACACCTTTACCGAGCAGCGTGGCTGGCGTGATCCGACGCAGCGGTGCGGTTTCAGCCAGGCGCACATCGATGTCGATGGCACGTGCGAGACCGACGGCTTCACGGAGCTTGGCCTCGCCATCGCGTTCTTCGCCACGGCCGCGGGTATATGGACACACGACGGCAGCCACCGTCGCGGGTCGCGCGGTGTCGGTTGGCGTACGTTTGCGCCTCTCGTGGACTTCCTGTTCGAGGTCTTCGATCAAATCAGCCTGCTGCGTCGGCCTTGTCCCCGTCGAACAACTGCACGGGAGTGACCGGCATGATGGTCGAGATCGCATGCTTGTAGACAAGCTGCGAGTGACCGTCGCGGCGCAGAAGCACCGAGAAATTGTCGAACCAGGTGACGATTCCCTGCAATTTCACGCCGTTTACGAGGAAGATCGTGACCGGAGTCTTGTTCTTCCGCAGGTGGTTCAGGAATACGTCCTGAACGTTTTGTGCCTTTTCGCTCATATTCTTGGCCTCTTGCTGGGCGGCCGGCTCCCCGAAGGTCACCGGTTGGGCGGTACAGGGCACTCCCTGCTACCTAGTTGAAACAAATATAGGGGACGGTTGGGTCAAAGCAATGCCAGCAACTCATGACAATTACGTGCCCGGAAGCGGGGTGGATGTTCCAGCATAGGGGCTGACAGTTGCTCCGGGCCCCCTACCAGAACGGGCAAACACCCCGCCGCATGGGCGCATTGGAGGTCTGCAAGGGAGTCACCGACCATCCATACAGTCTCGTCAGGGGCAATTCCCGTGCCGTCGAGTGCCAGATAGATTGGGTCAGGTGCCGGTTTGTCGCGTTTTGCGTCCTTGGCGCCGACCGCGCGGGCGATCCAGCGTTGCCAGCCCAGATGGGCCATCTCCGTGCGCAAATTCACGCCCACTTTGTTGCTGACCACGGCCACGTAGCATCCTGCGTCTCGGCAGCGCTCGAGCAGCGTATCCGCTCCGGGCAAAGGCTGCAGGCGCTCCAGGTGGATGCGGAGAAAAGTCTCGTAGAAGACCCGCTCCGCCTCGGCCGCCCGGTCTCCGAACAGGCTGGGGAAAACATCGCGCAACGAACCGTGTGCGTTAGTTTGCACTTCCTCTGCTGTCCAAGGCGTCAAGCCCAGGGTCGTAAAGGTGTCGTGGTAGCACTCGACGATCGTCGGCCAAGTGTCGACCAGGGTATTGTCCCAGTCGAACAGCACGGCGCGGGGCAACGTGGCTGCGGCAGAGCCGCTCATGTAATCGCCTCGCCAGTCGCTGCAAAGCGCACGTACTCCTCGCGCAGGCGGCGCGCCATCGGGCCGACCTTGCCGTCGCCGACGGTATCTCCGTCGATCTTGATCACTGGCGTCACGAACGAAGTCGCACTGGTAATGAACGCTTCCTGAGCCTTCTTGGCCTCTGCCAGGGAAAACGGGCGTTCGACGAATTTCAGCTGCAGCGCATTGCACAGGGACTTCAGCGTGTGGCGCGTGATGCCGGCCAGGATGCCATTGTCGGTCTGGCGCGTTACCAGTTCGCCATCCTTCGTCACGATCCAGGCATTGGTCGAGGCGCCTTCGGTAACGCTGCCGTCGGTGTCGATCAGCCATGCTTCGTAGGCGCCGCTTTCCCGTGCCGCCTGCTTGGCCAGCACGTTCGGCAGCAATGCGACGGTCTTGATATCGCAGCGCTCCCAGCGAATATCGGGTTGGCTCTTCACGGCAATCCCCGCGCCGGGATCGGCCTCGGCGCGCTTGCTGTTCTTGGTCGTGAGTACCAGCGCCGGCTTCACCGGGACGGTCGGGAACGCATGGTCACGGCGAGCCACACCACGCGTCACCTGCATGTAGATCAGCCCATCGCGCAGGCGGTTGCGGCGCATGAGCTCGCGCATGATGAAGCTCAGCGCCGCCCGCGAAACCGGCCAGTCGATCCTGAGTTCGCGCAACGACCTGTCGAGCCGGTCGATATGTGGCCCCTCGTCGATCAGCCGGCCGTCTCGCACACCCACGACCTCGTAAACGCCGTCGGCGAGCTGATAGCCCCTGTCCTCGATGTGAACGCTGGCCTCGCGGTGATCGACGTAGCGGCCGTTGACATAGGCATAGCGCGCCATGCCGCCCTCCTTGGTTTTCTCAGATCGTGGTTTCTGTGTCGCTGCGCTCGTCGGGCGCAGTTCCGTGCAGTCCCAACGACTTCAGCTTGCGATGCAGAGCCGAGCGCTCCATGCCGACGAAGGTCGCGGTGCGGGAGATGTTTCCGCCGAACCGCGTGACCTGGGCCAGCAAGTATTCACGCTCGAAGACCTCGCGCGCCTCGCGTAGCGGCAACTGCATGATCTCGCCACCCTTCTCCCAGCGCAGAACCGACGGCGAATCCTCGCTGACGTCGCTTGGCAGCACATCGGCGCGGATCGGACCGCCGTCGGCCGGCGCCAGGATCAGCAGCCGCTCGATGACGTTGCGCAATTGCCGGACGTTTCCCGGCCAATCGTGCCCCTGCAGCGCGGCCAGCGTGTCCTCACCGATCGTCCGCACCGGCAGGCCGGTGGCATCCGCGACCCGGCGCAGGAGATCGGCGGAGAGTTCGGGAATATCCTCGCGGCGCTCGCTGAGCGGCGGCACGCGCAGCGAGACCACATTCAGCCGGTGATACAGTTCCTCACGAAAAAGCCCCGAGGTGATTTCCTCCTGCAGTGTCCGGCTGGTCGAGGCGAGTACGCGCACGTCGACCTCGACCCGGGTCTTGCCGCCGTCGCGCGCAAAGGACTGTTCCTGGAGGACGCGCGCCAGCCGGCTTTGCAGCGCCAGCGGAAGGTCGGCGACTTCCTTGAGCAGCAAGGTGCCGCCATGAGCCATCTCGAAGGCACCCGAGACGCGGAGTGTGTCGCCTTCAGTCTCGCCGTCGGTGCCGAACAACTCGATGTCCAGGCGTTCCGTCGGAAGCGTCGAGCAATTGACCACGACGAACGGCCCATCGGCCCGCTTGGAACTCTGGTGGATCAGTCGGGCCATGGTTTCCTTGCCCGCCCCGGAGGCACCGACGATCAGAACGCGGCTGCCTGTGGGTGCTGCCCGTTCGATCTGGGTGCGCACGCTGGCGGCGCTGGTCGAGGAACCGACGAAAGTGACTTCCCCTCCTGCCCGGCGACGCAAGGTTGCGTTCTCGCGTTTCAGCTTGTCTGCCTCGATGGCGCGATCGACGACCAGCAGCAGGCGGTCGGCCTTGAAGGGCTTTTCGATGAAATCATAGGCGCCGGTCTTGATCGCCGAGACCGCGGTGTCGATCGTGCCGTGGCCGCTGATCATGACGACTGGAATGGGCGGGTCCTCGCGACGGATTACCTCGAGGAGTTGCAAGCCATCGAGTTCACTGCCCTGCAGCCAAACATCAAGAATCACGAGTGCCGGCCGGCGCTGACGCACGGCGTCTATCGCCTCGGTGCTATTGTGAGCACGACGGGCGGTGTGACCCTCATCCTCGAGGATACCCGCTATCAGCGTGCAGATGTCACGCTCGTCGTCGACGATCAGGATGTCGTGGGCCATGGCTCTTCAAACAGTCCGCTACTGTCTCTGCGGATCATTGTGCGGCTGTCGCATGCGGTCGAGCCGACGCGATTTCCTTCGCGTCTCGCCGGAATACCAGACTGATGCAGGCACCGCCACCCTCGCGGTCGTCCAGAGCCAGATAACCGCCATGGTCCTCCATGATTTTTTTTACGATCGCGAGGCCCAAGCCCGTACCTTTGCTGCGGGTGGTCATATAGGGCTCGGTCAGGCGTTCCCGCCCTTCCTTGGGCAGGCCCTTGCCGTTGTCCTCGATGACAATGCGCACCGTGGCGCCATCGTCCTTCAAGCTCAGCGAAATCTCGCCGGGAGGCGGCGTTCCCGACGTGGGGGAGGGGCGCCCCTCGATCGCCTCGGCCGAGTTCTTCAGGATGTTGGTGAGCACCTGGCCGACCTGCCGGCGGTCGCAGATCAACGGGACGGCGCCATCCGGCAGGTGCGAAACATAGCGGATGTCGGGATTGCCGTTGCGCTGGAGGAAAAGCGCTTGCTGGCAGAGTTCCTTGGCATCTTCGGCCTGCACTGTCGGGCGTGGCATGCGGGCAAAGGACGAGAATTCGTCGACCATGCGGCCAATATCACCGACTTGGCGGATGATCGTATCGGTGCAGATCGTGAATGTTTCGGGGTCTTCCTTGATCTGCTTGAGATAGCGCCGCTTCAATCGCTCGGCGGAAAGCTGGATGGGCGTGAGCGGGTTCTTGATCTCGTGCGCGATGCGCCGCGCCACGTCACCCCAGGCCGCCATGCGCTGCGCCGACATCAGGTCGGTCACGTCGTCGAAGGTGACGACCGAGCCCGCGTCTGAAGCAGCGCTGATGCGGACCAGCAGGGTGCGCCGCGCTCCCCGTTGCAGAATATCGACCTGGCCCTGGGTGACGCGGTCCGGGCGTTCGACGGCCTGCGCCACGAGCGGAGCCAGCTCGGGCATGACATCGGTCAGCGGTCGTTCCAGAACACCGTCTTCTGGCAGGGCCAGTAGTTCGAGTGCCGAGCGGTTGCTGCGGGAGACGATGCCCCTGCCATCGACACTGAGCACTCCAGCCGACACGCCCGCCAGCACGGCGTCGGTCAGGCGGCGGCGGGTATCGAGTTCCCGGTTGGCATTGACCAGTTCCCCGCGTTGCTGTTCGATCTGGCTGGCCATGCGGTTGAATGAGCGAGCGAGCTGACCCAGTTCGTCGTTGGGTGGCCCCTCCTCCACGCGCGTCGAGAGGTCGCCGCCGCGCACACGCTCGGCGGCCGCCATCAGACCGCCGATCGGCTCGGTCAGACGGGTCGCGAACAGGATTGCCAGCCACACCGCCGCCAGAAGCATCAGAAAGGCGATTGCACCGCAGACCAGGAAGATGACGAGCTGACTCCGCTGCAGCGCTTGTTCGATTTGCGAGTAGAACGTTCCAGCGAACTCGATGCTCTTGATGTAGTCGACGACCCTGAGATCGACGGCATGGCCGGTTGCCAGGAAGAGCGGCTCGCCGACGAAGAGCTGCATTACGAAGTATGCCCCTTTCGCGGAGTCGAACTGGACCGGGCGCCCCTGGCTGACCGCTTGCCAGAGGAATCTCGCGGACGGCAGCGGGTCGACCATGCCTTGGTCGTCGGCCGCTTGGGCCTGGGCGATCACGCCCTTGTCGGCGTCGAGGACGGTGGCTTCGATGATTGGCCGGCCTTCGATCAGGGTTTCCAGAAGCTGCTTAGTCACCGCCGCATCGCGGACGCCATCGACGCCAAGCGCCTGCAAGGGGCCCGCGATCGCGCCGATATCGCGCAGGATTTCCTCCTCCCGCGCACGCCGCACCGGCTCACCGATCGTTCGCGCAGCCTCGAAGGCTGCCTGCGACGGCTTCACGACGAAATCCGTCAGATTGAGGAAAAGCAGGGACAGGATGATGGCCACGATCAGCGTCGGCGTGATGGTGAAGACGCTGCAGACCAGCACCAGGCGCATGTGAAGCCGCGAGCCGGCGGCGCCGCGCCGACGATCCAGCCACATTTGCGTCAGGCGAACAGCGAGCACCGCCACGAGAGCGATGGCGATGACCAGGTCCGATACCAGGAGGCCGGTCATCCAGCCGAGGGTGCCGAACGCCGCCGGCACGAACCCCGCGAGCCAGGCATAGGTGACTGCGCCCGCGACGATGGCGAGGATGGCGAGGGATACCGCCGCGACGCGACCGCTCAGACCGCGGAGCACCGCGCTTACGATGTCGCCCAAGCGTGAGCCGCCCAGCGCAGTTGTCACTAAAGTCACCCGCCTCGGCGAACCTGCGGCGTACGAACCACTGGGACGTCGAGGTCCTTAATTTTCTTGCGCAAAGTATTGCGATTGAGCCCCAGGAGACGGGCGGCGCGCAACTGATTCCCGCGCGTTGCGCCTAAGGCCAGCGACAGGAGTGGTCGTTCGACCTCGGAAATGACACGATCGTACATGCCATCCGGCGGAAGCCGGTCGCCATGAGCGGCAAAGAGAGCCTGCAGGTGGCGATCCATGGCGTCTGTCAGGGAGGCGTCGGCCCGTGCCGGCCTAACGCTTGTGGGCTCGAATTCTGGCGTCTGTACGGCGTCGGCCAGTTCAGACTCTATCGTCTCGACGCCGATCACCTCTTCCGAATAAAGCGCGGACAGGCGGCGAACAAGGTTTTCCAGCTCGCGCACATTGCCCGGCCAGCGATGCTGGCGCAGCCGCCCCATGGCATCCATCGACAACACCTTGGTCGGCAGCCCGTCCATGGTCGCGGCGCGCAGGAAATGGTTGGCCAGTTCAGGAATGTCGTCGAGGCGCTCGCGCAGCGGCGGCAGCCGGATCGGCACCACGTTGAGGCGGTAGAACAGATCCTCCCGGAACAGCCCTTGCTGGATCAGGCGGCGGAGATCGCGATGGGTGGCGGCCACGATGCGGACATTGGCCTTGATCGGCGTCCGGCCGCCGACCGTCATGTATTCGCCCTCCTGCAGGACGCGCAGCAGACGGGTCTGCGCCTCGGGCGGCATGTCGCCGATCTCGTCGAGAAACAGCGTGCCACCGGAAGCCTGCTCGAATTTGCCTGACGATCGCTGCACGGCGCCGGTAAAGGCTCCGCGCTCGTGGCCGAACAATTCGCTTTCGATCAGCTCGCGTGGGATGGCGGCCATGTTGAGCGCCACGAACGGCCCCTTGCGGCGCTTGCCGTAGTCGTGCAGCGCGCGAGCCACCAGTTCCTTGCCGGTGCCTGATTCTCCCGACACCATGACCGTGAGGTCGGTCGACATCAGGCGTGCCAGGGAGCGGTAGATCTCCTGCATGGCGGCCGACCGCCCGATCAGCGGCAGACGTTCGCTTTCCTCCGGCGGATGCGTGCCGCGCGGCATCGATGCGGCAGGCGCCGAGAGTGCGCGATTCACCACCGAAACCAGCTCGTTGAGATCGAATGGCTTCGGCAGATATTCGAAGGCGCCACGTTCGGTGGCGCGCACTGCCGTCAGGAGCGTCGACTGGGCACTCATCACGATGATGCGGAGATCGGGGCGCAGCTTCCGGATGCGCGGTACGAGGTCGAGGCCGTTCTCGTCCGGCATCACGACATCGGTGATGACGAGCTGGCCCTCGCCTTCCTGGACCCACTGCCAAAGCGTCGAGGCGGTGCCGGTACTCCGCACCGTATGGCCCTGTCGTCCCAGCGCCTGATGCAACACCGTCCGGATCGCACGATCGTCGTCGGCGATGAGAATTGTCGCGGAAGTGCTCATGGGGCGATCTGGGGGAATTGCATCGGAAGCATCACCCGGAAGGTTGTTCGGCCGGGCTCGCTGTCGAATTCAATGGCCCCGCCGTGGTCGTTGATGATCTTGGCTACCAATGCAAGACCCAGACCGGTTCCCGTCGGCTTGTTGGTCACGAAAGCGTCAAACATGTGGGCGCGAATCTCGTCGAGCACGCCACGGCCATTGTCGCGAACCGAAACGACGAGGGGCAGATTGACCCTCGCCTGCTGGCCCGGGACCGCCAGGCGCAGGCCGTGGCGGAACCCGGTCGAGAGTTCGATCTCTCGCTCGCCATTGCCGGGGGTCTCGCAGGCATTCTTCACCAGGTTGAGGAACACCTGGATGAGCTGGTCGCGATCACCATGGACCTCGGGCAAAGACGGGTCGTAGGTCTCGATGAAGCGCACGCCCTTGCCGAAGCCGTTTTCTGACAGGCGCCGAACGTGATTCAGCACCTGGTGAATATTGATCGGACCACGATCGATCGGGCGCCCGTCGGCGAACGCTTCCATCCGGTCGACCAGCGCCACGATCCGGTCGGTTTCCTCGCAGATCAGGCTGGTCAGCTCACGGTCGCTGTCGGGAACAGACTGCTCGAGAAGCTGGGCGGCGCCGCGGATACCCGACAGCGGATTCTTGACCTCGTGTGCCAGCATGGCGGCAAGCGCACTCACCGAACGGGCGGCGCTGCGGTGCGACATCTGCCGGTCGATGTTGCGCGCGATCGTTTGCTCGACCAGCGATACCGCGATTAATCCGTCGCTGTCGGCTATCGGTGAAAGGCGAAGCGCGCAGAACCGGGTGCCGATACGGGGCGAGGCCAGCGTGATGCCGTTCTCTGCTACCGCACCGCCACTCATCTGCACCTGTTCAAGCAGCGAGAAGAGCGGTGTATCCTCCGGGACGAACTCGTCCAGGGGATGGCCGACGAGGCGCGCGCGCCCAACTCCGAAGAACTGCTCGGCGGAAAGATTGGCGTATTGGATGAGCCGGCCGCTGTCGACCACCACGACCGCCTCCGAAAGCGAATCGAGAATCGACGCCGAGAACAGTTCCGGCGATGAGTTGGAGCGCTTGAGCGGACGCAGGGACATGCTAGGCGGCCTGCCGTTCCACGGCGGGGAGGAAGAAGGCGGCGAGCATGGCGCGCACCTTCGCCGGATCGGGCTCGCGATTGACGGCACCACGGAAGTCGGCCGACGCGGGCAGGCCCTTCGAGTACCAGCCCAGATGCTTGCGTGCCATGCGCACGCCGGTCTCGAGGCCATAATGCTCAAGCATAGATTCGTAGTGAGCCCGCACGGTGGCGTACTGCTCGGCAAGCGACGGATCGGACAGCCGTTCACCCGTCCGCAGATAGTGGATGGCCTGGTTGAGAAACCACGGCCGCCCATAGGCGCCGCGGCCGATCATCACGCCGTCGGCGCCCGATTGCGCCAAAGCCTGATCGACGTCGTCGAGCGTGTTGATATCGCCGTTCACGATCACCGGCAGCTTCGTCGCGACCTTGACGTTGGCGACGAACGCCCAGTCGGCGTGGCCTTCGTAGAACTGGCACCGCGTACGGCCGTGCACGGTCAGCATCCGGATGCCGCAAGCCTCGGCGATTCGCGCGAGATTGGGCGCATTGCGATTGGTCTCGTCCCAGCCCGTGCGCATCTTGAGCGTCACCGGCAGCTTCACGGCCTTGACCGTAGCTTCGAGGATCTTGGCGGCATGGACCTCGTCGCGCATCAGCGAGGAGCCAGCATGGCCGTTCACGACCTTCTTCACCGGGCAGCCGAAGTTGATGTCGATGACGGCGGCGCCGCGGTCCTCGTTCAGCTTGGCGGCCTCGGCCATCACGGCGGGCTCGCAGCCGGCGAGCTGGACCGACATCGGGAATTCTTCCGGCGAATTCTTCGCCATCAGGAGCGTCTTGCGATTTTCGCGCACCATCGCCGCCGAGGCGATCATCTCCGACACGACGAGACCCGCACCGCCGCGCTTCACCATCCGGCGGAAAGGCATGTCGGTAACCCCCGACATCGGCGCCAGAATGACGGGGTCTTCGAGACGGACGGGACCGATATCGACAGGATGGAGGCGCTGAACGCTGGCCATTTCCCTTGCTCAGTTAATAGGCATCTTGTGCAGTGCACAATAATTGAGCGAGCAATACCGGGTCTAGCCCCCTTTCGCAAGCGTCCGAAGTGCGCACCCCCTGTCGCAGTGTTATCAACCAGCCGTGCCAATCTGTACCGCCCTGATCGTCGCCGCCGGCCGCGGAAGTCGCTTCGGCGGCCCCCTGCCCAAGCAATACGCGCTTTTGGATGGCCAGCCGGTCCTGCGGCACACATTCCGGGCGTTGCAGGCTGCCCCCGGCATCAACCGCATCCTGGTCGTGATCGCCCCGGGAGACGAGCCTCACTACCAGGCCTCGGCTGCCGGCTTCGACCTGCCGCCGCCTGCGCTCGGCGGCGCGACCCGACAGCTTTCGGTCCTGAACGGGCTGGAGGCACTGGTCGGCACACCTCCCGACTTCGTCGCCGTCCACGATGGCGCCCGGCCCTTCGTTCGGCCGGCCGACATCGGCGCCTGCCTCGACGCGGCGGCGGCCCCGGGCACGGACGGCGCGATCCTGGGCGTCGCGCTCGCAGATACGCTGAAGCGCGTTGCCAAGGGAGGTTTCATTTCCGAGACCGTCCCGCGCGCCGACCTGTGGCGTGCGCAGACGCCTCAGGTCTTCCGCTTCACGCCGCTGCTCCAGGCGCATCGTGCTGCTGCCGCCCTCGGTGCCGATGAATCGACCGCTCTCACCGACGATGCCGCCGTCGCCGAACGTGCAGGCCTGAAAGTTGTGATGGTGGCCGGTAGCGGCGATAACCCGAAGATCACCACGATCGAGGATCTGCGGCGGGCATCGACGATGGAAACACGCACGGCATTCGGTTTCGACGTGCACGGCTTCGCACCCGGCAGGGTCGTCATGCTGGGCGGCATTGCCATTCCACATACTCACGCGCTCAGCGGTCATTCGGATGCAGACGTGGCACTGCACGCGCTGACCGATGCCCTACTGGGCACCATAGGCGCCGGCGATATCGGCAAGCATTTCCCCCCGTCGGACCCGCAATGGCGTGGCGCCTCGTCGGATCGTTTCCTGCGTCACGCCGTCGACCTCCTCGCCGAGCGCGGCGGCCGGATCGTCCATCTCGATCTCACCGTGATCTGCGAGGCCCCGCGTGTCGGTCCCTACCGGGAAGGGATGATCGACGGCATTGCCCGCATTGCCGGTATCGACCGCGACCGGGTGAGCGTGAAGGCCACGACCACGGAAGGGCTGGGCTTCACCGGGCGTCGCGAGGGAATAGCTGCCCAGGCGGTCGCGACCGTCGAAGTGCCGAGAAGGTAGAAGTTCGCATGTTCGATCACGAAATCAGATCGGCGGCCGAGCACGTGCTGGTCGCCTGCCGCAAACACAAGCTGAAGGTCGTCACGGCCGAGTCCTGCACCGGCGGCCTGGTCGCTGCCGCCCTCACTGCCATCGCGGGCTCGTCCGACGTCGTCGAACGCGGCTTCGTCACCTACGCCAACGAAGCCAAGCGGGAGATACTGGGCGTGCCGTGGGATGCGCTGCTCGGCCACGGCGCGGTGAGCGAACCCGTGGCCCGCGCGATGGCCGCAGGTGCCCTCGCCCAATCCCTGGCCGACATCGCCGTGTCGGTGACCGGTGTCGCGGGCCCCGGCGGCGGCAGCGACGAAAAGCCCGTTGGGTTGGTCCATCTGGCGGCCGTCCGGAAAGGCCACGAGCCGATTGCCGAACGCCACGTCTTTCCGGGCGACCGCGACGCGATCCGCCGAGCCGCGGTCCTCACCGCGCTTGCGATGCTGGCGTCCCTGGCCGAGCGCTAGGCTTGCCATAGAGCTGCAGCGCGCGGGCCTCGAAAGCCGAGACCATGCGCCTGACGGCCTCCGCGAACAGCAGGCGAACCGTCTGCTGCAGCAGCATCGAGCGGAAGTCGAATTCGAGTTCGAAGTCGATCATCGTACCGCGAGGGTCGGGCTGGAACGTCCAGCGGCTGGTCAGCAACCTGAATGGGCCCTCGATCCCCGTCGTGTCGATACGCGGGCCGGCCGGAAAATCTGGCGCGAGTTCGACCCGTGAAACGAATTTCTCGTGGAAAGGCCCGAAGCCGATCGCCAGCTCGGCGATCTCTACCGTCGGACTTTCGCGCCGGCGGATGCGGCCGGCCTGGCACCACGGCAGGAACTCGGGATAGCGGGCGACGTCGGCCACGAGATCGAACAGCTGCATCGGCGCATGGCCGACAAGGCGGCGTTCGGCATGGCGGGTCGGCAAGGGGCGGTCAGGCCCGCGCCAGCGCGGCCAGCCGCTCCGACCGGGCGGCACGCAGCCGCGCAAAGTCGTCGCCCGCGTGATAGCTCGACCGCGTGAGCGGCGATGCCGAGACCATCAAGAATCCCTTGGCCCGGGCGAGCTTTGCCAGCTCGTCGAACTCTGCCGGCGTCCAGAAGCGATCGAGCGACGCATGCTTGGGCGTGGGCTGCAGATACTGGCCGACCGTCAGGAAGTCGACATCGGCCGCACGCAGATCGTCCATCACTTGCAGGATCTCCTCGCGTGTCTCACCGAGGCCTACCATCAGGCCGGACTTGGTGAACATCGACGGATCGATCTCCTTCACCTTCGCCAGCAGCTGCAGCGACGTGAAGTAGCGGGCGCCAGGCCGGATCGTCGTGTAGAGCCGCGGCACCGTCTCGAGATTGTGGTTGAAGACGTCGGGCCTCGCCGCAACCACGGTCTCGATGGCGCCGGCCTTGCGCATGAAGTCGGGTGTGAGGATCTCGACGGTCGTATTGGGTGCCGCGGCATGTAGGGCCGCGATCACTTCGGCGAAATGCCCCGCCCCGCCGTCCTCCAGGTCGTCGCGATCGACGGAGGTGACAACGACGTGGCCGAGGCCAAGCCTGCCGACGGCTTGCGCGATATTTGCGGGCTCGTGCGGATTGAGCGCGCCCGGCTTGCCGGTGGCGACGTTGCAGAAGGCGCAGGCCCGCGTGCAGGTCTCGCCCATGATCATGAAAGTGGCGTGCTTCTGCTTCCAGCACTCGCCGATGTTCGGGCAGGCCGCCTCTTCGCAGACCGTCGTCAGGCCAAACTCGCGCATCAGCCGCTTGGTCTCGGCGTATTCCGGCGAGTTGGGCGCGCGCACACGGATCCAGTCCGGCTTGCGCTGGATCGGGTTGTCCGGCCGGTGCGCCTTCTCGGGATGGCGCTCAGAGCGGCTTAGGGGGAACTTGTCGTGCGATCCGTCCATGACGGCCTAGATATGGAGCGTCCGGCCGTACGCCGCCAGTACCGACTCGTGCATCATCTCCGAGAGCGTCGGGTGCGGGAAAACCGTCGCCATCAACTCGGCCTCGGTGGTCTCCAGCGTCTTGGCGATGCTGTAGCCCTGGATCAGCTCGGTGACTTCGGCCCCGATCATGTGGGCGCCCAGTAATTCGCCGGTCTTGGCATCGAAGATCGTCTTGATGAAACCCTCGGGCTCACCAAGGGCAATAGCCTTGCCGTTGCCGATGAACGGGAACTTGCCGACCTTGAGCTGCAAGCCCTTCGCCTTGGCGGCGGCCTCGGTCAGGCCGATGCTGGCGACCTGCGGCTGGCAGTAGGTACAACCCGGGATGTTCTCGGTCTTCATCGGGTGCACGCCCTTCACACCAGCGATCTTCTCGACCACCAGCACGCCCTCATGCATCGCCTTGTGGGCGAGCCATGGCGAGCCGGCGACATCGCCGATGGCGTAGACGTTGGGCTCGCCCGTAAAACCCCACTGATCGATCACGATGTGGGTTTTCTCGACCTTCACCTTCGTGCCTTCGAGTCCCAGGTTCTCGACATTGCCCACGATGCCGACGGCGCTGATCACGCGGTCGACGGTGATCTGCTCGGCCTTGCCACCGACGGTGATGGTCGCGGTGACATTGTTGGCGCCCTTCTTCAGGTTCGACACGGTGGCGCTCGTGAGAATCTTCATGCCCTGTTTTTCGAAGGCGCGCTTGGCGAAGGCGGATACCTCGGCGTCTTCGACCGGCAGAATGCGGTCCAGCACTTCGCAGACCGTTACTTCGGCGCCCATGGTGCGGTAGAAGCTCGCGAACTCGATGCCGATCGCACCGGAGCCGATCACCAGCAGCGACTTCGGGAACTCCGGTGGCACCATCGCTTCCTTGTAGCTCCAGACCAGCTTGCCGTCGGTTTCGAGGCCCGGAAGTTGACGCGCGCGGGCGCCGGTGGCGAGGATCACGTTCTTGTAGGAAAGTGTGGCGTTGCTCTTGTCCTTCAGCGCGACGGCGAGCTTACCCGCCCTCGCGAGTTTGGCGGCGCCATCGAAAACCGTGATCTTGTTCTTTTTCATCAGCATCGAGACGCCGCTGCTCAGCTGGTTCGCCACCTTGCGCGAACGCTCGACGATCTTCTTGGCGTCGAACGAGACGTCCTTCACCGACAGGCCATAGGCGTCAGCATGCTTGATGAGGCTGTAAACCTCGGAGGTGCGCAGCAGCGCCTTGGTCGGAATACAGCCCCAGTTAAGGCAGATGCCGCCCATGTGCTCGCGCTCGACGACGGCCGTCTTTAGTCCGAGCTGGGCTGCACGGATAGCAGCGACGTACCCGCCCGGTCCACCGCCGACGACGATGATGTCGAAATTGGTTTCGGCCAACCTACGCCCCTTTATCGAACTTCACCGTCTTTTCCATGCGTCTCAAACAGCTCTGCAAGCTTATCCCACGCGAGCCGCTTAGCATTACGTTTGTCGTTCGCCTTCGTTTTCGCTCCGGCCTTTACCCAATACACACTTCCCTTACTTACTAGGAGTTCACCCAGCTTTCCGGTTTTGTCATAGGACACCTCGAACGAAACGGCGTTCTCTGATCGCGTAAGATCGTAATCTCCAACAAGACCCAAGGTAACTGTTTTGGCCGCCATGGCATTTCCTCCCCAATGTATGTTTTTTTCTTAGGCCAGCATCGCGGCCGGCTGCTCGACATAGGCACGCAGGGTCTGAAGGAACTGGGCGCCCATAGCACCATCGACGACGCGATGATCGACCGCCAGCGTGCAGTTCATCATGTTGCGCACGACCATCTGGCCCTTGCGCACGACCACCCGCTCCTCGCCCGCGCCGACGGCCAGGATCATGGCCTGAGGCGGGTTGATGATGGCGGCGAAATCCTTCACGCCGAACATGCCGAGGTTGGAGATGGTGAAACCGCCGCCCTGGAACTCTTCCAGCTTCAGCTTGCCGACCTTGGCGCGGGCGGCGAGATCCTTCGTCTCCACGGCGATCTGGGCCAGGCCCTTCGTGTCGGCGTTGCGCACGATCGGCGTGATCAGGCCGCGGTCGGTGGCGACGGCGACCGAGATGTCGACCGCGCCGTACTGGATCATCTCGTCCTCGGTCCACGAGGCGTTGCATTCCGGATGGTCGCGCAAAGCCTTGGCACAGGCCTTGATCACCATGTCGTTGACCGAGACCTTGGCGCCCCTCTTCTCGGTCACTGCGTTGATCGCCTGGCGCGCGGCCAGAAGGGCATCGATCTCGAGTTCCACCGTCAGGTAGAAGTGCGGCACCTGCTGCTTGGACTCGAGCATACGCCGCGCGATCACCTTGCGAATCGCGATGTGCGGAATGCGTGTGTCGCCCGGCGCCGCCAGGATCGGCTGCGGCGTGAAGGCCGGCGCCACCTTGGGCGCGGGCGCGGCGGCGGGCGCCGCTCCCGGCTTGGCCTGCTCGACGTCGGCCTTGACGATACGTCCGCCCGGACCGCTGCCCTTGATCCGGGACAGGTCGAGGCCCTTGTCGGCCGCGATGCGCTTGGCCAGCGGCGAGGCGAAGACTCGCGCACCAGATGCTGCCGCGGCGAGGGGTGCTGGTGGTGCGGCTGCGGGCTTGGCAGCAGCTGGCGCTGGCGCAGCGGCGGGTACCGCCGGGGCAGCGGGCGCACCGGCAGGTACCGCTTTCTCGCCTTCCTCCAGAAGGATCGCGATGATGGCGTTCACCTTCACGCCTTCCGTCCCTTCGGGCACGACGATCTGGCCGACGCGGCCTTCGTCGACGGCCTCGACCTCCATGGTCGCCTTGTCGGTCTCGATCTCGCACATCACCTGGCCGGACTTGACGGTGTCGCCCACCTTCACATGCCACTTGGCGAGCTTGCCCTCCGTCATCGTCGGCGACAGTGCGGGCATCAGGATATTGATGGCCATGGCGCTACCCTCCCCGCGTCAGCGATTGCAGACCGCGCGAGCGGCCTCGACGATATGGCTCGATTGCGGCAGGGCCAGCTTCTCGAGATTGGCGGCATAGGGCAGCGGCACATCGAGCCCCGCGACGCGCTTCACCGGCGCATCGAGCCAGTCGAACGCATGCTCCATGACGATGGCAGCGAGTTCTGAACCGATGCCGGCGAACGGCCAACCCTCTTCGACCGATACGAGCCGGTTGGTCTTCTTCACCGAGTTGACGATCGTCTCGGTATCGAACGGCCGCAGGCTGCGCAGATTGATGACTTCGGCGTCGATGCCTTGCTTGGCCAGTTCTTCGGCGGCCTGCAGCGCCTTTCCGACCATGATCGAGAAAGCCACGATGGTGACGTCCCTACCGGCCCGCTCCACCTTGGCCTTGCCGATCGGCAGCACAAAATCGGGATCTTCCGGCACGTCGAAAGACTGGCCGTAAAGGATTTCGTTCTCGAGGAAGATCACCGGGTTGGGATCGCGGATGGCAGCCTTGAGCAGGCCCTTGGCATCGGCGGCACTCCACGGCGCCACGACGCGCAGGCCCGGCACATGGGCGTACCAGCTCGCGTAGCACTGCGAATGCTGGGCAGCGACGCGCGAGGCGGCGCCATTGGGACCGCGGAACACGATCGGGCAGGTCATCTGGCCGCCGGACATGTAATGCGTCTTGGCGGCCGAGTTGATGATCTGGTCCATCGCCTGCATGGCGAAGTTGAAGGTCATGAACTCGACGATCGGCTTCAGACCGCCGAAGGCGGCGCCGACACCGAGGCCGGCAAAGCCGTGCTCGGTGATCGGCGTGTCGATGACGCGCTTGTCGCCGAATTCTTCCAGCAGGCCCTGGCTGATCTTGTAGGCACCCTGGTACTGCGCCACTTCCTCGCCCATCAGGAAGACCTTGCCGTCCTTGCGCATCTCCTCGGCCATCGCGTCGCGCAACGCCTCGCGCACCGTGATGTGGACGGTCTTGCCCTTCCACTCAGGCTCGGCAGCCACCGACGCAACGGCCGGTGCAGAGCTTGCTGCCGGAGCCGGAGCTGCCGGCGCTTCCGCCTTGGGAGTCGAGGCAGGCGCTGCCGCTGGTGCGGCCTTCGCGGCGTCTTCGGCGCTCTCGCCTTCGCCGGCGAGCAGGCAGATCGGCGTGTTGACCGCCACGCCCTCGGCGCCCTCCTCGATCAGGATCTTGGCGACGGTACCTTCATCGACCGCCTCGACCTCCATGGTCGCCTTGTCGGTCTCGATCTCGCAAAGCACCTGCCCTGACTTTACGACGTCGCCCACCTTGACGTGCCATTTGGCGAGCTTGCCCTCGGTCATGGTCGGGGACAGCGCAGGCATCAGAACCTGAATGGACATGGATCAGGCTCCAACCAGAATGTCGGTCCACAGCTCCGCCGGATCGGGCTCGGGGCTGTGCTGGGAGAATTCGGCGGCATCGTTCACGATCTTGCGCAGCTCGGTGTCGATCGCCTTCAGCGCCGCCTCGTCGAGGATCTTGCTGTCAAGCAGGCGCTTGCGCAGGTGATCGATCGGATCGCGTTCGTTTCGATACTTGTCGACTTCTTCCTTGGTGCGGTACTTGGCCGGATCGCTCATCGAATGACCGCGATAGCGATAAGTCTGCATCTCGAGGATGTAGGGGCCGGCGCCGCTGCGGGCGTGCTCGATGGCCCTCTCCCCGGCAGCGCGAACCGCCAGCACGTCCATGCCGTCGACGCGCTCGCCCGGAATGCCGAACGCCTCGCCGTGGCGATAGAGTTCGGTCGTCGCGGAGGCGCGCTCGACCGACGTGCCCATGCCGTAGTGGTTGTTCTCGATGATGTAGACGACCGGCAGCTTCCAGAGGGCGGCCATGTTCATGGCCTCGTAGACCTGGCCCTGGTTGGCGCTGCCGTCGCCGAAATAGGTGAGCGAGACGTTCTTGTCGCCGTTGTACTTGTGCGCGAAGGCGAGGCCCGTGCCGATCGGCACCTGGGCGCCGACGATGCCGTGGCCGCCGTAAAAGCTCTTCTCGCGGCTGAACATGTGCATCGAGCCGCCCTTGCCTTTGGAATAGCCGCCGCTGCGGCCGGTCAGCTCGGCCATCACGCCCTTGGGGTCCATGCCGCAGGCCAGCATGTGACCATGATCTCGATACGAGGTGATGACGGCGTCCTTGTCGCGCACATTGGCCTGCATGCCGACCACGACGGCTTCCTGGCCGATGTAGAGATGGCAGAAGCCGCCGATGAGGCCCATGCCGTAAAGCTGTCCCGCCCGCTCCTCGAAGCGGCGGATGAGGAGCATGTCGCGGTAGTAAGACTTGAGCTCTTCGGTAGTCGCGCTGTTGTCGCCGGGCCCGGATGACTTGGGGGACACCTTCGATTTGACGGGAAGAGATTCGACCTTCGGCTTAACGGCCGGCTTCGCCATAGCATTCCCCTCGATAGCCCCGCTCGGGCTTATAGCATCGCTCATGCCGATGTGGTTGATCTAGCAGGAAAAAACCAGATTGCGGCCGAGTGCGCCGCAGCAATTGAGCGATTGTTTGCAAACGAACCGATGCGCCGGACAGTTTCTTTCGGCAGACCGCTTTGCGGTCTCTCTTCAGCGTGTTGGCGTGAAGATGATCGTGTCGTCCTTGCGCGCGAAATTGAGAAGGATGCGCGCGCGCTCGTCCAGCATGTCGGGGTCGAGACTCTGGTTGCGCAGTGCCGCCACCCGCCGCTCCCAGATCTTCCGCGTTGCCTCGGCTTCGGCGAGATTCTGTTCGGCGACCAGAACTTCGCGTTGAAGGTGGGCCATGGCCAGCAAACCGCGATCACCGTTCACGAGGTGGTAACCGAAATAGCCAAACACCGTTGCAAAGACGATGGGAGCCAAAATCTGACGCGGTCTCAACAACATATGCTGCGTTCCTTACGCCATATGGCAACATGTTGTGGTCCGAAGTCAAGAATTTTCGTTTATTTCAAAGGCCTTAGCGCAAGCCACAGCCCACCCAACACTGCAGCGAGGCCAAGCATCGCCGCCAACGGCAGGGCCTCCCCGAGCAGAAACGTACCGCCAAGAGCTGCCGTTATTGGACCGAGCGCCAGAAACATCGTCACAAGCGTCGGCGGTGCATTGCCAAGCGCATAGACCCAGAGAAAGAAGCCGATACCGCTCGAGACGCCGATGAAGACGATCGCCGCGCCCTCCTCGAGGTTGAACCGTGGCATGCCGGCGAAAAAACCTTCCCACCCTGCCCAGCCTCCAAGCATGAGGACAGCGGCCAACATCGCGAAGGCCGTCACATGCAGTGCTGAATAGCGCGCGACATAGGGGCGGTAGCAAACCGAGCAGACCGCACCACAGAGCGCCGCTCCGAGCGCTGCGAGAGTCCCGAGCCATGTCGAACCCTGCTGTGGATCGGGCGCCAGGGCCGCGCCGCCCAGCGCGATCGCGACGCCCAGGAAGGTGAGCAGCGAGCCCGCGACCTTGCGGCGCGTCATCTCCTCCCGTCCCAACAGCGCCGACAGCAGCATTGTCATCAACGGGAACGTCGCAAAGAGCAACGACGCTCGACCTGCCGGAATATGCAGCAGCGAATAATTGAGAAGCACGATCAGCAACCCGAACTGCCCGATGCCGAGCATCGCTGTCGGCAAGAGGTCACGTCCCGCAATGTGCTTCCGCGGCACCAGCAAGAGCACCGGAGCAAGACACAGCAAGCCGACGAGATAGCGCAGGAAGCCCAACGATGCCGGGCCAGCCGCATCGACGACGTAACGCGTCGCCACGATCGCGGCGCCGACCTGGATGCCCGTGCCGGCGGCGGCCCATAGCGGGCCAGTCGGCCTCACAGGTCGAGGATCCAGAACTGACCCACCAGCTTCTTGCCGAAGCTGTCGTGCCGCTCTTCCTTCACCAGCCGGAAACCTGCCGCGATGTAGATCTTGCGCGCCGAGACCAGGATGTCGTTGGTCCACAGCATCAGCTTCCTATAACCCTTTGCGCGGGCGTCGCCGATGCACTCCTCGACCAGCCGCTGCCCGATGCCCAATCCCCGCGCCGACGGCTCGACATAGAGCATGCGGAGTTGGCCCGTGCCCTTGCTCGCCGGGACCAGGAACACCGAGCCGGCGATCTCGCCGTTGCGTTCGGCGATCCAGCAATTGTCGGTTCTGGGGTTGAATTTGGCGACGAACTTGCCGGCAATGTCGGCCAACATCGCCTCGAAGCTGCCATCCCAACCGAACTCGCTGGCGTAGAGTTGGGTCTGGCGGCGAATGATCCAGCCCATGTCGCCTGGCTGGTGCGGGCGCAAGGTGAAGGGCGCACGCTTCTCCGGCGGTTCGTCGAGCATCTGCTCGACCGTCTCCAGCGCCTTCACCAGCTTTTCCTGGCGGGCGATCGGAAGATCGGCCAGCAAGTTCGCAATATCCTGGCGCGACTGCTCGTTCATCGCACCCCACAGGCGCTGGCCCTTGGCCGTCAGCGTCAGCTCGGTCTCGCGCTTGTCCGTCGCCGAGCGCCTGCGCGCCACGCAGCCGCGCTTCTGCAGGCCCTGCAGCATCCGGCTGACATAGCCCGGGTCGAGTGCGAGGTCGCGGCAGAGCTCCTGCGCCGTCGGCCGGTCGCGGTTGGCGATCTCGTAGACCAGCCGCCCCTCGGGCAGCGTGAACGGGCTGTGCAACAGGGTCTCTTCGAGCACCCCGATGCGGCGGGTATAAAAGCGCGAGAACCGGCGCACCGCCTCGATGCGGGACGCAAGCGTAGACCCTGCCATGGCAACCTCCCTAGAAGGTTGCCATGGTCAATTAATTGATTGACTTCGTCAATGATATGTCAGGTGCGAAGAATCGATGCCCCGGCGTAGCGCGCCTGAGTGCCGAGCTGCTCCTCGATGCGCAGGAGCTGGTTGTACTTGGCCAGCCGGTCCGAACGCGACAGCGACCCGGTCTTGATCTGACCGCAGTTGGTGGCGACCGCGAGGTCGGCTATCGTGGCGTCTTCGGTCTCGCCCGAGCGATGGGACATCACCGCGCCATAGCTGGCGTGGCGTGCCATCGAGACGGCTTCCATCGTCTCCGTCAGGGTGCCGATCTGGTTGACCTTGATCAGGATGGCATTTGCCAGGCCGTCCTTGATACCGTCGGCCAGGCGCTTGGGATTGGTAACGAAGAGATCGTCGCCCACGAGCTGGATCTTCTTGCCGAGCTTGTCGGTGATGATCTTCCAGCCCTTCATGTCGTCCTCGGCCATGCCGTCCTCGATCGACACGATCGGGAAGCGCTTCACGAGATCGGCGTAGTAGTCGACCATGCCAGCGGCATCGAACGACTTGCCCTCGCCTTCCATCTCGTACTTGCCCTTCTTGAAGAACTCGGTCGAGGCGGGATCGAGCGCCAGCATGATGTCGACGCCGGGCTTGTAGCCGGCCTTCTCGATCGCCTTCATGACGAAGGTGAGCGCCTCGTCGGCCGTCGCGAGGTTCGGGGCAAAGCCGCCCTCGTCGCCAACATTGGTGTTGTGACCAGCATCCTTGAGCTGGCCGCGCAGGGCATGGAACACTTCCGAGCCCATGCGCAGGGCATCGGCGAATCGCGCCGCCTTCACCGGCATGATCATGAATTCCTGGATATCGATCGGATTGTCGGCATGCGCGCCGCCGTTGATGATGTTCATCATCGGCACCGGCAGCACCGAGGCCTGGCTGCCACCAACATAGCGGTAGAGCGGCAGGCCGCTGTCCATGGCCGCCGCCTTGGCCACCGCGAGCGAAACGCCCAGGATCGCGTTGGCGCCCAGCCGGCCTTTGTTGGGTGTGCCATCGAGCTCGATCATTGCCCGGTCGATCTTGATCTGGTCCAGCGCGTCGAGCCCGGACAGCAGGTCCATGATCTCGGCATTCACCGCGGCAACGGCCTTGAGCACGCCCTTGCCGCCATAGCGCTTCTTGTCTCCATCGCGCAATTCGACCGCCTCGTGGGCGCCGGTCGAAGCACCCGACGGCACGGCCGCACGGCCCATCGCACCGCTCTCGAGCTCGACCTCGACTTCGACCGTGGGATTGCCGCGGCTGTCGAGGATTTCTCGGGCACGAATTTCGGTAATGACGCTCATTAGACAAACTCCTTCAGGGGCGCGTTTTTCTAGCCGTCACCTCCCCCCGGAGCAAGTGACGCAGCAGCGCGGGCTTTCTATACTCATCGCCTCATCATCGGAGAGACAAACAATGCCCGATCAGAGCCACGTTCATCAGACGACCGCCTCCGTCGAGCAACGAGTCGATGCCATCCAGGCAGCATTCGACGAGCGCGGCATGAAGCCCGGTGAGTTCGTCGAAGAATTCAGGCACCTGGCCGAGGAGGAATGGGTTCCGGAAAACGGCGCCCGCGTCGTCGCCAAGGCCTGGACCGATCCGGCTTTTCGGCAGCGCCTGCTGGCCAACGGTCGTGACGCGGTCAGCGAGCTTGGGCTCAGCATGCCGCCCCATCACCGCCATCTCGTGGTGCTGGAGAACACGCCGACGGTGCACAACGTCATCTGCTGCACGCTGTGCTCGTGCACGGCCTTCTCGATCATCGGACTGCCGCCGGACTGGTACAAGGACCTGGAGTATCGCGCCCGTGCGGTGCGCCAGTCCCGCACCGTGCTCAGGGAAATGGGCCTCGACCTGCCGGCCGAGATGGAAATTCGGGTATGGGATACGACGGCGGACACCCGCTACATGGTGCTGCCCCTGCGCCCGGCCGAGACGACGGGCTGGTCCGAGGAAAAGCTCGCCAAGCTCGTCACCAAGGATTCGATGATCGGCGTTTCGCGCCTTTAGGACCGAGGACCGGACCATGGACGGCATGCATGATCTTGGCGGCAGGCAGGGCTTCGGCCGCATCCGCTATTCGCTGAAGGCCGAAACTTTCCACGAGCCGTGGGAGAAGCGGGTCAACGCCCTCTACTCTCTAGCGGTCAAGCTCGGCATCTTCAATATGGACGAATACCGCCACGCCATCGAGCGCATGGAGCCGCGCCACTATCTCTCGGCCAGCTACTACGAGCGCTCGCTCACCAGCCTGGCGACGCTCTGCGTCGAAAAGGGCATCCTTACCCGCGAAGAACTGGAACGTCGGGCCCAGGGCTCCTTCCCTCTTTCGACTCCGAGTGCTCCAGGCCGCCCGAACGTAGCAACGCGCGAGCAGTTCGAGCCGGGCGACAAGGTCAAGGTGAAGACCGACCATGTGCCCGGCCATGTCCGCATGCCGGGATACATTCGCGGCAAGACCGGCGTCGTCGTCAGCGTATCACCGGCCTATCCCTTCCCTGACGCTCACGCACACGGCGTGAAGGCCGAAGATGAGCCAACCTACGATGTGCGCTTCAGCACCGAGGAACTTTGGCCGAACTCAGCCGATCCGGCCTTCGTTCATGTCGGGGTATTCGAGAGCTATCTGGAGCGGGTCGCCTAGCGCCAGGCGCTCTTCAGCGCCTGATCGGTCTTCCACTTTTCGACGGCGGCGACGTCGTCGCAAGAGTAAGCCTGGGTGTTCTTGCGGGGCGTGCCCTCGATCCAAGCGAAGACCAGGCATTGCCGGTAGGTGTCGGCGCCCTGCTTTGTGTCGAACCTGATCTCCGCCGTGGCTGCCGCTCCGGATTTGGCATCGCCGTAGTCGTCGATCGCGGGCGCGATATCCCCCACCGACCGTCCTGCCGCCTTGTTGTCGGCGTACCATTTAGCGAAGGCGACGAATTGCTCGCCCGCCGCACCCTTGCCGTCGGCGACAACATAGGCCTTGAGGTCGCGGATCAGCGATTGAGCGGCGGCATCGGCCTTGGGCTCGGCGGCCTTCCGGCGCTCCGCTAACCTATCTCGCAGCGACTTCAGCGCATCGGCGTTCGACGGTGTGGGCGGCGGGGCTGCAGCCAGGGTCGATGGCTCGATACGCCGGATCGGAGCCCTCGCCGCTTCAGCGTTGAGTTGCTGGGCCTCGGCCGGCGTCAGCTTGCCGACGACCGCCGCGCCTCGTCCCTTCTGCCAATCTCCGATCGCCTTCACGGCGGCTTCGGACTGCAAGTTACCGTCGATCGGACCGTTGTACTTGTCGAGCGTGCGCAGGGATTCCTGCAGACGCTTGCGATCGGCCTCCGGGCTTTGCAGCACGGTCGTGTAGTCAGGCGGAGCCGCAGGTCGGGTCGCGGCGACAGGCGCACCGCCAGCCGTCCCGGGACCGGGCGCAGGTGCTGTTCCGCCACCCGCCGCGCATCCCGAGGGATTCTGGAAGCAGCGTTCGACTTCCCCGGCGCTCTGCCCTAACGCCGTCGCCGGCATGAGCACGGCGAAGCCCAGGATGAGCAGCGCGCGGCGCATGTCAGATCCCACCGTAAGTGTTGACGGCGAGTTGTGCCGGCAACCCGATCACCAGCACGATCGGCAGGCCACGAGACGTCTGGCCGCGGGCGACGATGTGGTCGTTGGGCGCGCCCATCTTGCGCTCATAGCTGCCATTGCCGCTGAACTTGCCGCCGAAGCACGACAGCGAGAACTTGCCGTTGTTCGGCCCTTCATTGGTGAATGTGCCGTCGCAGACCTGCTCGGCGCGCACGTTCTCGACAGAGAAAGTGACCGACCGGTCGCGCCCGATCAGGGCACCGTAGCGGGCGACGCCGTTCAGGCGGGCGACGTTGCCGCTGTTGTCGCGATAGAAGATCGAAGTCGGTCCGTAGGAATCGTCAGGCAGCGTATCGCGCGGCACGACGTAGACGTCATCGCTGATCACGACCTTGCACTGGCAGTTCACGCTATAGTTCTCGCCGAGTGGTCCCAGTTCGGCCAGCCGGCGGTTGCAGTTCGACAGCGCCACCTGCTGGACTTCGCTCTCGCTCATCTGGCCTCGCGAATAGGAGTCTGCATAAAGGAAGGCGCATTGGCGCGGCATCGGCACGGCGACGGCCTTGTGGCTCGCCGTCATCGTCTCGGTGTTGACCCAGTAGCGATCAGCCATCTGGTTGAAGCGCAGGAAAATCGGGTCGCGCCGCTCTGCCTTGCCGTAGGGCGATTGCGCAGCAGTCTGGGCTCCGGCGCTCGCGGAAAGTACTGTGACGGAAAGCAGGAAGAGCAGAAACATGCGGATCATGGAAGCGATCTTGCTCCGAAAAACGTGACGGAAATACGACCTGACGGCGGCATTTCGCGCCCCGATCACACCAAGCGGCTCTGCTTCTTGGCTGCCCCGACGAACGATGTGAACAGCGGATGGGGAGCAAACGGCCGAGACTTGAGCTCGGGGTGGTACTGCACGCCCAGAAACCAAGGATGCCCGGGGATTTCCACGACTTCCGGCAGAATGCCGTCGGGCGACATGCCGGAAAACCGCAGGCCGACCTGTTCCAGTCGATCCTTGTAGTTGACGTTGACCTCGTAGCGGTGGCGATGGCGCTCGCTGATTACCTCCTGGCCGTAGATGTCGTGTGCCATGGTTCCTGGCCGAAGGTGTGCCGCATAGGCCCCCAGTCGCATCGTGCCTCCGAGGTCGCCCGCCGCGTCGCGCTTTTCGACCTGGTTGCCCTTGATCCACTCCGTCATCAAACCGACCACTGCGTGCTCGCACGGTCCGAACTCGGTCGACGAGGCGCCTTCGAGGCCGAGCAGGTTACGCGCCGCCTCGATCACCGCCATCTGCATGCCGAAGCAGATGCCGAAGAACGGCACGTTGCGTTCACGCGCGAACTTCACAGCATGGATCTTGCCTTCGGTGCCACGTTCGCCGAAGCCGCCGGGCACGAGGATGCCGTGCACGTGCTCGAGATGCGAGACAGCGTCGTCGCGCTCGAAAATCTCGGAGTCCATCCACTCCAGGCCGACCTTCACGTTGCTGGCGAAGCCACCGTGCGTCAGCGCTTCCGACAGCGACTTGTAGGCGTCGAGGAGCACCGTGTACTTGCCCACGACGGCGATGGTCACCTTGCCCTCGGGCTCGCGCACCGAGCGCACCACGCCACGCCAGCGATCGAGGTTGGGTTCTTTGTCAGCCTCGAGGCCAAAGTACCGGCAGACCTCGCGGTCAAATCCCTGGTCGTGATAGGCGATCGGCACCTGATAGATCGTGTCGACGTCGCGCGCCTCGATCACACGCTCCTGCTTGACGTTGCAGAACAGCGCGATCTTGCGGCGCTCGTTGACCGGGATCTCCTTGTCGCCGCTGCGGCACACCAGCAGGTCGGGCTGGATGCCGACGCTCAGCAGCTCCTTTACCGAGTGCTGCGTCGGCTTGGTCTTGAGTTCGCCCGCCGTCGGCACCCACGGCAGCAGCGTCAGGTGGATATACATCACGCGTTCGCGGCCGACCTCGTTACCGACCTGGCGGATGGCTTCCAGGAACGGCAGGCTTTCGATGTCGCCCACCGTGCCGCCGACTTCGATCAGGACGAAGTCCTCCCGATCGACGTCGGTGAGCACGAATTCCTTGATCGCGTCGGTGATGTGCGGAATCACCTGCACCGTGGCGCCCAAATACTCGCCGCGCCGCTCCCGGGCAATCACGCCGGAATAGATCCGACCCGTCGTGATGTTGTCGGCTTGTTTGGCGTCAACCCCGGTGAAGCGTTCATAGTGACCGAGATCTAGGTCTGTTTCGGCCCCGTCGTCGGTCACGAAGACCTCGCCGTGCTGATAAGGGCTCATCGTCCCCGGATCGACATTGAGGTAAGGATCGAGCTTACGCAGTCTGACCCTGTAGCCTCGGGATTGCAGCAGCGCACCCAGCGCCGCCGACGAAAGCCCCTTACCAAGAGAGGAAACCACGCCGCCCGTTATGAAGATAAAGCGCGTCATGGGCCTACAGCATACTAAACCTTGTTGACCCCAGCCATGGGGATATCCTGCCGCCGGCAGATTTCTCCGTTGGCGCCGGGCCGAAGTCGACCTGAATCGCGCCCCTAGCGGGTCGGCGCGACGGGCTGGGCCGGGGCAGGAGCCGCACCGCCGGGAACGGCCGGTGCGGTCTGGCCGGTCGGCATGCGGTCCATGATGGACTTCGCGTTACGGGCCGGGTCGGTCATGCTCCAGGCCATCAGCAGGCTGAGCGCGAAAAAGATGGCGGCGAAGATTGCCGTCAGGCGCGACAGCACATTGGCCTGCCCCCGCACGGAGAACAGCGCGTCGGAGCGGCCGCCCATGCCAAGGCCGCCGCCTTCGCTGCGCTGAAGCAAGATGACGACGATCATCGCGGCCGTAACGCCGACATGGATGATGAGCAGCACCAGCCGCCAATCGTGCAGAAAGCCTCGTACCGCGTCCATTATTGTCCAGATCTAGATGGGGATGTCCGCCAAGCGGGCGCTTCTAGCCGCTTTAGGCGGCCTTGGCGATAGCCAAAAATTCGTCGGCCTTCAGGCTGGCGCCGCCAACCAGGGCACCATCTACGTCGCCCGCGGCCAGCAGTTCGCCGGCATTGCTGCCCTTGACCGACCCGCCATAGAGCAGGCGTACCCCGCCGGCATCCGGCACCAGCCCACTCAACACCTTGCGAATATGCGCATGTGCTGCGGCGATCTCTGCGACGGTTGGTGTCTTGCCGGTGCCGATCGCCCAGACCGGCTCGTAGGCGACCACCAGTTTTGCCGCGGTCGCCCCTGTCGGCACACTGCCCTTGATTTGCGTTTCCAGCACCTGAAGCGTCCGGCCTGCCTCGCGCTCCGACAGGGTCTCCCCAATGCAGACGATCGGCAGCAGGCCGGCGCGCCAGGCTGCCTCCGCCTTGGCCCGAACGACCGCGTCGGTCTCGCCGCAGTCCGTGCGCCGCTCCGAATGGCCGACGATGGCGTAGCTGGCCCCGGCATCCTTGAGCATCTCGGCCGAAATGTCGCCGGTGTGGGCTCCGCTCGCGTTGGCGTGGCAATTCTGCCCGCCGACCAGGACGCCGCTCCCCTTTACCGCCTCGGCAACCGCCATCAGCAAAGTCGCCGGCGGACAAACCAGAACCTCGCGATCGGTCCACCCGGCCCGCTTCACGCCCTCCGCGACGCCCGTGGCAAGCGCCAGAGCATCGGCGCGTAGACCGTTCATTTTCCAGTTGCCGGCGATCAGCGGCTGCCTCGAGCGTGCCATTCAATTCCCTCGGGTTCGTTGTGGCGTGTCTAGCGGCAGCGGCGTTTACGGTCAAAGTCCGCTCGGTTGCCTGCCAAAGGGGCTGGTGGTAGGCATGGCGCCCATTCAAAAACCCCGTCGGCTCCGTGAATCAGTTCCGCAAACTCGCCCGTTTCGTCATCCTGTTCTTGCTTTTCGGCATGCTGATCATCAGCTTTGCCTTCTGGGGCGTCGGCGACATGCTGCGCACCGACGGGCGCAGCGCGGAGGTGGCTCATGTTGGCGGCACCCGTGTGCCGCTTTATGGCTGGGTCGGCGGTGCCCCGGTCTATGTCTCCGAAGTGCGGGAACAGTTCAACCGCCAGCTCGAAGCGATCCAGCGACAGACCGGACAGAGGCCGGAGCCGGAACAGGCCCTGCGCTTCGGCCTGCATGTCCGGGCCCTGGAGGAAGTCATCCAGCGTGCCGTGCTCGACTACGCCATCCAGCAGTTCGGGTTGACGGTGAGCGATTCCGAGGTCCGGGCCGCAATCGCGCGCAACCCCGCATTCCAGGGCACTGGCGGAACGTTCGACGCCCTGCTCTTCCGCAATCGCCTGCAGCAGGCCCGCCTTGGGGAGGCGCAGTTCGTCGTCGACACGCGCCGCGAGATCGCCGCCGGCCAGCTCTTTGCCGTGGTGCGTAGCGACGGCCTTTCTCCCAAGTCCTTGCGCGACGATATCTTCAAGGCGGAGAGCGAGAAGCGAATCGCCGATACGATCTACGTGCCCGACGCCATCGTCGTGGATCTGCCGAAGCCCACCGCCGAGCAACTCGGCGCCTATTTCGAGGCCAACAAGACCAAGTTCCAGATTCCAGAATACCGAGCCTTTTCGTACATCCTGCTGACGGTAGACGACATCCTGCCGCAGATTTCGGTGACGGCCGATCAGATCAAGCAGGAGTACGAGGCCCGCGCCGCCGAATTCGGCACGCCCGAGAAGCGCGACATCGACCAGGCAATGGCCGATACCGAGGACAAGGCAAAGGCGATCATCGCCGCCGCGACTGCGGCCGGTAAATCGCTCGAAGAAGCCGCCAAGGAAGTTCTCGGCACCGCCGACGGCGTCATCAAGCTTGGCCCGGTAACAAAGAAGGAATTGCCGCCCGGCCCGCTCGCCGAGGGCATCTTCGCCCTGCCCGAAGGCATTGCGCCGGCCCCGATCCAGTCACCGCTCGGCTGGCATATCGTCCGCATCAACAAGATCGAGCCCGGCAAGGCCGTGCCATTCGACGAGGTCAAGGAGAAACTTGAAAAGGACATGCGAGCACAGCAGGCGCCCGACCTCCTGATCAAGCTGGTGACCGACTTCGAGCGCATGCTGGGCAAGACTCAGTCGATGAAGGGGGCCGCGGAGGATCTCGGTCTCACGGTGAAGACCTACGAGAACGTCGACTCACGCGGCATGGACGCGCCCGGCAAGCAGGTCGTCATCGGCCCGGCCGCCGCCGAATTGATCCAGGCCGCTTTCTCCACGCGTGAAAGCACCGAAAGCGACCTTCTGGAAACCCCACGCGGGGAATATTTCATCGTGCGGACCGACCGGATCACGCCCGCGCGCGTCCCTACCCTCAACGAGGTCGAACCCAAGGTCGTCGAGGCATGGGAGACCGAGGAACGGCGCAAGCTCGCCGATGCCAAGGTTAAGACCGCGGTCGAGCAGGCCAACGCCGGCACCGATCTCGCAACCATCGCCAAGGATCTCGGCACCGAGATGCGGACGACCAAGGCGATCACCCGCTTCGAGGCCGACGCCGGCAACTATCTCAGCCAGCCGGTCGTGGTTGAGCTTTTTAAGCTCGCGCCGGACAAGGCAGCGGCCGTTCGCACCGGCGAAGGCAGCGTCATCGTCCGCCTGAAAGCGATCGAAGCGCCCGACCTCGCCAAGGACAAGGAAGCGCTCGACCGCTTCGGCAAGCAGCTCGACACAATGATGGCGAACGACCTGATCCTCGAACTCGTGGCAGCCCTTCGCGCAAAGTACGGCGTCACGGTCGACGACGCCGCCTTCGCGGCAGCGTTCAGCCCGCAGCAGCAGCAGCAGTAGTAGTAGCCGCGGCATGTCGACCTCGCCCGACTTCGACGCCTTCGCGGCGCGTTACGATTCCGGCCTGGCGCAGGTCGTCTCGACCACGCTGGTCGCCGACCTGGATACCCCGGTGTCGGCCTATCTCAAGCTCGCAGACGGCCGCGCCAATTCCTTTCTGCTGGAATCGGTCGAGGGTGGCTCCGTGCGGGGCCGATACTCGATAATCGGCCTCAAGCCAGATGTCATCTGGCGCTGCACCAAGGGCACGGTCGAGATCAACCGCCGCGCCCGCACCGACGCCCAAGCCTTCGAACCGGCAGAAGGCCGGCCCCTGGAAACGCTACGCCTGCTGATCCGCGAGTGCCAGATGGAATTGCCCGCAGGTCTGCCGCCCATGGCGTCGGGCCTTTTCGGCTTCCTGGGCTACGACATGGTCCGCGACATGGAGCGGCTGCCCGACACGAACCCGGACCCGATCGGCCTGCCCGATGCGATCATGGTGCGGCCGACCCTGATCTGCATCTTCGACCGATTGGACGACAACGTTACGCTCGTCACGCCGGCCTGGCCTTCGCCCGACATCAGCGCCCGCGCGGCCTACGAAGCGGCGCAGGAACGGCTGGCCGACGCGGTATCGGACTTCGAACGGACGCTGCCTTCGCGCAGCGACGATACCGACGCCCTAGACGCCCTGCCCGAGCCGCAGGCAAACATGTCGAAGGACGAATTCAAGAAGATGGTCGAGGCCTGCAAGGAGTACATCCGCGCCGGCGACGCCTTCCAGATCGTGCCCTCGCAGCGCTTCTCGCTGCCTTTCAAGCTGCCCCCGCTGTCGCTCTATCGGTCGCTGCGCCGCATCAACCCCTCGCCATTCCTGATCTTCTTCGACTACGGCGATTTCACAATCGTGGGCTCCAGCCCCGAGATTCTTGTCCGGTTGCGCGACGACATCGTCACCATCCGGCCGCTCGCCGGCACCATACGGCGCGGTGCCACGCCCGAGGAGGACAAGGAGCTCGCGGACAAGCTGCTGGCCGACCCCAAGGAGCACGCCGAGCACCTGATGCTGCTCGACCTCGCCCGCAACGATGTCGGTCGCGTCGCCAAGATCGGCTCGGTGCGCGTGGTCGAGCAGTTCACCATCGAGAAGTACAGCCACCTCCAGCACATCAGCAGTCACGTCGAGGGCACCCTCGAGGACGGGCTGGACGCGATCGACGCGCTCAAGGCCGGTTTCCCGGCCGGCACGCTGTCGGGCGCTCCCAAGGTGCGGGCCATGCAGATCATCGACGAGGTCGAGCCGGTGCGCCGCGGTATCTATGCCGGCTGCGCCGGCTACTTCGCCGCCAACGGCTCGATGGATACCTGCATCATGCTGCGCACGGCCTTCGTGAAGGATCAGGTCATGTACGTGCAGGCCGGCGTCGGCGTGGTCGCCGATTCCGACCTCGAGGCCGAGTATCAGGAGAGCGTGCTGAAGGCGCGCGCCCTGGTCCGCGCGGCGGAAGAGGCCGTGCGCTTCGCCAGTTCGCGTCAGTGGAACGCCGGCAACACGCGGCGTTGAGCCCACGGGACGAAGCGCGATAGGCTCCTCCCAACGGAGGAGGCCTCATGTCGGATTGGCAAAAGCGCTATCAGCGTCTCGTTTTCGATCGCCCACACCCCAAGGTGCTGCGCGTCACCATGAATCGTCCGGACAAATACAACGCCACCGACGCGATCATGCACACCGAACTGGTCAATGTCTGGCGCGACATCGACGGCGACGACACCGTCAACTGCGTGATCATCCAGGGTGCCGGCGGCAAGGCGTTCTCGGCCGGCGGCGACTTCGACCTGATCGAAAAGAACATCACGGACTACAACGCGCTGCTCCGCACTTGGAAGGAAGCGCGCGACATCGTCTACAACGTCATCAACTGTTCCAAGCCGATCGTCAGCACCATGCGCGGCCCGGCCGTCGGCGCGGGTCTCGTCGCCGGCATCCTGGCCGACGTCTCGATCGCCTCGAAGAAGGCCAAGATCATCGACGGTCATACGCGCCTCGGCGTCGCCGCGGGCGACCATGCCTGCATCGTCTGGCCGCTCCTCTGCGGCATGGCCAAGGCCAAGTACTACCTCCTGCTGTGCGAAGCGGTGGACGGCGAGGAAGCCGAGCGGATCGGCCTGGTCTCGCTCTGCGTCGAAGACGACCAGCTCGAGGCCAAGGGCCTCGAAGTCGCGACCAAGCTCGCCGAGGGCGCCCAGACCTCGATCCGCTTTACCAAGTACGCGCTCAACAACTGGCTGCGCATGATGGGCCCGACCTTCGACGCCTCGACGGCGCTGGAAATGCTGGGCTTCCTCGGTCCCGAGGTGAAGGAAGGGCTCGCCTCCCATCTCGAAAAGCGCAAGCCCAAGTTCGACCCCTACTCGCCCCTCTGAGGAACGAACCCATGCGTGGACTCGACGGAAAGAACGTCATCGTCACCGGCGGCGGCGGTGCCATCGGCAGCGCCATCTGCCGCCGCTTCGCGAGCTACGGCGCGCGGGTCGGCGTGTTCGACAAGAACCTCGACGGCGCAACGAAGGTCGCGGCCGAGATCAAGGGCTTTGCCTCTTGTGTCGACATCGCCGACTACGAGGCCGTGGGCAAGGCAATCGCCGCGTTCGAGGCCGACGTGGGCCCGACCGACATCCTGGTGAACAACGCCGGCTGGGACCGTTTCGCCAACTTCGTCGACACCACGCCCGACCTCTGGGACCAGCTCATCGCCATCAACCTGCGCGGGCCGCTCAACATGAGCCATTTCGTGCTGAAGACCATGGTGGCGCGCGGCAGCGGCCGCATCGTCAACATCGCCTCGGACGCGGGCCGCGTCGGCTCCTCGCAGGAAGCCGTCTACTCCGCCTGCAAGGGCGGCATCATCGCTTTCACCAAGACCGTGGCACGCGAAGTCGCCCGCAAGGGCATCACATTGAACACCGTCTGCCCCGGCCCGACCGACACGCCGCTGCTCGCCGCCGTGGCCGGCAACGACGAACGCGGCCAAAAGGTGCGCGCGGCTCTCGTGAGCGCTATCCCGATGAAGCGCGTCGGCCAGCCCGAGGACATTCCCGGCGCGGTCTGTTTTCTCGCCAGCGAAGACGCCGCCTTCATCACCGGGCAGACCATCAGCGTGTCCGGCGGCTTGACCATGCACGGCTGAGCAACGGAGTCTCCGACAATGCCCGAACTCCAATGGCTGCTGACGGTCTTTCCCAACTTTGTGCGCTATGTCGTCGTGGGTTTTGCGCTCATGGGCGTGTTCCTGGTTGTCTATGCCCAGATCACGCCGTGGCGGGAGTACACGCTGATCCGTGCCGGCAACTCGGCGGCGGCGACCGCCCTGGTCGGCGCGCTACTAGGGTTCAGCCTGCCGCTCGCCAACACCATCGCCAATTCCACCAGCCTGACCGACGTCGTGCTCTGGGCGCTGGTGGCGCTCGTCGTCCAGGTGATCGTGCATGTCGTGATGCGGCTGATGCTACCGCAACTGAAGGCGGCGATCGAAGCCGACCGGGCGGCCGCGGGGATCACGGCCGGTGGCTTCGCCGCCTGCTTCGGCTTGATCAATGCCGCCTGCCTGACCACCTGAACAACATGTCGATGCCGCAACCCAGCCCGTCCGGACCGCGCATGTCGCGCGGCGTCAAGCTCGTGCTGATGGGCGTCGCGGGCGCCGCCCTGCTCTATTCCTGTGCTCCGGCGGCCGGCGGCGGCATGGGTCTGCTGCCCTGGTTGTGGTTCCTCGGCAATCCGTTCGGCCGCGGACCGGCCGTCACCGCACCGGCGACGCCGGGCACGACGACCGCTGCGCCAGGTTCGACGACGCCCGATGCGAGCAAGGCCACACCCAGCCAGAGCCAGCGAGGCGGCTTCGGCGGCACCGGCTCCCAGGGCGGCTCGACCGGGTCGAGCTGATCGTGCGCCGCGAACTGGTGACGCCCCGTCCGGGATGGCAAGGCAAGCTCGACGAGCTGGGCTTCGACTTCTACACGCTGGACGGCAAGGCCTACTGGACCGAGCAGGCCTGCTACGTCTTCACCTCGGACGAGATCGACGAACTCGAGGCCTCGACGGAGGCATTGCACGATATCTGCCTGAAAGCCGTCGAGTACGTCGTAGCCAACAAACTGTGGGAACGCATGCGCATCCCGGCGCCTTGGGGCGACTACATCGAACGCGTGTGGCGGCGCGGCGACCCTACCCTGGTCGGTCGTTTCGATCTCGCCTATGACGGCAAGGGCCCGCCCAAGCTGCTGGAATACAACGCCGACACGCCGACCGCGCTCTACGAAGCCGCTGTCGTCCAGTGGTATTGGCTGAAGGACGTGAAGCCCGACGCCGACCAGTTCAACTCGATCCACGAGAAGCTGATCGACGCCTGGCGTGGCATCCTGCGCCGATTGCCGCCCGAGGCGATGGTGCATTTCGCCCGCTTCGACACGCACCCCGAGGATCTCGCGACCTCGGAATACCTGCGCGACACCGCGCTTCAGGCCGGCCTCGCCGGCAAACCTCTCGCGGTGGCGCAGATCGGCTGGAACGGCCGCCGCTTCACCGATCCGGACGAAATGGCGATCCAGGTCATGAACAAGCTCTATCCCTGGGAGTGGATGGTCCGCGAGGCGTTCGGCGCGCATGTGCTCGGCGACACGACGGCCTTCATCGAGCCGGCCTGGAAGATGATCCTGTCCAACAAGATGCTGCTGCCGCTGCTGTGGGAGGGTTTCCCCGGCCACGCCAATCTCCTGCCCGCCTTCGATACCGAGCATCCCGACCTCGGCGGCGCCTTCGTGCGCAAGCCGATCTTCGGCCGCGAGGGCCACAACGTCACCGTCGTCGGACCGGGCGTGTTCGATACCGCCGCCGGCGACTATGGCGCCGAGGGCTATGTCTGGCAGGCCTACCAGCCGTTGCCCGTGTTCGATGGCAACCATTCCGTCGTCGGCTCGTGGGTGGTCGAGGGCAAGGCGGCCGGGATCGGCATGCGCGAGGACGAACGCCGCATAACCCACAACAACAGCCGTTTCGTGCCACATTATTTCCAACCGGGAGGCACGCCATGAGCGAACTCTGGATCCAGCCGAGCGGCGGCCCGCTGGCCGCCGACGTGCACGGCGTCGATCTGTCGAAGCCGATCAGCGAAGAGGCGTTCGCCCGGATCGCCAAGGCCTGGAGCGAGCATCTCGTGCTGCGCTTCTCGGGCCAGAAGCTCGACGATCCCGCCTTGATGAAGTTCAGCGCCCGCTTCGGCGACCTCGACCGCGTGCCGATTGCCGCGGCCAGCCTGGATCGTGCCGATTCGGGCGTGGTCAAGGAAGCCGCCGAATGGGTCGCAGTGATCGCCAGCGTCAAGAAGGACGGCAAGGCGATGGGCAGCCTGGGTTCCTACGAACTCGTCTGGCACACCGACATGTCCTACAACCCGCTGCCGCCGCGCGCCTCGTTGCTCTATGCGCTCGAAGTGCCGCCCGATGGCGGCAACACCGGCTTCCTCAACATGTATGCCGCCTACGAGACCCTGCCGGCCGATCTCAAACGCGCGATCGAGGGCAAGGGCTGCATCCACGATTCGAGCCGCAATTCGGCGGGCGAACTGCGGCGCGGCTTCCAGCGCACGCTCGACGTGCGCCAGACGCCGGGGGCCGTGCATCCCCTCGTCCGCCTGCACCCCGTCACCGGGCGCAAGACGCTGTTCCTCGGCCGCCGTCCCGGCGCCTACATCCACGGTCTCGGCGTCGAGGAGAGCGAGGCCCTGCTCGACGCCGTGTGGGCACACGCCACGCAAGAGCGCTTCGCCTGGTACCAGAAATGGCGCGCCGGCGACCTCGTGCTGTGGGACAACCGCTGCGTCATGCACCGCCGCGACGCTTTCGACGAGAACCTGCGGCGGCTGATGCACCGCACGCAGATCGTCGGCGAGCCCGTTCCGGCCGGCTGAATCTGGCCCAAATTGACAATGTCTTTTTCGGCTCTCCGCACGCCGGAAAGCCAATAAAAGCGACCTTTTAGCCCGCTCCACGGGCCCACCTGAATGGGCCCAATGTTGTGCCCCGCGTTGGGCCAGACTCCGGGTTAAGCCTTATTCCATAGGCTTTTATGCGACTCCCGAATTTCTTCATTCGCACATGCCCCGTGCGCCTGTGCCCAGGCGTCGTATAAGTGTCTGTTCGCACGTCGTTATTTGGCGTGTCGTGGGGACGGGGTCGTTGTTGGGACTGTCCACGGCTCAGGAGCCGCGGCGGCTGCACCCGGGGCTCAGGGCCTGTCCCGCGGGCGTGCCGCGAGGGGTCGTGCCGACATAGAAAAGGCCGGCGCAGTCCAAGCGCCAGCCTACAGGAAATATAGCCCAAAACCTGCGGAACTTGCAAATTTTATCGATAGCCTGCCGCTTGCAGTTCGAACAGCTCGGCATAGCGGCCGGCCTGGGCCACCAGTTCGTCGTGGGTGCCGGCCGCCTCCACCTTGCCGTCGGCCAGAACGAGGATGCGGTCGGCCATGCGGACGCTGGAGAACCGGTGCGAGATCAGGATCGCCGTCTTGCCCTTGCTCAGTTCCTTGAAGCGCTGAAAGACCTCGAACTCCGCCCGCGCATCGAGCGCCGCCGTCGGCTCGTCGAGGATCAGCACCTCGGCCTCGCGCATATAGGCGCGCGCGATGGCGATCTTCTGCCATTCGCCGCCGGAGAGCTCGACACCGTTCTTGAAGCGCTTGCCGATGCGCTGGTCGTAGCCTCCGGGCAGGCGTTCGATCACCTCGTCCGCCTGGCTGCGCGACGCCGCCCGCCCCACTCGGGCAAGGTCGTCGCGCGCCTCTATGCGGCCCACGGCGATGTTGTCACCCGCGCTGAAATTGTAGCGCACGAAGTCCTGGAAGATGACGCCCATGCTGCCGCGCAACGCTTCGAGGTCGTACTCACGCAAGTCATGGCCATCGAGAAGGATGCGACCCTCGTCGGGGTCGTAGAGACGGGTGAGAAGTTTCACCAAAGTGGTCTTGCCGGCGCCGTTTTCGCCGACCAGAGCCAGCACTTCACCTGCCTTCAGCGTAAAGCTTAGATTGCGCACGGCCCAACGCTCGGCCCCGGGGTAGATGAAACCGACATTCTCGAACACGAAGCCCTCGCGGATTACCGGCGGAAAGGGCAGCGGATTGGCCGGCGAGAGAATTTCCGGCTTCACGTCGAAGAACGAGAACAGATCGTTGAAGTAGAGCGCTTGCGCCGCCGTCGAGGACAATCCCGTCAGCAGCGATTCGAGCAGGCTGCGCAGGCGCAGGAAGGAGCCGGCCAGGAACGTCAGGTCGCCGATCGAGAACTCGCCCGCGAGCGTGCGCCAGACGATGTAGGCATAGGCCGCGTAGTAGCCGGTCGTGCCGACGGCCGTGAACAGCCCGCCCCAGCCGGCCCGCCGCAGGGCGAGCCGCCGGTTGGCCTCGAAGAAATCGGCCGCGAGGCGGCGGTAGCGATCGATCAGGAAGGAATGCAGGCCGAAGATCTTCACTTCCTTGGCGGTCTCGACGCTGGCGGCCGTCTGCCGCACATAGTCGAGTTCGCGGCGCTCGGGCGTGCGGCCAAAATCCAACGTATAAGTTCGCGCATTGAAGTGCGCCTCGCCAAGGAAGCCCGGCACGAGGGCCACCACCAGCAGCAGGATCAGCCAGGGCGAGTAGAACACCAGGCCGGCCGCGAAGCTGGTGACCGTCACGACGTTCTGCGCCTGCGTGAAAAGCTGGCCCAGCAACGTCATGCGGCCGCTGGTCTGCCGCCGCGCCCGTTCGAGCTGGTCCTGGAACTCCGCGTCTTCGAAATCCTCGAGATCGAGCGTCGCAGCGTGCTCCATAAGGCGCACGCTCGAGCGGTTCGTCACCTTTTCCGCCAGCAGACCGTCGAGCAGCGCCACGACACGCGCCATGCCGTCCGACAGCACGGCCAGCCCGAATTCCGCGAGCAGCAGGATGCCGATGCCCGTGAGATGGCCGCTCTCCACCCAGCCCTGCCAGGTCACCGGCCGGTCGGGCAGTTGAAGCAGCATGACGACGTCGTCGATGATCAGCTTGCCGATGTAGAGGCTGACCACCGGCAGCAGCGCGCGCAGGACGCGCAGCACCAGCAGGCCCATCGTCAGCGACGGGCTGGTCCGCCAGACCATGGCCATGAACGGCCGCAACGTCTTCAGGGCGCCGAAGCGCTCGCGGAACGTGCGCGGATTGGGGGTGGCGCTGGAGTCGCTCATTGGACCGACTAGGGGAGTCTTTCCGGCTGAATTAATTTCTTCTCCTCCCCCGTCTCACGGGTCGCGGCTATGTCCGCATCGGCCATAGCCGCCAGGTGCCCCGCAGGGGCGGAGGGGGCAGGCAACATCAAGACTGTTGCTTTCCCCCACCCTACCCTCCCCCGTAGGACGAGGGCCATCGCATATGACTGCATCCCGTCGTCCTGAGCGAAGCCGCCCGCAGGCGGCGCAGTCGAAGGACCTTTTTTACGGCGGTCCATCGAATGGAAAAGAGGTCCTTCGACTACGCTTCGCTCCGCTCAGGACGACGGAGGAGTCCAATGGAACTACTTCATCCCCGGCATTTTGATGGCCGAGTTGCGCCGCTCCGGCATCGGATCCTCGAAAGACCGCGGATAGCGGTGCGGCTGCTTGGAAACCTTGTTCAGCTTCTCGAGCGCCGCTTCCGGCAGCCGCCAGCCCCCTGCTCCCAGTGTCTCGCCGAGCTGCTCGGCATTGCGGGCGCCGACGATGGCGCTGGTCATGAATGGCTGGTCCATCACCCAGCGCAGTGCGGTCTGCGCCGGCGAGCGGCCGATCTCCTTGGCCGTGTCGAGCAGCGCCTGCAGGATCTCGGCATGGTTGGGCGCGAAGAACCGGTTCTGGAAGCCCCAGCCCTCGGCCGAGCGGGTGCCCTGCACTTTCAGGCTGCCCGGCGTGTACTTGCCGGCGAGATAGCCCGACGCCATCGGCGACCAGGCCACGCAGCCCAGCCCCTTGAGCTGCAGGGCCGGCACGATCTCCTCGTCGATGTCGCGCACCACGAGGCTGTACTGCGGCTGATAGGCCGAAAAGCTCGCCCAGCCCCTGGTCTCGCTCACCCACAGCGCCTCCATCAGGCGCCACGCCTCGAAATTGCTGCAGGCGGTGTAGAGGATCTTGCCGTCGCGCTGGAGATCGTCGAGCGCGCGCAGCATCTCTTCCAACGGAGTCTGATGATCGACGTGATGGATGAAGTAGACGTCGATGTAGTCGGTCTGCAGCCGCTTCAGGCTGCCTTCGATCTGTTGCTTGATGTGTAGTCGGGACATGCCCGAGTCGTTTGGCCGGTGCCCCATCGGATTGAAGAACTTGGAGGCGATGATGGCGTCCTGGCGCTTCCCCTGCAGCGCGACACCCAGCATCGTTTCCGACACGCCGCCGACATAGGAATTGGCGGTGTCGAAGAAGTTCACGCCGGCATCGAGGGCCGCGTTCACCATCGCCGTGGCGCCGTCCTGGTCGGCGCCGTTGCCGAAGGTCATGGTGCCGAGGCAGATCTCGGAGACTTTCAGGCCGGCGCGGCCCAGTCGGCGATAGTCCATTTTCTTCCTAACCGACGAGATAGTGCAAATTCGTCAAGCAGACCGTAGGGCAGTCAAGCGTCATGCTTGAGGAAGGTAGCTCCGGTCGAGTTTCTTGCGATTCACCAGCGCCGTCGCCACAAGCTGAGGTGAAACCTCAAAGTGCTTAGCGGCCGTTTCGATGGAGTCATCATCAGGATACGTCCCCACCATTTCAAAAAGTTGATCCGCAGGGGCAAGAAGCTCCTGAGCAAAAGCTCTCTGAAACTTTTGTCGCGCCGTTCGAGTATCAGTCATAGACAACAGGCGATCTGACCTTGGCGCGACAAGGTAGTCACCGATCAAACGGCAGACCTCAAATCGTCTACTAGTCGGATGCCGTTTGCGAAATGATGCATGCCAAGTTGTTGGCTTTTCCGAACTCTTTGCCAAACCAATCGGTAACGACGCTGCTTCGAGTGCCAATAGACGATCTTTCGGTACATTCAGGTATTTAGCTAAGAAGTCGTTATCGATCTTCTTCTGGCCCAAATTCCAATGCTTCCGAACTCGCTTCGCAGCGGTGACAGCTACTTCGTAAGGTTCCCTATTGGGAAACTTGTTCAAATTGCAATCAGTGCCTTTCAACGATTCAAAATTGACGACAACGTTGGGCAAGTTTGCATTTTCGATACCACTCAAGGTCCCGCCAACAAGACTTGGAGAAGAAGATGCAGCGACCTCGCGCGTGCCATTCTCGCCCCAACTATCCGCGAATTTACCAACCATTAGAATCAAATGCTCAGGCGCCTGGTCAGCGTCGAAGCCGAGCGTTGCTTCCATTCGACGGTAGCCAGCAACTTCTGCATCCAGCTGTTCCGTTCGAAGCACGTCGAGCAATTCGAGAAATGTGGTCGAATCCGAATCAGCGACCTGCATATCCCTCAATCGCCGCGCCACCAAATCCAAGAAGGTATTGATGCCTACCTCGAATGCATCGACCGTGACACGCTCTTCAGTAGCCGGGCTAATGTATTGAACTGGCTCAATAGCAACATCTTCGGTCGGCACCGAAATAATGCTGACCGCCTGGAGATCGCTTGCAAACGTAATATCAGGCCAGACCGTGCCGCCGCCAATCGAAGAGAGGCGGTGGCTCTCTCTCCAACTCGCAGTTGGCCTTTCTGATTCCCAGCGTAGCCGCCACCAATTGAACACCAACCATTGAGCTAATTCAAAAGCTGCGACCCTCATCTCTGTCCGCACTGTCATCGAGCGCTTGTCGAGGAGCATAGTTAGTATGGCTTCATTCGCGACAATGCTTAGTTCCGAAGCCGTCGCGGTGCTTGGCCCTTTCGGCTCAGACCAAGGTAGCCATCGCGCTGGAAAGTTGAGGGAATTCTTCACTGCTTACTGCCTTTGGCCCATCGCTTGTTTATTGCATCAATCAAGTCACGCTGCCGAGCACTGACTGGGTATCCATGATACACGCCGTGACCGGGGTTTTCCTCGATCGCCTCCATCGCGATATCCCCATGGAGCGCCCAAACTCTTTTGGGCCATCCTTGTCGTTGCTGCGCGCTTACCAAACCTCGACGCAATCCCTCTCGCAGCAATTCAATCGCGGTGCCTTTCTTAAGGATTCCTGCTTCATCACATAAAGTTTTGTCTAAACTGGGTGCGGCTGGCGGATTGAGATTGAAGTCACCAGGATTTCTTTTGTGCTCAGGTTTCCCACCATAACGGACTTTAGACGCAAGAGGAGCCAGGTGCGTAAGGTCAGGGGTCTTCGACAACGCAGGCTTTGGGTTGAATTTCAGCCTTTTAGGCCTCTTAGAACGTTTCATTGTCCTCTAAGCAGATTTTTAAAAGTTCCCGCACGATTGATGAATATTACAATCCCAGCATCGCTTTCGCCAGCACGTTGCGTTGCACTTCCGAGGAGCCGCCGTAGATCGTGGTCTTGCGCGTGTTGAAGTAGCGCGGCGAGACGTCGTCGACATAGCCACCACCGACCGGGACCACGTTGCTGTCGTAATTCCTGAGTTCGGTGAAGGGCGTGCCGTACCAGCCGACCGCTTCGACGGCGAGTTCGGTCACCTTCTGGCCCGCCTCGGTGCCGCGCATCTTCACGACCGAGCCCATGTTGCCGGGCGCGTCACCTGTCTTGAGGCTGGAATAAAACATCATCTCGTTCATCTCGACGGCATCGATCTCGATCTCCAGAGCCGCCATCTTCTCGCGCCAGTTCGCATCGGTCGACAGCGGCACACCAGCATCCATCTGTGTCTTCGATAACACCTGCAGGTGGCGGAACGCCTTGCGCAAGCGCGGCCCGAAGGCCTGCCCGCCGCGTTCGAACTCGAGCAGGTACTTGGCGTAGGTCCAGCCCTTGTTCTCTTCGCCCACCAGGTTCTCGACCGGCACCTTCACGTCGGTGAAGAAAACCTGGTTGACCTCGTGCCGCATCGGCGTGCGCGTGCCATCGACGAGATAGATCGGATCCACCTTGATGCCCGGCGATTTCATGTCGATCAGCAGGAACGAGATGCCCTCCTGACGCTTGCCCTCGTTAGACGTCCGTACCAGGCAAAAGATCCAGTCGGCGAAGTGAGCGTTGGTCGTCCAGATCTTCTGGCCGTTGACGAGATAGTGGTCGCCACTCTCGTCCTTTTGGCGCTCGGCCTTGGTCCGCAGGCTCGCGAGGTCGGAACCCGAGCCCGGCTCGGAATAGCCCTGGCACCATAGTTCCTCGGCGGCGGCGATCTTGGGCAGAAAGCGCTTCTTCTGCGCCTCGCTGCCGAACTTCATCAGGACCGGCGCCACCATCTTGATGCTGAACGAGGAGAGGTAGGGCGAGTCGGCGCGCGCCATCTCCATCTCGAAGATGAACTTCTGCGTCGAGTTCCAGCCCGGCCCGCCGTATTCCTTGGGCCAGTTGGGGCAGAGCCAGCCGCGCGAGGCGAGCTTCTTCTGCCACTGCACCAGCCGCTCCTTGGAGACGTGGCTGGTCCGGCTGCGGCGGCTTTCCTCCGCCACTTCGGGCGGCATGTTGGCGGTGATCCAGTCGCGGACCTCGCGCTGGAAGGCGAGTTCGGTTTCGTTGAAGGCTAGACGCATCTTTCTGCCCTTTTCTTATTCTGAGCGAAGCGAAATGAGCGCGCGGGACGCGCGCGGTCCAAAAGACTCATGATCTTCCGGACCGCGCGCGTCCCGCGCGCTCATGGAACTCCTAAAGCCCCAACATCGCTTTCGCCATGATGCCGCGCTGGACCTCGGACGAGCCGCCGTAGATCGTCATCTTGCGGCCGTTGAAGTAGCGCGGCGCCAGCACGTCGACGCCATCGGGTCCGATCGGCTCGACATTGGCGTTCCAGGCGCGTTGCTCGGGGAAGGGCTGGCTGTAATAGCCGGCGGCCTCCACGGCGGATTCCTGCACCTGCTGCATGACCTCGGTGCCGCGCAGCTTGATCATCGAGGACAGCGGACCGGGGTTCTGGCCCGAGGCGAGCTTGGAATAGAACTCCTGCTCGAACATTTCGAGGCCGGAGATCTCGATGTCCATGCGCGCGAGCTTCTCGCGCCAGGCCGTGTCGGCCATGATCGAGTCCTCGCCATCCGGCATCGACATCGCGAGCCGCTTCAGCTTCTCGAAGCCCGACCGCAGGCGCGGACTATAGGGATTGCCGCCACGCTCGAACTCGAGCAGGTATTTGGCGTAGGTCCAGCCCATGTTCTCTTCGCCGACGCGATTCTCGACCGGCACCTTTACGTCGGTGAAGAATACCGAATTCACTTCCTGCGTGCCGGCGCGGTTGCCGTCGGAGGTGATGATCGGCTCGACCGAGATGCCCGGCGTCTTCATGTCGATCAGCAGGAACGAGATACCCTCCTGGCGCTTGCCCTCGTTGGACGTCCGCACGAGACAGAAAATCCAGTCGGCGGTCTGGGCGAGCGTTGTCCAGGTCTTCTGGCCGTTCACGATGTAATGGTCGCCGTGGAGTTCCGCCTTGGTACGCAGGCTCGCGAGGTCCGAGCCCGAGCCCGGCTCGGAATAGCCCTGGCACCACAGCAGGTCGGAGTTCAGCATCGGCGGCAGGTGGCGCGCCTTCTGCTCGGCTGAACCGTATTTCATGATCACCGGGGCGCACATCTTGGGGCCGAACGGCGAGGTGCCCGGGGCGCCGGCCTTCGCCATCTCCATCTCGAAGATGTACTTCTGCGTCGTGGTGAAGCCCGGGCCACCGAATTCCTTGGGCCAGCCGGTGCAGAGCCAGCCCTTCTTCGCCAGGCGCTTCTGCCAGTCGAGCAACCGCTCCCGCGGCATGTAGGCGTTCCGGGCGACCTTGGATTCGCCCATGATCTCGGGCGTCAGGTTCTCTTTCAGCCAGCTGCGCACTTCCTGCTGGAAGGCCAGTTCTTCAGTGCCGAACGTCAGGTCCATTGGGGGCTCCTTCTGGCCTGGAAGGTACCGCGCCGGGTTCCGGCCCGTAAAGCGTAGGCTATGGTGTGTCCCCCCAGGTAACGCCCTCGGTAGCGTTCGTCAGGAAAAATCGATGTCCCCGCCCGTTCTGCCTGTTTTGAGCGACGAGAAGCTTCCCGCCTCCGTCGATGTCGTCGTGATCGGCGCCGGCATCGCCGGCAGCGCCGCCGCCTATGCGCTCGCAAAGAAGGGCCTGTCGGTCGCCCTGCTCGACAAGGGCGTGGTGGGCGGCGAGCAGAGCAGCCGGAACTGGGGCTGGTGCCGACAGCAGCATCGCGACCTGCGCGAACTGCCGCTCGCCATGAAGAGCCTGGAGATATGGAAGGGTCTCAACGCCGAGTTGGGCATGGAAACCGGCTTCCGGCACACCGGCCTCCTCTACGTCACGACGCAGCGCAACGATTTCGCCGAGTGGGAGGAATGGACCCTGCGCGCGCGCGAGTACCAGATGCACAGTCGCGTTCTCAGTGCCACGGAAGCCAAGGCGATGACGCCGGGCAGCGCGCCCGACTGGATTGGCGGGATCCACTCCCCGACCGACGGCCGCGGCGAGCCCTCCCTTGCCTCGCCCGTGCTTGCCGAAGCGGCGCGCAAGCTCGGTGCCACCATCCACCAGAATTGCGCGGCCCGCGGCCTCGACATCGCCGGTGGCAAAGTGTCCGGCGTGATCACCGAGCAGGGCCTGATTCGCACGCAAGCCGTGTTGTGCGCGGGCGGTGCCTGGAGTTCCCTCTTCTGTCGTCGCCACGGTCTCAGGCTGCCGCAGGCCGGTGTGCGCTCGACATCGTTTGCGACGACGGAAGCGCCTGAGGTGACGGAGGGCGGCCTCTCCATGCCCGGTGTCACGATCCGGCGGCGCCTCGACGGCGGCTACACGGTGGGCCTGGGCGGACGTGGGACCGTCGATCTCTCGTTGCAGGGCCTGCTCTATGCGCGGCAATTCCTGCCGACCGCCCAGAAACGGCGCAAGGGCCTCACCTTCGCTCTGGGACGCTCGTTCTTCCAGGGGCCGGAAGGCTTGGCCAACTGGTCGTTCGACCGCGTTTCGCCCTTCGAGCGCCAGCGCACTTTCGATCCCGCCGCCGATCCGCGACTGGTACAGGAGGGCCTCGCGACTCTCGGTGAGCACTACCCGGCCCTCAAGGGGCTGAAAGTCGCGCACGCCTGGGGTGGGCTGATCGACTCCACGCCCGACGGCATCCCGGTGATCTCGGCGGTCGATCCGGTGCCCGGGCTCTACCTCTCGACCGGCTACACCGGTCACGGCTTCGGCATCGGCCCCGGCGCGGGACGGCTGGCCGCCGACCTCGTGGCCGGCGACCCGCCGATCGTCGATCCTCACCCCTTTCGCTACAGCCGCATGATCGACGGCACCGACCTCGGCGCCCCGGGGATGATGTAGGTCGGCGCGCAAAGCCGCCGACGCAGCTCTACCCCAGCGAAGACCGCAATAGCGCTCAGGTTCTCATGGGGCGAAGACGAATCCGTGCCGGCTCGACGACCACGAAGTTGCCCTCGAGCTTGTCCATATGTGCCTCGACAATCTCGCGCACACGAGCAGCGGCCGCTGCATTGGACAGTCGCGCCAGCTCAATCAGAATGACGCCGGGCAGATCGAGCTTCTGGCGGACGATCATCTCGCCGAAGTCTCTATCTTCGGTAACGAGAACTCTGCCTTCCTGCCGTGCCACTTCGACGACCTGGCTGTCCGAAGCCCCCGCCCTTGTCTCGCCAATCTATTCTACGTCCAATCCCGCCGACCGAAGCCCTTCTACAATGGGCCTCGCAACATTCTCATCCGCCAGGAACCGCATTACTCGGCGGCAAGGATGGTTTCATGTTCCAGATAGTCGGCCGCGAAGGCGAGCGCGGCCCGCAAGTCGTCTTCCGAAAGCTGCGGGTATGCTTCGAGCAGGTCGGCAAAGGAATGACCGGCCCCCAGGCGGCGCAGAATCGTCTCCGCCGTGATGCGCGTGCCTTTCACGCACGGCTTGCCCATCATGACGCCTGGATCCGCGCTTATCCGGGGATGGTCCATTTGCCTTCCGTCCCGCGTAGAGTTCACCAAAACCGAGAGCATGATAGCGAAGAAGTGCGACCCAACAAGCCCGCGGCGGCGCGCCGGGGATAGTTTAGGTCAGGGCACTTCGCCCGTCTCGCACGCGTTGTCATCGCGGGCGGGCCCCCCCCGCCCTGGAGCGAAGCGAGGGACCTTTGCTCATGGCCCTAAAGATCCCTCGTTTAAGCGCGGGGGATACCCCGCGCGACTCGGGATGACACCATTGATTTAAGCGACCTTCTTGGCGAGATGCGGGAACATCGCGAGGCGGGCGGCTTCGTCCATCTCGGTCTTGAAGGTGTGCTTGTCCTTCAGCGCGAGGGCCCGCACCGCCGCCGGGCGGGCGCTGATCTCGGCGAGATGGCGCTGCAGGTTGGGAAACTGCTTCGGCGCCTCGGGCCCCAGCACGTTGGGAATGAGCCGCGACCAGCCCCACACCGCCATGTCGACGATGCTGTAGGCGTCGCCGCACATGAAAGGGTGCTTGCCCAGCCGGGCCTCGAGGATGCCCCAATGGCGTTGCGCCTCGAACGTGTAGCGGTTGACGGCGTATTCCTTGGGCTCGGGCGCGAAGTTCCGGAAGTGCACGGACTGGCCGGAGTAAGGTCCGATGCCGGAGGCCACGAACATCAGCCACGACAACATCTCGCCGCGCTCCTTCGGCGATTTGCCGGGCAGAAACTTCCCGGTCTTCTCCGCGAGGTAGAGAAGGATCGCGTTGCTGTCGAAGACGGTGGCATCGCCATCGACGATGACCGGGACCTTGGCGTTGGGATTGATCGCCAGGAATTCAGGCGTGTGCTGCTCGCCCTTGCGCGTGTCGACCGGGAAGAGTTCGTAGGCTAGTCCCATCTCTTCGAGGCAGAGCGCCACCTTGGTCGGGTTCGGCGCGGTATTGTAGTAGAACTTGATCATGGCTTTCTCCCTTTTGCCGCCACTCTAGGGCTATGCTGGGCCCGCGCAAACGGAGGGAAACCGCATGGCAAACCGCATCAACCGGGCCATCGAGCTTCTGGAAGACGACCAGGCGATCTACTACGACGGCCCGCACACCGGCCATGTGCTGACCTACGAGCAGGGCCGCCAGGATGCCAAGACCTGGGCCGACTACATCAACGTCGGCATGGAGCACGGCGCCTTCGACATGACCGGGCTCGAAGCCTACATGCGCGGGCTGGTCGACGGCGGGCCGACCAACTCGGGCCACCGGACGCCGGCTGTGATCGTCGAGGCGCCGGTCAACGGCATCGACGGGCCGAACGTCATCTTCAACGCCTGGCAGTTCCGCCAGATCCTGGCGCGCGGCGTCCATGGCATCCTGCTCTGCCAGGCGGAGTCGGCCGACGCCGTGCGGGAATTCGTGCGCGCCTGCCGCTTCCCGCATCACAAGGCAGGCATCGACAAGATCGGAACAGGCTCCCGTGGCCGTGGCTCGGAGCCGACGGCCGCGCCGGTATGGGGCATTGATAACCAAGAGTATTTCGAGCGCTGCGAGCCGTGGCCGCTCAGCCCGAAAGGAGAGCTTCTGCTCGGCGTAAAGATCGAGAGTCCGCCGGGCGTCGCGCATTGCGAGGAAATCTTGGCGGTGCCTGGATTGGGTTTTGCCGAACTGGGACCGGGCGATCTGGGCCTTTCGCTCGGCTACACCACCCTGCAGCGCCGGCCCTATCCGCCCGAGATGGAAGCGGCCCGCGCCAGGGTCTTCGCCGCCTGCAGGAAGAACAAGCTGGCCTTCCTCGAAGGCGCCACCCCGGACAAGATCGCCGCCAGCCTGGACGAAGGTGTCCGTGTGATCTCCGGCCATAACCCCGAGGCGGCGAAGGTCGGCCGCGCCCATCAAAAGCGGACCATGAGGGTATGAATGATCTCCCCCTCTTTCATGTTTCTAAATTTCGTCGTCCTCGGAGCGAAGCGTAGTCGAAGGACCTCTTTTCCATTGATGGACCGCCGAGAAAAGGTCCTTCGACGGCGCCGCCCTCTAGCAGGCTGCGGAAGAAAGAGGATTTGCTTCGGTATTCTGCGGTTCGGCGTGGCTGAAGCAGGTAATTAGCCGTTCCCGTAGCTGGTTTTGAGGTCTTCCATGAGGTCTCCGGCGCGGCTTTCGT